>FWPV01000952.1_pt1 | contig 85355 bp, 70 predicted proteins | sample 2228371 | NCBI WGS metagenome assembly FWPV01 (sample SAMEA103939776, study PRJEB20133) | metagenome
TGGTTCGGATTTTTCTCAGACCTGAATTTAGTCCTTCGCCGACAAGTTCTTTTAGGCTTTTGATTGGGATTTTTCTTAGGCGAAAGATTAGCTCTTTTCTTAGACCTTAGGATAGGCTCCCCCTACCGTCCCCCATCTTTCTTAAAAAATTCAATAAGTCTCGTAAAATGAAAGATTTATCGGAAAAAAGAAGTTTGAAAAAATGTTAGTGACACTAACATTTTCCCCTTGAATCTTCCCATTTTTAATGTAAGATAACGAAGTGAAAAAGAAGTCATTGGGTGAACTGCTCAAAGATTACCGAAAGAAGGTCGGTCTGAGTCAAAGAGAAGTCGCTACCGGCTGTGGAAAGAGCCGAGCCTTAATTACCCAACTGGAGAAGGGTTTAATTAAAGACCCTCCAATCTCTTTAATCCTCTCTTACCTTAAGACCTTAGGAATTCCTTATGAAAAGTTCTTTTCCGATTTAGAAAGGGAAGTGATGAGAGAAGACCGGAACTTAGAAAAACAAGAAAAGAAGCGGAAGAAGTTAGTTAAAGATGTGAGGCGGTATTGGACTGGGATAAGTTTCTTTCAAAAGGGGGTGATGAGTTTTCCCAGATATGCCGAAAGGAAAATTGTCTCCCTCCTTAAAGGAAAGAACCTCGGAAAGCAAGAGATTAACGCCTACCTAAACTTTGCCCTTGAATACTTCACAACCCTCTATCTCTTGAAAGAGAAGTGGGAGAGATTAAATCCATCCCTTTTGCGAAAGGTTGAGACCCTGGTCCGAAGAGCCTACGCGAGGGAGAGAAAGCGGTTAAAATCGGCAAAACCATCCCCATCCCAAAAGAGAAGAAAAATGACTGAGAGATACGAAAAGGAGAGGGAGATTTTCTTAGAGGTTGAGAAGGAAGCAAAGGAATATCTTTGCCAGAAAGTCATCGCCTTCTCTTTCTTTTACCTCAATGCGGTCCGGCGCTACTTAAAGATTTTGCGAAAGAAAGAGAGCCTCTCCGAAGAAGAGAAGGAAAACTGGTTGGTGGAGGGGGTAAAGATTGGTCTAAGGAGAGAGATTCTAATTGATTTAGCCAAAATGGTTGAGGAGAAATTTTTAGTCCTTGGGGATAAATCTCATCAAAAATAAAACCCCGCACCAGAAATGGTGCGGGGCTCCTTTTAAGCGAAGGGCTATCGCAGAACAACAAGTCTTCTCTCTTCCTTATAGCCCTTCGCCGAAAGGCGCAGGAGATAGACCCCGTTTGGGAGTTTTCCGATGGTGAAGTGTCCTTTGTCGGTCTTAGAGGAATAGACAAGCTCGCCGAGCGTATTGTAGACCTTCAAGGTTGCCATCTCTTTTTTCGGCAGGCTATAATAGACCTGGGTCAGACCCTTTGTCGGATTCGGAATGACCGCAAAGGCGAGTTTATCGGCGAGTATCGTCTTGCCCCTTACCGCTGGCTCTGAGGTCTTAAAGGACTTGCTCCCGCCGTAGAACCAGAACTCATTCGTGTTGTTGCCGATGAGGCAGAAGATGCCATCAGCGGTAGATGTGAGAGACCTTCCGCATTTTATGCCCTTCGCCGCTCCAATTTCACCAAGATAAGCCCAGGTGTTACTTGTTGGGTCATAGGACCAGAACTCTTTCGTATTGCCACCTTTCACCGCATAGACCTTGCCGTCAAAGAACTCAATAGAACCACCTTCTCTCACCTTCTTCTTCCTATCCACCGCCACCAGAGGTAAGGATTCCAGTTTTATCCACTCCGGAGCGAAAGCGCTTAGGTCAAGAGAATAGAAGTAGTTCCTCCTACCACCACCGGCTAAGAAATAAATCTTGGAGACACCATCATAAGTTAGTCCACTGCCCACCTTAGCCTTATCCACCGGTAGAGTAGTTGGAGTTGCCTCGCCCCAGGTATTCGTTCCGATATCATATCTCTGCCACTCGTTATTTGAGGCACCATTTCCAACATAGAGATAATCGCCGCGGTGATGGACATAACAGGCAAAACCACCCCTCATCCCTTTGAGGAAGTTGGGCTCGTTTAAGGAAGACCAGGAATTATTAGTCGGGTTATACTTATAGAACTCATTCGTATTGCCACCCTTAAAGGCATAGATATAAGTTTCGTCGTCAACGAGGTAGGCACCCTTCTTCACCTTCTTATTATTCGGTCCGGCCGGAAGGCTACAAACCGCTGACCAGGAATTTCCGCCTAAATCGTATCTCAGAAAGTCTCTGGTATTATTGCCGAGGAGCAGGTAGATATTCGCATTCTTACCTTCTAAGGCGGTAATACCGCCACCGCCTTTCACCGATTTCCCACTCGGTTGATTAGAGACATCTCGCTTCTTTGACCAACCGTGACCCGGAGTGGAGGTAACTGTCACCGAGCCGGTGGCAAAGTCATTGATGTCTCTCAAATCCGTATTGAGTTGAGTTGTGCAGAGAACCGTTAGGTTGCCGGTTGGGCTGGCTACCCAGGCATCAAAGTAGATTGTGTCCAACTCCCCAGCGGTTAAACTGATTGATTTGGTGTTAGTCCAATCCCCAATCTTCATCAAGACTGAGAAGTCCTGTTGGTTAGTGCCGAAATTCTTGACGAGGGCGGAAGGGATTACCGAACTATCCTTCTTCACCTCCCCGGTTGGCGCCAGAATGGAAATCACCCCCACATCGGCGGAGAGGCGGTATAAGAGGTCAGCGGTCATCAACGCACCGCTTTCACTTATTTTCTCAACCGCCACACCGCTTAAAATACCATAGTAAAAGCCGGTGTTCGGGATTGATTGCCAATTGAAATCCTTTCCTCCATTCCAGGGGTCGCCGGCATCACCCCGATTCCCAGGGGAAAAAGCGGAATCTAAGTGGTCCTTAATACCCCCTAAGGGAAACCCGTCCTCACACTCAACATCAACACTGTAATGGAGACTATTGGTATAGCCGACTCGGGTATTCACCGTGTTAGAACTCCGGTTGGCATTGAGCATATCTTCGTCAATATGATAGATGAGGAGTCCATCTCCGCTGATGAGGGAGTCAAAGCCCTTTTTTTGTCGATTCTCAATCAGGAAATACTGCTGACTTGTCGGTTGATTATAGGGATTCATTCGGTAGACGACAGGCACCGATTCAACTTTTGGAATTTGGGCGTTGACCGAATCCCGATACCAGATGAGGGTTGGTGTCAACCAGCCCCGGTCAATCTTTGCCCAAGCGCAAAAGTGACCGGGACAAGTTCCGGCGGGATTGCCTAACCAGTCAGCCCCAGCCATTAGACACCACTCGCCGGTGCCGTTGCCATAGCCATTATAATTATAATTGCCGTCGGTATCATAAAGGTCAGGTAATCCGAGGCCGTGACCGACTTCGTGAGCAACCAGTCCCTGTCCGATAATTGTCCCATTCGGCGCCTTTTCCCCAACCATCGCATAACCACCACCATAATCTCGTCCCCCGACATATGTCTGATAATATGGCTCGGGCGCTGGGTCAGAACTGAGATAACCCATTCCTGGTAAGAACCAGTAATGCCGCCAGATGGCAAAATTCTGGAGCCCACTGTAGGAGGCTTCAAAACCAGCGACGACGACAATAATCTGTAATCCATTAGCCCGAACGACCCAAGGTGAACCCTGCCCACCATAAGGTGAGCCGTATAAAGCGAAATTGATGTGTTGGTCCGCCTTCCTTAAAGCCAAAAGGGCAAGTTGCTGACCCCATCGCCAACCAGCGGCATAATCCGGAACACTCTCGTGCATCCGACCAGTCCGATTAGGCCAAAAGGTATCGCCACCACTGAGGGTGAAGGGATGGTTGAAAGGCATCCGATACCAACCAACGACTCCATTATTCTGGGTTCCGAATGTCTCCCAAGCCGGAGGCAAATCTAAGCCCTCATGACCAGGAGTAAAGAAATAGGAGACCTCGTGATAGTAATCTCTCATACTAAAACGGGGATTGTTCGGGGCGGAGAGGAGAATCGTATGCCAATTTCCTTCATTGAAAGTGCCGGCACAGTTTTGAAAGTCAATCAAGATGACCAAGGTCGGATTACTTCCTGTCCAGTCTTTTCCCTCGGTTGGCAAGGTCTTTAAGTCAATCGGAATTGAGCGGAATGGTGGGACTCGTCCATCTTCTCCGATGCAGGCATAACTGAAACTAAGAAGAATGGCGGTTAAGATGAGAACTTCAATTAACCCGTTTGGGCTTTGGGGCCTCATCTTTTCCTTCTTTAATAATTTGATATCTTTAAGCATCTTTTCACCTCTTTACAACTCTCTAATCCCGTATCTCTTTAATAGCATCTTTAATCCCGACAAAGAGATCCGGAGGCTTTTGGCTGCCTTCCGGAGATGCCACCCTTTTACTTTTAGGGCGTTAAGGAGCATCTCCTTCTCTTCGGGACAGTCTTTCATCTCTTCTCTCTTTTTCATAACCTAATTAAAGGAGCGAAATCTGTGCCAAAGAGAAAGATAGAAAAAATGGGCAATTTTAAGGGGTAAAAAATAGAAAGATGGGACAAGAATGTCCCATCAAATTAGACCTTCTCAATTCTTTCTTGATTAAACCTCTATTTACTCTTGGGACAGATTTGTCCCACCAAATTTTGCTTTAAGGTCTCTTTATCCCATATTTCTGCATCAGGCGATAGACCCTCTTCCGATTCACCCCAAGTTGCCTTGCCACCTTAGTGATTTGCCATCTATTCTCCTCTAACAATTTTATCAAGGCCATCTTCTCTTTCTCCTTAAACTCCTCTTCTACCTTCTCTAAACCAAAAGGAACTCTCTCCTTCAAGGATTTTATCTGGGGAGGTAAATCCGAGACCGAAATAAAATCGCCCTCGGCTAAAATTATCGCCCTTTCCAGCACATTCTCCAATTCCCGCACATTCCCGGGCCAGTCATAAGACAAGAAGAGGGAGAAGACATCTTTGTTCACCCCTTTAATCTCTTTATTATATTCTTTATTATACTTCTTGATAAAATAGTCAACCAAATCTAAAATATCCTCCCGCCGCTCTCTTAACGGCGGTAGGCCAAGGGATAAGACATTGAGCCGAAAATACAAATCCTCCCGAAACCTCCCCTTCTTTATCTCTTCCTCTAAATCCTTATTGGTGGCGGCGATGACCCGAGCGGTGAATTCAATCTCCTTCTTTCCCCCGACCCGGAAGAATTTCCTCTCCTCCAAGACCCGCAGAATCTTCGCCTGTAAGGAGAGGCTCATATCGCCGATTTCGTCTAAAAAGATTGTCCCGCCTTTCGCCATCTCCAATTTACCTGGTTTTTCCAAAACCCCGGTCGCCGTCCCCTTTTCAATACCGAACAACTCGGACTCCAAGAGGGTCTCGGGGATAGCGGCACAATTTATCGGCAAAAACGGTTCGGTGGCAAAAGGAGAAATCTCGTGTATCGCTCGGGCTAACAACTCCTTTCCCGTGCCACTCTCGCCCGTAATCAAGACATTGGCTCGGGTGGGAGCGACCTTCTCCACCATCCCCCAGATCTCCTTCATCCTCTCCCCTTTCCCTAAGACCCCACCGAACTTAATGGCTGGTGCCGGGGCGACCACTTCCGGAATCTCTTCCTTCTTCCTCCGCATCAAGTTCTCACAGACGAGAGAGAGTGTCTTGGCGCACACGGACCGAAACCGCTCGGCGCCCGCCGGCGGTTGATCAAATTTCAATAAAAGAATACCGATTTCCTTATCTTCAAAGACAATCGGAAAGGTGAGGACTTGCTCAAGGAATTGGGGGTGAGAGATAAAATCCTCTTCCTTCGCTTGGAAAAATATCTTCACCAATCCATAAATCTGAAAAAGACCGGACTCGGCCTTAAAGAAGTTGGCTAAGAGATTGAGGCTGTAATTGGCAAAAGAGCCAATCTCTTTAAATTTGAGTCCGGCATCAATCAAAGAAGAGAGTAAAGACTCTTCGCTCGTCCGGGTTGCCCCACCGGTTATGGTCTCAATCTTTTCTAAGTAAAAGACCGCGCCCAAGTTTCGGAATATCTCCCGGGCGGAATTAAGCGCCTCCTCCCCTTCCTTCTCCTCACCCCTCTCTCTTCGGTATCTTCCATAATCCAGATAAGTCTTTCCCAACTCAAAGTTTTTCCCTAAGGACTTAAATATCGCCAAAGAGGTCAAGAAGGAATTGACCGCCTCCTCATCCCTCCCCAATCGCCAATTGATGTTACCCAAGACCCTTCTCGCATTGCCCTCTTCCTTCTTTGCCTTAATCTTTCGGGCAAGGGTCAAGGCCCTTTTCGCCCATTCCTCCGCCTCCTCCATTCGCCCTTCGGCCAGAAAAAGTTCTGACTTCCGGCGATAGGTCTCCGCCAACTCCTCCTTATCTTCTAATTCCTGGGAGACCGCCCGATCGGCATCATATAAATTGCCGGCCCGCAGAAAGTCGCCTTCCAAGAAGTGGCACTCGCCGAGATTCCCCATCACCTCCGCCTTCACCCAAAGGGATTTAGTCTCTTCCGCATATTGCAGGGCGGTGAGAAAGAAGTCCTTCGCCTTCTTCACCTTTCCCATCTTTAAGCATATCTCACCGATATTGTTATAAGTGAGGGCAATGTCCACCTTCTCCCCTCTTTTCTCTTTTATCGCTAACGCCCGAAAGTAACACTCTAACGCCTTTTCCCAATCTCCCCAATCACCATAGATGAGCCCTAAGTTTAAGTAAGAAACTCCCTTACCCCCCTCATCCCCTAACCTCTCTTTCATCTTTAGGCTCTTCTCCTGATAGGAGAGCGCCGCCGGCAAATCGCCCATCTCCCATAATAAGAGACCAAGATTATTGTAAGAGGCGGCAATGCCTCGCTCATCTTTCAATCTCCTCCTTATCCCGAGACCTTCCTTAAGATAGCGCACCGCCTTCTCAAACTCACCCCTATGCCAAAACAAAAGCCCTAAGTTGTTCAAAGCATCCGCTTCCCCTTTTCTATAATTTTCCCTTTGGGCTGACTTTAAGGCGGTGCGAGCATAATCTCTTCCCTTCTCTATCCTTCCCTCCATCCGCAAGATATCGGAAAGGAGGTTAAGAGCATCTATCACCCCGAAATCGTCCTTCAATCTCCTGGCTAACCGGAGTGCCTTCCGGGAATAGGATTTGGCTGACTTCAAGTTAGAGGAGAAATTGGCATAGCCGAGGTCAAGTAAAATCCTCACCTTTTTCTTTAGACTTTGCTCCTTGGCTAAGGCCTCCTTCAAACTTCTTATTCTGGTATTCTCCCTTTCCGGCATCGGCAAAAATGATACCCGATTAAAGGGAATCAGTCAATTTAACGCCCTTTCGGGAACTAATCTTTGATAACGAGGTTGAGGAGTTTATCTTTTAGATAGATTATCTTCTCTATCTCTTTACCAAAGATATATTTTTTAACTTTGCTCTCTTCTAATGCCAACCGCTTTACCTCCTCCTCATTTAGCCCGGAGGGAATCGTAATCTTCGCGCGAAGTTTGCCATTGATTTGGATTGGAATCTCAACCTCAGAAAACTTTATGGCGGTTGGGTCATAATCGGGGAGGGATAATAAGGAGACGAACTCCGGCTGGTTCGCTTCGGAGAGATTGGCGCGGACCTTCTCCCATATCTCATCAGAAAGATGGGGGGCAAATGGTGAGAGGCAGAGGAGGAAGTTATAAAGGGAGAAAGAAAAGACCTCGCTCTCTTTATTCGGAAAGGCATAGAGTTCATTCAAGAACTCCATCAGGGAGGCGATGGCGGTATTGAAGTGGAAAGAGGCATTGTCCTCCCTGACCTTCTTAATCGTCTGGTTGAGTCGGATGTAGAGATTCTTCTCTTCCTCGGAAAACTTCTCTTTCTCCAACTTTCGGTTCACCCGAAAACCAGTTTCGGCAAAGAGGCGCCAGACCCGATTGAGAAACCTCTTTGCCCCAATCACCAACTCATTCTTCCATTCCAAATCTCTCTCCGGCGGTGCGGCAAAGAAGACCGCAATTCGAGCACAATCCGCACCGTGCTCAGCCAAGAATGGACCAACCCAGACCCCGTGCCTCTTGGAAGAGGACATCACCTTCCCATCCAGTAAGACCATCCCTTGGGTAAAGAGGGAAAGGCAGGGCTCATCATAGGCGACGAGACCGAGGTCGTATAAGACCTTCGTGAAGAAGCGGAAGAAGATTAAGTGTCCGGTCGCATGCTCAATCCCTCCGATATACTGGTCAATCGGGAGCCACTCCTCAGTCAATGAGTATTCAAACGGGAGCTTATCATTCTTTGGGTCTAAATAACGGAGGAAATACCAGGAGGAGTCAACGAAGGTGTCCATCGTATCCGGGTCACGCCTCGCCTCGCCCTGACACCTCGGGCACTTGGTGTTGATAAATTCACTAATCCCGGCCAAGACCGACTTCCCCTTCGGCAGGTAGTCCTTCACCTCCCTCGGCAAGAGGACGGGTAGCTCCTCTTCTGGAACCGGCACAATCCCACATTTCTCGCAATGGATTACCGGAATTGGTGTCCCCCAATACCTCTGCCGGGAGATGAGCCAATCCCTTAAACGATAGTTCACCTTTCGCTTCCCAAGCCCTTTCTCTTCAAGATAACCAATAATCCTTTCAATCCCCTCCCTTGATTGGAGACCAGAGAAAATTTCGGAGTTGACCATTATCCCCTCTTCGGTATATGCCTGTTTCATCTCCTCCGGTCTCAAACTCTCCCCGAATGGGGTGATGACAACTCTTATTGGCAGGTTGTATCTTTTGGCGAATTCAAAGTCCCTTTGGTCGTGAGCCGGCACCGCCATAATACAACCCGTCCCATAGCCGGCCAGGATATAGTCGGCAACAAAGATTGGGACCTGCTCCCTAGTCAACGGGTTTAGGGCGTAACGCCCGGTGAAAACACCTTCCTTCTCCCGACCCAATGCCTGTCTCTCAATCTCCGGTATTTTTGTCACCCTTTCAATGAAAGACCTCACCTCTCTCTCCTCCCTCGTCCCTCTAATCAAATCTTCGGCAATCTCCGCATCCGGGGCAACCGCCATAAAGGTGACGCCATAGAGGGTATCCGGGCGGGTGGTGAAGATATTCAAGTCATACTCCGTCCCGACAACCGGAAATTTAACCTCAACCCCTTCGCTCCTCCCAATCCAATTCCTTTGCATTATCTTCACCGGTTCTGGCCAATTCTTCAACTTCTCCAAGTCTTGAAGTAACCTCTCGGCATAAGCGGTAATCTTAAAGAACCACTGCTCCAACTTCTTCTTCTCAACAACCGAATTACAGGTTGAGCGATAGCAGTGTCCGTCAATTACCTGCTCGTTCGCCAAAACCGTTGCACAACCCGGGCACCAATTGACCCAAGCCTCCTTTCGGTAAGCCAGACCTCTCTCTAAGAATTTTAAGAAGAAGTATTGGTTCCAGCGGTAATAATCTGGCTCGCAGGTCGTAACCTCCCTCTCCCAATCATAAGAGATGCCCAAGCGGATGAGGTTCTCCTTAGAGATTCTAATATTCTCCTTCGTCCAAGCCCGGGGATGAATCTTATGGATAATTGCGGCATTCTCCGCCGGCAGACCGAAGGCATCCCAGCCAAAGGGGTGGAGGACAGAAAATCCCTCCATCCGCTTGATGCGGGCTAAGGCGTCACCGATGATATAATTCTTCACGTGCCCGATGTGTAAGTCGCCGGAGGGGTAGGGGAACATCACCAAGACATAATACTTCTTTCCTTCTGGTCTTTTTGGGGTCCGAAAGATCTTCGCCGACTCCCACTTTGCTTGCCACTTCTTCTCAACTTCAGAAAAGTTATATTCCAATTCCATAAGAGCCAGGCTGAATTGTAATAGAAAAAAAAGAAAAGTAAAGAAGCCAAACAATGACTTGCCCATCCGCTTATTTTTTGATAAAATGAAGGATGAAGATAATTAAGCGGAAAGAGGATGAAGTCTTTGATGTTGAATTAGAAGAGAGCCTCTTAGAGAAAAACCGGAAATTGGCCGAAGAGAATAAAAAACTCTTAGAAGAGAAGAAGATCCGCTCATTCGATCTGATGGGCTCAATCGGCTCCGGCAAGACTACTCTCATCACCCAGATGATAAAGAGGTTAAAGAAGAGATACCAAATTGCCGCCATCGCTGGTGACTTAACGACCACCCTTGACGCCAAAAGGTTAAGAAAGGCTGGAGCGGTCGTTGTCCAAATCAATACCGGCAAAGAGTGTCACCTTGATGCCAACTTGGTGAAGAGGGCCCTCTCCTCCCTCCCCTTAGATAAGATAGACCTCATCTTCATTGAAAATGTCGGGAACTTAATCTGCCCCGCGGAATTCCCTCTCGGGACACAAAAGAGGTTGGTCGTCATCTCCACCACCGAAGGTCCCTATATGGTCACAAAACACCCGTATGTCTTCTTTGAGGCGGATCTGGTCGCGGTCAATAAGTTAGACCTAGCGAAAGAGATGAGGGTCTCGTTTGATAAACTAAAAAGGGATATCAACCGCCTCCAGCCAAAGATTCCCGTCATCGGAACCTCCGCCCGAAAAGGAAAGGGGATAAAAGAGCTAATCACCGCCCTCGGACTCTAAGATGCACGAGTTTGCCACCGCCCAGTCAATAATCAAGACGATTGAAAGGGTAAAGAAGGAAAATGATGTGAAGGTGATCCACCGCCTCACCCTCAAAATTGGTGAGTTGACCTTCCTCTCCCCAAACCAGTTGACCTTCTGGTTAAAAGAAGGTTTGAAAGAGTTAAACGGTAAAGAAGTTGAAATTGAGATTAATCCCATCCCACCAAAGGTGAAATGTCTTGATTGCCATTATGAAGGTCCACTAAAAATTCGCTCCCCCCTTCCAATCTTTACCTGTCCAAACTGCTCGGGAATAAATCTAAAGGTGATTGAAGGTAAGGAGTGCCAGATTGAATCAATTGAGGTCGACTGATTAGCCGGCGGGCGGATTTGAACCGCCGACCTGCGGTTTACGAAACCGCTGCTCTACCCCTGAGCTACGCCGGCATAACTTAGGATAACAAAGCGAAGATAAAAGTCAAAAGCCTTTCGGATTGGTCTTGTCAATCTCCATAATGTGGACGACCGAAACGCCTTTTCTCTCTAACTCCTGGGCAATAAAACGGCGATGGCAAAAGAAAGGAACTCTCTCGGCACAGAGGAGACACACCGTCTTCCCTTTCGCCTTCTCCCGAATTAAAGATATGCCCCTCTTAAATTCCTCGCCCTTCATCCAATTTTGATACCCACCCTTCCGATAACCCCCAAGTTCCTTCCCCGAATAGATGTATTCAACCCCTTCTCTTTGGCAAATCTCCTCTAACCTCTCCCTCTGGAAATGGGGAAATTGAGAAGTGGGGAAACGGCGGACATCAAAGATTGTCTCAATTTTATATTTTTTAAGAATTTTAATAAACTCCTCTTCTCCCCTCTTACTCGTCCCTAAGGTGTAGACCCTTAACAACTACTTGCCAACGACAACCTTCTTCACGATCCTCTCGCTCTCGGTCTCAAAGACTAAGAAGTAGACTCCACTCTTAACCCCTTTCAAATCCCAAAGGATTAAATCGGATCGGGAGGAGAATCTCTTCACCAAGTTTCCCCGCCCATCATAAACCCTTAAAGAGAAGGGCGACCCCTCGCCAAATAGACTTATCGCTAATCTCTCCCGCGCCGGATTGGGTTGGGTAGAGAGAGAGAATTTGGTTAAATCTCTCTCCTTAAAGAGAGGAGTTGGTGAAGAGATGAAGATTGAATCCACCCGCCAAAACTCGTTATCCGGTCCTAAGAAGCCATCTTTTGGGTCATTTTCAATCACAAATAACCGGTCATCCGCCCAACTCCGCCAGAAGACCCTCTGAAAACCAGCTCGCCTTGGGTTCAAACTTAACCAGTAGTTAAAAGAACGATTGGGTGAGAGGCGAACCGAATCGGAATAACCGCCTCTCCATTCCACAAGCTCATAACCGGAAAGGTTCGGAATATTCCGCACCTCACCAATCCCCTCTCCTTCCCTCTGCCAGTCCGTAATGTCAAAACCAGTTGTCTCAACCGCCACTAAAATGCCAAAGCGATGAGGCGAGACGAGCCCATTATTGGTTAGCGAGAAGGATAAGGTCTCATCCGAACCGACCGAAAGGGTCTCAGGAAGAGCTATCGGCTGAGTCAAAAATTCGCAAGGACCGAACTCATACTCCGGATAATTCACATAAATTGGGTTTGTGCAATACTCGTAATCGCCATCCAGAGCCAATAACTCAACCCGGATAAAGTTTGTATCCGAAGAAGTGAATGTCCTCTCCCATTCGTATTGGAAATCGCCTCCCGTCTCTAAGGTCTGGCGATAGATCTCGCCCTCTCGGGAATAGACGACGACCACATCCAAGATGTCCGCATCCTCAACCTCTAAGCGGAACTTAATTCTTTTGCTCCCCGAAGGGATGAGGATATTCTCGCCCATCACCAAGTCCATAATCCCATTGTCATTCGTATCCGCATAGAGATAGAGACGGGAATCATCCATCCCATCGCAGACCATCACCCTTCCCAACTTCAATGCCTTTAAGAGTGTATCCGGATGGTCCGAGGTGGCATAGACCGCCGAATGAGCCTCCAAGGGGTCCTCTCCGGGCATCGTCCCGTGATAGTCGGAATTTCCCGCCGCGGCGATCCTGTTCCCTTGGGTCAATAACTGGTGCCACCAGGCCACCGCCTCCGCATCACGATCGGGTTCTTTCTCTGGAAACCAGGTCTGGGAGTTGAAGACCTCAATCGCATCAATCCCTGGGTCTAAATAAGGGTAGTGGTCCCAACCCATCCCCAACTCATCGTCACAAGGGTGATTGACTTGCACCAAACCACCCCGATATGTCCCCTCATCAATCATCTCCCGAACCGAGCGGTGAGGAAAGGAATTTCTCCCTTCCATCCCTAAGATATTGGCGTGTCCCGAATCGGTCGTCCACTCCGTCCCCCTAATCGGCACGCAATTGCCCGTCCGGTGGAAGGCAGTATCATAACATTGACCAAGGGTATCGTGGTCGGTAATCGCACAAAAATTGCCTCCCCCGGTATTCACCATATTGAGGAGTTGGGAGACCGAATACCTCCCATCTGAGTAAGTGGTATGAGCATGGAATGTCCCATAATACCAACGGAAGGAAGATTGCCAAAGGAGATAAGAGAGTTTTCTCCCTTCCGCCAAAGAGAAGATCTCTAAGTAATTGCTCTCCTTTAACAAATCCCGCTTCTCACTCAAATCAATTGTCTTCTTCTCTTTATTAACCTCCGCCACCAAAAAACCGTTGAGGAATACCTGATATTGCGCAAGACCAGTGAGATTAAGATAAAGACCATTCCTAACCTGGGGGAGAGAGAAAGCGATTACCGCCCTCCCATCTTTAATCTCCCCTTTTCCTTCTAAGATTATCTCATCCCTCTCTAATGGCGTGAGGGCGAAGATAAGCGAGAAAAATAAAAAGGGAATAAGTTTTCCCATCTTCCCCCCTAAGGAACTTGACTCTTGGGATGGCGAGAAAATATCCCTTTTAAGATAATTAAAAGACCAACCAGAATCAAAAGCGAAGGCCACCAGTTTCGGAAGCGAAACCGAAGAGAGAGACCGATACCCGCCAAAATTATTCCGGCAATAAATCGCCCACCAAAGAAGTTCTCTTTCAAGAAGCTATTCCGAAGTGCTGAATCTAAGACGAATATCCCACCCAAGGCGAGGAGGAAATATATCCACCAATCCGAGGAGGCTATCACCCCATTGGCCGCCAAAAGAAAGATAACACCTAAGGCGAGGATGATTAAACCACCAAAGATCTCCGAGAGTTTCTTTTTCATTATTCAAATTTTAACAAAGAATCTAAATAAGTCAAGTCTTGACTTAACTAATCTTGCCTTATAGAATTGGTTATGTTCCTCTTGAAGGTGAAAGGTGAATTTTCCGCAGCCCACGCCCTAAGGGATTACAAAGGTAAGTGTGAGAGCCTCCACGGGCATAACTACGAAGTCTTGGTTGAGGTCTTGGTGGAAGAACTACCGGAAAGGGGCTACGCTTATGACTTTAGGGAAATTAAGAATTACCTCAAAGAGATTCTCCCCGACCACAAAAACCTAAATGAGTTCTTCTCTTTCAATCCAACCGCGGAGAATATCGCCCGTTGGCTCTTTGAGAAGATGAGAGAGAGATACAAAATAAAGGCCTGCGAAGTCTGGGAGAGTGAGAAGAGCGGAGCCCGATACGAAGAAGGCTAAATTTTAATTCACCTCACGACAATAACCTTCTTTATCATCTCTTCCCTTTCGCCCTTTAAACTGAGAAGGTAAACCCCACCTTTTAGCCCCTCGGTAGAGAAGGAGAGGGAAGAGAAACCAAAGGCAGAAGAGGGTGGACCTTCGTAAAGATTTTTGACTAACTTCCCCGAGACATCATAGAGGTCAATTTTGATTCTCTTCCCCTTAGAGAGGCTAAACCGCACAACCCCTTTATCCCTCACCGGATTGGGAATAATTGAGAAGTGATTAAATCTCTCCTTCTCCTCCGCAATTCCTGAAGGATAAGGATAGAAGGCACCAAGCGCCTTTATTGCCCCTAAAGATGAATAATAGCCTTCAAAGGTGAGGAGGAGTTGAGGGAAGGGTGTAGTTGGTCCAGAGACGACCTTCGGTAAGTATCTACTCGCCAATTGGTTAACCAATTCTAACCCATAGGTATCAACCACCACTCCGGAGGTCAAGACCCTCGCGCCGTAGATATCACCATCCCAACCGCTTCGCCAATCTTCCCAGACAACAAAATACCTTGTCCCGTCAAAGGTAACAGAGGGTGCCATCTGCTCATAATATTCGGTTGAGATTGGGATGCCATTTGGCTCTAAGACAATTCCCCCTTGGGAGACCCTTGCCCCATAGATATCAAGTTCCATCCGGTAATCCTCCCAAACGAGAAAATAGTTTGTGCCATCAAAGGCGACCGAAGGAAACCACTGGTCATATCCCGCGGTTGAGATGGGAATCCCTTCTGGGTCTAAGATGACACCTTCGGAAGTGATTCGGGTTCCATATAAGTCACTATAACCATCACCATCCCGGTCATCCTCCCAGACCACAAGATAGTATTGACCACCAAAGACAACCTTCGGAAAACCAAGCCAACCCTCTGAAGAAAAGATCCAAAGATAGCCGATGATTGAACCATCTCGGGAGAGGCGGGCTCCAATAATCGCGTATTCATCTTCTTCCCAGTCATAGCCCGACCAGACCAAAAGATAATTCCTCCCATCATAAGCGCCCGAGACGGAAAGGTCATCTTCCGGACCAGAGATTAAAATCCCTCCGGTATCTAAGAGAACCCCTTCTTGATTGACCCGAGCCGCATAGATATCTCCCAACCCCGAACGGGAATCTACCCAACAGACTAAGAAATTCTCCCCATCATAAGTAACCGCTGGATAGTTCTGCGCCTCTCCCGCTCGGCTGATTGGAATACCAAGGGGGTCAAGGATTTGACCGGAAGGTGTCAGCCTCGTTCCGTAGATATCCGGATTCCCGTCTCTCAGATCCACCCAGACCACAAGATAATTATTTCCGTCAAAGACCGCCACGGGATTTCCCTGCTCAATCCCCCGCCAACCATAAGAGAGAAGCAGACCCTCTGGGTCTAAGACAACTCCATCGGTCGCCACCCTTGCCCCATAGGCATCAGCATCCTCCTCTCCGAAGCCAGTCCAACTGGTAAGATAATTCTCACCACCAAAAGCAAGCCCAAAAGGCGTGCTGATTAAGTTCCAATTGATGAAAAAGCCTCCGGTGTCAATTATTACCCCTTGAGGGTTAATCCGCATCCCGTAAAGACCTGAGCCACTTCCATAGACCAAAAGATAATTATCTCCGTCAAACTCAATTGCCGGATACTCGCTATAATCTTGGGTCAACAAAATCCCCTGAGTATCAATCACTACCCCAGCGGTAGTGATCCGCGCCCCCCGGATCCGGTATTCCTCCGGGACTTCTCGGTCATCCATCCAGACCGCAAAAAAGTTTGTGCCCCCAAAACTCACCTGCGGGAGAGATTGACTATTCTCCCCCCGGATGATAAGGCGTCCATTGGGGTCTAAGACAGTTCCATCCCTTCTCACCCGGGCGCCATAGATGTTTGGATACTCGTCATTCTCATCCCGACCGTCCATCCAGAGGAGGAGATAATTATTACCATCAAAGGCAATTCCCCGAAAGATGAGCTGCTGGTATTCATTGGTGCAAATCGGAATGCCTTCTGGTTCTAAGACTTGACCCTGCGGGGTAACCCGAGAGGCATAGATGTCAAAGAGATAATCACCATCCCGGTCATCACTCCAAAAGGACAAATAATTTGTCCCGTCAAAAGCGAGCGAAGGATACCAGCGGTCCCCAAAACCCGAAGCAATCGGAATGCCTAAGGTATCAAGGAGGACCCCTTCCCTCGTCACCCTTGCTCCGTAGATCTCAAAGAAGTAGTCACCATCCCGGTCATCCATCCAGACAACGAAATAGTTCGTGCCATCCGAGGCGACCGCTGGATAGAGCCGGTCGCCGAAACCGACCGAAATCGGAATCGGGAAAGAGTCAAGAGCTACCCCTTCCTGATTGACCCGGGCGCCGTAAATCTGATAGTAATATTCCCGAACATCAATCCAGGCGACAAAGTAATTTCCGCCGCCAAAGGCGACAACGGGCATTATCTGATGACCAGGAGCGGAACCAAAGAAGCGAATCGTATCAAAAGGAAACTCATCCAATTGGGAAAACCCCTTAAACCCCTTTCTTTTCTCCCTTAACTCCGAAATGAAATCCTTGGGCGAGAATAGATTTTTCCCAAAACCGGATGAAAATTCTTGGCGAGAAAGAGAAAATGAGCGATTAGACCTCTCCTTAAGACGAAAAGGAACGAGTCGCGGAGGAAGAGATTGGCCTCTTGGCCGAAGACCAAACGAGAAAAGAGAAAAGAATAAAAGCAAGAGACCTCTTAACATATCACCCTCCGATTAAAACCGCAAACATACTTGGATTATAAGTTTTCCAAAAATCTCTTCTATCTTCCTGCCCTCTCTTTCGGTCGGGTTCTTTTATTCCAAAACGAAGATGTTTCTCTTTCGGCACATATCCTTTAGGATTTTTGGCCAGACCGTGACGCTAACCTCACCGAGATGCGCCTTCCGAAGGAGAAGCATATAGGTCCGGGACTGGCCAATGCCGCCGCCGATGGAGAGCGGAACCTCGTTATTGAGGATTGCCTGATGGTAAGGCGAATTGAGGATAGCTTCTTGCTGACACATCGCCACCTGCCTTTTCAGGGTTTCGGCGTTGACCCGAATCCCCATTGAGGTCAGTTCGTGGCGGCGTCGGGTCACCGGATTCCAGACGAGGATGTCGCCGTTCAGACCGTGCATCGGTCGGCCGTCCTCGGAGACCGTCTCGGTAATCCAGTCGTCATAATCTACCGCCCGCATCTCATGCGGATAGCCATCCTTAAGGGGAAAGCCAACTCCGATGATGAAGATTGCCGGATACTCCTGCAAAATTGCGGTCTCTCTCGCCTTCCGCGGTAAGTCAGGGAATCGGTCAAGGATCTCTTCCGCATGGAGGAAGACGAGCTCCTCCGGTAAGTTAGGGTATCTTTCGGTCTTCAATTGGGGAAAAAGTTCCTGGATGTAGGTCTCCGCACCCTTAATTACCTTCCAGATTTTTTTCACCACCGCTTTTAGAAAATTGAGATTGCGCTCCTTTTCGGTAATCACCAACTCCCAGTCCCACTGGTCAACATAACAACTGTGGTCGTGGTCAAGGAAGTAGTCCTTGCGCACCGCCCGCATATCGGTGCAAATCCCTTCGCCCACTTGGCAACCGAACTGCTTTAAAGCCAACCGCTTCCATTTGGTTGCCGCCTGCACCACCTGGGCATCAATTGGGTTTTTATTAAAGTCGTTGGCGATGTGGAATTGAATTGGGGTGCGAGAGCCGTCGCGGTCTAACATATCGTTAACCCCGCTATCCGCTTCCACAATCAAAGGAACCGTAACCATCATCAGATTCAGTTCCCGGCAGAGATTCTCCTCAATGTAGTTCTTTACCGCGAAGATCGCCTTCTGGGTCTCTCTTGGATTTAATATCGGGTAGTAGTCATTGGGCAAGATCTTTTCCAACTCTTCGTAACTCCCAATCCCGGGACCAGCTAAGTCCGCCTTCTTATCTAACATAATTCCCTCCTTCAGGCTCTTCCGGTCTCTATCTCTCAAAATCTTAGACCTTATTTTAGCGATAATTAAATAATTGTCAACCCGGGAAAAAAATCTTTCCGCTCAAGGTCAGTCTCTTGACTTAAAGAAAAAAACGGGATAGACTTGGCGAGTGAAGATTATCCAAAGGTATATCTTCTCCCTCTTCTTTCCGCCTCTCTTCTTTGCCCTAATCGTTTTCTCCTTCATCCTTCTGATGAACCGACTCTTTCTCTTAGCTGACCTCTTGATTAAGAAAGGGGTAAAGTTTAGGACGGTCTTAGAAATCGGGAGTTTGAGCCTCCCTTTCGTTTTCGCCTATATCGCCCCGCTGGCGATGATGGTCGCCGGGGTGATGACCTTTGGTAAGTTATCCCAGGATAACGAGTTGACCGCCCTGAAGGTATGCGGAGTAAACCCCTTAAAACTCATCCTCCCCACCCTTCTCGTCACCATTCTCTTCTCTTGCCTAATGGTCTCTTTCAACGGTTTTCTCCTACCCGAGTCGGAGCATAAACTTCGCAATCTCTTGTTAGATTTAGCCCGAAAGAAACCGGCGGTGAAGATCCGGGAAGGCGTCTTTATGGATGAGTTTGGCGAATGGACGATTTATATCGGTTCCCTCCAAGAGAAGGGGGGGAAGATATCCGACATCTTCTTATTCAGAAAGGGGGGCGAAAGCCCGTTATTCATTACCGCAAAGAAAGGTCTCTTAAAGACCGCCCCGAATGAGGAATACCTCTCTCTCCATCTCTTTGCCGGCGAAGTCCACGAATTGGTAGAGAGGGATAAGTACCGGAAATTAAAATTTGCCGAACATATCGTCAACTTGCCAATTGAAAACGAACTAATGCGAAGGGAGCGGGAGTATCGCTCCCTCTCCGAGATGAACTTTCTCCACCTCCTCGCCACTTGCCAAAGGCTCTCCGAAGAGAAATCCGCCATCCTCGCTCAAATCCGAGAATTAGAAAAAGAGAGAGGTCTTGACCCAATCAAAATCCGGATTGAAGAAGAGAAGAATCGCCTCCGCTATAAGATGAGAGAGATTGAGCGTTACCAAGGCGAACTCCACAAAAGGCTCTCCCTCGCCTTCTCCTGTATCTTCTTCTTCCTCTTTGGCTCCTTTCTGGGGATTGTCTTAAAGAGAGGGAGTCTGGGGTTTGCCTTCTTGGCCACCCTCATCTACTTTGCCATCTATTACATCCTCCTCATCGTTGGGGAGAAGGCGGTTGCGGAGGGAAATTTGCCCTCTTATCTCGCCCTCCATTTCCCCAATCTCATTCTCATCCCAGTAATCCTTGAATTTGCCCACCGGGTCTTATTTGACCGAAGTCTCTTTCTAAACCTTTGGCCGAAGAAGAGAGATGCGGATAAAGGTCTTTGACCGTTTCCTCTATAAAGAGCTAATTAAGTTCACCGCCCTTGCCCTCCTCTCGGTTGTTACCATCTATCTCTTAATTGACCTCTTTGAAGAGATCGAGTATTTCCTTAACCACCGCGTCGGGCTCAATCTCGTCTTCTTATATTATCTCCACCTCCTTCCGGAGGTGGTCAACCTCCTTCTCCCCGCCAGTTTAATCCTCGCTGTCTTTATGGTCTACGGTCGGCTAACCCGCGGTGGTGAGTTGGTCGCCATCCAAAGCTCTGGGATACCAATCTTCCGCATCTTCCGACCCGCCCTAATCCTTGGTCTCGCCACCATACCCTTTTTCTTTTTCAGCAAAGACCTCTTAGAAATCCCCCTGAAGAGGAGATTAAAAAAGTTCCGGCGGGAAAGGATTGAAAAGAAAGAATTGGTAAGAGAGGAGAGGCGGCGGGGTATTTACTATATTGGGGAAGAGAACCAGATCTTTTATATCCAAGAGTTAGAAAGGAAGGGTCGGGCGAAAAGATTCACCATCACCCAATTGGACGAAAGACAGAGGGTAATCAAGAGATATGATGGGGAGGAGGCAATCTGGCAGAAAAATTTTTGGCTGGGCAAAAATGTCTCAATCCGCACCTTTGGGGAAAGGGAGAATTTTGAAATGAGGGATACAATCTCGCTCTTCTTCATCAAAGAGAAGCCCGAAGACTTCTTTCGGGAGATTGAAACTCCAGAAGAGATGAGAATGAGAGAGATCGCCTCTTTCCTTAAGAAGATGAGTAAAATTGGCTATAAGACCGATCGGGAGGAAGTGGAATTAAACCTCCGGTTCTCCTCCCCATTTATCGGTCTTATCGTGATCCTCCTTGGTCTACCCCTATCGGTCAGGCTCCGCCGGGGTGGGGTCACCTTAGGCTTGGGATTAGGTCTCCTCTTCTCCTTTCTCTTTTGGGGTCTAATCCAGATCTTTCGGGCGATGGGCGAGGTTAGGCTTCTCTCCCCATTTTTGGCCGCCTTCCTGCCCAACTTTATCTTTGCCACCATCGCCCTCTTCCTTTTCTCTACGGTTGAGAACTAAAATTGGGCAACGGGTTGAGATTAAAGGAGTTCATTCGGGAAGTTAGAATTCCCTGACCAAAATTCCCGGCGACCGCGAAAGATTAACCCCAAAATCACTCCAACCAGAAAACCGCCGATATGGGCAAAAAAGGCAACTCCGCCACCAACCCCGGCCCCGGGTAAAGAAGCAAAGCCGAACAGGAATTGGAGGAGAATCCAAAATCCCAAAAAGAGAGAGGCGGGGAGATAGAGAACCCGGAAAAAGAAGCCCAAAGGGACAAGGGCCAAAACCCGAGCCGAAGGAAAGAGAACAAAATAGGCACCCAAAATTCCCGAGATGGCACCTGATGCTCCAATCATCGGCACCGAAGAGTTGGGGGCGGTGAAGATGTGGAGGATGCTCCCGGCCACGCCCGCCATAAAATACAAGAGAATAAACCAGAAATGCCCAAAGGCATCCTCAACATTATCCCCAAATATCCAGAGATAGAGCATATTCCCAATGATGTGGTCAAAGCCACCGTGGAGAAATAGAGAACTGAAAAGGGTGTGGAGGTTTGAGCCGGAAGCGATGAGAACCGGTATCGCCCCATAACTCTTAAATAGCCTTGACAAGCCAAAGGGGGAAAGCGAAATCTCATAAAGAAATACTAAGATATTGGTCACCAAGAGAATAATTAAGATGAAAGGGAAGCGAACCCTCGCCTTCGGCACATCGTCTTTTAAGGGGAGCATAACTTCTCAAGGAGGACAACCACATAAGAAAAGATTGAGTCTTGAGCAAACCCCTCACCCCTCTTCCCTTTGATGGAAATAATCCCCGGTGAGATTTGTAAAACCTCGCCAATCTTATTTTTCATCCTCTCTTGATAAAAAGAGATCATCACCGCCTCCGAGATAACGACCGCATCAATATTTACAATCTTAAATCGCTCCCGCGCCAAAATTTCCCTTACCTCCTCTAAGAAATAAAGACTAGTCACCCCTTCATATCTTGGGTCGGTATCCGGGAAGAGAGAACCGATATCATTTTTATTTAAAGCCCCCAAGATGGCATCAACTAAGGCGTGGATTAAGCAGTCGCCATCCGAATGACCGAAGAGCCCCTTCGGATAAGGGATTTCGCAACCACCGAGAACGAGTTTCCTCCCTTCTCTTAATGGGTGGGAATCAAAGCCAAAGCCAACTCTCATACCCAATCTTAACCCAACTCGGGAAAAAGTCAACCAGAATCCTCTCCCGATAGCGATTTCAATTTATCAATTTGCGTCCGGAATTTTGGGGAGATTAAACTTTAGGTCAAAAAGGGGATTTGTCGGAGAAAGGAAAAAGGGGCTAATTGAGAGATTCAAGAAAAGAGAAGAAAATAAGAATTGGATGAGAAAAAGAGAGAGAAGAGAAAAGAGCTAAGAGAAGGGAAAAGAAGCGAGATAAAAAAAGAGGTCATTTAAGAGGGAAAAAAATGCGCCCCTAAAGGGGTTGAGGGGGCTAGACCCGAAAAATAAGGAAAAATTAAATAAGTCATTTTAAATTAAAGACTTAAAGAAAAAAGGCATCTTTTAGAAGGTTTCCCGGTAGGAAACCGATTCTCTCATTTGGCAAAAGAATCAAAAATGAAATGAGGATTAAAATTTTTTATCGGGGCACTGAGCTTGACCAAGATCTCTTGGAAAGGGTTCAGGAGAGCCTTAGCGAGAAAACCTCCTTAATCACCTTAAATCCAAAGCCCCTTCTCAATAAGACCCCCTCCAGTCGGTTTCTGATAAACTCTTCTCTCTCCCAACCAACAAGACCTTTTCTCTTCGCCATCTCCTGATAACGCTTCTCGTATCTCTTTATTAAATCCTTTGCCTCGGCAACCTCTAACTCCTCCTTATCTTTCAAAACCTCCTCAATCAATTCTTTCCCGACCCCCCTTTTTTTCAACTCGTCTCTTATCGCCACTCTCCCCCGCTTCCGAAAAGATAGGGAGTGGCGGACAAATCTCTCGGCAAAATCCCTATCGTCTAAGAGACCCGCCTCTTCCAGCTCCCTAACGATTTCCTTAACCATCGCTTCTCTCTCTGGGATTAAATCTCTCTCTCTCTTCTCTAAATATCTAATCAATCTCTCGCCAAACTCCTTCTTTGCCCAACTCTTTTTGGCTAAGAGTCGCCAGGCATAAGCCTTCAATTTCTGCCCAATCCGCTCCTCACTCGGACCTTTGGTAGATTTCATAATCTAAGACCTCGCCAATCTTTTTGTAGCCAAAAGAGAAGAATTGGTAAAATCTCTTCTCCTCCTCACCAAAGGTGCCGACGATTAAAGCCGGCTCTCTCGCCTCAATCCTCTTTCGGAGGTCACTCCTTGAGGAGAGGTTGAGAACCCTTCTCGCTCCCGCCGAGAACCGCTCGGCGAAGGGAAAGTCCGGGCAGGTCTCATAACCGGAAAGGTTTCGCCTCCGGGCCAAGACTTGAAAATTGGGGAAAAAGACCAAGACTCTATCTTCGGGTTTTGAATTCTCCTCTATCTCCTTTGCCACCTCCTTCACGATTGACATCTGATACCGTTTATAAAAAGGATGAAAACCAGAGGCGTAATTGGAAATCGTAAATAGCGAACCAAAGAGATAGAAGCTAATTATTAACGAAAGAACCAGTTTAACCCGGAAGGAAGATCTCAAGAAGCGATTCGCCTCCTCTAAAAACGGGATATTAAAGATAAACAGGAATGGTAAAACTTGAATAAAGTATTGGAAGTGAGCGGGCGCGACAACCAAATAGTAAAGAAAAAAAGTTAAGGCACCTAAGATTAGGGAGAAGAATTCAAACTGGTATCTTTTGTAGTCTCTCTTATAAAAAGAGAAGGCAAAAAGGGTCAAGAGGAGGAGGAGGAGGTTCTGGGGCAAAACGAAGACCTTCACCACCATAAAGAAACGCCCGAAGAGAATCTCGTCGCGAAAAAACCTTAGCCAAATATCAGCCTCGCCAACATCCCCGCGGACTAAGTGGTAATAGAGATTATTGATCAGGAAATTTTTGGGGGCGGAAAGAAAATAGTAGAGACCAATCACTTGGGGAAGAAAAAAGCCAGAGAGAAACCGCCCAATCTTTTTTTTCTCTTTGGCGCGATAGATATAAAACAGATATAATGGTAAAAAGAGGAGGAAGATGGCTCTCGTCTCTCCGGCCAATCCCAAGAAGAGACCGGAGAGAAAATAACCCCCTCGGTAAAGGAATAAGAGGGAGAGAAGATTAAATGTATTCACTAAGATATGAGGTTTATTTACTGGAATCCAAGATAAGAAGAGACCGTTGGCAAAGTAAAAGAGGGAGAAGAAGTTTCGGGGCGCGGGATTTAGAGATTGACCCCCTCCCAATCTCTTTCTTAGATAGACGAAAAAGAGCCAACCGAAGAGAAGACCGAAGAGGAGGTTTAATATCCGCCCGGCAAAGAAACCGGTAATCCCAAATTTGGCGAAAAAAAGAAGGGGCAAGAAGGAGAGGGGCATCTGGGGCAAAAAGAAGTCTTTGTAAGCGACCTTCCCTTTTAAGGTCTCAAAGGCGGCGGTGAGAAAGGCAAGTTCATCGGTATCCACCACCCGGAAGAAGACAAGAAAGAGTAAAAAGATACTAAAACCGAAAAAGAGAAAGAGACGCTTAGACATTTTACGGTGGGTAAGAAATCCCTTCCAAGAAGTTCTGGCGGTAGGCTAAGTTAATTGGTAAAGAATAAAAGAAAGTGGTATATAGACCGACCCTTCGGGGTCTCTTGAAGAGGCGGGAGAGGATGGAGCGAAAACTGTAAAAAGACGCCTTCAACCAAAGTGGCTCCTCTCTCTTGATTAGGGGGTGATAGATGAGGTTCTCCTGGGAAACTTCCCGCCCTTTTCTAAAAAAGCGAATCTCCAAAAAGTCCGGGTCAATTAGCTTCAGGTTTTGAAAGATCTCCTCGTAGTCAACCCCTTCTCGCAAAAAGAGGGCAATCTTCAGACCAACCAAAATTCTTTCTGATTGAATCCGCTTCACCCCTTTTCGCTTTTCCTTCGCCAGACTCCGGTTAAGGGAATAGACCTCATCACTCCCCAAAAAGTCCTCTCTCAGATATAAGACCCTCACCCCAACCTTGCTGAGGAAGCGGAGATACTGAGGAGACTTCAAGATTTGGGCGCTCGCATTCACAATCCATTCCTTCTTAAATTGCCAGAGAAGAGAGAAGGTCTTAAAGTAATAGTCAAAATCAAAGGCGATGTCATCATCTAATAAGTTCACCCTTTTATAGGGTCGGGTGAGGATTTCCCCAACAATCTCCTCCTTATCTCTTCGCTTTATCTCTTCTCCGTAATAAATCCCATAAGGGCAAAATTCCCTTAAATCTTTTGGACAGAGGCAACCTAAGACAAAGCTACTCATCTGATGAATCCTATTCACCGAGGAGAGATTCAAATCAAAACGGGGTAAGAGATAATTGGGAAAACGGTTAGCGATATATTCCTTCTTCAACTCCCCCTTGGCCAAATCCCGCTTTATCTCCGGTAGGATATTAAGAAGCGAGCCCTTAATATAAGGGAAATTACCCGCCAAATCCGGTCTCTTCGAGATTAAAGGACCAAAGAGTAAAACTTTTTTCCCTTTCTTTTCCAGTCTTTCGCCAATTTCCCTCACCCTTTGGAAGGAAATATTTAGCGGTGTGTAGATAAAGACATACAAACCCAACTTCTCTTCGGGAATCTTTGCCACCCTTTCGTCAAAATAGGAGACCTCCTCTTCGGTGAAGAAGTTGGCAATTTGGCAAAACTCAAAATTGGGGTATAAAAAGTATTTCGCCCCCTTTGGTAAATTGTCCTCTTCGGAGCGGAGAGCGGGAAAGAGAAAAGAGAAGGTCATTATCACTCACGCACGATAAGAACTTTCTTCCACAAAGAAGGTGATTCTCTCTCTCTTAGAAAATAGAGACCGGATGGCAGAAGGCGACCATCTTCGTCCCGACCATCCCAGGATAAGCTCAATTCTTGCCCATCGGTTGTTAAAAGAGAAACCATTCTCCCTTTAATATCATAGACCAAGATGGTTCTCTTATCTCCTTCCGGTTTGGGCGATAGATAGATATTGGTGAACTTCTTAAATGGGTTAGGATAGACCCTGATCGCAAAAGGAGAGATCTTTCTTTCCCCCACCCCTTCTCTATAAGCACTCGGTGGGTTAATCCTTCCCCCTTCAACGGAAAAGTCGTCAATATAAATACCTTCACTCACATAACCATCGTTATCGCTCACAAAACTAATCCGGACCGAAATCGTCTCCCCGGGGTCTAAGAAAGAGAGCTGATATCTCTCCTCACACCACTCGCTCTCAATCACCTTGCCTTCACCCAGAGCCCCGCCACTCCCAATAAAGTCAAGGGTGCAGGGCTCATTCCCCCGGAAGATAATCACGTATATCCCATCAACCCCATAATTGGGAAACTTAAACCAACGCCGGAAACGAAGGAAAGAGTTATCTTCCACCATAAAGGGTCGGGTCTGAATAAAGGCATTAGTATTATTATTATATCTCCCGCTCCCCTCATCCCCACAATACCAACTCAACTGACCCGAATGGGCGCGCCGGGAGGATATGTGCCAGAGGTTATTCACGCCACCTGTCTGCCATAAAGAATCGCCCCGCTCCATATCATCGGAAAAACCGGTTTCGCCAACTAAAATAGAGAATGTGTCAAGAGAACTCCCATCGCTCCGTCTCATCCTCAAACCGAGAGATGCCCGATAAGAAGAAGGACATAAAGGAGAGATGGAGATGAGAAAGGTATCCGGGATTTGAACAAGAGATTGGGGCGGAATCTCGCCATAAGATAGACTCTCCGGCGAGAGGATTGTGATGTAGGGGTCAAAAGAGAAGAGAGAGGCCCAGGTATTATGCCCAATACCAAAACCGGAGTTATAGAGCGAGATACTTAACTTCTTCACTTGCCCCGGCCGGGATGGCTTCTCTCTAACCTCCGCCTGAAAAATCTTTAAGATTGATCTCCCAACCAAAAGCGACGGTTTATAGACCCTCTCCCCATTCGCCCGGACCAATAAGTCAAAATAGATCGCCTCGCCATCTTCCGCATCCCCGATAACCACACAAAACCCATTAGCCAAAAGAACCGACTCCCCGGGCAAAAGAGAGGAAATCTCGGATAGGGAGTCAAGGAGAGAGACCAAAGAGTCAGAAGAGCGGAGGGTGAGAAAGATATTGGAGAGCGGCTCATCCCCGCAATTCTTTAAGAGCGGAGAGAGGAATAAAGTCTCTTTGGGATTTGGGATTCGGTCACCATTACCCAGAGAATCATTGATTGAAAAACCTTGAAAGTTAGGATAACCCCCGCTAAGGATTGGGATTTGCCCCTCCCAGGGATAAAAGTTTTTAGCGGTAACGGTTAAAGAGAACTCACCACCGCTCTCCGAACGAAACCGGAGGAAGACCTCACCCCGCTCATCCGTCAATCCCCGCTCGTAAGATTCCCCTTCCTTCACTAAACAGACCAGAGCGGACTTTATTGGTCGGCCATCTTTTGCAACGCTAATCAGAACCCTCCCTTCACCAACCGGCAGGGATGCCGGAGCGAAGACATTTAGGGAATCTGGCTCTTTCGTCCAGACCGAAAGCTCTGGGTCGCCTAAGAGATTAACCTGATACTGATGCCAACGATAGACATTCTTCTGCCTTGAGAATGGGATGTAATGAATCTTAGCGTAAGCCAGTGCCTCACCAAGAGTCCGGCCATTTCTCAATAATTCATAAAAAAAGGTGTTGTCAAACTTCTCCGAATAGCCATAACCGGGATTTCCCGGTGAACCCCAACCATAACTGGAATTACCGATAAAAGCCACTCCCCCACCCCGGGGGTTTAAGAGAAACGCCTCCGCAATTGAATTATAATCAAAGGCGCTCGTCCAGCAACCAATTGAATAGAGAATCCCGTATTTATCCGGATTGGTGATCGTATCCATATCCACCTTCCTTAAAGAAGTTCCACCGGTTGACATCACATCAATCCAACCGTGACCATCGTGATTTAAGAGATTCTTCCCTTCCCGCAATGAACTCATCACCGCTGACCGGGAGAGGTTGCCCCGGCTCTGATACAACTTAGTGACCAGAAAGGGAGAAAAGGACTCCCTCTCCATCTTATCCTTATGAACCCCACCATCCGTGTAAGGATTCGACCAGAGGACCTCGGCAAAGAATAAGACATCTCTCAAATAACCGACCCCTGGCCTCTTTTCATAGGCCAAAACCTTATTGACAAAACTTTGCGCCTCGGAAACGGTATTCACTGGTGCCCGACCAACAAACAAATCCGGATACAAGTCAATTGAGTCACAAACCTCGCCGAAGATGGTATCGCGATCAAAGTTCCAGTCGCCATCTAAGTCGGAATAGTATAAATCACAAGGCAAGAGGTCTTCCCTCTGGTGATAGAAAGCGGAGCAGGTCATCGCGTAGGCATAACGGCAAGGGACAAGCCCAACATCGCCGCCTAAAAGCACCCACTTCACCCCAGAATCGGGAAGGGTCTTCAAATAATTCCGAATCTTTTCCGGATTATCCCTCCCCGGGTAATGGGCATAAATCCATTCCACCTGCCTTATCTCCGCCTTCACCCCCTTCTTCGTCTTCCACTGAATTAGGGGAAGAAAGGTCGTCGCCAAGGGTTGGGTAGTGATGACTAAATATTCAAAACCACCCTCCATCTTTTGGCGGTTTGGCTTCGGGCGTTTTCTCTTCTCGGTCAACAAGTCTAATTGAATCTTCTTATGAAAAATTAACCTCCTCTCCTTTGGCTGGTATTGAATGGGATAGATCAGAAACTCTGCCTTTCTCTCCCCAAACAAATTCCCGCCCCCAACAAACTGACAGACTTCCTGGGGATAAGTCTCACGGGAATTATAGACCCCTGGGTCAGGTTGGGTAAAATCAAATTTCGCCTGGGAAAAAATTAATGGGTATTGCCTTTGAGCCGGGAAGACCAAATACTCTCCCGGCAATGTCTCGGCCTCCAAAAAAGAGACCCTAATCCGGGGAACCCTCTCTCCCTTTGGTAAGGTAACAATCTTAGGAATCACCGGCAATTGTGGCTTACCAACTTCATCACTCCATTCCGCATTGGGCAAAGAAACTAGTATCCAATCCATTGCTTCTTGCATTCCGCTTTCCGCACTCCGCTTCCTCTCCACCCCCAGTTCCAGATGAGAGAAGTCAATTGCTTCCCTCAATCCCGCACCAAAGACTAATTGACGGAAAGAAAAAAGAGAAGTGATGACTAAAACCTTAATCTCTTTAAGCATAGCCAATTATAATCACCAAAAACCATCCGTCAACTCCCTAACTAACTTTTCTGGTCTTCGGGGAGACTCTTTCATAAAATAACGTTTTCTCTGACTTGACATTTACCGATTTTTTATTATTATCTAAAAGAGATGGTTAAGATAAGATTACGGAGAATGGGGAGAAGAAATGCTCCCTTCTACCGAGTAGTGGTGACCGATTCCCGGCGTGCCCGAGATGGCAAATACATTGAGGCGGTCGGTTACTATAACCCTCAAAAAGAGGCGTTCAAAATCAACACCCAAAGGGTGAAATACTGGCTCTCCTGTGGTGCTCAAACCACAGCCATAGTCAACCGACTCTTAAAAAAAGCAGAAGAGACGGGAGGTGAACTATGATGCCGCTTAAGGACTTAGTTGAAAATATCGTAAAGTCACTCGTTGACAACCCGGATAAAGTCAACTTAAAAGAGATATCCGGTGAAAGAACCATCATCTTAGAACTCCGAGTCGAAAAAGGCGACTACGGGAAAGTCATCGGCAAGGAGGGCAGAACCGCAAAGGCGATAAGGCAAATCCTTTCCGCCGCGGCTATGAAACAAGGAAAGAGAGGCCAGTTAGAAATAATTGAATAGTCCAATGTCTTTGCCATCGGGCTCGCTGGGATAGGCGAAAGATAATTCTCTTCCGGTGCTTACCTCAATCATCACAATCTTTCCCGAATACTTCGCTGGGATCCTCAATACCGGAGTCTTAAGAATCGCCCAAGAAAAAGGGGTTCTCACTGCCTCCCTAATCAATCTCCGGGACTTCACCGAAGACGCCTACCGGACCGTTGATGACTACCCTTATGGGGGGGGAAGCGGAATGATTATGAAACCGGAGCCAATCTTTAAGGCGGTGAGCGCGATAAGAAGAGAGAACTCTTGGACAATCCTTCTCTCACCCCAAGGAAGGGTCTTTAATCAGAAGATTGCCCAAGAACTCACCCAAAAAAGGCACCTCATCTTCATCTGCGGGCGCTATAAGGGAGTTGACGAAAGGGTAAGACGATATCTAATTGACGACGAGATTTCTCTTGGCGACTACATCCTTGCCGGGGGCGAAGCTGCCTGTTCGGTCATCTTAGAAGCGGTTGTCCGCCTCCTCCCCGGAGTTGTCGGCGATGAAGAATCGGTCACCACCGATTCCTTTGTCTCGGGTATCCTTGATGCCCCCTATTATACCCGACCAGTTGACTATCTCGGTTATAAGGTTCCCCAAATTCTCTTATCCGGTGACCACCAGAAGATAAAGAGGTGGCGTCGGAAAGAAGCCCTCCGCCTCACCCTCTTGCGCCGACCCGACCTCCTCAAGGAAGTCACCCTCACCCCCGAAGATAGAGAACTCTTAAAAGAGATAGAAAGAGAAATTTCTAACCCTTAACTTGACATCTTAAATCAATTGATTAGAATGCCCGATGGCGATAATTAAATTAGAAAACCTGACTCGGAATTTTAAGGTCGGTTTTGGTGGCCTAAAGAAGCTACGGGCCTTAGACTCATTAAACTTAGAAATCTTTTCGGGTGAGATATTTGGTCTTTTAGGTCCCAACGGCAGCGGTAAGACCACGACCATAAAACTAATCTTAGGTCTCTTAAAACCAACCGCGGGGAAGATAACCGTCTTCGGTAAGAGCCCAACCGATACCAAGATTAAAAAGAAGATTGGTTATCTTCCGGAATCTCCTTATTTTTATGATTACCTCACCGCTTATGAGTTTCTCTCTTTCTGTGCCCAGATCTTGGATGCGGAAGAGAAGAAGATTGATGAATTACTTAGTTTGGTGGGAATGAGTGAGGCGAAAAATACTCAGTTGGGAAAGTTCTCCCGGGGGATGCTCCAGCGAATTGGTATCGCCCAAGCCCTCTTAGGAGACCCAGAACTCGTCATTTTAGATGAGCCGATGGGTGGTTTAGACCCAATTGGTCGGAAAGAAATGCGAGATATTATCATCAACCTCCGCCACAAAGGTAAGACCGTCTTCTTCTCTTCCCATATCCTCTCGGATGCGGAGATGCTCTGTGACCGCGTCGGCATCTTGGTCAAAGGGAAACTGAAGCAAGTGGGCAAGATGGCTCAAATCCTCTCCGAGGAGATTGAGTCAATTGAAATCACCGTTAAGAATCTCGCCGAAGAAGATAAGAAGGAATTGGCAAAAATCGCCCTCAATGTCTTGGCGGGTGATGATAAGACAATGTTTGTCGTCCAGAGTGCCACCGCGCGCGATAAAATTATCAAGCAGATTACCAACGTCGGAGGCGAAATTATCTCTATCGTCCCAAGAAGGAAGACCTTAGAGGAATATTTTATGCGTTTTGTCCAATAGAAAGTTTTATGCGCCCAATAATCTTTAACACATTTTTGGAATCAATCCGGGATAAAATCCTGATTATCCTGATTATCCTTGGTTTTCTTCTAATGGCCAGCGCCAAAATCATCCAACCCTTGGCCCTCGGGGAAGAGACGAAGATAATCAAAGATTTAGGACTCTCTTCAATCAACCTCATCACCGTCTTAATCGCCATCTTCGTCGGCGGTCGGTTGATTTACAAAGAGACGGAGAAGAGGACGATCTATCTCATCCTCGCCAAACCCGTCCGGAGGTGGGAGTTCATCCTGGGGAAGTTCTTTGGACTCCTCTTAGTCCTATTTGTCTCCTTGTTAATTCTATCAATCGGTTTCTTTTTGGTCCTTCTCTTTATGAATATCAAGACCGAACCCACAATCCTCCTTCCTCTCCTCTTTCTCAACTTTGAATTAGCCATCATTACCGCCTTAGCCATCTTCTTTTCCACCTTGGTCACTCCGATTGGTGCCGCCATCTTCACCTTTATCCTTTATTTCATCGGGCACTTTACCCGGGACCTGAAAGCCCTCGCCGCCATGGTGAAGAATCCGCTCATCCAGCTCTTAGCGAACTTCTTCTACTATTTCCTGCCTAACCTCTCCAACTTCAATATCAAAGCCTTCGCCGTCCATAATGTCCCAATTTCGTCGGAAGTTATAATCTTCACCCTGATCTACGGTCTCATCTATACCGCTGGTCTCCTCTTCTTCTCAACGCTCATCTTCTCCCGGAAAGATTTTTAGGATGCGACGTCGGTTTTTCTTCACTTTACTCAGTTTAATCACCGCTGGGCTCTGGGTATTTTTCCTCATCCGCCTGCAGGTGATCGTGGATAAGAAAAGAAAAAAACCGCTCCGTGAACTCTTAGTTGAAGAACTCGCCTACTTCCCCTCCGGCAAGTTTCTCAAACCGGTCGTCATTGAATACGAAAATCTAGCCGCTGACCTAATTTGGCTCCGAGCCATTCAATATTACGGTCATCACTTGATGACCGACCGAAGATACACCTGGCTCGGCCATATCTTCAATATCCTCACCACCTTAGACCCAAGATTTATCGGAGCCTACCGGTTTGGGGCGATGACCTTAGCCTGGGACGCCAATCAACCAGATTCCGCCATCAAACTCCTCCGTCAGGGTCTGCGGTTAAATCCCCTGCGCTGGGAATTGGCTTTTGATATCGCCTTTATCTATTATATGCTCCTAAAAGATTACGAGAAGGCGGGTAATTACTTCTATCTCGCCAGCAAGATGCCCAAGACTTGGGGAATCTCCCGCCGTTGGGCGGCTTTCAGTTATGGCAGATCCGAAAACCGCCGGGAATTCGGGAAAATCCTCTTTGCCGACCTCTATCAGTCAACCCAAAACCCGGAGATGAAAAGGATTGCCCGAAGAGGCTTGAAATTCATTAAGAGAGAAGAGGACATTGACTATCTGCAAAATGCCTTAGAGAAATATTACCAGAAATATAAAACCTACCCCAAGAACCTTAAAGAACTCCTCTCATCGGGAATTATTGACAGCATCCCAACTGAGCCCACCGGTGGATTTTACACCATCACCATTGACCGAACCGGAAAGGCGAATATCTCTTATGCCTATCCACCGCGTCGGCGCTAAATGAAGAAATACTCTTTAGAGAGGATTATTGATGTCAACCTCAACCGCCTCCGGGAAGGTCTCAAGGTCTGTGAGGACATTTTACGCTTCCACTACGAAGATAAAGAACTCCTCTTCCCTTTGCGAAAAATCCGGCAATCGCTCTTCCCTTACCTCCAAGAAATAGAGAAGATTCTTCTCCCTTTTCGGAAATCCGAGATTGACTTAGGGAGAGGAGAAAAATTTGACAAAGGCAAAAGAAAAGATATCCGAGAAATCTTTTCGGTTAACATAAAGAGATGCGAAGAAGCCTGCCGAGTCTTAGAGGAGGTTTATAAGATAAAAACGGGAAAGGGCTCTCCTTTCTTCAAATCCGCCCGATTTTCCCTTTATGATTTAGAAAAGAGTTTTCATTTGCGATATGGTAAAACCCTTAATCTCCAAATCTATGCCATCTTAGATGTCGTCTCGTTAAAGAATTTCTTTTCTCAGGTTCCCCCTTTATCCGAACTGGCTTATCGGTTGGCGACGGGCGCCGATGTCATCCAATTACGGGGAAGGAAGGATTCCTCAACTTCAGAACTACTCCGCCAGGCGATATCGGTAAAGAGAGGAATTGAGAAGGCAATGGCCGAAGGCGGGGCGCAGCCACGGAGAGAAGTGAAGTTTATCATCAATGACCGGATTGACATCTCGCTCTCTTGTGATGCCGATGGTGTCCACTTAGGTAAAGGAGACATCCCCCCGCTAAAGGCTCGGGAAATCCTACCCGAAAAGATTATCGGTTGGACCGTCCGAAATAAGAGAGATTTAAAAATTGCCGAAAAGAGCGGTTGTGATTATGTTGGCTGTGGCTCAGTCTTTCCCTCCCCAACTAAACCTTCGGCACCGGTCATCGGCTTGAAAGGACTCCGGGCAATCGTCAGAGAAAGTTCCTTGCCGGTTGTGGCGATTGGGGGCATCAATCTAAAAAGGTTGCCCTCGGTCTTAAAAACCGGGGTTAGCGGAGTCGCCCTCTCCTCGGCTCTATTAGCCAATGGTGAGATAGAAAAAAATTTAGCCAAAATGAGAAAGATATCGCTCAAAACTCAAAAGTAATGCTCCGCAAGATTGGCTCTTTTACCATAGGCACCCTCCTTTCCCGCATCACTGGATTATTACGGGAATCGGTCTTTGCCTATCTCTATGGTGCCTCCAATGCCACCGATGCCTTTCAGGTCGCCTTCCGCATACCCAACCTCTTGCGGGATTTATTCTCCGAGGCCGCACTTTCCGCCAGTTTCGTCCCCACCTTTGCCGAAAAGGTGAAAAGACAGGAGGCTTTGGAAAATTTGTGGCGATTTGCCTCCAATCTCTTTAATATCATTCTCTTATTTTTGGGAGGGCTTGTCTTTCTTGGCATCCTCTTCTCGCCAGCCCTCGTCAAAGTCTTGGCGATGGGTTATAAAAGTATCCCGGAGAAATTGGCCTTGACCAGTGATCTGACCCGAATAATGCTCCCCTTCCTTTTATTTGTCTCTCTCGCCTCTCTAATGATGGGTATCCTTTTCTCCTTCGGCAAGTTTTTCTTGCCCGCCTTTGCCCCATCTTCTTTCAACCTCGTCTCCATCCTTGTGCCCCTCATCACTTTCTCTCTCTTCCCGTCTCTGGGCAAAGACCCAATTTACGGAATGGCTTATGGTGTCCTTTTTGGTGCGGTTGCCCAATTCTTATGCCAAGTCCCGGTCTTAAAGAGACAGGGCTTTCGTTGGACGCCGTATCTCAACCTAAAAGATACCGAAGCCAGGCGTGTATTTTATCTGTGGCTACCGATGGTCGCAGGACTAGCGGCCTACCAGGTGAACTTTGCGGTCAATACCTTCTTGGTTACCTTCTTAGAGGAAAAATCCCTCACCTACCTCAATTACTCCTACCGGATTATGCATCTTCCCGCTGGGCTCTTTGGGGTAGCGATCGGCACGGTCGCTTTACAAGAATTCGCCGCGCAAGAGAGGGAAGAGTTAAAAAAAAAGATTGAGCACGCCTTAAGACTCGCCTCCCTCTTCACCCTTCCGCTCTCCGCCATTTTAATTGGGCTCGCCTACCCGGTCTCTTGCCTTCTCTACGAAAGGGGTCGTTTCACTAAGATTGATACCCTATTCACCTCTCGGGCGCTCTTCCTCTACACATTCTCCGTCTTCCCGGCGGCTGGGGTCCGAGTCATCTCCTCTTCTTTCTATTCCTTAAAAGATACCAAAACCCCAGCTTCAATTGCCTTCTTCATCGTTGCCCTAAATATCCTCATCAACCTCTTTCTAATGCGCTATCTCCGCTACCTCTCCTTCCCCTTAGCGACCTCGTTTGTCTCTTATCTCAACCTTTTCTTACTCGCCATCTCTCTCCGAAAGAGAATCGGTCCTTTCTTAAAGAGGGGCTTCTTCTTCTTTCTCCCCAAAATCTTCCTCCTCTCTCTCCTTTTAGGTCTTTTCTCCCACTATCTCTCAAATTTCCTCCGCAGTCTTAAATCCCCGCCTCTCTTCCAAGTTGGACTCCCAGCCCTCTTTGCCCTCTTTTTCTTCTATCTCCTCTCTTTCCCGCTCCAGATGAGGGAAGTAAGGGATATATTCAAGTTGACTTTTCCCTCTTCGTAATTATAATTGGCGGATGTCAATAAAAAGTGGAGGAGAATATGAACAAAAAACCAACCAAAAACCTTGCTCCCCTTTGCTTCTTGCTTCTTGCTTCTTGCTTCTCTTGGCTTCTGCTCTGTTCCAACCCGACAACAATCAAAATTGGTTTAGTCTCCCCCCTCACCGGTGATATCAAGACCTTCGGCGAATCGGTGAAGAATGGCTTCCTTTTAGCCATTGAGGAAGCCAATAGTAAGGGCGGTCTTTTGAATAAAAAGATTGTCCCGGTCATCACCGACGACAAAAACGACCCGACCGAAGCGGCCAATGCCGGTGCCAAATTAATCAATCAGGACCGGGTGAAGTTTATCATCGGTGGCGTCACCTCAAAATGTGCCATCCCCCTTTCCGAAATCGCCCAGAATAACTCGGTCTTAATGGTTACCCCAACCGCCACCAATCCCAAGGTAACGAGGAGAGAAGATGGGACAAGAAAGACATTTGTCTTCCGCGCCTGCTTCATTGATCCATTCCAAGGAAATGTGGCGGCGAAATTTGTCTCCGAAAACTTAAAGGCGAAAAGGGCAGCGGTGCTTTACGATATCGGGAATGACTACACCAAAGGCTTAGCCGAATTCTTCCGAGAGGCATTCCAAAAAGGCGGAGGAATAATTTCCGTCTATGAATCCTACTCTAAAGACGATGTTGACTTCTCCGCCCTCCTAACCAAAGTGAAGAGCGATAACCCGGATGTCTTGTTCCTACCCGACTACTACAATAAGGTTGCCCTCATCGCCAAACAAGCCCGGCAAATGGGAATAAGGGCAATTCTTTTGGGTGGGGATGGTTGGGACTCGCCGGATATGGTTAAGATTGCGGGCGAGGCGATTGAAGGCGGTTATTTCACCAACCACTACTCACCCGATGACCCAAGACCAGAAGTGCAAGAATGGGTGCGAAAGTATGAAGAGAAATTTCGGGTTAAGCCTGACGCCTTAGGCACCTTAGCCTATGATGCCACCAACCTCCTTTTAGAGGCAATCCGGCGGGCAAATTCCGAAGATGTGGTCAAGGTGCGTGATGCCTTACAAAATATCAAGAGATTCAAATCTATCTCCGGTGAGATTAGTATTGACGAATACGGTGACCCGGTGAAAAATGCCGTCATTTTACAATTCCGGGAAGGGAAACAGGTATTCGTCACGACGGTAACCCCCGATTAAAGTCTCTCGACGTGGTTATCGCGAAGAGACCGCTTCGCTAACGTGTTCCGTGGGGCGGTCTTCGTTTCCCATTTCTTGAGTCACGCTTAACGCCAAAAGCCTATGCTTTTCCAGCAAATCAGCAATGGCTTACAGTTGGGTGCCATCTATGCCCTCATCGCCCTTGGCTACACAATGGTCTACGGCATTATCCGCCTTATCAATTTTGCCCACGGCGATATCTTTATGATTGGTGCCTACATCGGTTACTTCGCCCTCACTCGCTATCGCATCCCCCTCTTTTTCGTCTTCCCCTTAGCTATGCTCCTTTGTGCCGGATTGGGTGTCTCCATTGAGAAACTCGTCTACAAACCTTTAAGGAATGCCCCCCGAATAAACCTGTTAATTACCGCAATGGGCGTTTCCCTCTTTTTGGAATATTTCACCAGCCTCAAGTTTGTCTTCGGACCAAACTTCCTACCCTATCCAAGACCGTTCTCGGTTCAAAGCATCCCAGTTGGGGCGGTGACCATCAATTCCATAACGATCTTCGTCTTGGGTGTCGTTTTATTTCTCTTGCTCGGGTTAGAGATTATCATCTACCGAACAAAAATCGGGATGGCGATGCGGGCGGTATCTTATGATAAAGATACATCCGCCTTGATGGGAATAAATGTTAACAACATCATCTCCTTCACATTTGCCTTAGGGAGCGCCTTAGCCGCAGTCGCGGGAATCCTGTATGGTATCGCCTATCCCCAAATCCATCCCTTTATGGGAATAATGCCTGGCTTAAAGGCATTTGTCGCTGCGGTCTTAGGGGGGATTGGGGTAATTAAGGGTGCGGTCGTTGGTGCGCTCATTATGGGAATTTTAGAAGTCCTCTCCTCCGCCTACATCTCCTCCACAATGCGCGATGCCATCGCCTTCGCCCTCCTCATCATCTTCTTAATCTTCAAACCAACCGGGCTTTTTGGAAAAGAAGAGACCGAAAAGGTATGAAGAAGAACGCAAAACTGATTTTTGTCATCCTTCTCTACCTCGTCCTAAAAATCCTCTTCCTCACTAACCTCGTCAATCCTTATCTCCAACAGATAATAATCTATGCGGGAATTATTATCATCTGGGCGCAAGGCCTAAATCTCATCTACGGCTTTTCCGGACAATTCTCTTTGGGACACGGGGCGTTTTATGGCATTGGGGCCTATACCGGTGCCATTCTCACCAAGATCTTTTTGAAATCGGCTTTCATCATCCCCGTCTCGCTTTTGGCCTCGGTGATTAGCGCTGGGCTGATCGCCCTTCTAATCGCCCTCCCGGTTCTCCGCCTCCGCTCCGACTACTTAGCCATCGCCACCTTAGGTTTCGGCATCATCGTCAAAGTTCTCTTTGACAATGCGGATGCCATTTTACCCGCCTTCGGTGGCTCCCGGGGGATGCTTGGCATCCCCAAATACACCAACTTAGAGATTACCTATCTCTCTTGCCTCCTCGTCATCTTCGTGATGCAAAAGCTCGCCAATTCTAAATACGGACGCGCCCTTCTGGCTTTGAAAGACGACGAAATCACCGCTGATGTGATGGGTATCAATACCTTCCTCTTCAAAACATCTTCCTTTGTCTTGGGTTCCACCTTCGCCGGACTTGCCGGCTGGCTCTATGCCCACCTCTACACCTTCCTCCATCCTTCTAATTTTGAATTCCTAAAATCAATTGACTGTCTCTTGATTGTCGTTCTCGGGGGAATGGGGAGTATTCCCGGCACAATTTTAGCCGGTGGCGTCTGGGTCTTTCTCATTGAAGGTTTAAGAGTAGCACTCCCTTCTGGTCTCATTGAGTGGCGATATATCATCTATCCCCTTCTCCTCATCTTGATGATGCTCAAAAGACCAGAAGGGATAGTCGGAAAGAGAACTCTCGGGGCGAGATGAACTTGCTCGCAATTCAAAACCTAACAAAAGATTTCGGGGGCTTACGAGCCGTCTCTTCTTTCACAATGTCAATTAAAATTGGCGAGTTTGTCGGATTAATCGGACCCAATGGCGCCGGTAAGACAACCGTCTTCAATCTCCTCACCGGCATCTATAAACCGACAAAAGGGAAAATCATTTTTGCTGATGAAGAGATAACTAACCTCTCACCCCACCAGATAACAAAAAAGGGGATCAGCCGAACCTTTCAGAATATTCGGCTCTTTAAGGAGATGACCGTTTTAGACAATATCCGCACCGGCTACCACATCCACATCAGATATAACCCCCTTGATTGTCTCTTGAAAACGAAAAGATTCCGACAGGAAGAGGAGAAGGTCTTGGAATATCTCTCGCCTTTGACCGATTTCTTTAAGATTGAGAAATACCTCTCCCACCCGGTCAAGAATCTGCCCTACGGTGACCAAAGAAAGGTGGAGATTGTCCGGGCCCTTTTAGCCAAACCCCGCCTCCTCCTTTTGGACGAGCCGACCTGTGGAATGAACCCCAGAGAAGTCTCCGAGATTGTTGAACTCTTACGTCTCGTCAAAGAGAGATATTCCCTGACCATCCTTCTCATTGAGCACCGGATGCCGGTCGTGATGGGAATTTGTGAAAGAATCGTGGTGATGGACTTTGGGGAAATAATTGCCGAAGGAAGACCCGAAGAAATTCGGCAAAACAAGAAAGTGATTGAGGCTTACCTTGGCAAATCCGATAATCCTCCAGGTTAAGGACCTAAATGTCCACTACGGACCAATCCACGCCCTCCAGGGCGTCTCCTTTCATATTGAAGAAGGAGAGATCGTCTGTCTCATTGGAGCCAATGGTTCTGGTAAGACAACAACCCTAAAGGCGATTTCTGGTCTAATAAAACCAAGTTCGGGTAAGATTCTCTTCCAAAACAAAGCGATCACCAATCTACCCCCCCACAAGATTACCCTCTTAGGGGTAGCCTGCGTCCCGGAAGGGAGAAAACCATTCGCCAATCTAACCGTTTATGAAAATCTCCGCCTGGGCGGATACCAATTAAAAGATAAAAGAGAATTCTCTCGCCGTTTGGCAAGAGTCCTGAAAATTTTCCCCCGGCTGGCCGAGAGAAAAAATCAATTGGCGGGCACCCTTTCCGGTGGCGAACTACAAATGCTCGCTTTAGGTCGGGGACTAATCTCCGAACCAAAACTTCTCCTCTTAGACGAACCATCAATGGGTCTCTCCCCAATCTTGGTTGAAGAGATATTCGCCACCATCAAAGAGATATCAAAAAAAGGGATTTCCATCCTCTTGGTTGAGCAGAATGCCTATATGGCTTTATCCATCTCAAACCGGGCTTATGTCTTAGAGAACGGAAAGATAACCAAAAGCGACTCGGCGGATTCCCTCTTATCCGACCCCAAATTAAAATCATCTTACCTATGAGTCACTATTGACAATGTTTTACTTTTCATCTATATTTTAGCGATGAAGAAAAAAAGCCTGGTTATTAATCAGGTGAGAAAAAGGGGGTGAGAAACGATGAATAAAGCAGAACTAATTGACAAAATCGCCAAGGATGCCGAAATCAGTAAGAGACAAGCGCAAAAGGCACTGGACTCTCTTATGGATGCGGTGAAAACGGTAATGAAGAAAGGCGATGAACTGACTCTCCCCAAATTCGGACGTTTCTATGTAAAAAAGACAAAGGCCCGAGTGGGCCGGAATCCAAAGACCGGTGAAGAGATAAAGATACCAGCGAAGAGACGTCCTGCCTTCCGCGCCGGCAAAGAACTGAGGCTCGCGGCCAAATAAAGAATATCTCATAGCCAATCGGGAGGAGTGGAAAGTTGAGAAAAGGAGAAACCGCTAATCCCTTTACTCTTTCCCCACTCCTCCCTTTTCTTCACTCAACTCCCCCCCACCTAAAGGTTTTGGACCAGACCCTTCTCCCCCATAAGGTCTCCTACATTAAGGTCAAAGATTATCACCAACTAATTAAGGCAATTAAAGAGTTAAAAATCAGGGGGGCTCCCTTAATCGGAGTGGCCGGTGCCTATGGAGTTGCCTTAGAGGCGCAAAAATTGTCTAACTTAAAGAAGAGACTACCGCAAGTTATCAAAGAATTGGCTAATGCCCGACCCACCGCTGTTAATCTCACCTGGGCCTTAAACCGGATGCGAAAGGTCCTCTCTCTTGACCTTTCTCTACCAGCGCTGAAGAAGGCCCTCTGGGAGGAGGCGCGTCGGATTGAAGAGGAGGAGAGGGAGAAATGCGAGATGATTGGGCGAAACGGCGCCCGTCTCCTCAAAGACCGCTCAAAGGTTTTAACCATCTGCAATACCGGTATTTTAGCTACCCCAGGGATTGGCACCGCCTTAGGAATAATCTATAAGGCAAAGGAAAGGGGGAAAGAGATAACTGTTTTCGTCTGCGAAACCAGACCACTCCTCCAAGGGGCGCGACTGACCGCCTGGGAGTTAAACCGGAATGGGATAAGGGTGATCCTTATCACCGACGGGATGGTGGCGACAATTATGCCCGAGATTGATATCGTTTTAACCGGAGCGGACCGTATTGCCCGGAATTTTGACTTCGCCAATAAAATTGGCACTTTGAACTTAGCGATTTGTGCCCACTATTACAAAAAACCGTTCTACTGCGTTGCCCCAACCTCCACGATTGACCACTCCATAAAAGATGGCAAAGGGATTATCATTGAAGAGAGAGATGGTGAAGAAGTCCTAACTTGTTTCGGAAAAGCGATTGCCCCAAAGGGGATTGGGGTCAAAAACCCCGCCTTTGACATCACCCCAAGAAAATTAATCACCGGTCTGATAACGGAAAAAGGAATAATCTATCTCCAAAGGCAGCGATAAGTTAAATGCGGCGATTATACCTTGCCCAATTCGGCGAAGAAAAGACGACGGAGAAACTCTTTTCTGATGCCTTCTCTCTCCTCTCCTTAGACTCTACCCCGCCCCTCTCTTTATCGGACATCTATTACATCGCTCCCACCCCTCGGAAGACTCGGGAGGCAATTAAGGTAGTCACCTCTTTGGTGCAAAATACCTTCCAAAAGGTCGCCTGCCTACCGCCCCGTTTCTTAACTCTCCAGCAGTTGGCCGAAGAGATCAATCACGCCTCGGGCGAAAAAATTATCTTGCCCGATTTCCTAAAACCGGTATTTTTACAAAGCCTAGACGAAGAGAGACTTCCCCTCAATTATTATTATCACCTCGGTGAATTGATCAAAGACCTAAAACAAGGTAATCTCTTCGCCGATTGGGAAAAGACAAAAAATATCATCAGGGAAAATCTTGACCCCTTCCCCAATGAGCGAACGAGGATTGAGAAGGTTTTTAAGTTAATCGTGCGTTATGAAACGGAATTGGCGCGCCGGTCATTTCTTGACTCCGAGGATATCCTAAGGGCGGCGGCGACTCTGGTCAAGGAGGGGAAGTGGCCGAGAAAGGGCAAGGTTTTGGTCCTAGACGGGTTTATGGACTTAACCCCATTAGAGGCAAGCCTTCTCTCGGCACTCCTTTCCGTCTTTGACCCAGTCTTAGCCCTGGCTTATTTTGACGAAGGATGGGAGGACTTATATCCTCCGCCAAAGGAATTCGTAGACTTTCTCCTCGCAAGGGGCGAGTGGGAAATTATTAAAATCAGAGATGAAACGCAAAACGCAAAACGCAAAACGCAAAACGCAAAATTTTATCAGTTCTCCTCTCGGGAGGAGGAAGTAGAGGAGATTTGCCGACAGATAAAGAAACGGTTTGCGGAAAAGAAGTTATCTCTCGCCGAGACGCTCGTTACCTTCCCAAACTTAAACGATTACGCCCCAATTGTGGAGAGGGTCTTCCAAAGGTATAAAATCCCTTTCACCCTCTATCCCCAAAGACCGCTTATCGCCTCCCCGGTCATTATTCCGGTAATCGCCCTTTTGCGGGCGGTCGTTGACGACTACCCCCGACTCCAAACCGCAATCTCTCTCTCCTCTCCCTTCTTCACCAAGATTAAAGTGAAGACGAAAGAGCTCGTTAACCTCTACGCAAAGAGGGTCGGTCTCATCAAGGGAGAAGAGAATTGGCGCCGGTTAGGGGAAGAGATAAGAAAAGAGGCCAAAGAGAAGTTAGAAGGCAAGAGGAGAAAACCTCAATCCCCTCCTTTCCTCACCCAAATTGAAAGAGACATTAACTTCTTTCTCTCTCTAACCGCCCCGCTCAAAAAGAAGAGAGATAAATTAGGCAATTTTGTTTCCGATTTGCTCTCAATCCTGGCGGCGCTCGGTTGGTCAGCCCAAGAGAATCTCCAAGAGAAGAGAGAGTTCGTCTCTTTTCTCAACCAGTTAAACTACCTAAAGGAGATAGAACTCTCAACCCAAGAATTCTTGGAGGTCTTAGAAACTGGACTGAAATATCGCCCCTTGCCTCCGGAAAGAGAAGAGGAAGGGGTTAGGATTTTGGGGCTATTGGAGACAAGGGGTTTGACCGCCAAACAGATCTTCTTTGGCGGGCTCACCGAGGACCGCCTCCCTTCGCCCCCCCCTTCGGACCCTTTTCTCCCAGATTGGCTAAGGAGGAAGTTGGGGCTCTTAGACAGAGAGAAACACCTAAGTTGGCAAAAACTCCATTTCTTTCGGGTCGGGGCTTCTTCCCAAAATGAGCCCTTCCTCTCCTATCCCCGACAGGAAGGGGACCGGGTATTCCTCCCCTCCCCCTTCTTAACGGGAGAAGCGAAGATCGTGAAGACCGAAGGCATCTTCACCGAAGAGGAGAAGGACTCTCTTTTCGGACGGAGGGCGGGTCTCTCTTTTTCCATAAAGCCAATTGACTTTGCCAACGACGCCTCGGTGAAAAGACTCTTAAATCGGCTATTCCGCTCTTCACTCCATGTGACCAAAGTTGAGAAATTAAGGCGCTGCCCTTACCTCTTTTACTTAGAAGAGGTCCTCAAATTGTCTTTCCCGAAAGAGACGACCTTTGAGATTGAAGCCCAGGAGTGGGGCAATCTCCTCCATACGGTCTTTGAGAAACTCTACGCGGATGGTCCGCTCCCCCTCGCCGAGGTGCCAAAAAAATTGGAAAGGATCTTAAATGCGGTTCTCGCCCAAATTCCTTTCCACCCCTTCTTTAAAGATTGCGCCCGAAGAATCTTTGAGAAATTACTACCCGACTTTCTCCAAGAAGAGAAAAAACTTAGAGAAGAAGGCTTTTTGCCCTCAAGGACCGAGGTGAAGGTCTCGGGTGAAATTCTACCCAAACTCACCATCTACGGCAAAATTGACCGGATTGATCGGAGAGAGGATTCCTCTTATCTCATCTTAGACTACAAGACGGGCGGTCTTGATATTATGCCGAATGATATCGCCAAAGGGAGCCATCTCCAACTACCCCTCTACGCCCATCTTTTGCGAAAGGAAAAACTCTCAATCTTGCGTTTGGGTATCTACTCCTTTAAGGAAAAAAGAGTCCAGTGGTTGGCGAAGAACGAGGAAGAGGTGAGGGCCGCCGAGGAGAAGGCCCTCCGCTTTGCCCGGGAGGCAATCTTAATGGCGTTAAATGGAAGATTTCCCGCAACCCCGGCGAGCGAACAAGTCTGTTTTTTCTGTGCCTACCAATTTCTCTGTCCGAAATGAGTGAACCAATTTTAACTACCCTTCTCTTCTCTCCGGCCGGCTCGGGTAAGACCGAAAGCCTCGCCCGTCGCTACATCCAACTCCTGAAACTCGGCGTCCCACCGGAACGGATTTTAACCATCACCTTCACCGAAAAGGCGGCCGCGGAGATGAAGGAAAGAATCTTCCGCATCCTAAAAAGAGAGGACCCGGAATTAGAGAAGAACTTGAAAGAGAATATCTTAAAGATCCGTATCTCAACGATTGACTCTTTCTGTCTCTCCCTCATTAAGACCTTCGCCCCGTTTCTTGGCTTGCCCTTTGATTTAGAAGTCTCCCCGCAGAGTGAAATCCTCTGGACTCTCTCAACCTATGACACCCTAATGGAAATCGCCCAAGAGAAAAATTCGCCCGATTACGAACTTCTGTTAGAGTTAATCGCCGATGGCGGCTTTCGGGGTTGGACCAAATTAGAGCGCCTCTTTTACAAACTCTTTACCGAAAAGGTTAGACCGGAACGGGTCTTAGATGAGACAGAGGAGTTAGCGATTGAGTTAAACTCCGCCACCCAAAAGGTTTCAAACCTCCTCGCCCCCTTTCTAAAAAGAGAACTCCCCTCCCATCTTCACTCCTCTCCGGAATTAGTTGAGGCGATCTTTTCCCTCCTCGCAAAATCCAAAAATTCCTTTTTCCAAAGAGAGGGGAAAAGGAAAGGAGGGGAAGCCTCTCTGCCCAATCAAATCCTATCTGATTACTATCGCCTCTTAGCCAAAGTCCATTATGCCCAATATCTAAGAAAAATTCTCGCCGCCTTTCAGAGATTTCTCCAAAACTATTCGGCGAAAAAGAGAAAGAAAGGGATCTTAGACTTTTTTGATTTAGAAATCCTCGCCCTCCACCTCCTGACCAATTTCCCGGATTGGCAAAATATCCTCTACGCCTTTGACCAACACACCGACCATATCTTAGTTGATGAGTTTCAAGATACCTCTCTCCTCCAATGGGCGATTATTGACAAACTGACTGAGGAGTGGCGGAGTGGTTTTGGCGCCAAACGGGAAAGGAATATCCAACCGACTTTATTCTTAGTCGGGGATGAGAAACAGTCAATCTATCTCTTTCGCAATGCCTCCTCGGAAATCTTCGCTTGGGCCAAGGAGAAACTCTCCTCTTTTCTTGGGGACAAGTTTCGGACCGTAGTCATAAAAGATAACTACCGAAGCCTCCCCGCCATCATCTCCTTCACCAACTTCTTCTTCTCCCGCCTCTTCACCGGGGGCGAGGGTCGCCCTCCCTACGAAACCGCCTATTCGGAGTTTGAAGGCAAGAGAAAGAACCAATCCCTCGGTCAAGTGGAGATTATCCTTGACGAACTACCCGACAGAATTGAGAAGAGGCGCGAGCGGGAGGCTCGCCTCATCGCCCAAAGAATCGCCACCCTTATTGGTCAAGAGATTGTCTATTCTTTAGACGAGAGACCAATTCCCGCCGGATACGAGCACTTCGCCATCCTCCTCCGGGGACGCACCCACCTCGCCCTTTACGAAAAGGCGCTCTCGGAACTTGGTATCCCCTATTTAGTGGTGAAAGGGGTTGGTTTCTACGATGAACCAGAAGTGCAAATCCTCATCGCCCTGGTCAACTTTCTCGCCGAGCCGACGGATGACACCAGCCTCTACATCATCCTCCGAACCCTCTTCTCCTTACCCGAGAGAGAACTCCTCTTTTTGCAAAACAAATCCGAAGGCGCCACGGAATGCCTCTTTTATCAACTGAAAAGAGCCAAGAGCGAGATTGCGGAAGAACTCGCCTCTTACCAAACCAAAGCCAGTTACAGCTCCCTCGCCGCTCTCTTGGAGGAAATTCTGGCAAGACGGGGTGGCTGGCAAGTCTTCTCTCACCACCAAGCTCATTACAACATCAAAAAGTTCATCCGGATCATTGAAAACCTCCAATGGGAGGGGAAGAGCCTCTTAGAGATAAAAGAATATTTGGCGAAGGCGAAAGAGAACCCCGATGAGCCAAAAGCGGATGTCCCAACCGAAGGGATAAAGGCGGTTCGGATTATGACCATCCACGCCGCCAAAGGTTTAGAGTTCCCAATCGTCTTCCTCGCCGGTTTAGATGAAAACTTCCGGATCACCAAAGGCAACGAGTTTCTTCTGGAAGAGAAGGAGGGTTGGTATGCGAAACTTGTCTACCTCCCCGATAAGAACCTCCAGAGAGAAGAACGAGCCTTCATTGAATGGGAGCGAAAAAACTTAGAGGAAGAGAAACGAATCTTCTATGTCGGTGTCACCCGCGCCCGAGACTTTCTCTCGCTCGTCGGTATCATCCCGAAAAAACTCTCTCGCTCCCGCCTAACTTGGCTCAAGGAAATTCTCGCCTTAGAATGGAAAAATGGTCGGGTCTCTTCGCCCATCTCCCTCCCTGGTCTCGTCCTTCTCTCCGGAAAGGATGTGGAAGACCTCCACGAGAAAAGGATGGCGGTGCCTCCGCCCCCACCCGAAGAAAAGACCTATCCGGAATTCCTCTTTGCCCTTGAACGGGAAGAGATAACGACAAAACCCGTGACCAAAGAGACGAAGGAAGACCTGCGCCGGCACGGTGAGGGAGCGGTTCTCTTTGGCGAGGTCCTGCATAAAATTTTAGAGAAAATCGCCCGCGGGGAATTGCCTTGGACCGAGGAGGCGGTCAGGAAAGAGAGTCGGAAACTATTCCTCGCCCTTGGGCTCTCCGATGACGATTGCCGAGAAAGGGAGAAAGAAATCTTGAGGCATCTAACCAACCTGGCCCGGGCCGGTCTGAAAGAAATCGTCCTCCCCCAAAAAGGGAGTTATGTTGAGATGCCCTTCCTCTTAAAAGAAGGAAAGAAAATCTATCGTGGTCGGATTGACCGGGTAATTGGGAAAGGAGATGAGGTCTATCTCTATGACTACAAAACCTATCCGGTAGAGGAGAGCGAAATCCCTCAACTCTTGACCTTCTATCAAAACGAACAGATGGGTATCTATCTCAAAGCGGCCGAAAAACTCTTTCCCCAGAAAAAGGTGAAAGGCTATCTAATCTTCACCGCCTTAGGCAAAATCTTTCCCTTGACCGCTCCTTGACCAAAGGCGGAAAATTTTTTATATTAACGAATGAAAAATCTCCTCTTTAAGGATATCCACCTAAAGATCTTCGCCCTCCTCCTCTCCTTCTCCATCTGGTTCTTTACCACCATTGAACGAAACTACCGCTTGACCTATCGGGTGCCAATTCAATTCAACGGCTTGCCCCCGGACCAAGTCATCTCCGACCAATCCGCCGAATCCGTTGAAGTGAACTTAGAGGGAAAGGGGAAAGACCTTCTTCTCCTCCACCGCGACCGCCCATCTTATATAATTGCCCAAAGAGAAGGTAAGACGGGGAGAGAGAGAGTCCGATTGGTCCCGGAGGAATTGGGTCTAAAGAGAGAACTGAAAATCTTGGGATTTAGACCAGAATACTTAGAATTTGAGATTGAAGAACGGGGAGAGAAAAAAGTCCTCCTCAAGGTGCCGCAAAAGGGAAAGGTGGCCAGGGGGCAATTCCTAACCGAAATCAAGGTCTTAGATACGGTCTTTTTGGCCGGACCAAAGAGTGAACTCCCCTTCATCACCTTCCTCTTGACGGAGACACTTTGCTTTGACGAAATCAAGGAAACCGGAGAAAGAGAGATAAAGGTCCTACCGCCCGCGAAGAGAGGCTTTTCCGTCCGACCGGAAAGGGTTCGGGTGAAAGTGACCGTTGAGCCCGAGACAACCATAACGATTGCTGGCATCCCGGTTCAGGTTGACGGAAAAAAGGCAACCATCTCGCCCAAAGAAGCCGAAATCACCGTCTCCGGTCCGACTTCCCTCATTAGAGGGATAAAGCCTGAGGCGATAAGGGTCCAAATCGTTGTTAGCGACCTAAAACCCGGGACCTACCACCTACCCTCAAACATCTCCCTTCCCCCGGGTCTCATCTTCCAGAGATGCGTCCCGGATAAATTCCGGGTGGAAATAAAGTAAGGTGTATATCTTGGGAATTGAGACCTCCTGTGATGAGACCGCGGTCGCGGTCCTCCGCGACGGGAAGGAGATGCTCGCCAATCTCGTCTCCGCCCAATACCTCCACTCCCGCTATGGCGGCGTCATCCCGGAGATGGCCTCCAGGGCACACATCCAACACCTTTTGCCGATGACTAAAACCGCCTTAGAAGTTGCCAAGAGAGAGCTCTCGGAAATTGACCTGATTGCGGTCACCTACGGACCGGGTCTCATCGGCTCTCTTTTGGTCGGCCTCTCCTTTGCCAAGGGGCTCGCCCTCAGTCTCAAAAGACCATTCATCGGGGTTAACCACATTGAAGGTCACATCTTCTCCGCTTTGCTCGCCGAACCAAATTTGAAGCCTCCCTTCTTATCTTTAATCATCTCCGGTGGTCATACCGAGCTCTATTTGGTGAAAGAAATTGGTGAATACCAACTCTTGGGGATGACCTTAGACGATGCCGGCGGTGAGGCATTTGACAAGGTGGGCAGGATGCTCGGTCTTCCCTATCCCGCGGGGGGAAAAATTGAGGAGTTAGCCAAAAGCGGCAAGCGGAGTATCAACTTCCCAATCCCGAAGCTCTCCGGGCTAAACTTCAGTTTCTCGGGCCTAAAGACCGCAGTCTTATACTTCCGCAAAGCCAACCCCAATTACCCGAAAGAGGATATCGCCCATTCCTTTCAAGAGGTCGTGTTTGACTTCTTAGAAGAGAAGATTCTTTTGGCGGTAAAAGAGGAAAGGGTTTGGCAGATGACCATCTCGGGTGGGGTCGCCGCCAACCGGAGATTGCGAGAGAGATTGGAAGCACTGGGTAAAAGAGAGGGAATAGAATTCTTCATCCCACCCCTCGCCCTCTGCACCGACAACGCGGCGATGATTGCTGCCTGTGGCTATGAGCGATTTCTCCGATTCGGTCCTTCACCTTTGGACTTAGAGGCAAAGGCAAACGAGATATTAGGACTGAAGGAAGAGATATGAAAAGATTGGTCGTCTACTATTCCCTCACGGGAAATACCCAGCTCCTGGCCAAGGCGATCGCCTCCGCCATCGCCGGGGATATCCTGCCAATAAAGACAAGAGAACGGAACGGGTTTCTTGTCATCTTAAAATCACTCTGGGCAAAAATGAGAAAGAGGGGCAAAATCCATCTCTTGCCCTTAGAGAGAGACCCGTCTGAGTATCAAATCATCTTCATCGGTGCCCCGGTCTGGGCTTCAACCTGCCCGTTGCCCCTCAAAACCTTCTTCGCCGACTTTCCCCTAAGGGGAAAGAAGATTGCCCTATTCTGCACCTACCGCCTGAGTGAAGGCGAGACATTAAAAGATATGGCACTCTCTTTACCCGAGAATGAAATTTTAGGCGAAATCGGTTTCTTAAGCCAAAGGAAGAAGAGAGAAGAGAATATCAAGAAAGCCCAAGACTGGGCAAAAATGATAACCAAAAAGACGGGCGAGTAAACTTTACCCGCTTGAAATTAAGGGGAGACTCTGGCATTTTTTTCAACCCTGACTTTAAGGCATAAGGTTTCTTGAAAAGAAACCTTTTTAATGAGTGATTTTGCTGTTAACAATTTGATTTTACAAAACTTATCAAACTTTCGCCAAATTATCGGGTCTAGTCCCCCCTATCCCTTAAAAGGTCAATTTTTCCTTCCCAAAAAAGGTCCGGTTCCTCTCCTGTTCTCTTCTCTTCTATCTCCTCTATCTCGTTATCTATGATTCTTTCCCGTGTTTTGGCTCTTTTCTCTCCTCTCATCTTACCAGTAATTCCGTCTTCCTCTCTTTCCCGGCAAAGACCACTTCTTTAATCTCATAACCAATCTTTCTCCCTCCCATTCATCACTTTTGATCTCAGTTGGCAAAACCAGAAATTGACTTTTGCCTCCTTCCGAAGTAATATGAGGGTATGGCAAAGGGAAAAACTGATCCGGAGGGAATATGAATGGGAATGGTTTTCTTTTGGTCTTTACCTCACTCTTTTTAGCGGAGTTGGGTGATAAGACGCAGTTGGCGGTAATTGGTTTTGCCACCCAGAAATCACCCCTCTTAGTCTTTCTCGCCTCCTCTTTCGCCTTAGTCTTCGCAACCCTTTTGGCCGTCCTCTTTGGCTCTCTTCTCTTAAAACTCATCCCCTTAAAGGTTATCCACTTCCTCAGCGCCTCCTTACTTCTATTGGCTGGGCTCTTCATTTTAGTTCAGGCAATTCGGGGATAGTTGATGTCGCAAATCCTTTTCTTTTTCCTTGCTCTACAAAGAGGTTTCTGTTATACCTGTTGGTGGCACAACGGGTATTTGACCCCGGAGTCAGACTCTTCCCTCTCCCTGCTCCGAAACCTTGGCACCGAATGGGTCTCTCTGGTGGTCACTTGGTATCAGGACTCCCCTCATATCCCAAATCTCGCCCCTTCCTTAGATTCCACCCCTTCGGATAGTGCGGTCATTTATGTGATAAATAGAATCCATTCTCTCAATATGAAGGTGAGCCTGAAACTCCATCTTGACTGTCGGAATGGTGAGTGGCGGGGTTATATCCAACCGGATAGTGAAGGGGTTTGGTTTAGAAATTATCTCGCCTTTCTCAAGCACTATCTCCAATTAGCCAACTCTTTTGGGGTTGAGGAGTTTGTCATCGGCACCGAATTGGAGGGAACGACTCGGAATTATGAGCGGGAGTGGCGGATGATGATTGATACCGTCCGAAGATACTATTCCGGGAGGATTCTCTATTCCGCCAATTGGAACCGCTACCAGACCGACCTCTCCTTTTGGGATGCCTTAGACTTTGTTGGGATTAGTGCCTTCTTTCCTCTAACCGACCGTCCTGACCCAAGCTTAGAGGATTTATCGAATGCCTGGGAATATCGCTGGTTGCCCGAAATCTCTTCTTTCCAGAGAAGGGTGGGGAAGCCGATTATCTTCTCGGAGATTGGCTATCGGAGTGTTGACGGTTGTAATATCCGACCCTGGGACTGGCAGATGAGAGGTGAGGTTGATACCACGGAGCAGAAGGGGTGTTATGAGGCGGCTCTTTTTACCTTCTTTTATCTACCTTGGTTTGAGGGGATTTATTTCTGGAATTGGCTGACCGACCCGGCTCAAGGTGGACCGAATTGCACCGACTACACCCCAAATAATAAACCCGCGGCCAGGATTGTTGCGGATTGGTATCGCCGAATTGGCATTAAAGAAGAAGGGTTGGTCTCTTCTCCAAACCCATTTCGGGAAAGGGTGCAAATCTTCACAAGATACTCACTACCCAAGGAGTTGAAAATCTATGATATTAAAGGGAGGTTTATCACCAAAAAGGTGGTTACCTGTTCTCCCCAAGAATTGGTTTTTAGAAATCTCCCGAGTGGTCTCTATTTCGGAAGGGTGGACAAGTCCTCTTTTAAGTTGATTAAAGTTAAATGAAGATAAAGGTGAGACCGGAAGACTTCTATGTTGAGGAGAAGGTTAACTTCTCTTTGAAAGATAAGGGGAAGTTTGCCCTCTACCGTTTGGAGAAGAAATATTGGAATACCTTAGACCTCCTTCGCTATCTCCAGAGAAGATATAAGTTCCGGCGCTTCCAGAGGCTCGGTCTCAAAGACCGCTACTCCCATTCCGTCCAGTATCTTGCCAACCCTTGGGTTAAGAAGAGCCCAATCCTTGAGAAGAACTTCTCTCTCCAATTTTTGGGTTTTATTGACGAGAGATTAAAGAGTCAAGACCTTTTGGGCAATGAGTTCAAAATCACCTTGCGCGACTTAAAGAGAGAAGAAGGGGAGAGGATTTTAGCCGGCCTCGCCTTGGTGAAGGAGTATGGCTTTCCCAACTTTTATGACGAGCAGAGGTTGGGCTCCGCCCGGCACAGAGAAGGTTTCTTCGCCAAGAGCCTAATCCTTGGGGAATACGAGTCTGCCTTAAAACTCTACTTAGCCACCCCTTCTCCTTATGATGAGGGCCGGGTGCGAAGATTTAAGGTCTTTATGAGAGAGAATTGGAAGGATTGGGAGAAGGGGAAGGGGTTCGCCCCAAAGGAATATAAGCCGGTTTTAGATTATCTCTCCGAAAAGAAGAACGATTTTAAGGGGGCAATCAAAAAGATAGAAAGGGATTTATTGGAGTTATTTGTCAACGCCTATCAAGGTTATATTTGGAATGAGACCTTAAATCAAATCTTAAAGAAGATGGACTTAGAACTCTTTCCCTTCCGCTATTGGTTTGGGGAACTATACTTTTATAAAACCCTTCTCTTAGAGAAGAGAGATTATTTAGAGAGACTACAAATCCCTTCCCTCTCCCCAAAGTCAGAATTTTCCGAAGGGCTGAAAGAGGTGCTACTTAAAGTCTTAGAAAGAGAGGGTTTGGGATTGGAGAAGTTAAAATTGAAGTTGGCGACCAAAGGTCTCTTCTTTAAGCCCTATTTAAGAAAGGCGATTGTCATCCCAAAGAGATTAGAGGCGAGCCAATTAGAGAAAGACGAAATTTACGAAGGGAAATTTAAATTGGTATTAAGTTTCTTTCTCCCGAGTGGCGCCTACGCCACTATCCTCATCAAACGCCTGACCTTATAATTACTCCAAAACCGTCAACTTTGAGGCGAGGCTTCCCTCTTTTGTCTCTATCCGCAAAAAGTAGATCCCGGCCCTCTTTTTCCCATCCCAGACGATTGGATTCTTATTGGAAAATTCTCGGATTAACCGACCGTCCGCGGAGAAGATTGTAACCTTTTCGGTCAATTTCCTCAAATCCTCAGCCAGGGTTATCTTTACCTCACCCCGGGTGGGGTTGGGCAAAATCGTGATTGGTGAGCTTCGCTTAAAAGAAGCTCTCTCTTCTAAGCCAATGAGTTCGGTATCCGGTTGGGCAAAGGTGGCAATCGTTGCGACCATCGCCTTCACCACCTTAGAGAAATAGACGGTATCAAAGGAGTAGGCGGTAATCCGGTCCTGGGTTGTATGGTAGTAGGGGCAGAAGTCAAATTCAATCACGAGATTGGCATTATAACCACGAGAGTAGTAGGAGTAGTGGTCAGAGTTGGCTGACATAGATGTGCTCCGCCTCACGCCCAGACCGATATTATACCGCTGGTTGACCGCAAAGAATGTATCCCCAATCGCCCGAGAGGAAGTTCTGGTTCCGGTATAGACATTTACCGAATCCCGATTTCTGATCTCGGTGGCAATCATATCACCGTTTAGGACCCCTAAGAGCGAATCCCCTCGGGACTGAACCAGTTGGGCATGGGCATCACTGCCGTAGAGACCGAACTCTTCCGCATTCCAACCGATGAACTTCACCGTATATTTCCAGGGATAACGGCTCATATATTTAGCGGCGATAATCGTGGCGACCACGCCCGAGGCGTTGTCATCCGCACCCGGGGCATAGGTGGAAGGCGATTCCGAAGTGCAGTCAATGTGTCCGCCGATGATGTAGTATTGCCGGGGATAGACCCGACCATTCTTTGTCCCGATCACATTGCTATCGTTTCTTCCACTCCAAATGAAGGAGTGGAAATTGACCGAGTCTAAGTAATAAGAGGAGAGTCTTTCGTACATATACCAGATGCCGGAGGAGTTTTTGGCGGCGGTGGCATAACGTGTCCTTATCGTATCCAACCGACCCCGAACCACGACCGGAACCTCCCCGGATAACTCCCGAACCATTTGCGCAACCTCCGTTGGGGTGATCTGGTCAATAATCTCCCGAATCACCGGATTTTCCTGCAGATCAATCTCAATCTCTTCCTCGCCTTCGGGTGGGTCAGGAAGGACGACCGGCGCCAGGGAGAGGTGCGCAATTTCAAAGCCGAGGTGGAGAATAGAGATGAGCCTCTCCTCTTCTCCCTTCACCAAGAAGGTGTTTTCGTCTTCAAAGAGGATTTGGCAATTCTTGCCTAAAATTGAGCGCGCCAAGTCTTTCTTTAAGTAGGGGGAAGGATAGACAAGGTAGAAACGCTCACTCTGGTTTAAGGGTAAATCGGTCAGAACCTGATAATCCAGAGCGAGGTTACTTATCTTTTCCTTTTCCACCCGCCCGATGACGGAGTTCTCAAAGAAGGCAACCGGAACGACCGGGGATTCCCTTATCGCCGAAGCGGAAGAGAAAGGGAATCGGAGGAGCGCCTCACCGCCAAAACTGACGGAGAGAGAGAGAAACAAGACCAAAGGGATATGCCTTTTCATAAAACACTCCTTAATCAATTTAAGATTTATTATAAGGGAAAAAAGAGAAGAGTCAAGGTCAAAGTCTTTTCCTTGACAGGGAGAGGAATTTATTTATCATAAACGATGGTTAAGGTTGCAATTCTCTTTGCCGCCGGCACAAACTGTGATGAGGAGACTCTCTTCGCCTTTCAAAGGGCCGGCGCCGAAGCGGAGCGGATTCATATCAACGCCCTCAAAGAGAAGAAGAAAACCCTCTCCCCTTATTCCATCCTTTGTCTCCCTGGTGGTTTCACCTATGGCGACTACCTTGGTGCCGGAAAGATTTTAGCGAACGAACTCTTAACCAGCCTCCAAGAGGAGATCTCTTCTTTCTTAGAAAGGGGTGGGCTAATTCTTGGCATTTGCAATGGCTTTCAGGTCTTGGTGAAGGCCGGTCTCTTACCCGCCTTTCGCTCTCATTTTGAGAGACCTTCTCTCACCCTTGAGGAGAACGACTCGCTCCGTTTTGAGTGCCGCTGGGTCTATCTGAAGAGAAACGAAAAGAGCCCCTGTCTCTTCACCAAGGACTTACCAGAAATCATTACCTTACCGGTCGCCCACGCCGAGGGAAAGTTCTTACCCAAATCCGAAAAGGTCCTAAAGAGGTTGGAAGAGAATGAGATGATTGTCTTCACCTACGTCAATGAAATTGGCGAACCCGCCGGTTATCCTTATAACCCAAATGGCTCAATTGGTAATATCGCGGGCATCTGCGACCCAAAAGGGCGCATCTTTGGTCTTATGCCCCATCCCGAGCGTTTTGTGATTAGAGAACAGAAAGCGATTGGTCTCAAACGGAAAGAAGACTTCCCTTATGGTCTGGCGATCTTTAGGAATGCGGTTGAATATGTCAAATCGCATTGAGAAACATCCCATCCTCTCCTTTCCCCAAGGGAGGAGAGTAAGGTTTTGGTTTGAAGGAAGGGAACTAGAAGGCTACGAAGGTGAGCCAATTGCCGCCGCCCTCATTGCTCAGGGGATTAAAGTCTTCCGGATAACTAAGAAAGGGAGAAGGCGAGGGTTTTTCTGTGCGGTCGGGAAGTGCTCCTCTTGTCTGATGACCGTTGACGGACGCCCAAATGTGATGGTCTGCGTTGAGCCATTAAGGGAAGGGATGAAAATTGAGCGGAAAGCAAAAGATGGTGAAAGAAAGTGACTTGGTAATCATTGGGGCGGGACCAGCTGGACTTTCCGCATCCCGCACCTTAGCCCAACTTGGTCTCTTTCATATCTTAATTGACGAGAACCCAAAGCCCGGTGGTCAACTCTTAAAACAGACCCATAAGTTCTTTGGCTCAAAGGAGCTCTTCTGTGGCCTTCGGGGATTTGAGATCGCCAAAATTCTCACTGACGAAATCAATAAGTCAAAGAAGACCGAATTTCTCCTCTCCGCCTCGGTTATCGGAATCTATCGCCGACCGGAAGGATACGAGTTAGCGGTAGTCCAAAAGAAAGACCAGGCGGAGAATTTAATTAAAATCCATTCCAAGGCGATAATCGGCGCCCCGGGGGCACAAGAGAACTTCCTCCTCTTTGAGAATAACGACCTCCCCGGGATTTACGGGGCGGGGGCGGTCCAGACCTTAATGAACCTCTACGGGGTTAGACCAGGGAAAAGGGCATTGATGGTCGGCTCCGGCAATATCGGACTCATCGTCTCCTATCAGATGCTCCAAGCCGGGATTGATGTTCGGGCAATCATTGAAATTATGCCGGAGATTGGTGGTTATCACTGCCACGCGGCAAAGGTGAGACGTTGCGGGGTTCCCATCCTCACTTCCCATACGATAAAAAAGGCTTTCGGCAAGGAATGGGTTGAAGGGGCAATCATCTGTAAGGTAGATAAGAATCGCCGAATGATAAAGGGAAGGGAAAAGAGACTGAAGGTTGACCTAATCTGCCTGGCGGTTGGGCTCTCTCCCCTTTCCGACCTATTCGCCCAAGCCGGAGTTAAATTGGTCTATATCCCAGAATTAGGGGGCTTTTTGCCTGACCACGATGAGAATCTGGCAACCTCAGAACCGGGAATTTTTGTGAGCGGGGACGCCAGTGGTATTGAGGAGGCATCAACCGCCATCTTAGAGGGGCAAATCGCCGCTTCTTCAGCTTATGAATACCTCTTTGGGCAAACAAAAGAGACGCAGACCAGAAAAAGGGAGGCAAAGAGAAGACTATCCGAAATCCGGGCCTCCCCATTCCTAAAAAAGATAAGAACCGGAATCACCTCCCTTTACCAAAAGAGACTTGATTTTTAGATTTTTTCGGGTAATTTAACTATTCATGAATTATTTAATAAGCATCTTTCTTTTCGGGAGTTTAACCTTCCGAGGGGACTTGCCGGTCCAGGCGGACTATTGCCTCTCTTACCCTACTGACTCAACCCTCATCTTAGAGATATTTTATGAAATCCCCCGCTCTTCTCTAATTTTCATCAAGACGGACAGTGGTTTTAGATCCAGTTACGAAATTGCCCTTTTCGGCGCGAAGCGGGGTGAAGACTTTTCCCTTATGAGCAAAAAGAAAGGAGAACTCTGGGTTGAGACCTATTCGGAGACAAAAGGGGGAGAGAGGGAAGAGGGTCACCTCCTCTTTTCTCTTCCCGCCTCCCTTTCCTCTTTCCTTCTCACCTTCACTTGCCTCAATTCCGACCTTACCGCCACCACTCAATTCTCCATCCGAAAGAGAGAACCGATTCTTTTGAAAAAAGGAGGAAAGATCACCTTTTCCGAACGCTTCCTCTGGAAAGATACCATCTCCCTTCACTTCTCCTCACCGCCCAAAGACTCTTACCAAGTAATTTTAAGCCGGGGGCACCAAAAGGTCTTCATCCGGTCCCTTTCCCCAAACGAGACCTTAATGATTTCCCTATCTTCCCTACCCGCGGTCGTCAATGACACCTCTGGCTTCTATCTCCTCCAAATCTTCTATTCCCGAAGCGGCGAAAAGATCAAAGAGTTGCCCATCTCCATCACCACCTCGCCTTTTCTCTCGGATAAAGAATGGATGAGAAAGGTCTCCCTCCTTTCGCCCATCGCCTCGGAGGGTGAGATAAGGCGATTGAAGTTTACTCCGGAAAAAGAGAGGGCGTCCGCCTGGGAGGAGTTTTGGGCAAAGAGGGAGGAGAGCGAACAAGACTACTTCGCCCGGGTTGACTACTGCCTCAAAAACTTTTCCTTCGGGGACAAAGGGCTCGCCTCGGACCGCGCCAAAATCTATCTCCGATATGGACCACCGGACTCCATTGAAGAATACCCCTATGAGACCAATCGCAAACCCTACATCATCTGGCGCTATTTTAAGTTAGGACTTGAGTTCGTGTTTGTTGACACGAAAGGCATCGGGGAGTATATCTTGGTAAAATGAGATTCGTTAAGCCACCAAAATCAATCAACCCCTTATCCCTCCTTCTCTTGCCTTTGGGTCTTAACTTATTCTCCTTAGCCATTGACTATACCTCTTTCTGGGTTAAGGACTCTTTCAATTTTCTTGAATTCTACTACTCCCTCCCTTACTCCTCCATCCCTTTGGCGATTAAGGGTGATACCCTAATTGGGTCCTTCTCTCTCTATTTTCAAATTGAGGGGGTCATATCCGATTCAATGCGAAAAATCCTTTACGCCCCAAGAGATATTCCGATTAAACATCTTTCCGTTCTTGATGGTTTTGGGTTTCTCTTGAAGAGAGGCAAGTATCCTTTTAAGTTAAGCCTCTCTTCCCCTGATGGCAAAATGTCTCTTTTCGTTATTGATACCATTCTCTCCCCCGACTTTCAGAACTCCCTTTCTCTCTCCCCTTTGGTCTTCGCTACCTACTTAGGTCCAGATAGTCTAAAAGGTCGCTTCTACCGAAACGGATTCTATTTTAACCCCAATCCCAGCCGCTCCTTCTCTTTGGGTTTGGCTTCTGTCTATTTAGAGGTCTACAATTTAACAAAAGGCTCTCCTTATGAAATCACGTATTCAATAAAGGAGAGGGAGGGAGAGAGAGGATGGGTATTAGCCACAAAGCGGGATACCGCTCGGGAAACAAATTTTGTCATCCCCTTCTCCTTCTCCACCGCTGGGCTGACTAAGGGTCATTACACCCTTTCCGTCTCCGTCCTTGACTTAAAGACCAATCAGGAGGCGAGCGCGGCGAAAGAATTTTCCGTCCAGAGGGAAGAGGAGCCGCAAACCGAGCCTTCGGCCGGGGATTGGGAAGAAGTCTTCTTCCTTTTGGCGAGCGAAAGAGAGAAGGAACGCTATAAAAATTTCTCCGCCGAGGAAAAGGTCAGTTACCTCAAAAATTATTTCCGAAGGGTTAACTACTTTGAGACAAAAAAACGCCTCAATTATATTGATGAGAAACTTGGTAAGAATAAGAGAAATACCCCCCAGGCCAAGGTCATCTTAAAATATGGCATCCCCGATGAGATTGAATCCCATACCTTTAAGGAGAACGTCCGTCCCCACGAACACTGGTATTACCACAACAAAAACTATCACTTCATCTTTATGAATATCCGAGATGTTGGTGAGCCGGTTCTCCTCTGGTCAAATGTCCCGGGAGAGAGAAATTATCCGGGCTGGGAGCGGTTTGTTGACCCAGATGAGTACGAGGCGCTACGATGAACTACCTCGTTGAATTCTCCCCTTATTCTGCCCTTCCCTTCTTCTCCCCTCTCGGACAACTGGAAAGTGGCGATTTGGTCATCACGAAAGATAAGATTGGCGAAGATATCGGTCGGGTCGTTGGTCCGACCGAGGAAGAAGAGGTCGGCGTCATCCTCCGTCTCTTAACCGAAGCGGATAGGGAGCGATTGGTCGAATTAAAAAAGTTGGAAGGGAAGGCATTCTCCCTCTTCCAAGAGATGGGAAAGAGAAAGAAACTCCCAATCAAAATTTTGCACTGCCACATCCGGTGGGACAAAAAACTCTTGACCTTTTATATCATCGCCCACTATAGTTTTGATTGGGAAAAGACCGCCCACCTCTTAGAGAAAGAGATTCCCATAAAGGTGCGGATTAAAGAGGCGGACCCTCGAGTCTACGCTAGTCTTTTAAAGGGAATCGGAAAGTGCGGCCGCGAGCTATGCTGTGTCGCCTTCAAAGGGAAAATCCCTCGGGTCTCTTTAAGGTCCGCTCGACTCCAAAATCTCTTCCTCTCCACCGAGAGAATCTCTGGTATCTGTGGTCGTCTCCTCTGTTGTTTAGCCTATGAGGCAGAATTCTATCAAGAGGCACTCACCCGATATCCGGCTTTGGGCTCCATCGTCAAGACGAAATTTGGTTTTGGACCGGTAGCGAATATTGACATCTTCCACGAACTCATCTCCGTCCGGATAAAAAATCGGGAGGTGACGGTTCATCTCTCCGAATTGGAAGGAGAAGAACAAGATGAAAGTCTGCATCTTAAAAAACCGCCAGAGAAAGATTAAGCCGGTTCGGGTCGGTAAGGGGGAAACGACCAAGGTCAATGCCAATATCGGCACCTCCCAAGAGGCATCCTCCTTAGAAGAGGAGTTAAAGAAATTAAAGGTGGCGATTGAAGCCGGCGCCGACACCGTTATGGACTTGTCAACCGGTGGTGACCTGGATGAGATAAGAAGGACCCTTTTGGCTGAATCCAAAGTTCCCTTGGGAACTGTCCCAATCTATCAAGCGCCTTACGAGGCAAAGAAGAAAGGGAAGTCTTTTTTGGAACTTACCCCAAAAGAAATCTTGGGCGTCTTTGAAAAGCACTTTGCCGACGGCGTTGACTTCGCTACTATCCACTGTGGATTAAACCGAAAGAGCGTTGAGAGTTTATTTAAAAGAAGGCGACTCACCGGCGTCGTCTCTCGGGGTGGGGCATTAGTCTTAGAATGGATGACCGAGCAGAAGAAAGAGAACCCCCTTTATGAGTACTTCTCCGAAATCTGCGCTATGGCCAAAGATTATTCCGTCTGCCTCTCCTTAGGTGATGGTCTAAGACCCGGCTCAATTTATGATGCCACCGATGAGCCCCAGATAATGGAACTCTTGGTCTTGGGCGAACTGGTTGAATACTGCCACACCCAGGGAGTTCAATGTATGGTGGAAGGTCCCGGTCATATCCCCCTCCACCAGATTCAATTGAATGTCCTTTTAGAAAAAATTATCTGCGCTGAGGCACCTTTTTATGTCCTCGGTCCATTGGTAACGGATGTCGCCAGCGGTTATGACCACATCACCTCGGCGATCGGTGGCGCACTCGCCGCTTATTATGGCGCCGACTTTCTCTGTTATGTCACCCCAGCCGAGCATTTGGGTCTGCCAACCGTGGAAGAAGTGAGAGAAGGGGTAATCGCCGCCAAGATTGCCGCCCACGCCGCGGACATCGCTAAAGGAATAAAGAAGGCCTCGGATTGGGACTACCGGGTCTCTCTCTGCCGTGCCGAGCTTGACTTTAAGGGGATGATCAGATATTCCCTTGACCCCAAAAAAGCCCGCTCAATCTTTGAGCGAACCAAGGCGCAACAAGATGAGTTCTGCACAATGTGCGGTGAATACTGCCCACTGAGAAAGTCAAAGAAAATCCTACCCCCACTCGCTCTGGACAAGAGGGGAAAATTAAAAAAATAGTTATGAGAAAACCTTATACCCTATTTGTTCCTGGTCCGGTAGAAGTAGGAAGAGATATGATGAAGAGACTTGTCCAACCCCTCCTCTACCACCGCGAAACGAAATTCTCCGAGATTCTCTTTGAAGTCACCTCTCATCTCCAAAAGGCCCTCTTCACCAAAGGCAAGGTCTTCCTTTTAACCGCCTCCGGGACCGGAGCCATGGAAGCCTGCGTCCAGAATTTGGTCTCCCGCTATGATAAGACGATGGTCATCTCCTATGGTCTCTTTGGCGAACGCTGGAAAGAACTACTTTGGCGCTATGGTGCCTATGTGGATGAGGTCTCCCACCCTTATGGTCAATCGCCACCCTTAGAAGAGATTGAGCGGCGGTTGCGAACTAACGATGAGGTCAGGGTTGTCTTCACCACCCTGACCGAGACCTCCACGGGGATGCTGGCGGATATCAAAGAAATTGGTCGAATCTGCCGGGAAAATAACCGCCTCTTGGTTGTTGACGCCATCTGCGGTTTTGGGGCGGAGGAGTTCTATACCGATAACTGGAATGTCGATCTCGTTTGCGGTGCGAGCCAAAAGGCACTCGCCTTACCCCCCGGGATTTCCTTCGTCGCCGCCAATGAGCGGAGTTGGGAATTGGTGGCTAAAGCCAAAAGCCCGAGGTATTACTTTGACCTCCGACGTTATGACCGAGTTCTCAATGATTACCAAACACCTTACACACCAGCGATTCTGACAATCTACACCTTACATGCCCGCTTGAAAAAAATCCTTTCCTTGGGAATGAAGCGACTGTGGCAAGAACACAAAAGACGCGCCCAGTTATTCCGCGCGCAATTAAAGGGAGTGAAGTTTCTTCCCGACTCACCAGCCTCTTCCCTCAGTGTGATTAAAGTGCCCCCGGGTAAGGACGGCACAAAAATCATTGGGGAGATAAAGGAGAGACATAAAATCCTCTTCGCCAACGGTCAACGCGACCTGAGAGGTAAAATCATTCGGGTCGGGCATATGGGAGAAATTAAAAAGGCGTCTCTGATTAAAGCCGCCAAAATCCTCAAAAGATATCTCTAATTGAGTGGTGAATCTCACCTTGGCGAAGAAATTAAAGAGACTGGAAAAGACCTTAAAGGGCTATAAAAGGGTTATTTGCGCCTTTTCGGGCGGTGTTGACTCCACCCTTCTTCTCTATCTTGCTCTAAAGACCTTAAAAAGAGAATCGGTCCGGGCGGTGACCTTTGTCTCCCCCACCTATTCCCGGTATGACTTAAAAGCGGTGAAGCACCTCCTCCGTTTCTTGAAGGCGAACCATCTCTTTCTTTTGACTGAGGAATTGAAGGATAAAGATTTCCTCTCAAACCCTCCCGACCGTTGCTACTTTTGTAAAAGGTCTGCCTATCAACTCCTCCGTCAACTCTTTCCGAATTGGGTAATTATTGAAGGGACAAACCTCTCCGACTTGAAAGACCACCGCCCGGGAAGGAGGGCGCTTTGGGAACTGAAAATCAAAAGCCCATTCCTTTTAGCCCGGATGGAAAAGGATGATATCCGGACCTTGGCGCGGCGATTCTCTCTCCCCAATTACCAAAAACCGCCCAATCCCTGTCTCGCTAGCCGGCTTCCCTTCTTTCGGAAAATAACCGAAGAGGAGTTGATGAGGGTGGAGCGGGGGGAAGAGGTCTTGCGTCGGTTGGGTCTCTCTTTCTTCCGGCTCCGGAGCGAGGGGAAGACCGCCCGTTTAGAGACCGAACCAGAAGAATGGAGGAAAGTCCTCAAAAGGCGAAGCGAGATCTTAAGGGGACTGAAAAGATTGGGCTACTCCTTCATCACCTTAGACTTAGAAGGCTACCGACCGAGTGGCTTAAGATGGAAAGAGGGATAAAAAGAATTCTTCTGGCGATTAAAACGGGAAAGTTGAGCGTCAAGGAAGGATTGGAACGGTTGAAGGTTTTACCCTTCCTTGACTTAAAAGATGTAAAGTTTGATACCCATCGCCTCCTCCGCCGGGGAGTCGGAGAGGTAATCTATGGCGAAGGAAAAAGTGATGAGGAGATTTTATCATTGATCCCGGCTCTCCAAAAGGCGGGAGAAGATGTGATTGTCACCCGTCTCTCGGAAAAACGGGGGAGAGATTTGGAAGCGAGGTTAGGCGGGAGATACTTCCCCAAGGCAAGAATTTTTGCCCTGGGCAAGTTTCCCAAATTTAAAATAAGAACCGGACCAATTCCGATTGTCACCGCTGGCACCTCGGACATCCCCGTCGCCGAAGAGGCGGGAGTCTTTTTAGAACTTTTGGGTCACCGGGTGAAAAGAATTTATGATGTCGGTGTCGCCGGTCTCCATCGGGTTCTTTATTACTTGAAGGATTTAAGAAAAGGGAAGGTGATAATTGTCATCGCTGGGATGGAGGGGGCATTACCCAGCATCGTCTCCGGTTTAGTGGATAAGCCGGTCATTGCGGTTCCCACATCTCAGGGTTACGGCGCCAACTTCTTTGGTCTCTCCGCCCTCTTGACAATGCTCTCTTCCTGTTCTCCGGGAATTGCGGTGGTAAATATTGACAACGGGTTTGGTGCCGCCTATTTAGCCCATCTTTTTATCACATCTAAGTAATGGAGATTCTCTATCTGGATTTGGTCTCGGGGGTAGCGGGGGATATGCTCCTCTCCTCCCTTCTTGACCTCGGTCTCCCTTTCTCAATCTGGAAAAGGGAGATGAAGAAATTAAAACTGCCCATCACCTTCCGAATGAGAAGGGTGAGGCGGGGACACATCTCCGCCAAGTTCTTAGAGGTGAAGGGAGAGGAGAAGCGAGTAAAAAGCCCAAAAGAGTTCTTCTCAATTCTTGAAAAAGCCAATTTGAAGCGAGCGATCAGGAAGAAGGCCGAAGAAATCCTTTTCACCCTTTTAGCGGCGGAGGCAGGCGTCCATCGGCGCAAAAGAGAAAACCTCCACCTTCACGAACTCGGAGAATATGACACCCTCTTTGATATCGTTGGCACCTTGCTCGCCATTGACATCTTAGGAATTGATAAGGTCTATTCTTCACCAATCCCCTTAGGTCGGATAAAGGCGCCCGTAACCTTGGAAATATTAAAAGGGACCCCGGTTTTTGAAAAGCCGGTTGACTTTGAGATAACCACGCCAACCGGTGCCTGTTTGGTCAAGTCCTTGGCTTCTGACTTTATCCCTTTGCCCTTAATGCGGATCGAAAAGATTGGCTATGGCACCGGCACCTTCAATTTAGAATCGCCCAACATCTTGCGGGCTTTAATCGGCGTGGCGGTTAAGAGCGGAAGGCAAGTTTTTATGATGGAAACGAATATTGATAATCTGGCACCAGAGATATTTGGGTATTTAATGGATAGATTGTTTAACGCCGGCGCCCTTGATGTCTTCTTCACGCCCATCTATGCCAAAAAGAATCGCCCGGCAATAAAGGTCTCGCTCCTCGCCCCAGAAGAGAAGCGAGAGGCGCTAATTGATACGCTCTTCTTCGAAACGAAGACCTTGGGGGTTCGGGTCTATCCAATTGAGCGCTACGAGGCGGAAAGAGAGATAAGAGAGATAGGCACCAAATACGGCAAGGTAAAAATAAAGATCGGTCTCTGGCAAGGAAAGAAGAATCTCTCTTTTGAATACGAAAATCTAAAAGCGATCGCCCAGAGGAAAAAGATACCCCTGAAAGTCCTTTACCAGGAACTCTCCCCAATTTTAGCGGAGATGGGCAAAGGCAATTTCGGAAACGAGACTCTCCACCCTTGAAATCTATTCCGATTTCATTAGAATTAGAAAGACTTGTTGGAGGGTTAGACCTAATTGGTAAGGCAGCGGACTTGAAATCCGCCGTTCCCGAAAGGGGACATGGGGGTTCGAGTCCCTCACCCTCCGGGGAGAGGTGGCCGAGAAGGTCTAAGGCGCCCGCTTGCTAAGCGGTCGTCCGCCGAAAGGCGGACCGTGGGTTCGAATCCCACCCTCTCCGCCAGTTTACAACTTTGGCGTTGGAGAAAGATTGTTCGCCTCGGCGCGGGGACTCGCCCAAACCCGCCAAGACGCTGAAATTGTAAATTGGCGCTCGCCTTTGGACAAGATGGATCGCCTAATTGCTAATGGGAAGGCAATGAGTAGCAACCGCGTCCGGGTCCGAATTGCCCCGAGCCCAACCGGTGCCATCCATGTTGGTTTAGCCCGAAGCGCGCTCTATAATTACCTCTTCGCCCGCAATCAGAAAGGTTCGTTCCTATTAAGGATTGAGGACACCGACCCCACCCGCTCCACCAGAGAATCAACCGAAATCATCATGAGGGGACTTGCCTGGCTCGGTCTGGAATGGGACGAAGGACCTTACTTCCAATCGCAAAGGTTTCCCATATACCAGAATTATGCTGAGCGCCTCATCAAGGAAGGGAAGGCCTACTACTGCTACTGCCCAAAGGAGAGACTGGCGGAAGAAAGAGAAAAAGCCCAGGCGCGAAAAATTCCCTATCGCTATGACCGACACTGCCTAGAGCTCTCCGAAAGCGAGAAGGCGCGATTGGCCAAAGAAGGCGTCCCGAGGGTAGTCCGCTTCTTGACCCCCAGCCAAAGGGTCTCCTTCACCGATATCATCCACGGGAAAATTGAAAAACCACCCGGTGAGATTGAAGACTTCATCCTCTTGCGGGCGGATGGTTCCCCAACCTACAACTTCGCCTGCGTCATTGACGACTATGAGATGGGGATAAACTATGTCATCCGGGCGGTGGAGCATATCGCCAACACCCCAAAGCAGATCTTACTCTACGAGGCGATTGGTCAAGAACCACCCCAATTCGCCCATCTCCCCTTAATCTTGGGACCCGACCGCAAGAAACTCTCCAAAAGACATGGCGCCCTTTCGGTCTTGGAATATAGAGATCTCGGATTCCTGCCAAACGCCTTGCTCAATTACCTAGCCCTCTTGGGCTGGTCGCCGGGGGGAAACCGAGAGATGATGAGCAAAGAAGAGATGATTCAACTCTTCTCCTTAGAAAGGGTAAATAAGGCGAACGCCATCTTTGACATCAAAAAATTGGAGTGGCTGAATAGCGAGTATATCAAAAAGACACCACCGGAAGCGATCTTGCCCCATTTGGCGCCGTTCTTAGAAGGTAAGGATTGGTTCGCCTCGCCGGCAAGCGAAGCGAGACTTTTAAAGTCAATCAAAATCTCCCAGGAGCGCTCCCGAAGACTGACCGATTTAGCCGAGGCGGTGGCAACCTTCTTAAAAGAAGATATTCAATACCCGGCCGAAGAGATAAAAAACTTTCTCACCCCGGAAAATAGAGAACGGTTGAAATTATTGGCGGAATCATTTTCCTCGCTCACCGATTTTAACAAAGAGACGACCGAAAAGAAATTACGGGAATTGGCCGAGAGACTCTCCATCAAAGCCGCCGAACTAATTCACCCCTGCCGTTTTGCCCTAACCGGCAAGACTATCGGTCCACCCCTCTTTGATATCATTGAGGTCTTAGGTAAAGACTTGGCCTGCCGGCGTTTGCAAAAATTCACCAATCTATCCGGCATCAGTTAGATTGTCGCCGCCGAATGATAAAGATACCTCTTGACAAAATCAGAAATTTTTTCTATTATTCATTATAGATAAGAGTGATATGGTCCGGAGGTATTAAATGGCTGACTATGATGAGGCCGTAGAATTAGAACAGAAGTACGGGGTGCCGTTTATTGACTTAACCACCTTCCGGGTTGACCCTGAACTCATCCAGTCTTTCTCCGAGGACTTTTTACGCTCTCGAAAGATATGCCCCCTCTTTCGTTCCGGCAACAACCTAGTTCTGGCGATGGTTGACCCAACCAACATCTACACCATTGACGAGGTCCGCCGGATGTCCGGCCTTGATGTTGAACCAATGGTCTGTCGAGAATTAGACCTCTACCACATCCTCAACGAATACTATGCCGCCAGTGAACCCCCGGATATACCGGATGAGTCAGAATCAGAAGTAGCGACGATTGAGCCCTTGGGTGCCGGGGAGGTCGCCTCCGAATTGGATTTGGCGCCAAAGAAATTAGAGGAGTTGGCCTCGGAGGCGCCGGTCGTCCGCTGGGTGAACCAGTTAATCATTCGGGCGGTTCGGGAAAGGGCGTCCGACATCCATATTGAGCCGACCCGCGAGGGTCTTCAGGTCCGCTTCCGAATTGATGGCGTCCTCCATCCGGTCGTCTCGCCCAAGAAGGCATTGCAATTGGCGGTGATCTCCCGTCTCAAGATAATGTCCCGAATGAACATTGCGGAAAAGAGATTACCCCAGGACGGAAGGTATGCCGCCATCGTGGATGGTCGGGAGATTGACTTCCGGGTCTCCACCTTCCCCACGACCTATGGTGAGACCGTGGTCATGCGAATCTTAGACCGGATCCGCCTTCTCAGTATGGATGAATTGGGCGTCCTCCCGGAGAGATTGGAAGTCCTCCGAGAGATGATTCGGAAACCACATGGCGTCATCTTAATCACCGGACCAACCGGCTCCGGGAAGACAACCACCTTATATTCCATTTTACACGAATTGCGGGGCAGTGAAAAGAATATCATCACCATTGAAGACCCAGTTGAGTATGACATTGATAAAATCTGCCAATCACAGGTTAACGAAAAGGCGGGTTATACCTATCTCACCGGACTTCGCCACATCCTCCGCCAAGACCCGGATGTGATAATGATTGGTGAGATTCGTGATGGCGAGACCGCCGCGGTCGCCATCCGCTCCGCCCTCACCGGTCAATTGGTCTTCTCCACCATCCACACCAATGACGCCGCGGGCACCATCACCCGTCTGATTGATATGGGCGTTGAGCCATTCTTAGTCGCCTCAGCAATGGAAGGCACTGTTGCCCAAAGACTCGTGCGCAAAATCTGCCCCAAGTGTAAAGAAGAATATGACCCCCCAAAATCCCTCTTCAAGGAATTGAAGTTAAAAGAAGGCACAAAATTCTATCGGGGGAAGGGTTGTGCCCACTGCCGCAACACTGGTTACTGGGGAAGAATCGGCATCTTTGAAATCTTAAAGGTCTCGGACCGGATGCGCGAGTTAATCGTCACCCGTCCCCCAACCAGTGCCATTCGGGCCTTAGCCCAAGAAGAAGGAATGGATACCCTCTGGAATGACGGCATAAAAAAGGTCCTCTTAGGCATAACCACCTTTGAGGAAGTAGTTAGAGAAGCGGAGAAGATAACCTAAGAGAGATGAGAAGGCACCCCAATTTTTTAAGGAGGTAGTATGCCAATCTATCGCTACCGGGTAAGAGACAAATCCGGAAAGATTTTTGAGGGCACCCTAGAAGGTGCGGACCGAAATGCGGTCTTAGAAAACCTTGATGCCTTGGGTTATATCCCAATCGCAATAAAAGAAGAAAAGGTCAGGGCCACTACAGAGATTAACCTTGGTCCACTCTTTGCCGGTCGGGTTAAGGACATTGACCTGATCAACTTCACCCGACAATTCGTCACCCTCCACCGGGCTGGTCTACCGATGCTCTCCACCATCGGCGCCCTCCAGTCCCAAACGAAGAGCAAACCTCTGGCTCGGGCCTTGGACACCATCCGGAAAGACCTAATGGGTGGTGCCTCCCTTTCCCAGGCAATGGCCAAACACTCCCGCATCTTCTCTGACTTGTATGTCAACTCGGTCTGGGCCGGTGAGACCGGTGGTGTCTTAGACGAAATCTTGGGGCGACTCGCCGACCTCTTAGAACACGAGCGCCGCTTAAAGAGCGATGTCAAGAGTGCCCTCCGCTACCCAATCATCCTGATGGTTGGCTTCGTCATCGCCGTCATCGTCTTAGCCACCTTCGTCTTACCCAAATTCATTATGCTCTTAACCGGCTTAGGCACAAAAATTCCTCTCCCCACCCAAATTCTGATCGCCGGCGTTAAATTCTTCCAAAATTTCTGGGTGGTAATCTTCCTCGGGCTAATCATCCTCGGTGTCCTCTTCTATCTCTTCACCCGCAGTAAAGAAGGTAAACTCTGGTGGGACAGGACAAAACTTCGCCTCCCCATCTTCGGCAAGATAATCTTTAGTATGACGATGTCCCGTTTCGCCCGGATGTTTGAGACCTTAGACCGCACCGGACTACCAATTCTAAGAAGTCTCGCCTTGGTCTCCAAGACCACCGGCAACACCTACCTCTCCAAACATATTGACAACATCGCCGAAAGCGTCCGCCGGGGGCGTGGCTTGGCCACCCCGATGCGGGAGAGCGAAGTATTCCCACCGATGGTCGTCCAGATGGTCGCCACCGGTGAAGAGTCCGGCGCCTTAGACGATATGCTCCGTCAGGTCTCCGACTACTACGACAGTGAAGTAGAATATGCGGTTAAGAACTTGACCGGAATGATTGAGCCAATCCTGATCCTCTTTATGGGGGTAGCGGTCGTGTTCCTGATCGTGGCGGTAATTATGCCCTATATGGCAATCCTTTCCAGTTTCGGACAACGCGGGGCTTTCTAAGACTATCGGTCGGATTTAGATATCTAAGTTTTCTACATACTTGGCATTCTTCTCAATAAACTCCCTTCTCGCCTCAACCCTTTCGCCCATCAAAAGGGAAAAAATTCTATCCGCCTCGGCGGCATCCGCCAAGGTAACCTTCTTAAAGACCCTCTTCTCTGGGTCCATCGTCGTCTCCCACAACTGGATTGGATTCATCTCACCCAAACCCTTATAGCGCTGGATTTCTACCTTCTCACCCTTAACCTTCTTCAGAAACCTCTCCTTCTCCTCCTCGGTGTAGAAATACCTCTCCTCCTTACCCGCCTTAATCCGGTATAACGGTGGTATGGCGATATAGATATAACCCGCCTCAATCAGCGGTCGCATAAACCGGAAGAAGAAAGTCAAGAGCAGGGTCTTGATGTGGCTACCGTCAACATCCGCATCCGCCATAATCACAATCTTCTTATATCGCACCCTCTCCAAATCAAACTCCTCCTCCCCAATGCCGGCGCCGATTGCCGAGATTATCGTCCTTATCTCCTCATTCGCTAAAGTCTTATTGAGACCCGACTTCTCCACATTCAAAATCTTCCCCCGCAAAGGCAAAACCGCTTGAAAGCGTCTATCCCGACCCTGCTTCGTTGAGCCACCCGCGGACTCACCCTCAACGATAAAGAGTTCCGTCTCATCTGGGTTATCCGCCGAGCAATCCGCCAACTTCCCCGGTAAGGTATCCGATTCCAAGAGACCCTTCCTTCGGGCTAACTCCCTGGCCTTCTTTGCCGCCTCCCTTGACTTCGCCGCCTGAATCACCTTCCCCATAATCACACCGGCAATCCTCGGATTCTCCTCCAAAAACGCCGAGAGCCTTTCGGAAAAGACCGACTCCACAAAACCCTTCGCCTCACTATTCCCCAACTTCGTCTTCGTCTGCCCCTCAAACTGCGGGTCTGGAATCTTTAAAGAGATGACCGCGGTCAAACCTTCCCGGGTATCTTCCCCAGTAATCTCAATCCCCTCACTCAAGAGGTTATTTCTTCGGGCATACTCACTCAGACTCCGAGTGAGCCCGGCCTTAAAGCCCGAGAGGTGAGTCCCACCCTCGTGGGTATTAATCGTATTGGCGAAGGAGAAGATATTCTCCAAGTAAGAATCATTATACTGGAAGGCGACCTCAACCTCCAACATCTCCTTCTGCGCCTTAAAATAGAAAGGCTTATGCAACCGCTCTCTTCCCTCATCCAAAAACGCCAAGAAATCAACGAGCCCGCCGGGGAAGTGAAACTTCTCCTCCTTATCTGTCCTCTCGTCTTTAAGAGAAATCTTAAGGGTGGGAACCAAATAAGCCAACTCCCGTAAATGGAGCGCCACCATCTCGTAATCCAATTCAATCTTCTTGAAGACCTTCTTATCCGGGCGGAAGACTATCTTCGTCCCGGTCTTGTTCGTCTTCCCCTTCGTGAGAAGCGGGGTCTTCGTCTCTCCTCGCTCATACCTCTGATAATAAATCTTACCGTCCCGGTAGACATAAGCCTCCAGAAATTCCGAGAGGGCATTCACGACCGAGACCCCAACCCCGTGCAGACCGCCGGAGATCGTATAGACCTTTCCTTCAAACTTCGCCCCAGTATGAAGCATCGTCATCACCACCTCTAAGGCGGGCTTCTTCTCGGTTGGGTGCAAATCAACCGGAATTCCTCTTCCATTATCCTCAACCGAGACCGAGCCGTCCTTAGACAAAACGACACTAATCTCCGTGCAGAAGCCAGCTAATGCCTCATCAACCGCATTATCCACCACCTCCGAGAGGAGATGGTGGAGACCACGGGTCCCAACATCACCAATATACATCGCCGGTCGACGCCGAACCGCTTCCAGACCTTTTAGGACATGAATCTTGTTTGCATCGTAAACTTCCGCCATACCCAATTTTACTAAAAAAATAAAAAAAATCAATGGGAGAAGATAAAGACAATCCGCCCCGGGAAGAGGGATAAATTAGATTAGTCTCCCCCGCCAGCCTGGCTTAATGCGTGATTCCTTTACGCCCTTTGCCATCGGCTTGAAGTCTTTATCTCCCATCCTCTGGTCTCGGCTAAGGAAAGGGTAAGGGATTAAGGAAGCGAATTTCTAAGGCATTGGCTAAGAGATTGAGGGAGAGATTACCTGAGACAATAAGAGAACGATTGAAAAGCCCTTTGAGAAAGGCAAAGGGAGAGAATAAATGCTTAATTAAGGGAGTTGTCAAGGGATTTGGTAAAGGGTAGGGGGACTATCCCCAATAAATCAGAAAAAATCCGATAAGTCTTGTAAAATCAAATTGTTAATGGTGAGGTTACTCATTAAAGGCGTTTCTCCGGAAGAAACCCGTCCCTGGTTCCCTTCAATTATAATCGTTTTGGTATGAAGAGAAAACCCAGCCAAGACCGCGCCGATGAGATAATCAACAATCTCGTATTGGGTCTTAACCCTAACACTTCCTAAATCGTATTTGGCAATTATCTCTTCGGTTGAGTTATCGGTAATCGGAACTAATCCCCAGAGGAGATACCAAACCCTTTTGGTCGTCTTAAATAACTTTGAAGAAATTTTAATCGGTGAGTTTGGATAATTTACTTTGGAGAAAGAGGACCATCTTTCAATTAAAAACCGAAGGGTTTTTCTCTATCCGCGCCGCAGCCTTCGGTCAAAGGCGGAGAGGTGGAGGAGGGAGCCGTCAATCAAAAGACCGCGGCCGATCACATTCTCGGTCTCAAATCTTATCTCTCTCCCCAAGGCAAAAGATGGGAAATCCTTTATCTCCGCAACCTTTATCTCCTCCCAGAATTTCTTTGCCCGGCCAATCCGGGGGGGGAAAGAGGTCTTTTGGGTTAAGGCCTCCAAGGCATAACTCTCAATCAACCTTTCCTTCATCTTGTTGAATAACCCCCGACTACCGAAAAGGTCAATCCCTAAAATTCTCTCGCCGCTGAAGACGATGAAGCCATTGAGCTCTTTCAATTCTCCTATCCCCGCCTTATAACTCGCCAAACGGCTCGTCAGTTGGGAGTAGATATCCTTCATGGAAGAGGTCTGAGAAGTGACCTTAAATCGCTCAATCTTCTTGGAGATGCTCTGCCAGACCTCTTCCTGGTTGGTCTTAAACCTTCTCGTCTTCTTTAAGGAGGTAGAGACCGTGGCGCAGATGAGCGCCCGCAAGGAAGGATAGGAGAGAATCGGCAAGGCCGAAAACTCTGGGCTACCCCTAAAACGACCCGCCTCCACACAACTGACCGGAACCTCTACTTCACTCCTCTCTTCAATTAAGGCGGAGGAGTTGATTATCCGATCTTGATAAGCCCCGATCAGACCATCGCCGTCAAGGGCAAAGACCCGGTTGGGAGAGTTATTTCTAATCAAGATGGCATCAACCCTCGGTTTGACCAATTCGCTAATCGCTAAGTGCCTCTTCGCCTGAGCCTCGGCCAGGGTCTCAATCCGACCGAATTCCTTTTCGCCGTCAGTCAAAGGGAAGAGGACGAGGTTCTTCAAGAAGAGGGGCTCTCCAATTTTATACTCCTCAATTATCCCAAGTCCCGTTTCCATAACAATCCTAATTAGAAATCTCTACTTGTCAACCTTTATCAAATGACCAAAGTAGTCTCTCTCTTTTGTCTCAATTCGGTAAAGGTAGAGCCCAGTTGGCAAAGGGCGTCCTGAATTATCTGAGCCATCCCAAAGGAAGTTTCTCGCTTTTGGGTCAATTGAAGACCGATAGAGGACCTGACCAAAGATATCGGCGATTTGGATTCTTTCAAAGCCAGTAAGGTTAGGAAAGGAGAAAATGAGATAGGTGGAGAAGGGATTTGGGGTAACCTTGATTTGAGGCTTGGGTCTTAACTCCCTCGCTTCTAAACCAAGATACCCTCTTTCTCGGGGATAGTGATAACCCATATCTAAGACCCCAAAATCGGGTATTGAATCGGTTCGGGTTGTCCAGGAGCGGAGTAGGGAGTCAAGTTTTAAAGGTGAGGTAGCTAATAGGGTATCCCCGGCATCAACGCATGGACTATTCACTGGTTGACCAGCGCCAATCTGACTGAGATAGTAGGGACCCCGAGGACCACTGACAAAGAGTGGGTCTTGGGAGATTTCCCCAGCTCCTGGTGAACAGCCATAGTAGTTGCCACCGGGATTGTTCCAGATGTCGTTGTTGGAATTGAAGACCGTCCCGGTATTATAAATCCCAGAACCCCTACTGGAGGTATTTTGGACGATGATATTATTCTTCACAAAGGCGGTCTCGGTATTATAAACCCCTCCGCCGTATGCCCAATTGCCCCCAGCGCAGAGATTATTGGCGATAGTATTGTTGATAATCAAAGCCTTCCCTTCACTCATTATCCCACCGCCGTAGTTCCAAGAGCCACTCGTGTTTTGGTTCTCAGTGATTAGATTAGAAAAGATTAAGGCGTTTCCTTGTGTGCCGACACAAATCCCGGCACCATGTCCTCTGTCTCCTAAGGTATTCACATTTGCCCGAATCACATTTTGGTAGATGACCGGCGAAGCCCGCAAGTCCACATAAATACCCGCCCCATAATTCCAATAACCTCGAGAGCAGGTATTGTTGGCGATTAGATTATAGCCAATCTCGGCGGTTGAATTAGTCGCCACAAAGATACCACCCCCGTAATTCCAGGTAGAGGTGTCTGAGCAGGTATTATGGCTAATCTCGTTTTTGACGATTAAAGGTGATGTCCCGGAATAACAGTAAATGCCAGCCCCGTAGTCCCTTCCCCCACTACAAGTGTTAAATTGGATCTTGTTGCCGATGATGGAAGGCGAGCCTGAGGTGTATATCCCCGCCCCAAAATTACTCTTACCACCAGTGATGGTAAATCCCTGAATCTCCGTTGCGCGAGTAAGTAAAGAGGGGAAATAGATGACCCGACCATTACCACCAGCATTGATTCTCGTTGAATCCGGACCAGCTGAAGAATAGAGTTTAATCCCATCGGTAGAAGGCCAAGTGATATTCTCTCGGTATTCTCCGGGCTTGACCAAAACCGTATCCCCAGAGCGAGCCAAATTTAGTCCCCCTTGGATTGTGGAGACCGAATCCGGAACGACAATCACCCGAGCCGAGAGGGAGGCGGTAAAGAAAAATGCGCTAAGAATCCTTTTCATATTCCCTCCCAAATACTTTCCCAATTTTAACCTCCTCGCTTAAAGAAGTCAAACGCTTGACAGGGAGATAAAGGAGAGATATTATCCAATATGATTGGGAGTTTCTTCGGGAAGGAGCCGAAGATTGCGGAAGGTGTCTTTATTGCCCCCAATTCGGTCATCATCGGCGACTGCGAGATTAGAGAAAAGTCAACCATCTGGTATGGGGTGATAATTCGGGCGGATATGGATAAGATTACGATTGGGGAGATGACCAATATCCAGGACTTAACCGTCATTCACTGTGACGAAGGAAAGCCGACAATCATCGGCAGTTGGATAACCGTTGGGCACCGCTCTATTCTCCACGGTTGCCAGATTGAAGACGAGTGTATGATTGGGATGGGCTCAATCATCTTAAATCGGGCAAGGATTGGCAAGAATAGTATTGTCGCCGCTGGTAGTTTGGTGCGGGAAGATTTCTTTGTGCCACCCCGAACCTTAGTCGCCGGTGTGCCGGCGGAGATTAAGCGGGAGGTAAAGGAAGAAGAGGTCAATTGGATTAAAAGGGTGGCGGAACATTACGCCCAAACCGGTAAGCGGTATCAGTTGACGAACTTAGATAAAAAGAAGGGATGCGGTATCGGTATTTAGACCACACCTCCGATTTAGGGGTTGAGATTTACGGTCAAGACTTAGAAGAGCTCTTTGCCAATGGACTTTATGCCCTATTTGACAACATCACCGAGATTGAGCGAGTTCGGGAAAGGGAAGAAAAGGAGGTTTCGCTCGCTGGCGAAAACTTAGAGGATTTATTTATGGACTGGTTGCGGGAACTCCTCTTCCTCTTCGCCACCGAGCATTTCCTGGGGAAAAGGGTGAAGGAATTTTCCTTAAGCGATTTTAACCTGAAAGCCCAGGTTATCGGTGAGAGATTTGATAAAGACCGCCACCCCTTAAAAATTGAGATTAAGACCCCAACCTATCACCTCTTTGAGATAAAGAAGGAAGAAGGAATTTATCGGGCGAGGGTCATCTTTGATGTCTAAGGATTTAAGCCGATTGACTTTTATGAAACTTAGGTTATAATAAGGCTTAAAGACAAGGTCTTCTTGACTTTTGCCTTTGTTTGGTTATTATCTAATGGTCGGCCTTAATGAGAACGGGGAATCTTAAAGAGATGAGCGGCGGTCTAAATGTATGAGCGATTTAGGTAAAAATCAGCCAAACAAACGGAGGAGAATAAATTATGGAGTTAGAAGAACTGAAGAAGAAAAAGGTTTCCGAACTCCTTGAAATCGCTAAGTCCTTAGGGATTACCGATTTCAAGGAGAAGAAGAAACAGGAATTGGTCCTTTCCATCTTAGAAAGAGAGAAAAAGGAAAAAGAGCCGAGCGAGGAAGGATTCATCCCAGTTAGCGGTGTCCTTGAGGTCTTAGAGGAAGGCTATGGTTTTCTCCGCTCCCCGGAGAATAGTTATCTGAAGAGTTCCAACGACATCTATGTCTCCCCTTCCCAGATTAAGAAATTCCATCTCTTGACCGGCGACACGATAAGAGGTTATGCCCGCCCCCCAAAGAATAACGAGAGGTATTATGCCCTGATGAAGATTGAAACCATTCAAAACGAGCCGATTGAGAAACTAATTGAGCGTGTCCCGTTTGAGGAACTGACCCCACTCTATCCCCAAGAGCGGATAAACTTGGAGATGCCGGAGAAGAACGACTACTCCCTGCGCATCATCAATCTATTTACCCCGATTGGCAAGGGACAGCGGGGTTTAATCGTCTCGCCACCCCGTGCCGGCAAGACGATGATCTTACAGAAGATTGGCAACGCCATCGTCAAGAACCACCCCGAGATTTACTTAATCATCCTTTTGATTGACGAAAGACCGGAAGAGGTTACTGATATGGAGCGCTCAGTGAAAGCGAACGAGATTATCTCTTCAACCTTTGACGAGGTCCCCGAGCGCCATGTGGAAGTAGTGGATATGGTCTTAGAAAAGGCAAAGCGGTTGGTTGAGGCGAAGCGGGATGTCGTCATCCTCTTAGACTCAATCACCCGCATGGCCCGAGCCCATAATTTAGTCGTCCCCCATTCGGGCCGCACCCTCTCCGGCGGCTTGGATTCTAACGCCCTCCAGAAACCGAAGAAGTTCTTTGGCGCCGCCCGCAACATTGAGGAAGGTGGTAGCCTCACCGTCCTCGCCACCGCCCTCATTGAAACCGGCTCCCGGATGGATGAGGTCATCTTTGAGGAGTTTAAGGGCACCGGCAATTTAGAGTTGGTCTTAGACCGAAAATTGGCGGAACGGCGAATCTTCCCCGCGATTGATTTGCATAAGTCAGGCACCCGGAAAGAGGAACTCCTCCTCTCGGAATTGGAGTTGAACCGAGTTTGGATTATGCGCCGGATGCTCTCGGATATGACCCCAGTGGAGATGATGGAATTCATCCTTGACCGAATGAAACAGACGAAGAATAACTTAGAGTTCCTAGAGGCGATGTCGGAGAAATAAGGGGTCTTATGAAAAAGGGTATCCATCCCGAATATGTTGATTGCCTTATCACCTGCGCCTGCGGTAATACCGTCAAAACCCGAGCCACCAAACCAAAGATTAGTGTTGAGATTTGCTCTAAATGCCACCCCCTCTTCACCGGTAAGCAAAAACTGGTTGACTCCGCTGGGCAGGTGGAGAAGTTCCGTCGCAAATACACCAAGAGAACAAAGAGAGTAGAGAGCGAACCGACGGAAAAGAGAGAAGGACCGGCGGAAGGTTCACCTTAAACCCGAGCGGGTTTTATGAATAAGAAACTTAAAGAACTCACCAACCGCTTCCACTCCCTAAGGGAGTTTCTTTGACATCGCCCGCCAAGAAAAAGAGCTCGCCGAATTAACCCAAAAGATTATCACCCCCGCGGAGAAGGGAAACCTCGCCCAAAAAGAGAATATCAAAACCCTAATCCGCCTCCAGCGGTTAAAAGAGACCTTAACCCTCTTTACCAATTTAGCGAAGGCGATCAAAGAGCTAGAAGAAATCTCTGAGGTCATCGGCGAAGACTCGCCCGAATTGACCGAAGAGATAAGGGTAATTGAAGAGAAACTCAAAAAATTAGAAGAGAAAGCCCTCTTCTTTGAAGAGGACGACCCCAAGGACTGCATCCTCACCATTCACCCGGGGGCGGGCGGTTTGGAGTCCTGTGACTGGGCGAATATCTTGCTTAGGATGTATCTCCGCTTCATTGAGAAGAAAGGTTTTGAGTATAAGTTCCTAAACCTAAGACCGAATGAAGGAGCCGGCCTAAAAGAGGTGGTCTTAGAAATTCTCGGCGAGAACGCCTACGGCTTCTTTAAGTCGGAGACCGGTGTCCACCGCCTGGTGCGGATCTCCCCATTTGATGCCAACGCCCGTCGGCACACCTCCTTTGCCTCGGTCTTCGTCTTACCGGAAATTCCCGAGAGAGAGATAAACATTAAGGAAGAAGAGTTAAAGATTGAAACCTTCCGGGCGGGCGGACACGGGGGTCAACATGTGAACAAGGCGGAAACCGCCGTCCGCATCACCCACCTCCCCACTGGGATTCAAGCCTCCTCCCAAGAGGAGCGCTCCCAATATCTCAATCGGGTGAACGCGATGAAAATCCTTCGCGCCCGTCTCTACAACTACTACCAAGAGGAAGAGAAGAAGAAGTTGGCAAAATACGAAGAGGCAAAGACCGACATCGCCTGGGGACACCAGATTCGGAGTTACGTCTTATTCCCCTATCGTTTGGTGAAGGACCACCGCACCGATTACGAGACGAGTAAGGTAGAAGAGGTCTTAGACGGCGAGATTGAGGGCTTCATCTACGCCTATCTGAAAAAGAGAGCGAAGGATAAGCGAGAAGATGGAAGAAATCGGTCAAATTAGAGAACTAAAGGGAAAGAGGGCAATCGTGGAGATAAGAAAGACTTCCCTCTGCGGTAGTTGCGGAAAAAAGGGGGGGTGTAACCTATTCACCACCGAAGCCAAAAACCTGATTGAAGCCCACAATCCAATCGGCGCCCAGGAAGGAGATTGGGTAAGGTTGGATTGCCCAGAACGAAAAGGACTCCTCTCTTCCCTTCTCCTCTTTGGGACTCCGGTCTTTTCCCTCTTCTTCGGGATTTTAATCTCTCGCCTCATTGCCCAAGGGCAAGAATTTATCGGTGGGCTTTTCGGTTTAATCTCTTCTTTTCTTGGGCTAAAATTTTTAAATAACCATCTCCGGCGGCGTGGCTCTCTTTTACCAACCATCACCTCCCCAATTGAGCCACCGCCCGATGAGGAAAATCTGGAGGGAAGATGAAAAGCCTCATTAAAAAAAAGCTCATCTTTTATTTTATCTTAAAAGCCTTAATTATGCCGATTAAATCACAAGTCTTAGAAAAAGGGAAGGTGAACTATTGGCAGAATGGCACATTCAACCAACCGAACATCAAAGTGAAGGACGGTAAAATTCAGGCTAAGGTTGACGGTCGGTGGCAAGAATTTACCATCCGCCCCCTACCCGAGGCGTTTGTCAAATGGAATTTCCAAAAAAGGATTGAGATGCTGAGAGACCTAAAAGCCGGGAAGATGCCATCCCTTACCGGACCACACTCGGGAATGGTTGCCAGTTACGGCGGCAAGAGAAAGGATACGCAATTCTCCATAAATTGTGCGGTGAAGGGGATGGGTTGGTTACCAAAAGAGGAGAAACTTGATGAGATAATCTCCCTCTTAAGAAACACCTTCTCCGATTCCAGCCATAAGAAGTTGACCCGCTTGGAGAGCCTCTATCAATTGGGGAGTGAGGTCTTTGACCTAACGAAACAGACCTCCTTAGAATTATACACCACCCCGGAGTTTGAGACCCACACCTTTCTCAACCAGATGGCTAACCCAGCGGTGGCGATTGTCTTCTTAGATTACCCCTCTTATGAGTTGAAGGCGATTGCCCAGCTCCTCCATCCGGAAAATCCCAAACTTACCCCCGAGGAGAAGAAGGTCGTCCATTATATAAACCTCATCCACGACTACTTCCATACCGAATCCCCTCGCCCGTCAATTGGTGTCATCTACCATATAATTGAGGTCTTTGACAACACCCCGGGAAAGGCAAGGGGCAAAAGGGTCGTTCCACCCCGTCCTTAAAATGAAAGAGGCAAGAGGTGAGAGGCAAGAGGCAAAATTGGAAGAGAGGGAAGTCTACGCCCTCACCCAACCGCCGGAGATAAAATCCCTCCCCCTCTCCGACAAGGAATTGGTGCGAAGGGCAAAAGAGGGCGACGAGAAGGCGTTTGCCGAACTCCTTCTGCGCTATGAGAAGAAGATCTATAACCTCGCCTACCGAATGCTCCAAAATCAAGAGGATGCGGCTGATGTCTTGCAGGAGACATTTCTCCGTGCCTTCCGCCACCTAAAAAAGTTTAAGGAGAAGTCAAGCTTCTACACCTGGCTCTACCGGATTGCCATCAATGTCTCTTTAAGGAAGTTGGCGAAGAAAAAGCGAGCGGTTGAGAAAGTGCCCGTTGAGGAAATTACCGAGATTGGGGGCAACGGCCAGGATATCCCGGATTATGAACTCCGCCCGGAGACGGAAATGAAGAAGAGAAAGATTGTTGAGACCGTCCGCAATGCCTTAGCCGAACTCCCCGCCGAATGGCGCTCGGTTGTTATCCTGCGGGATATGGAAGGTCTCTCTAATAAAGAGGTGGCCGAAGTTCTAAAAATCTCAATCCCGGCGGTCAAGTCCCGACTCCACCGGGGAAGGGTCCTTTTGCGGAATATCCTATCGGAAAGGATGAGTTAAATATGAAAGAGAAAAATCCCCGACCTCAAGAAAAGAGAAGCGAATTGACCTGCGCGGAGGTTCGCTCGCTCCTCTTTGCCTATTTAGACCAAGAGGTTGAAGAGAGAATAATCTACCAGATTGAGCAACACCGAACGACCTGCCCCAATTGCACAAAGGTGATGAGGTCCTACCGATTGGTAATTGAATACCTAAGAAGAACCGAGGAAGAAGAGGTGCCCGAGGAAATCCACCAAAGACTCCTAAGACTGATTGACTAGCTTTTCAATAAAAACCAATGGTCTTCAAGGAATTCTTTCTAAGGTAGATACTCTCTTTTGAGACCAAAAGATTTTTCTCACTTGACATTTTCCAAAAATTGAGTATCATAAATAAAAAAGTTGGACTTGACTAACTCTCATTTTTCTTTTATAATAAATCTCTCCGCCTCTGGTGGAAAGCGGAGAGATGATAAGATCGGGCAAAAGCCCAATCCACCAAAATGAAGAACTAATCAAGGAGGTCTCTATGGAGAGACTCTTTAAACCTGGCTTAAAGCCAAGAGTATTTCTCTTATTAATTCTCCTCCCGGTTCTCTTGAGCGCGGCGGATAACACCTCGGTCCCGGCGGGTGGTGAATGGGCTTATCCGAAAAGGGTCTTAGAAAAAAACCCACCCCCAACCGTCTTATGGGGTCCTTTCCAAATGCGTAACTATGGCGGCTCCCCCTTTCCCCAGTGGGGTCTTTACGGACTAACCTATCACGCCTTAAAGGATACCCTCTACGGCGTCTACTTCTGGCATGATAACATCAAGCGGTGGCGCTCCCTTGACCCAACGAATCCGAATTCACCCGAGACCGTTCCGGTCTCATACATCCAGGCACCGGTCGGCGACTCTTTCCAAGACCTATACTACTGCCGATATGATAACTCAATCTGGCTCCATTCCAGTAAACTCAAGCGGGTCTATAAATTAGACGGGAATACCGGACAGACGATCCGTTGGTTTTCCACTCCGGCTTATCGGTATCCAACCGGAATCGCCTTCAACGAAAGAGAGAAGAGGTTATATCTAATTGACCGGATGGATGAAGGGGTCTGGCCTTGCTCTCTCTATATCACCGACACCTTAGGCACTGTCCTCTCCCGGATACCCTTCCCGAACCCGAGCCAATGTGGTTATAGTTTTGCTGGGGCGCGCTGTCTTGACTTTGACTACACAAACTCCAATCCCAACTGGCCAACCCTCATCCACATCTACTCCTTCTTCTCTTACTCCGGTTTCCTTGACAGTTGCGTCCTCTTTGAATGCGACCGGTTCACAGGCAATGTGATCAACCGGCAGAGACTACCTGACCTCCTCGGCTATGTGAATAATGTTCGGGGTGTGGCTTGGGACCCGAGGACTGGTGACTACTGGATTGGGATAATGCAACATCCGGATAACTATGTCTATAAGATGGATGGCTGGTATACACCCTATAATACGGATGTCGGAGTGATGGCGATAAATCAACCAAGGGGACAATGCTCCCTTGGAGTTACAATCACACCAAGGGCACAAATCCGAAACTTCGGCAACACAACCGTCAGTTGCTCTGTGCGGATGAAAATCGGCGCGCTTTATAACCGGGCGGTATGGATCACGATTGACGCGGGAAGAGAGATCACGGTTAACTTCCCAAACTGGGTTGCCTATCCCTTAGGTTATTTGACCGTCAAGTGCACAACCGAACTTTCGGGCGATCTGTTCCCAACCAACAACTCCTGGACCGAACTGATTGAGGTCGTGGGCGAGGAGAGGAATGATGTCGGGGTTGTCGCTCTGCCCCAACCACCACCTTATGTTGACTCCAATTCAACCTACCCGGTCCAGTGCTCGGTCAAGAACTTCGGCACGCTTCCGGCGACATTTAATGTCTTTTACCACATCGGCGATTTCTATAACGAGTCCCGCTCAAAGACCTTAAACCCTGGGTTTACCGATACCGTCAACTTCCCTGCCTGGCAGGTCCTCCAACCGAGAGGGACTTATGGCATAACCTGCTCAACCAATCTGAGTGGAGATGAAGACCCAGCAAATAATTCTCGAACCGGAAGTGTCACCATCCAGGTCCCAGATGTCGGCTGCACCAAGATTCTTGCGCCAACCGGGATAATTGACTCCGGAACCGTCGTCACCCCGGCTTGCTCGGTCTATAACTACGGCAATACGAATGCCAGTTATTATGTCCGGATGAAGATTGGCACTTTCTATAACGAGGGGGTCTTGGTCTCCGCCCATATCCCGCAGACCTCCCAATATGTCACCTTCCCGATTTGGCAGGCGGTCCAAGCTGGAACCCATCCGGTCTCCTGCTCAACCGAGTTGACCAATGACGCCATCCCGGAAAATGACAAGGAGACAACAAGCGTTACGATTCGGGTGGATGATGTCGGCGTGGTCGCGATTGTCCAGCCAACCGGTCTAATTGACTCCGCCTCGGTCTTGACCCCGGCTTGCACCGTCCAGAACTTCAGTTCCGCCACCGTCAGTTATACTGTCCGGCTGAAAATCGGCTCACCACCCTTCTATACCTCATCCGCCTCGGTCTCCGGACATCTACCGGGAATGAAGCTCTATCTCGCCTTCTTGCCAACTACCGCCAATTGGCCAAGGGGAACCCATCCGGTCTCTTGCTCAACCGAACTCTCAACCGATATTAGACCTGAGAATGATAAGTTGGAAGGTGAATTCTCCATCGGCGTGAAGGATGTCGGTGTCTCCGAAATCGTCTCCCCACCCAGAACGATTACACCCGGAACTTACACCCCAAGAAGTGAAGTGAGAAATTATGGCACAACGAATGCGGATAACTTCCAAGTCATCTATCACATCTCTAAGTCCGCCCAACTCCTCTATGCGGATACCGCCTTCATCAGTCTAAATCCGGGACAGGTTGATACAATTGAGTTTGCCGACTGGACGGTCTCTGACACCGGAACCTATTTAGCCCTCTCCCAAACCGAGATGATTGAAGACCTAAACCCAACCAATGATGCCTCAGCAGAGACAATTCGGGTGATACCCCCAACCCACGATATCGGCGTCTCTTTGATTAAAAACCCGGTTGGTGAGATTCCTTCTGGTTCAACGACCCCTCAGGTCTATGTGAAAAACTACGGGACATTTCTGGAGAGCGACTTTGACTGCGTCTTTGAGATTGAATTCTTGCGGGAGCAAGTTTATGTCGAAACCGTCCGGGTGACCGACCCAGTCTCCCCCGGCGAATCCCTCTTAGTCTCATTCCCGGACTGGTTGGCGCAAAATGGCGCCTATAAGGCAACTTCCTGGACACTCCATCCGGATGACCCTAACCCAACGAATGATACCGCCACCGCCAACTTTGAGGTCATAACCCACGATGTCGGAGCCACCGCCATTTTGGCTCCAACCGGAGAGATTGGTGTCGGCTTCCCAATCACCCCGAAGGCGGAGGTGAGAAACTTCGGCAGTGTGAATGAGAACTTCCCGGTCATCTTCCAAATCTCTGATGGCGGTCTGGTCTATGCGGATACCCAAAATATTACCCTATCGCCAAATGCCATAGATACCGTTCAGTTCAGTGACTGGACACCAACTGCCATTGGTACCTATAATACCTTAGTCTATACCGCCTTGCCCAATGACCAAGAGCCAAGCAATGATACCGCCTACGGCACTTGCGAGGTCGTCTCCGAGATTATCCGGGATGTCGGGGTTCTCCAGATCATCTATCCGGTTGGAACTGTCCCACCCGGCAATATCCGACCCCAAGCCAAACTTAAGAACTACGGGAATGTCCAAGAAGCCTCCTTCAAGGCATTCTTCAAGATTTTTACCGCCTTGGACCAAATCTACTCCGACTCCGTGGAAGTTCGGAACTTAGGACCGAGGGAAGAGATAATGATTAACTTCACCTCCTGGCTTGCTATCCCTGGTGATTACACCGACCGTTGCTCAACCTATCTGGCGGTTGATGAGAATCCGGAGAACGATACCGCCAGTGCCTCCTTTACCGTTCCCCACTTCGCCAAAGATGTCGGCGTCGTTGAAATCCTCTCCCCGATTGGCACAATTCAACCCGGAACCGAAGTAAGACCAAGGATTATCGTCCACAACTTCGGCGATAATACCGAGACCTTTAAGTCCTTCTTCTCCATCTACGCTACCAATCAGGTCTATATTGATTCGGTTGATGTCTTAGACCTCCCGCCGAATACAAGCCGGGAACTAACCTTTACCCCTTGGCGCGCCTTGAGTGGCTCCTATACCGGAGTCGCCAATACCGCGCTCTTCGGTGATGAAAATCCAGCCAACGATACATTAAGAGAACCATTCACCGTTCTTCGGTATAACTACGATGTCGGTCCAATTTCTATCGTCTCACCAGTTGGCACCCTCCAGCCCGGAGATGTCACCCCATCTTGCTCCGTCTATAACTTTGGCAACCGATTGGCGACCTTCAAGGTCTTCTTTAAGATAAATTCTACCCAAGAAGAGGTCTATTTTGATTCTTCCGAGGTTAGAGACCTGCCTTCGGACCGTGCCCGATTCGTCTCCTTCTCAACTTGGTCAGCAACTGTTGGCAACTACTCAACCCTAACCTATACCCAACTAATTGGCGATGAAAACCCAGCGAACGACTCCTTAAGAGGAACGTTCAGTGTCCAAGCCCCATATCTCGGCTGGCGGTTGGTCGGTTCTGTCCCAATTGAGCCTGACCGGAAGCGGATTAAGTCCGGTGGGGGAATGGCTAAGTGCGGTGAGAAGCTATTCATCTTAAAGGGAAATA
>FWPV01000956.1_pt1 | contig 85148 bp, 79 predicted proteins | sample 2228371 | NCBI WGS metagenome assembly FWPV01 (sample SAMEA103939776, study PRJEB20133) | metagenome
CCCCAAAACAGTAAACCCCCACCCACACAACACAGATATGCCCAAGCGCACCGACATCAAAAAGATTCTCATCATCGGCTCGGGGCCCATCATCATTTCCCAGGCCTGCGAGTTCGACTATTCCGGCACCCAGGCCTGCAAGGCCCTCCGGGAGGAGGGCTTTGAAGTGGTGCTCATCAACAGCAATCCCGCCACCATCATGACCGACCCGGAGATTGCCGACCGCACCTACATCGAGCCCATCACCCCGGAGATGGTCATCCAGATCATCAAACGGGAGCGGCCCGACGCCCTGCTGCCCACCCTGGGGGGCCAGACCGGCCTGAACACCGCCATCGCGGTGGCCGACACCGGCATCCTGGAGGCGTACGGGGTGGAGATGATCGGGGCCAATCCGGCGGTCATCAAAAAGGCCGAGGATCGGGAGCTCTTCCGGGACGCCATGCGAAAGATCGGCCTGAGGGTGCCCAAGAGCTTCATCGTGCGCACGCTGGAGGAAGCCGTGGCCGCGGCCCCGCAGCTGGGCTATCCCATCATCGTGCGCCCCAGCTTCACCCTGGGGGGCACCGGCGGCGGCGTGGCCTACAACATCGAGGACCTGCGCAAGCTGGCGGCCGAGGGCCTGGAGGCCAGCATGATCACCGAGGTCATGCTGGAGGAGTCGGTCCTGGGGTGGAAGGAATTCGAGCTGGAGGTGATGCGGGACTTCGCGGACAACGTGGTCATCATCTGCTCCATCGAAAACCTGGACCCCATGGGGGTGCACACCGGCGATAGCATCACCGTGGCCCCGGCCCAGACCCTGTCCGACCGGGAGTACCAGGCCATGCGGGACGCCTCCCTGGCCATCATGCGGGAGATCGGGGTGGAGACCGGCGGCAGCAACATCCAGTTTGCGGTGCATCCCGACACCGGCGAGATGGTGGTCATTGAAATGAACCCCCGGGTGTCCCGCTCCTCGGCCCTGGCCTCCAAGGCCACCGGCTTTCCCATCGCCAAGATTGCGGCCAAGCTGGCGGTGGGCTTCACCCTGGATGAAATCAAAAACGACATCACCAAAGAAACCTACGCCTCCTTTGAGCCCACCATTGACTATGTGGTGGTGAAGATCCCCCGCTTCGCCTTCGAGAAATTCCCCGGCGCCGAAGATATCCTCACCACCTCCATGAAGTCCGTGGGCGAGATCATGGCCATCGGCCGCACCTTCAAGGAGGCCCTGCAAAAGGGCATCCGCTCCCTGGAGATCGGCCGCTTCGGGCTGGGGGGCGACGGCAAGGACCTCCCCGACCTCTCCCCGGAGGACCTGCGGGCCGGGCTCATCACCCCCAACTCCCACCGCCTCTTCTACCTGCGCCAGGCGTTGCGGGATGGGATGAGCGTCAGAGAGCTTTACGACCTCACCAAAATCGACCCCTGGTTTCTGCACCAGCTCAAGGACCTGGTGGAATTTAGCGAAGAGCTGGCCAATTTCGGCAAGCTCCTGCGTCAGGGCCGGGGCCAGGAGCACGTGCCCCGGATGCTCCGGCAGGCCAAGGAGTGGGGCTTCTCCGACCGGCAGTTGGCCCACCTGTGGGGCGGCAAGGAGGAGCACCTCGCCGAGCTCCGGGCGGAGGAAGGGGTCAAGCCGGTGTATAAGCTGGTGGATACCTGCGCCGCGGAGTTCGAGGCCTATACCCCCTACTACTACTCCACCTACGAGTGGGAGTGCGAGGCCCGGCCCAGCGACCGGGAGAAGGTGGCCATCCTGGGGGGCGGCCCCAACCGCATCGGCCAGGGGATAGAATTCGATTACTGCTGCTGTCAGGCCTCCTTTGCGCTGAGGGAACTGGGGGTGGAGTCCATCATGGTGAACTCCAACCCCGAGACCGTGTCCACCGACTACGACACCTCGGACAAGCTCTACTTTGAGCCCCTGACCCGGGAGGACGTGCTGCATATCGTGGAGAAGGAAAAGCCCCGGGGGCTGATTCTGCAGTTCGGCGGCCAGACGCCTTTGAACCTGGCGGTGCCCCTGGGGAAGGCCGGGGTGCACATCCTGGGCACCCCCGCGGACGCCATCGACCGGGCCGAGGATCGGGAGCGCTTCAAGCAGCTGCTGGCCAAACTGGGCTTGCGGCAGCCCCCCAACGCCACCGCCACCACGGTGCGCCAGGCCCTCAAAATCGCCCACGACATCGGCTACCCCGTCCTGGTGCGGCCCTCCTACGTGCTGGGCGGCCGGGCCATGCAGATCGTCAGCGACGACCAGACCCTCATCAACTTCATGAACTGGGCCCTGGTGGCCTCCCCGGATCACCCGGTGCTCATCGACAAATTCCTGGAGGACGCCATCGAGGTGGACGTGGACGCCATCAGTGACGGCACCACCACGGTCATCGGCGGCATCATGGAGCACATCGAGGAGGCGGGCATCCACTCCGGGGACTCGGCCTGCGTGCTGCCGCCCTATTCCCTCTCCCGGGAGCTCCAGGAGGAGATCAAGCGCCAGACCAAGGCCCTGGCCGCGGAGCTGGGGGTGGTGGGCCTGATGAACATCCAGTTCGCCCTCAAGGGCAACCACATCTATGTGCTGGAGGTGAATCCCCGGGCCAGCCGCACCGTGCCCTTCGTCTCCAAGGCCACCGGGGTGTCGCTGGCCAAGCTCGCCACCAAGGTGATGCTGGGGCATACCCTGACAGAGCTGGGCTTTACCCAGGAGATCGAACCGCCCTACTTTGCGGTGAAAGAATCGGTCTTTCCCTTCCGGCGCTTTCCCGGGGTGGACCCCATGCTGGGCCCGGAGATGCGCTCCACCGGCGAGGTCATGGGGATTGACACCGACTTCGGGCTGGCCTACGCCAAGGCGCAGCTGGCGGCCAGCCAGGTCCTGCCGCTTACCGGCGGGGTGCTCTTTTCGGTGAAGGATCCGGACAAGCCCCTGATGGCGCCCATCGTCAAGGGCTTCCAGGAGTTGGGCTTCCGGGTCTTCGCCACCCGGGGCACCAGCCAGTGCCTGGCCAAGCACGGCATCGGCGAGGTCAACGAGGTGCACAAAGTGCGGGAGGGCCGGCCCCATATCATCGACCGCATCAAGAGCCGGGAGATTGCCCTCGTGGTCAACACCCCCCGGGGCCGCTACACCCCCAGCGACTCCTACTCCATCCGCCGGGCCGCCCTGGAGTACAACGTGCCCTACACCACCACCTTAGCCGCGGCCAAGGCCACCCTCCTGGCGATTAAGGCCTTGAAGGAGGGCAAACTTGAGGTGAAGAGTCTGCAGGAGTATCATGAGATGGTGGGGAATGGTCACCGCCCACCATTTCCTGTTTCCTCAAAGATTTGATGATGGCATGCGGTTATGATGGACGAGCAGAGCATCCGGGTTTGGTCCCGGCGCATCGTGGAGGAGTTCCAGCCGGAGCGGGTTCTCTGATCGGCTCGTACGCCACCGGCACGCCCACGCCCGACTCCGAGGTAAATGTGCCGGTGAGCTTGCCCTTTGACCCGAGGGCCCTGGGAATCTTGCACCGCGCCGCCCCCGATTTTCCCCGCGACCTGTTCGCCCGACCTCCGCAAGACAGAGCCTGCGGTCATCGAGGCCCGATTCTGCCCCGGGTTGCGGTCTGGGAGGCCAGAGACCAATGGGGGAATTTCTGTAGGTTAGGGCTTGGCATCTCATACCGGAAACCACCGGAGACGGGGTGGGGATGCGGCTCTTGCCAGCCGCCAGGCGACCTCTCCCGACCCTCCTACCACAGTCCCGCTTCCGCCAGCTCCAGGGCCCGCATCAGGGCCATGGCCTTGTTCACCGTTTCCTGGAACTCCTTGGCCGGGTCGGAGTCAGCCACAATTCCGGCTCCCACCTGGAGATACACCTGACCCCGGTGCACCGTGAAGCTCCGGATGGTAATGCAGAAGTCCAGATTGCCGCTGAAGCCGAGGTAACCCACTGCACCCGCGTACGGCCCCCGGCGGCTGGGCTCCAGCTCCTCGATGATCTCCATGGCCCGCACCTTGGGCGCCCCGGTGACGGTGCCGGCCGGAAAAGTGGCTTTCAGGAGGCTGATGCCGTCTTCGCCCGGGGCCAGCTCACCCTCCACCTGGGAGACCAGGTGCATGACGTGGGAGTAGCGCTCCACAGTGAAAAGCTCGGGCACGGTTACGCTCCCCACTGTGGCCACCCGGCCCACATCATTGCGGCCCAGGTCCACCAACATAATGTGCTCGGCTCGCTCCTTGGGGTCGGAGAGGAGCTCCTGCTCCAGGGCCAGGTCCTCTTCCGGGGTCTTGCCCCGGGGTCGGGTGCCGGCGATGGGCCGGTAGGTAACCCGGCGGCCCTCCAGGCGCACCAGGATTTCCGGCGACGCCCCCACCAGCTTCAGGTCCCCCATTTCCAGGAAAAACATGTAGGGGGAGGGATTGATGCAGCGCAGGGCGCGATAGAGGTCCAGAGGGTCCTGGGCCAGCGGGGCGTGAAAGCATTGGGAGAGCACCACCTGAATGACGTCCCCCGCGGCGATGTATTCCTTGGCCCGGGCCACCATGCCCTGGAACTGCTTTCTGGTGACGTTGCTGGCCAGCTTCAGGCCGGGGCCCGGCAGGGGCGGCCGGCTTTCCGGCACCGGCTGCCGGAGCTTGCCGATGATGCGGTGGATGGCCGCCACCGCCTCTTCATAGCGCTCCGCCAGATGCTCCTGGGAGTCCAGGCTCACCAGCACCACCACCTTGATGGTTTGCCGCAGATTGTCAAAGATCAGCAGATGGTCAGGAAGCATGAACAAGGCCTCGGGCATGGTCAACGGCGGAGTGCGCTCCGGCAGGCGCTCGATGTAGCGCACCATGTCATAGCCCAGAAAGCCCACCAGACCGCCCCAGAAGCGGGGCAGCCCCGGAGCCGGCACCGGCCGGAAACTGGCCAGCAGGCGTTTCAAGTGCTGGAAGGGATTCAAGCCCGGGTCCTGGAGTAATTCCTCCCCGTCCCGGACTACCCAGGTGCGCTGGTCCTGAACCCGGAAGAGCAGGCGGGGGTTGAAGCCCAGAAAACTGTAACGGCCCCACTTTTCCCCACCCTCCACGCTCTCCAGGAGAAAGGAAGGCTGAGAATTCCTGAGTTTCTTGTAGGCCGACACCGGGGTCTCCAGGTCGCCCAGAATCTCCCGGTACACCGGAATCACATTGCCTGCCGCCGCCATCTGACGGAACGTCTTTACATCAGGATAGACCATGCCCTGCCTCTCATCACCAGGAGTCCCCAACCGGGGCCGGAAAGGCGCCGCTGCCGGGACGCAGCCGTAGCTTGCCCGCCGCCCGGTACGAAACCAGGAAAGCCGGCGGGGGGCCGAAGCGCCTGCCCGGCCCGAAAGAAAAAAGCCGCAGCACCTTGGGCCACAGCTTTCTCAAACTAACGAAAACCGGAGCCCCTTCCGTGAGGGGCCCCGGAAACGGTTTCATGGCACAGGGTGGGCACCCCTCACGGTCCCAAGATGCGCCACCAGCACCATATTCTTACCTTTGGCGTCTGCATGTTCTTTGCTTACGAAATTATAAGGCGGAAGTCAACCCCTTTTGGGTTCCTTCTCAGGTTCGTGCCCCTCAGGGCCGGCAGGGCTGTTCTCCAAAGTCACCGTTTCCCGCTGCCACAAAGCCCGCGCCGTAGCCGCCTCCTGCCGATGGATGCAGGGGTCATGCCCGCATACCGGACACTCCGGTTGGGTGCAGGGATCCAGATGCACCAGGAGGTCGGCTTGGCCGCCGAAGTGCGTATCAAAAATGCGCTCCAGCTCCTTCACCTCCCGGTGGCCCTCCTCTAAAGAAAGGTCCCGGGGCAGGATGAGGTGGAAATCCAGGAGCACCCGGTCGCCGGAACGGCGGGCCCGGAGGCGGTGCACGTCAATCCACAGATCCTTGCGGTGCTCCTTGAGCACCTTGACGATGCGCTCCAAAAGTTCAGGGTCCGAGGCATCCATGAGCCCGGCCACCGACTGGCGCACCAGGTTGCCGCCGGTGATGATGATATTAAACCCTACGGCCATGGCCACGGCGCCGTCCAGCCAGAGCCAACCGGTGCTCGCGATGAGCAAGAGTCCCAGAAGCACTCCTGCAGTGGTATACACGTCCGTGAGGAGGTGTTTGCCGTCAGCTATCAGGATGAGGGAATCGGTGCGCTTGCCGTAATACACCAAGGCCAGGCCCATGGCCAAATTGACCAGGGTGACGCCGGCAAGAAACCCCAGACCCAGGTCAAGGTGGGGCAGCTCCTTCGGCTCCAGAAGCTGGGGCCAGGCAGCATAGAAAATTCCCAAGGCCGCCAGGATGATGAGGGCGCCCTCAAAGCCGGCGGAAAAATATTCTACCTTGCCATGCCCGTAGGGATGGCTGGCGTCGGGGCTTTTGGCCGCCAAAATCACGCTGAGCAAGGCGAAGGAGCTGGCCGCTACGTTGATGATGGATTCCAGGGCGTCGGAGAGGATGGCTGCGGAGCCGGTGAGCCACCAGGCGTAAAATTTCACCGCCATGAGCACCACGCTCACCGAGACCGAAGCCGCCACGGTGAACAACCGGGTCCGATAGCGCTCCTGGAAGGGGATGAGGATGTCCATCGGTTCCTGCCGTAAGCGTTACTATGCGATCCGCAGGGCTTCCACCATGGCCTCGTGCACCCGGCCGTTGGTGGCCAGGATGGTGGGGGCGGACAGGTCATAGGGCTCGCCCGTAAAGGTGCTCACCCGGCCGCCGGCTTCGGCGACGATGAGTACTCCGGCGGCGGTGTCCCAGGGCTTGAGGCCCTCTTCCCAAAAGCCCTCAAAGCGGCCGGCCGCCACGTAACACAGGTCCAACGCCGCAGAACCCGCCCGCCGCACCCCCTGGGCCCGGCCCACCAGATTGGCGAGCCGCGCCATGGTCTGGGGGAGCCGTTCCCGGATATTGTAGGGGAAGCCGGTGACCAGCAGGGCCGCCTCCAACTGGGAGGTTTCCGATACCCGCAGGGGCCTGCCGTTCAGGAACGCCCCCCCTCCGCGGGTGGCCTCAAAGAGCTCCTCCCGCATCGGATCATAAATCACCCCCACTTCCAAAACCCCCGCCACCTCGCAGGCAATGGAGACGCAAAACATGGGGAACCCGTGGGCGAAATTCACCGTGCCGTCCAAGGGGTCGATGATCCAGCGGTGGGCGGCGGTGGGAGGGAGAGCCGGGGCATCGGAGATCCTCCGCCCTTCTTCCCCCGGGTCAGGGGCTGCAGGAAGTGGAGCGAGGTGGGAAGACAACGGCCCACCCTCCCCCGCCTCCTCCTCCGCCAGGAATTGGTGGTCCGGGAAGGCTTGTCGAATGAGGGAGATGATAATTTCCTGGGACTGGAGATCGGACTCGGTGACCGGGTCAATGACGCCTTTCAGGGTGATGGCGTGCGGTTTCTGGAAATTGAGGCGCAGTACGGCGCCGGCGGCGATCGCGGCCCGTTGGGCCACCTGAAGGAGTTCGTCAGTCATTGCGGTCCTGTGGCGAAGAGCGGTCGGCGGTAGGCTCTCGTAGCAGCCGCCCCTACCGCCCGCTTTGCACTTTCTTGCGGTTTTTTATGGGCCTCTTTTTGCCCGCTGGCTTCAAGACCTCGGCCACCGTCTGGGGGGAGCGCAGCGGCGTAAACAGAGTCACCGCGAAGAGACCGGTGGCAAACCCCCCCAAATGGGCCATCCAGGCCACTGGTCCCCCTTGTCGCAGGCCGTAGAATTGGAGTCCCAGCCAGAGGAACAGCCAGACATAGGCCGGCACCGGAATGGTTTCTAATCGCAGGCGCCAAAACACCAGCGTGAGGATGGGACTTTGGGGCAGGCGCAGGAGATAGGCGCCCATGACCCCGGCGATGGCGCCGCTGGCGCCGATGAGGGGGGCGGACAAGGTGCTGGAGGCCAGGACATGGAACAGACAGGCAAAAAAGCCGGAGAACAGATAGAACAAAAGAAAGCGGCCATGTCCCAGATCATCCTCCAGAGCCTCGCCAAATACCCAAAGGAACCACATGTTGCCGATGAGGTGCAGCCAGCCGGCATGGAGAAACAAGGAAATGAACATGGTGGCCAACAATGCCAAGGAGCCCTGGGAAAAGAGCTTTAACTGGCTGAGCTTGGCGGGCACCGCCCCGCCTTTGAGATAGAGATTGAGGGTTGCTTGGGGACCGAGTTGCAGGGTATAAAGAAACACCGCCACATTGGCCACAATCAGGCCTATCGTAGCCCAAGGCATCAGCCCCCTGGCCGCGGCACCGCGTAGCGGGATCATTATGAGGTAAGGGCTCTGGAGGTGGCGAGGGGGGTTCAAGGATGGCGGTCTTTCCCCGCCCCCCACTAATCGGCATTTTACTCTCCTTTCACACCCTTGTCCAGAGGGAGGGCCCGAGCAGGGCATGGTTGACAAGGGGCGGCGATTGGGATTAAATAAGGTCCATGACGGGCCGGAAGAAAAAGCTCTATCTCAGGACCTTCGGCTGTCAGATGAACGTGGCCGATTCCCAACAGATGGTGCAGGTTTTAGGGGGGGACTATGAGCTCACCCATGACCCTGCGGAGGCCGACCTGTACCTGATCAACACCTGCGCCATCCGCCAGAAGTCCGAACACAAGGTGCGCAGCCTGTTGGGAAACCTGAGAGCCCTGAAACGCCGCCGGCCGGAGCTCATTCTGGGGGTGGGCGGCTGTGTGGCCCAGCAGGAGGGAGAACGCTTGTTGGCCGCCGTGCCTCACTTGGACCTGGTTTTCGGCACCCACGGCATCTGGCGGCTGCCGGAGCTGGTCCGCCGGGCCGCGGTCAGCCGTACGGTGGATGTGGAGCTGAGAGCGGGCTATCCCGGCCTGAACCGGCGGGAATGGCCGCCGGGTGTGGTCCAGGGATTGGTCACCATCATGCAGGGCTGTGATAATTTCTGTGCCTTCTGCGTGGTGCCCCACGTCCGGGGCCGGGAGGTGAGTCGGCCTCCCGCCGATATCGAGGCGGAGGTGCGGGAGTTTCTGGCCGCCGGTGGCCGGGAGGTGACCCTCTTGGGGCAGAATGTCAACTCCTACGGTCGGGGATTGCCGGAGCCGGTGACCTTCCGGCAGCTCCTGGACCGGCTGGCGGCCCTGCCCGGCTTGGCGCGTCTCAGATTTGCCACCTCCCATCCGAAGGATCTGTCAGCCTCGCTGATCGCCGCCTTCGCCGAACTGCCGCCGCTGTGCGAACATCTGCACCTGCCGGCCCAATCCGGATCGGACCGCATTTTGGCGGCCATGAACCGGGGCTATAGCCGGCGGGAATATTTGGACAAGGTGGCCGCCCTTCGCCGGGCTCATGCGGGGCTCGCCCTGTCCACCGACCTCATCGTGGGCTTTCCCGGGGAAACGGAGGCGGACTTTCAGGATACCCTGGCCTTGGTAAAAGAAGCGGCCTTCGAATCCGCCTTCTCCTTTAAATATTCCCCGCGGCCCCAAACCAGGGCCGCCACCTTCCCCAACCAGGTGCCCGAGGCCGTGAAGACGGAGCGACTGGCCCGGTTGCAGGAACTCCTCTCCCAGCTCACTCTGGCTGCTCACCGCCGCCTGGTGGGGGAGGTCCGGGAGGTGCTGGTGGAGGGGGAAAGCAAGCGGGGCGGCGGGGAGCTCTCCGGGCGACTCCGGACCAACCAGGTGGTGAATTTTGCCGGCCCCCGGCATCTCATCGGGCGGTTGGCACAGGTGGAAATCACCGAGGCACATCCTCATTCCCTCCGGGGAAAGTGGGTGGCGGGGCCGGCGGACGTCTGAGGATTGCCAAGTCCGACGCTCCAAGGAGGTTGTTATGTTTCGGCAGATGGTGGTGTCGGGCCTGACCATTGATCCCTTTACCAACAGCCCCATCATGATACTCAAGGACCTGGACTCGGATAAGGCGGTTCCCATCTGGATCGGTCTGCTGGAAGCCACCGCCATTGCCAGCGAATTGGAGAACATCAAGTTTTCCCGCCCCATGACCCACGACCTCCTGAAGAATATCCTGGACTCCACCGAGATGCGCATCACCCGAGTGGAGGTCTGCGACCTCCGGGATAACACCTACTTCGCCCTCATCCACCTGCTCTCCCGGGACGACGAGGAACTGCGCATTGACGCCCGGCCCAGCGACGCCATTGCCCTGGCGCTGAGGGCCAAGTGCCCCATCTTTGTGGCTGAGGAGGTGATCCGCAAGGCCCGGCGGGTGGACCTGGCGGCCCAGGAGGCCATCACCAACGACGAAGCCAAGAAGTGGACGGAGATTCTGGAATCCCTGGACCCCGACGACTTCGGCAAGTACAAGATGTAGCTCCATGCAGGCAGCGGCCAGCTCGCAGTTCGGCCCCAAATGCTGAAAGCTGGCGGCGGCAACCTGACTTCTTTTCCCATGATTGACCTCCACACCCACACCCTGAACAGTGACGGCGAGCTCATCCCGGCGGAGTTGTGGCGGCGGGCCCAGGTGAAGGGCTACCGCTATCTGGGGGTTACCGACCACGTGGATGCCAGCAACTTCGTGGAGGTCTTTCGCCGGCTTAAGGCCGCGGCCCAGAGCCTCAACCGGGGCGTGGCCCCGGTCTTCATTCCGGGGCTGGAATTCACCCACGTGCCCCCGGAGCTCATCAAACCCTTGGCGGCTCAGGCCCGGGATCTGGGGGTGCCCCTCATTGTCATCCACGGGGAAACCCTGGCGGAGCCGGTGGCTCCCGGCACCAACCGGGCGGCCCTGGAGGCCGACATTGACATCCTGGCCCACCCTGGGCTCCTCACCCCCGAAGAAGCCGCCCTGGCCAAGGCCAAAGGCATTGCCTTGGAGCTGTCGGCCCGCAAGGGCCACTCCTTGGCCAACGGTCATGTGGCCAAACTGGCCTTGGCCGCCGGCACGCCCCTTACGGTCAACACCGACGCCCACGCCCCCGGCGATCTCATCACCCGGGAAGAAGCCCGGCGGGTGGCGTTGGGGGCAGGGCTGGACGAAAGACAGGCCGACGCCCTCTTTGCCGCGGCCGAAGCCCTGGCCCGGCGGTTGGCGGGGGGCTAATCCGAGTTCTTGGACGGAGGGGCGAGGTGCTGGTGGGCCTCCCTGCTCCGGCTGTCATCGGCAAGACCGCTCATCCGGTGCGCGACTCTCTCAGGCAAGCCCTCAAAAACCTCGCTGCTTACGCGCTGGACTTTTTTCTCCCCCGGCTGTGCGTCTTTTGCGAGGCGCCGGTGGAGGTTACGGCCGACACGGCGGTCTGCGGCTCCTGTGCCGAAGGGATCCCGGCCGTAACCAGCCCCTTGTGCCTCCGGTGTGGCCGTCTTTTCCCCTGGCGGCAAGGCCAAGACCGCACCTGCCATATCTGCCGCCAGGAACCGCCGCCGTTCGCCAAGGCCCGGGCGGCGGTGGTGTATGAGGAGGAAGGTCCTACCGGCCAGGCCGTCAAGCGACTGAAATACGGCCGCCGCCTGGAGTATCTGCCGGTACTGCAAAGCTGGCTCAGGAGGCCGGCCTGCTTGGAGCTGGCTTCCCAGGCCGGCGTCATCATTCCGGTGCCTTTGCATGCCAAGCGCCTGCGGGAGCGGGGCTTCAACCAGGCCCTTCTCTTGGCCCAGGCCTTGCCGGGCGTGGTGCTCCGGGACACCCTGAGGCGTATCCGCCCGACGCGGCCCCAAACCGGTCTGGACCCCCTGGCCCGCCGGGGAAACGTCCAAGGGGCCTTTGCGGTGACGCGGCCCTGGGAGGTGGAGGGTCAAAACGTGCTGCTGGTGGATGATGTCTATACCACCGGGGCCACGGTGCAGGAATGCGCCCGGGTGTTGCGGGCGGCCGGCGCCCGGGAAGTCAATGTCCTCACCGCCGCGCGCACCGCGCCGCCGGGCGTGGCGAAGGCAGGTTTTGGAGGACGGGGGAAGGTGACCCCCGGTCCCTGACGGAGGGCCATGACCGAGCACAAATTGGCGAGCCGGGTGGAAGCGGTTCGGTGGGTTCAGGGCCAAAAGGCCCAGGGCAAGCGGGTGGTGTTCACCAACGGTTGCTTCGACCTGTTGCACCGCGGCCATGTGGAGTATCTGGAGGCCGCCCGGGCGTTGGGGGATGTCCTCATCGTGGCGGTGAACACGGATGACTCGGTGCGCCGCCTGGAAAAAGGTGCGGGCCGTCCGGTGAATGCCGAGGCGGACCGGGCCCGGGTGTTGGCGGGCCTGGCTTCGGTTGATCTGGTGGTGCTCTTTCCGGAGGATACCCCCCGGGAGCTCATCGCCGAACTTCGCCCCGACGTCCTGGTGAAGGGCGGAGACTACCGCCTCGAGGACATCGCCGGCCGTGAGGAGGTCCTGGCCCGGGGCGGCCGGGTGATGGTGATTCCCTTTGTCCCCGGCTATTCCACCTCGTCCTTGCTCACCCGCATCCGCAGCGGAGGCCGGGAGGGGCCTGAGTTTTAAGTTTCTGGCTTGAGATGCCGATGAGGAGGGAAACGCTCGGGGAAAGGACCCTACCCATGCTCCAGAAACTGCGCGGCCTTCGGATCATCCGTGGCGATGAGGGAGCCAGCGCCGTGGAATACGGCCTGCTGATCGCCGGCATCGCCTTCGTTATTTTCGCCTCCATCATGTTCCTGGGACAGACGGTGATGAACAATTTCTACGCCAACGCCCAAAGGCTTTTCGGTTAACGCTTCGCCCGCGCCCGCTTAGGCCTGCGCCCCGCCCAGGGGCGCGGTGGCCGCGCCCATCTTTGTCTTTGCCCCGCCCGGTCTTTGGGGTATATTCGGGGGAAATCCCTTCTTTCGCAAAGGTAGCTATGGCAGTCCGCCTGGAGATCGCCTGGCGCCCGGACCTGCCGGACGCTGAAGGCGAGTCGCTTTGTCGTAAGGCCCGGGAATATTTCGGCCTGTCCCTCACTCAGGTACGCACCGTCCGCCTGTTGACCCTGGATATGGACCTTTCCCCGGCGGAGTTGGAGCAGGTGCGCACCGAGGTCTTCACCAACCCGGTGACCCAGGTGAGCAGCTTCACTCCTTTGGCACGCACCTTTGACGGGGCCATCTGGGTGGGCTTCCGTCCCGGGGTGCGGGATAACGCCGGGGCGGTGGCCCGGGAGGCCATTCAGGCCTTCCTGGGGCGGGCGCTGCCGCCGGAGGCCCAGGTGTTCACCTCCCGGCTCTATCTGCTCAGCGGTCCGGACCTCTCCCGGGAGGCCTTGGAACGGCTGGCCCGGGAGCTGTTGGCCAACGACCTGATCCAGGAGTATCGGGTGTATTCTCCCCAGGACTGGGACCCGCAGACCGGCGTCGGCCTCATCCTCCCGAAAGTTCACCTGGCCCATCAACCCCGGGTGGAGGTCATGGCGGCCGATTCGGTGGCGGCCCTGCGGAATCTGAGCGAGGTCCGCAACCTGGCCCTCCGGGACCAGGACCTGCCCGTCATCCAGGCGTATTTCAGCCGGCCGGAGGTGATGGCGAGGCGGGCCTCCCTGGGCCTGGGGGCGCTCACCGACGTGGAGCTGGAATACATCGCCCAGGCGAGGAGCGACCATTGCAATCACAACACCTTCCGGGGCCGCTTCTTTTACCGTGACCTTTCCACCGGCGAAACCTTTCTGTTGGACAACCCCTTCGAGCAGTGCATCAAGGCCCCCACCCAGGCCCTGGCTCAGGCAAAACCCTGGGTGGTGTCGGTACTATGGGACAACGCCGGGGTGGGGGCTTTTGATGAGGATTGGTGCTTCGTCATTAAGGGCGAAACCCACAATTCGCCCTCCAACCTGGAGGCTTACGGAGGTTCCCTCACCGGCATCGTGGGCGTGTACCGCGATCCTTTGGGCACCGGCCAGGGGTCCAAACTTATCGCCGGTCTGTATGGCTTCTGCGTGGCCCCCCGGGACTACCACGGGCCCCTGACGCCCCGGCTCCACCCCCGGCGCCTGTTGGACGGTGTGGTGGAGGGGGTCAGGGACGGCGGCAACAAAAGCGGCATTCCCACCGTGGCCGGAGCGTTGTATTTCGACCCCAGCTATCTGGGCAAGTGCCTGGTGTTCGTGGCTGCGTTGGGCCTCTTGCCCCGGCAGGTGGCGGGCCGGCCCGGTCACACCAAGGCCGCCCGGCCCGGCGATCACATCCTCATGTGCGGCGGCCGGGTGGGAGCCGACGGCATCCATGGCGTCACCGCCTCCTCGGAGGTGGCCAGCGCCGGCACTCCGGCGGGGCATGTGCAGATCGGCGACCCCTACACCCAAAAGAAGATGCACGACTTTCTCCTGGAGGCCCGGGACGCCGGTTTCCTGCAGTTCATCACCGACTGCGGCGGCGGGGGCTTGTCCAGCGCGGTGGGGGAGTCGGCCCGGCTGGCGGGGGGCGCCGAGGTGTGGCTGGATCAGGTGCCGCTGAAATACGCCGGGCTCGACCCCTGGGAGATCTGGGTCTCCGAATCCCAGGAACGCATGGTGGTGGGGGTGGCCCCGGAGCATGAGGCCGCCTTCCGGGAGCTGGCCGCCCGGCACGAGGTGGAGGTGTCCGCCATCGGCCGTTTCACGGACTCCGGGATGTTGGTGGTGCGCTACGATGGCACCCCGTGCGCCGCGGTGGACCTGAATTTTCTGGAGCAGGACTTCCCGGCCTGGGAATTTGAGGCGGAATGGTCGCCGCCGGAGCTGCGTCTCAGCGAGCCGGTGCTGGGTGAACCCCAGGACCACACCGCCCTCCTGCTCACCCTCCTGGACCGTCCCAATGCCTGCTCCCGGGAGTGGATCCCCCGGCAATACGACCACGAGGTGCAGGGCACCAGCGTGGTCAAACCCCTGGTGGGGCGGGCCTGCCCCATTCCGGCGGATGCCGCGGTGCTGCGGCCCCGCCTGGACTCCCCCAGGGGCCTGGCCGTCAGCCTGGCCCTCAATCCGGCTTACGCGCGAATTGACGCCTACCACATGGTGGCGGTTACGGTGGACGAGGCCGTGCGGCGGCTGCTGGCGGTGGGGGCACGGCTGGCCAGTATCGGCGGGGTGGATAACTTTTGCTGGCCCAGCGTGGAATACCACCCCGTGCGAAACCCTGACGGCAAATTCAAGGCCGCCCAACTCGTCCGGGCCTGCCAGGCCCTCAAGGACATCTGCCTGGCGTATGGCGTGCCCCTCCTGTCCGGCAAGGATTCCATGTACGTGGACGGCGTTCTTCCCGGAGCCTATGGCGAAACCCATCGGGTATCGGGCCTCCCCACCCTGTTTTTCACCGCGGTGGGGATCGTGGAGGACCTCTCCCGGGTGGTCACCCCCGACCTGAAAGTCCCGGGCGACCTCCTCTATGTGTTGGGCGAGAGCCGGCCTGAATTAGGGGGCTCCGAATTGTATGAACTGTTCGGCTACACCGGCCTCAGCGTCCCCAAAGTGCGAGCGGCCGAGTTTCTCCCTGCCTATCACTGCCTGGAGGAGGCAATTCGGCAGGGCTGGGTGGCCTCCTGCCGGGCGCTGGGGCGGGGCGGCCTGGGGCTGCACCTGGCCCTGGTGAGTTTGGCCGCCGGCCTGGGGGTGGAGGCGGATATCAGCACCCTGGCCCCGGAAGCCCCGGCTCATGCGGCCCTGTATGCCGAAACCGCCGGCCGCTTCCTGCTCAGCGTGGCCCCGCACAACCGTTCCCGGTTGGAGGCCCTGTGCCAGGGCCACCCCCTGACCCTCATCGGCTCCGTGCGGAAAGATCAGGCCTTTCACATTTGGCGCAATTCTAGTAAATTAATAGACATCACCACCACCGAGCTGGCCGCGGCCTGGCAGCGCCGCTTCGGCCGGTTGGTCTGAGAATGCAAGGACATGTGGTTGGAGGAGGAGGCTAGGGGGTGCAAGACCCCTACCCCCGCCCCGATAACCCCGCCACTCCGTTATCGGGAGGCGGGGAGGGGGTGAGGCGAAGCCAGGCTGGTTGAGCCGTTCCCTCCAAACCCGGGCAAGGAACCTATCATGCACGCGGAGATGTTGATTTTGCGGTTTTCCAAGGACGTGGTGGACCAGCCCATTATTTATCGGCTGGTTAAGGACTACGATCTGGAGTTCAATCTGCTCAAGGCCACCATCACCCCCCGCAAGGAGGGGTTGATCGTGATGGAGCTCAAGGGCCATCCCAAGAATTTCCGCCGCGGCATCAAGTATCTCAAGGAGGCCGGCGTCAAGGTGCAGCGGGTGGCCCATGAGGTGCGGCGCAATGAAGAGCGCTGTTACCAATGCGGCACCTGCACCGCCATCTGCCCTTCGGGGGCGCTGTTTGTGGAGCGGCCGGAGATGTCGGTGGGCTTTGACGCCAGCAAGTGCAGCGCCTGTGAGATGTGTTGCGTGGTCTGCCCGGCCCGGGCCATGGAAGTGCGGCTGAATCAAAAGGCCCTCGAGCGGTAAGCTTGTTGCTCAACAGTTTCATCGGCGCCTATGCGCTCATCATTGCGGCCCTCTATTTTTTTCTGCCCTTGCACCTGAAGGAAGCGCTAGGGTTTAGCGGCGCCCAGATCGGCCTTCTGTACGCGCTACTCAGCCTCACTTCCTTGGCGGTCTCCTTCCCGGTGGGCGTTACCGGCGACCGCTATCCGGCCCGCTGCTTGACCCAACTGGGGCTGCCCGGTACTGCCGCCACCCTCTGGGGGCTGGCGGAAGTGCAGCGCTTCTGGCCTTTTCTGCTGGTTTTCTGGTTCTTTGGCTTCAGCCTCCAGCTCTTCCGACAGTCCCTGGATATCCTCCTCTTCAAAGACAATCCCGAAGGAGACCATCTCCGCTTCGGCCGCTATAACGCCTGGCGCATGGGCGGCATGACCGCGGGCATTCTCCTGGGGGGAGCGCTCCTGTGGGCCTTCAGTTTCCCGGTGCTGTTCCGGCTGCTGGGGGTGGGGCTCCTCTGCCTGTTGCCTCTCACCTGGCGGCTTCCCCAGACCCGCGGGCAGCGCAGCCATTGGCGGCAATACGGGCGGGACTTCGCCACCCGGCCGGTGCTCTTCTTTGCCGCCTGGCTGTTCCTTTTCACCTTGCACTGGGGGGCCGAAGGCACCAGCCTGGGCCTGTTTCTTAAAACCAGGCTGCACCTCACCCCCATGGGCATGGGCCTGTACCTGGCGGGGGAGTTCGCGGTCGTGGCCTTCTCAGCCTATATCTACGGCCGGTTCCTGGTGGGACGGCTCCCGCCTTTGGCTTTCCTCAGTCTCGGGCTGGCCTTTTCCGGTTTGGGGCACCTGTTGATGACCTATCCCTCCCTGGCTTGGTCCTTTGCCTGGCGGGTGGTGCACGGCGTGGGCGACGGCTTGATCCTCATGCTCACCTACAGCACCATTGCCAGGTTGTTTCACGTGGACCGCATCGGCGGCAATTCCGGGCTCATCTCCCTGACCACCACCTTGGGCGTGCTGACCGGCTCCCTCATTTTCGGCCCTCTGGGGGCCAGCCTGGGCTATGCATACCCCCTCATCATCTCCGGGGCCATTAGTCTGGCCCTGATTCCTTTGGTGTACGTGGGATTGCAGGAGTGAGCCTTATTGGCTCCGGGAATACGGCTCTTTTCCGTCCCTCTTTTCCCTCTTCACCAGCAAGGCCGCAAACAAGCCGTCCAGGTTGTGGCGGGCGGGGCTGGTGCGAAACCAGCCCGGAGGTTCGATGACCGGGATTAAGGAAGTTGAGGGGAGCTCGGTGAGGGGGTGCAGGCGAAACTCCGGGTGCTCCCGCAGGAAGGCCAGCATGAGGTCTTCATTTTCGGCGGGCTCGGTGGTGCAGGTGATGTAAAGAAGAAAGCCGCCGGGCCGCAGCATGGCGGCGGTGGCCTCCAGCATTGCCCGTTGCCGGGGCGGAAAGCTGGCCAGGTCTGCTTCTCGCAGGCGGGTTTTGATCTCCGGATGGCGGCGGATGACCCCCAACCCGGAGCAGGGCGCGTCGATCAAGGCCGCGTCGAAGCTCGCGGGTGCAAAGGGCAGCGGCCGGCTGGCATCGGCCAGCAGCGGTTGCACCACCGTGGCGCCCCACCGCCGGAGCGTCTCGGTGAGCTGTCCCAGGCGGCGGCGATGCAGCTCCACCGCGGCCACCATCCCCTGATTTCCCAGGCGTTCCGCCAAGTGGGTGGTCTTGCCGCCTCGGCCGGCGCCGACTTCCAGGACCTTCATGCCCGGAGCCAGGGGCAGGAGCGCGGCGGCCAGCATGGCAGCCTCATCCTGAAAGAGCCACAGTCCCTCCCGGAAGGAGGCCAGCTCCTGGGGCGGGGTCTCCCAGGCTTGCAGAGTCAGGGCCGTCACCCACCAGTCCCCCGGGACGGCTTGCACCCCCTCTTCGGCCAGGCGGACTCTGAGGCCCTCCCGATCCGTTTTCAGGCTGTTGGCCCGGATCGTCAAAGGGGGGAGGCGGTTGTTGGCGTTGAGCCTGTCTGCTGTTTCTTGCAGTCCGTAGCGCTCCAGCCAACGGCCCACCAGCCAGGGGGGATGGGCGTGGACAATGCTGAGGGCCAGCACCGGGTCAGCCTTAAGAGAGGGGGGAGCCGGCTCCCCCTCTCGAAGCAGCGTGCGCAACAGAGCGTTGATGAAGCCGGCCTGGGCCTCGGGCAAACGGTGCGCCCGGGCTTGGCGCCCGGCTTCATGAAGGGCCGCCCGGGGCGGGATGCGGGTCAAAAACAGGAGCTGGTAAGCCGCCACTCGGAGGATAATCAGGCTCAAAGGGTGCAGTTTCTTCAGGGGTCGGGAGGCCAGTCGGGAAAGGGCCCAATCGAGCCGAAGCTCCCAGCGCTTCACTCCCTGGACCAGTTCCAGGAGTAGGGCCCGTTCCCGCCGGGGAAGGCCTGGGTGGCGGGCCAGGGCGGCGGCCAGGAGGTCTTCCACCGACGCTTCCCGCCGGGCGGCCTGGGAGAGGATGGCCACCGCCAAGTCCCGGGCCCGAGGTGGGGCGGAGTGCATGGGGTGCGTTAGCAAGGAGGCTGGCGGGCCGCCCGGATTACGAGGGGCACGCGCCGCGCCCCGCCGCCAGGCTGCCGGACGGCGGGGTCACCGGACCGGTTCATATCCACCCGGCACCCCCCCTTTGGCAAGGACTATCTGCCAGACGTGGTTTTTCCGGGTGCGGAATCCTGCTGCGGCGGACAACAGGTAGTATTTCCACATGCGATAAAACCGGTCGCCGTATTGAGGCCGCAGCCTCTCCCAGCAGGCGTTGAAATTCTTAAACCAGGCCAGCAGGGTTTTGTCATAGTCGGGACCGAAATTATGCCAGTCCTCCAGAACAAAGAGATTTTCAATGGCCCGGGTGATCTGGGCGGCGGAAGGAATCATGGAATTGGGAAAGATATATTTGGCAAACCAGGGATCAAGGCTCTTGTTGGAGGTGTTGCTGCCGATGGTGTGGAGCAGAAACAATCCGCCAGCTTTCAGATGGTCATACACCACCTGCATATAAGTCCGGTAATTTTTATAGCCCACGTGCTCGAACATGCCGATGGACACGACATGATCATATTCCCCTTCAATATCCCGATAATCCCGATAGAGCAAGGTAACCGGGAGCCCGGCGCAGCGTTGTTCCCCCAGCAGCAGCTGTTCTTTGGAAACGGTTACCCCCACCACTGAGACGCCGTAGCGCTCCGCGGCGAATTGGGCCAATCCGCCCCACCCGCAGCCGATATCCAGGATCTTTTGTCCCGGTTTCAGGCCCAGCTTGCGGCACACCAGGTCCAGTTTGGCTTCCTGGGCTTCGTCAAGATTGCCGGCCTGCCGCCAATAGGCGCAGGAATAGTTCAGCCGCCGATCCAACATGGCTTCGTATAAATCATTGCCGATATCGTAGTGGTGTTCCCCGATGACGTAGGCCGCGGCCTTTCTCTGGGGGTTGATCACCCGCTGCCCGAGGAGCCAGAAGAGGGTTTTCAAGTCGCCCCGCACCCGCTCCTCCAAGTCGGCGGCCAACAGCCGGGTGAAAAATTCATCCAGCGCCTGGGCATCCCACCAGCCGTCCATGTAGGATTCCCCCAAGCCCAGAGAGCCTTCCCGAAGCACCCGTCGATAAAAACCCGGGTGGTGCACCTGAAGATCCCATGGCCGCTGGCCATTAATGCGGATGTCAGCCTGCTCCAGCAGATTGCGAACCACTTGTTCCGCTGTACGCATTGCCTAACCCCGTATCTGTCCCATTCCGTGAGCGTGAACGGTTCCTCACTGACGCCGCTGTTTTTGAAGGTAATCCAACCGGCGCGATTCGTCAATCTTGACAGAATATCTGCCATATTCGGCGCCCCGGCGGCCGGGGCCGGACGCGGCTCAAGCCTCCGGAAATCGGCGCGGAACGTGCAGAACCGGTCTGGGAGGGTCAGGATTGCCTCTCTGGATACGACGGAGGAGGGGTGGGAGAACCCGGCAGAAGAAAGGTGTGCAAAGCTTCCTCCACCCGGGCCAGATCCACCTGGGTATCGAAGCAGGGTCCGTGGGGGCGGTAATTGGTGATGCCGAACACCGGCAGGGGATAGCTGTCCTGAATACCGCTGGCCAGATCCCGTTCGCAGGCCACCGCAATGATGAGGCGGGGCCGGCGCTCCACCACGATGCGCCGGGCCAAGGTGCCGCCGGTGGCCACCGCCAGGCCCACCCCGTATTTTTCTGAAAGCTCCGCCAGCCCCTTGATGGGGCATTTGCCGCAGCGCTTGCAATGGAAGACATTGCCGGTGATGCGGAACTGGCATTCATGAAATTGCAGGCAATGCGGCATGAGCAAAAGCAGCTGGTCGGCGGTGGCCCGGGGCCGCTGGGCCAGGACCAACTGGTTGTTGATTTCGATGAAGGAGCGGCGCACCTGGTCCTTGCTGAGGCCCAGGAGCTGGCCCACGCCGCTCATCAAGGGGAGGAGGAGTTTGATGAGGATGCCCCTGAGGGGGCGGGAAAAAGGGAGATCCCGCCCCAGAAGCACGGTGAGGCCCAGGATGCCCACCGCACCCACGGCCAGCAGCGCCACCCCCGCAAACAACAGGCCCACAATCAGCGGCAGCCGGGGATGCAAATTGCGCAGTCCCACATAAGGGACATACCAAAGCAGGCCCAGGAGGCCGGTGAACAGCAAGACCGTGAGGCCCAGCAGGCCCAGAAAGATGCGCTTCTGGGGTTTGAGGAAGTTGCCTCCCTCCAGTGTGGGTCCGGCCTCAGCCATTGAACGTCATCCCAGGACCTGGCCCGAAAGGGGCCGGCCGCGCCAAAATTCTTCGGCGGCCAGGCGCTTGTGGCCAGCCAATTGCAACTCCCGGACGGCAACGCTTCCCCGGCCGCAGGCGATCTCCAGGCCGGCCGGGGTTAAGCCCAATACCGTGCCCGGCGGCACCGGCGGCCCGCTTTCCTTGGCCACCCGCGCTCCGAACAGTTTGAGCCGCGCCTTCCTCCACCAGGTGAAGGCGCCGGGAACCGGGTCCAATCCCCGGATGCGGCCCGCCACTTCCCCGGCCGGGCGGGAGAAATCCACCTGCCGCATCTCCGGGGTGAGGGGCGGCGCAAAACTGAGGCCCTCTTCGGGTTGAGGCAGCTTCACCACCTCCCCCCGTCGCAGCCGGCCCAAGGCCTCCAGGAGCAAACGGGCCCCAGTTGCCGCCAGTCGGGTGGCCAGGGAACCGGCGTTGTCCTCCGGGTTGATGGGCACCCGTTCCTGGAGGAAGATGGGACCGGCATCCAGCTCTTCCACCATCCACATGATCGTAACGCCGGTCTCCTGGTCGCCGTTCATCAGGGCCCAATTCACCGGCGCCGCCCCCCGATAGCGGGGCAAAAGCGAAGCGTGGACATTGAGGCAGCCCACCAGGGGCAGGGCCAGCAGCTCGGGAGGGAGCAGCCGGCCGTAAGCCGCCACCACAAAAAGTTCCGGCTTCAGTTCGGCGAGCTGCTCGAGGAAAAGGGGATCTTTGAGGCGCGTCGGCTGGAGAACCCGAAGGCCTCTTTGCGCAGCCAGCGTCTTTATGGGCGAGGGGCTGAGCCGTTGGCCCCGGCCCCTGGGCTTGTCGGGCTGGGTAACCACCGCGGCTACGGTCTCGCCACTCTCCACCAGGGCCTGCAGGGAGGGCACCGCAAAGTGGGGGGTGCCGAAAAAAATGACCCGCCAGGGCCCCTGTTTCACGTGGCCGCCGCCTGCTTTTTCAGCCTCCTCAGGTACATCCCCCTTTTCAGGCGGCTGATGCGGTCCAAAAAGAGTTTCCCTTCCAGATGGTCCAGTTCGTGCTGCAACACGATGGCCAACAAGCCTTCGGCTTCCAGGGTCAGGGGTCGCCCCTCCCGGTCCCAACCCTCCACGCAGATCCTGGCTGCCCGCCGCACGTCGGCGGTAAAGTCCTTCACCGACAAACAGCCCTCATTATAAACGATCTCCCCTTCCCTGGCAGTGATCACCGGGTTGATGAGCACCTTAAGATCGGGGGTGCCCTCCTTCTGGGCCACATCAAACACGATGAGGCGCTTCAGCTCCCCCACCTGGTTGGCTGCCAACCCCAGTCCGGGGGCATGGTACATGGTGGCGGCCATAGCGTCGATGAGACTTTGAAGGTCGCCGTTGATCTCGCGTATTTCCTGCGCCGGAGTCAGGAGCACCGGGTCAGGATAAAGACGGATGGGCAAAATGGTCATGAGGCCCCAATGTTCGTTTAACTTGTTCTAATAGTTTAATTTAGGGCTTTTTGCGGCGGTTTGCAAGCTAGGAAGCGCTTTCAGAGGGGAACAAGGGAACTGCACGGGCGACATGGTGGGCCGGTCTGATCCTCAGCCTCAAGAAGAGGGGGAGGGGCGCCAGCCGCCCCCTCCCCTCAAGCAGCTTTATTCCAGGCCAGGTTCAAAGGCCAGGGAGCCATCCAGCAGCTCATGAGGAGCAACATCGCTGCGGGGACCAAAACCAGGGCCGGGACCCATGCCGGGACCCATCCCCGGACCCATGCCGGGACCCATACCGGGACCCATACCGGGGCCGAAGCAGCCGCCAGGACCCATCATGGCCTGGGGCGCGATCTTTTTCAGGGCCAGGCGCATGGCCACCGCCTTTTCCATCAGCTGACCCTTCACCGCCTGCAACTCCTTGGTCTTGGCCACAATGGCTTTCTCATCCGGGGTTTCAGCCCGCCAGAGGGCCAGCAGCTCGGCCCGCTTAACAAACATCTCCTTGCGCAGGGCGGCGGTGTCGTTCATGAACTTCTGCCGGAGGTCGAACACCTGGGCGGCCTGCTCCGGGGTGAGGTTCATCATCCTCCCCCAGCCGCGGCCGGCGAAGGCAGGCAGGGCAAAGGACAGGACAAGCGCGCTCACCAGAACCGCCAAGGCAAGGGGGCGCCGGAACAATGGTTGGTTCTGCATGGAATTCACTCCTTGTTTGAAAAAGTAGGTGGATCACGTTCCTTCTGTCCCATACAACCAAGGCCGGACGGAAATCCGGCGGAAAAAAATGGGCCCCCGGGAAAAAAGGCGCCAAACTTCCCCCCGCCACCTGGCATCCCCCTGCTTTTCTCCTTCCGGTGCCTGGCAAATCCTTGACCATGGTGTATAATAGTTTGTCAAACCCTCGAAGGAGAGGACCATGCCGGTATATCAAATCCATCCCCTGGTGGTGGGTATCAATGAAACGGACCAGGGGGTCATGACCTATCTCAAGGGCTACGGCAAACGTATCTATCTCCCCATCTACGTCTTCTACCTGGAAGGCGGCCCGGAAAAAATCCTGGTGGACACCGGCCTGGAGCAGTTCATGGTGCCGCCCGGGGTGGACCAGGAGCTGGGGCTGGAGATTCTCGAGTTTGAGGACGCGCTGGCCAAATTCGACCTGACCCCGGAAGACATTGACATCATCATCCACACCCACCTGCACAACGACCACTGCGAAAACGACTACAAGTGCACCAACGCCCGGGTTTACGTGCAAAAGAAGGAGTACGAATTTTTCAAGGCACCTCATCCGGTGGACCACCGGTATTTTCCCGACCTGTTGGACGAAAACGAGGTGGTGCTGGTGGAGGGGGACACGGAAATCGTCCCCGGAGTGCGGGTCATGCTGACCCCCGGACACACCGTGGGGGGCCAGTCCGTGGTGGTGGACACGGCCAAAGGCAAAGCGGTGATCACCGGGTTTTGTTGCAACGACCAGAACTTCCCGGCCACGGGCCCCATCGTGCCGCCAGGCGTGCATCTGAACCTGCTGGAGGCTTACGACAGCGCCCACAAAGTGAAGGAGGCGGCGGACATCCTCATTCCGCTGCATGACCTGGCGGTGGGCCGGCAGCGCACCATTCCGGCGTGAAGGAGGAGAGGCGGCGGGGGTCAGGTTCGCAACTCCCTGCGCCGGTTATTCTAAAAGCCGCCTTTGGGGTTGGAAAGGGAAGTTACGGGAGCGGGCCGGGTTAACGGCAGGCCCCGCCCGCAGCCTCATTACACAGGAGATGAGCATGGCAGGCAGGCACGTGATGAAGTTCGTGTTGGCTGCGGCGCTCTTCCTTGCGCCCGCGGCCCAAGCCCAGAGTCCCCGCATCATCCCGGTACCGCCGGAGGTAGTCCCCCGTTGGGTACCGGTCCCCGGTTCCCCTCAGGTGTATTATGCTCCCAACCTGCCCACCGATGTCTTCCGCTATCGGGGGCAATATTACTTTCTCTGGGAAAATGTATGGTATGTGAGCAAGAGCGTCAAAGGCCCGTGGCGGCGGACCCGGGAGCCCGCGGCCCTGGCCCGTCTTGATCCGTCGTTTTTCAAGATAACCCGTGTGCCGGGCACCCCCCCGGCAGCCGGCGACGCGCCGGGCGTGCCCGGGGGCGGTCTTAAGCTGCCCGAGGGCTATCAGGGGCCGTCAGTGGGGGACTTCACCCCGCCGCCGGCGGACGTTGGCGACCGCTTCAAACCACCGTCCACCTTTAAGCCGCCCCAGACCGGCGCCGTCCCGGCGCTGCCGCCGAGTCCCACGGCGCCCGCCCCCGGCGCCCGTCCCTCCCCCTATCACGCCCTGCCTGGCCAGGAACAGGCGCCGCTGGCTGAACCGGCTCCCTTGCCTATAGAACCCCAGCCCACCTCCGACCCTCGGGTCCCCAAGGCCATGTAGATATGCGGGGGAGAGGGACAAGGGGCGGTTGCCCCTCACCTCCTCCCCCCATTTTTACGGCTTAAAGCAGGCGAGGACGCCGAGGCCGCGGGTGGAGGGAGGGCAGAAAGCCGGTAATCCCTGACCCTCCCCGTTGCTGCCTACCCTTCATATTTGGCCGCAATGGGTATCCTTCTCCCCATCCCGAAGGCCTTGGAGGTCACCCTCAGGCCCGGCGCGGCCTGACGCCGCTTGTATTCATTGTGGTCGATGGCCCGGATGACCCAGCGCACCGTGTCCGGGTCAAAGCCCAGGCTGATGATCTCTTGGCCCGAGCGGGACTCCACCAGGTAGAGCTGGATGATCTGGTCCAAAATCTCGTAAGGCGGCAGGGTGTCCTGGTCCTTCTGGTCAGGCTTGAGTTCGGCGGACGGGGCCTTGGTAAGGATGGATTCCGGGATGATGCGGCGCTCCCGGTTGAGAAAACGGGCCAACTCATAGACCATGGTCTTGGGCACGTCGGCCAAAAGCGCCAGGCCGCCGCTCATGTCCCCGTACAGGGTGCAGTAGCCCACCGCCAGCTCGCTCTTGTTGCCGGTGGAGAGCACCAGGTGCCCGAAGCGGTTGGAGAAGGCCATGAGGATGTTGCCCCGGATGCGGGCCTGGATGTTCTCCAGGGTGATGTCGATGGGCTCCACCGGGAAGTGCTCCGCCAGGGTGGCCTTGTAGGCCTCGTAAATGGCGCTGATGGGCACCACCCGGAGGGCAATGCCCAGATTGGCGGCCAATTCCCGGGCGTCGGTCAGGCTGGTGGGGGAAGTATAGGGGGAGGGCATGGCCACCCCCAGGACGTTTTCCGGTCCCAGGGCCTTGACGGCCAAAGTGGCCACCACCGCCGAGTCCACTCCGCCGGAGAGCCCCACCACCGTCCGGCGGAAGCCGCACTTGCGCAGGTAATCCTTAAGGCCCAGCACCAGAGCGTCGGCCACCGAGGCGATAGGTTCCTGGGGAGCGTAGGACCCGGGAACGCCGGTCCGGGCGAGGTCAACGGTGACCACCGCCTCGGCAAAGGCCGGCAGCACCGCCAGCGGTTCCCCCTGGCCGTCGAAGGCCAGGCTGCGGCCGTCAAAGATGAGCTCGTCGTTGCCTCCCACCTGGTTGACATAAATGAAGGGGCGGCCGTACTTGCGGGCGTGCTGGCCCATGAGCCGGTAGCGGATTTCCTCCTTCCCCACCTGGAAAGGGGAGGCCGACAGGTTAACGAACAGGTCGGCCTCCTGTTCAGCCAGGACCCTCACCGGATCAAGGGTATACAGCCGTTGGCACCAGGTCTCTTCCTGGCACCAGGCGTCCTCGCAAATGGTGATACCCAGGCGTTTGCCTTTAAAGGGAATGGGCTTGATGACCCGGGAAGCATCAAAGTAGCGGGTTTCATCGAACACATCATAGGAGGGCAAAAGGGACTTGTCCCGGTAGCCGATCACCTCCCCCTGGTAAATGAGCAGGGCCGAGTTATACAATCCTTTGCCCCGCTCCTGGCCGGTGGGCCGGGGCGCACCCACGAGGATGCCCAGGTGAGGAACATGACGGGACAGCTCCCGAAGGCGGTCCACGGCCCGGGTCACCGCCTCCAGCACGGCGGGGCGCTCCAGCAGGTCCCGGGGGGGGTAGCCCACCAAGTAAAGCTCGGGAAACACCACCAAGTCGGACTCGGGCGGGACGTGGGCCAGGACCTCACCCAGCTTATTGAGATTGCCGGAAATGTCCCCCACCACGGGGTTGACCTGGGCCAGGGTGACGCGCATGGCAGGGCCTCCTTCACGGGAGGGGGATTTTCTGACGGCGAAAGCCAGGGGCCGGGGGAAGCCGGGCTTTTCCCCTGCGTTCCTTCCCAAATTTTAGGGGAAAATGCCCGGCAGGGCAAACAAAAGGCTGGACCGGCCGAGGTGCGCTTCCTTGACAGGCCGCGGCGAACGGGATAAAAAAGTTCATTTGCCGCATGTGCGCTCTTCCCTGGCTGCCCAGATCCAGGGAGGCGTTCCACCGAAATGAAGCTCTCCGGGAGAGATGCCGTGTACTGGAACCCCGAGATTGAAACCTTATCCGCCGACCGGCTCCGGGACTTGCAGTTGACGCGCCTGAAAGAGACCGTGGCCCGGGTACAGGCCAGCCCTTTTTACCGGGAACGTCTGGCCCAAGCCGGGGTGAGGCCGGATCGTCTTCGGTCCCTGGAGGACGTCCGCAAGATCCCCTTCACCACCAAAAACGATCTGCGGACCCGGGGCCTGGACTTCCTCACCCTGCCCTTGGAGCGCATGGTGCGCCTGCACGCCTCCTCCGGCACCACCGGCCAGGCCACGGTGATTTATTACACCCGCAAGGACATCGAGGCCTGGGCGGATCTGGTGGCCCGCTCCATGTATATGACCGGGGTGCGCCCCGGCGACGTCTTTCAGAACATGATGGGCTATGGGCTCTTTACCGGGGGCCTGGGCTTCCATTACGGCGGCGAGCGTCTGGGCTGCCTCACCATCCCGGTGGGGGCCGGCAACAGCCGGCGCCAGGTACAGCTTATGCAGCAGTTTCAGACCACGGTGCTGCACATCATTCCCAGCTACGCGCTTTATCTGCTGAACACCTTTGCGGAGGCCGGGGTTGACCCCCGGGACCTGCCCCTCAGGATCGCCTTCATCGGCGCCGAACCCCACACCGAGGACATGCGGCGGCGCATCGAGGCGGCCTATGGCCTCAAGGCCTACAACTCCTATGGCCTCTCCGAGATGAACGGCCCCGGGGTGGCCTTCGAGTGCCCCGAACAGAACGGCATGCACGTCTGGGAGGACGCCTTCCTCCTGGAGGTCATCGACCCCGATACTCTGGAGCCGGTACCGCCGGGGGTGGTGGGCGAGCTGGTCTTTACCAACCTCACCCGGGAGGGCATGCCCCTCCTGCGCTACCGCACCCGGGACCTGGCTTCCTTTGACGACGCCCACTGCCCCTGTGGCCGGGTACACCGCCGCCTGTCCCGCATCCAGGGCCGCACCGATGACATGATCATCATCAAGGGCGTCAACGTCTTCCCCATGCAGATTGAAAAGGTGCTCATGGCGCTCCCCGAGGTGCACTCCAATTACCTGGTGGAGCTCAGCCGCAAGGACTTCAACGACCTCATGACCGTCAAAGTGGAGGTCAAGGAAAGCTTCTTCCGGGAGGACTTGAAGTATTTGACGGCCCTGCGGAAGCGCATCACCGAGGCCTTGAAGAGCGAACTCCTGGTGACCCCGGTGGTGGAGCTGGTGGAGCCCAACACCCTGCCGGTGAGCGAAGGCAAGGCCCTGAGGATCGTGGATAAGAGGAATTCAGTGCTGTCCGGTGGGGATTTGGCATGATCGCGTTGATAAGCCCCCTCCCCACGGCGGGAGGGGGTTGGGGGAGGGGGGCGAATAAAGCAACCCAGCGTCATTCCGAATAATTTCGCCACCCCCACCCCAGCCCTCCCCCATCAAGGGGGAGGGAGCCTGAGATGCAGGCTCTTCCCTGTCCGGAGGTCTTTTTGCCAGGCGCCTCCTCTGCTCTCAGAGCCGAAACCTCAAGGATAGGGGGCGATATCCTGGTCAGAGATGCCTTATGCGCAAAATTGTGCCGGACAGTACTGAGAGGAGTTAACAGTGAGTCGAGGGGCGGGCCGGGGAGCAACGATTCCCGCCTCCCCTTAACCCCCCACCACGCCCCTATGAGGGGTGGGGAATGGGGGTTGGGAAAGGGGTCAGGGGCCCACCGGCCCCTATCCCCCTCCCCCACCTGCAGCCCATATGATTGTCACCGGCGCCATCTTTCGCACCTTTCTGATGCTGGGTACCACCTCCTTCGGTGGCCTGGCCATGATCGAGCCCATGCGCCGGCGGGTGGTGGAGGACAAAGGCTGGCTCCGGGAGCGGGATTTTCTGGACGGCCTGGTGCTCTGCCAGCTTCTCCCCGGGGCCACGGTGGTGCAGCTGGCCACCTACGTGGGCTACCGCCTCCGGGGCGTCAGGGGGGCGCTGGCCGCGGCCGCGGCCTTCATCCTCCCGGCCTTCGGCCTCATGGTGGGCCTGACCGTCGCCTATCTGGAATACGGCGAACTCCCCTGGGTCAAGGCGGTCTCCCGGGGTCTGGGCGCGGTGGTGGTGGCCCTGCTGCTCCAGACGCTGGTGCGTCTGTCCCGGCCGGTGCGGGAGCACTGGCTGGATGCGGCCCTGGCCCTGGCGGCCGCCGCATCCCTGGGTTTGAAGCTCAACTACCTGGCGGTGTTTGCCGCCGCCGGGGCGCTACGCGGGCTGGCGGGGTGGGTGCAGGGGGCCGGCCCGACCCTGGCAGCTCCGACAGCCGCTGGCCTTCGGCCCGGAGCGCCCCGGGGCTGGGGTCTTCTCCTCCTGGCCCCTCTGGCGGGCCTGCCCGCCGCGTTGCTCCTCCTCTTCCTGGCGGACCGGGCCCTGGCCCACCTGGCGCTGCTTTTCGTGAAGATCGGCCTGCTCAGCTTCGGGGGCGGCTTTGTCATGATCCCCATTCTGCAATGGGAGGTGGTGGACTCCCTGGGCTGGCTCACGCAGCGCCAGTTTGTAGACGGCATCCTGCTGAGCTACATCACCCCGGGGCCGCTGCTGATCCTGGCGGCCTTCGTGGGCTTTCTCACCCGGGGGCTGGCCGGCGCCATGGTCGCCACCGCCGCCATCTTCTCCGGGCCGGCGCTTCTGGTCATCATGACCGCGCCTCTGTTCCACTGGGCCGCGGGGGCCGGCTGGGTCCGCCCCGTCATCCAGGGCATCCTGGCCGCCACGGTGGGCATGATCGCCCTGGTGACGGTGCAGATCGGCCTGGCCGCGGTGACCGACTGGCGCACCCTGGGGGTCATGTTGGGCGCCGCGGCGGCTTTGCTGGGACTGGATCTGCCCCTCCCCTGGATCATCCCGGCGGCGGTGGCGGTTTCCCTGATGATTTTTTGATCCAGGTCAGTATTGTCCGGCATGAAGTTTGCCCGATGCCTTATCAGGACCCAGGTTATCCAAGCTTTGTTGAAAGCGATGCGCCCCTGCGGCTTTTTGGGACATGAAAAGGAGAGGCTTCCTGCTCCCTCCCCCTTGATGGGGGAGGGCTGGGGAGGGGGTGGCGATTCCTTGAGGATGGGGCATGACCTAGCCTCTTTCCCCCCCTCCCCCACCCCCTCCCACCGTGGGGAGGGGACTTGAAAACTCGGCTATCGCCTGATCCTCACCAGACAGCACGGGATCCAGGTGGAAAATGTTGCGTAACTTCGGGGGAGGAGAGGGAGAATGCTCCGTCCCCGGCCTTCAGGAGCAGCCATGAGCAGCGTTGAGGAAACGGTGGCGAACATCCTGGCCGGCGAGGTCAGGGCTGCGGCCCGACTCATGCGGGACCTGGACGACGGCGTCCCCGGCGCCCGGGAAGTGCTGAAACGGCTTTACTCCCACAGCGGCCGGGCCCACATCATCGGTCTTACGGGCTCCCCGGGGGTGGGCAAGAGCACCCTCACCGATCGGCTTATCCAACACCTCCGAGCTCAGGGGAAGACCGTGGGGGTGGTGGCTGTGGACCCCACCAGCCCCTTCTCCGGCGGCGCCATCCTGGGGGACCGCATCCGCATGCAACGCCACGCCACGGATGAGGGGGTCTTCATCCGGTCGCTGGCCACCCGGGGGCATTTCGGCGGCCTCACCGCCTCGGCCCGGGCGGTGATCACCGTGCTGGACGCCATGGGCAAGGACTATGTTCTGGTGGAGACGGTGGGGGTGGGACAGGACGAAGTGGAGATCGCCTCCACCGCCGACACCACCGTGGTGGTCACCGTGCCGGGGTTGGGGGATGACATCCAGGCTTTGAAGGCGGGGCTTTTGGAGGTGGCGGACCTCCTGGTGGTGAACAAGGCCGACCGGGAGGGGGCCGACCGCACCGTTCAGGACCTGCTTCTCATGGTGGACATGCGCCGGAGTTCCCACGAACCGGATGCTTGGGTCCCCCGGGTGATCCGCACCCAGGCCAAGGATGATGTGGGTCTGGAGGAGCTGCTGGCCGGCATTGCCGAGCACCGTCGGCATCTGGAGACCGCGGGCGCAGCCCGCCTCCTGGCGGCACGTCGGGAACGCCTGCGTCAGGAATTCCTGGAGCTGGTAAAGGAGGGGGTGGCCGAATACCTGCGGGCCCGCCTCGCCCGGGACGGTCGCTTGGAGGAAATTCTCGCCGATATCCTGGCCCGCCGCACCGACCCCTACAGCGCCAGCGAGGCGGTCATCGGGGAGATCCTGGGTTCCCCGCAGGATCAACGGCGGACCGGGTGAAGCTGAAGGCGCGGCTTTGCCCTCCTGCCTGGCTGCCCCGTCGTTCCAGGCGGGCCAGGCATTCAAAATGGGCGGTATGCGGAAAAAAGTCGAAGGCCTGCACCGCCTGAACTTCATAGGCGTCTTGCAAGCAGGCCAGGTCTCGGGCCAAGGTAGCGGGATTGCAGGAGACCAGAAGGAGACGGCCAGGGGCCAACGCCTTGATGGCGGCAATCACCTGGGGATGCATGCCGGACCGGGGCGGGTCGGAAATGAGCACGTCGGGGCGAGGCAGGCGTCCGGGGATGGAACGGGTGGTCTGCCGCAAGAGTTCCTTCAGGTCGCCCGCGAAGAACCGGCAGTTGGGCGCCTGGTTTTGCCGGGCGTTGTGGAGCGCGTCGGCTACGGCCCCCGGGACCATTTCAAACCCCACAACCCGGCCCACGTGAGGAGCCACCGATAGGGCGATGCCGCCGGCCCCGCAATAAAGGTCCCAGACGGTTTCCCGGCCGCGGAAGTCTCCCATGTGCACCAGGGCGGCGTAGAGACACTCCGCGGCCTCGGTGTTGGGCTGCAGAAAGGATTTCGGCGATATCCTGAGATGGAGCCCGGCCAGGCGCTCTTCCAGGTAGCCTGGCCCCCAAAGGATGCGCAGCGCGGTGGGACGGGCCCCCGGCGTCTTGGCCTTCTCCACGGTGTGCACCAGGGAGGTAATGGCTGGAAAGCGAGCCTGAAGATGGGTGGCCAGGGATGCCACCACCTCATCCCGGCCGCCGGCGGCGGTGGCAAGCTGTACCAGGATCTGGCCGGTCCGTTTCCCCTCCCTCAGCACCAGGGAGCGCCAGAAGCCCCGGCGGGTCCGGGGGTCGTAGGCGGGAAGGCCGCTTTGCCGGCACCAGTCCCGCACCGCGGCTACGATGGTGGGCGCCGCGGGAAACAGCAAAAAGCACTCTGAAAGATTGAAGATCCCTTCCGGGGCTCCTCCAGGGTGCAACCCCAGGGCCAAGCCGGAGTCGGCGGGTTCTCCTGATCCCGGCCAGGGGCGGGGGCCGAAGGCGAACTCCATCTTGTTGCGGTAATATTGCCGGGCGGGAGAGGCAACCGGGGGAAGGAAGGCGGCGGGGCTGAGGCCTCCCAGATGCGTTAGGCATTCCTCCAACTGCCGGGCCTTCCAGCGGAGTTGCTCCTCATAGGCCAGGTCCTGCCAGTGGCAGCCGCCGCACAGCCCGAAATGCCGGCAAAAGGGCGGCCGGTAATGCGGACTTTGCTCCAGGACGGTAAGGACCCGCGCCTCGGCGAACCGCGAGTGACGGCGAACCACCTCCACCCGCACCCGTTGGCCGGGGAGGGCCTGGGGCACGAAGACCACCATGCCGGCCACCCGGCCCAACGCTTGGCCGCCATAGGCCAGTTTCTCGATGATCAGCTCCAGGCGGCTGCCGGGGACCAAGAAATCAGGAGGGGCGGAAGGCTTGGGCATTGACGGGCTCGCACCTCTGAGGCCGGGCGGCATCGCTTAAGGGATGGCGCCCTGATGTGAGAATGTTCTTCCGGGCGGCGCGTTGCGCCCGCGTTCCGCCCCTGAGAGGCAACCACCAGTGAAGCCCGGTAGAATTCAAGTGTACACCGGCGACGGCAAAGGCAAAACCACCGCTGCCCTGGGACTGGCCTTCCGGGCGGTGGGCCAGGGCCTCAGGGTTTCTGTCATCCAGTTCCTGAAGGGCCGGGAAACCGGGGAACTTCGGGCGGCGCCCAGATTGGCCCCGGCGCTCACCATCCAAAGCTTCGGGCGGCCGGGGCTGGTAAACCTCAAGGCCCCCAGCCCCCTGGACCGGGAGCTGGTGGACCGGGGTTGGGATCTGGCCCGCCGGGTCATCGCCTCCGGAGAATTCGCTTTGGTGATCCTGGACGAATTCAACCTGGTATTGGATGCCGGGTTGGTGCCGCTTACCGAAGCCTTGGCCTGTTTGGCGGGGCGGCCCGCCGGGGTGGAGCTGGTGCTCACCGGCCGCCGAGCCCCGGCCGCCTTGGTAGCCTTGGCGGATCTGGTCACCGAGATGCACCCGCTGAAGCACTATCTCAAAACGGGCCTCCGGGCCCGGCCCGGCATTGAGTGGTAGCCTCGGGTTAGTGCAGGAGCGTGCCCAGGAGCCCCCAGGCGCCGGCGCCGCTGACCCCCAGTCCCAGGGCGGTGAGGGCGGCCATGGCCAAGGAAACGGCGTACAGGAGCCGCACCGCCGCTTGGTAATGGCGGTGGTCCAAGGGCCCCTTGCCGGGGTCGCCGAGGAAGGGTTTCTCCACCACTTGCCCGAAATAAACCGCCGGCCCTCCCAGTTGCACCCCCAAAGCGCCTGCCAGGGCCGCTTCGGGCCGGCCGGCATTGGGACTGCTGGCCCGATGCCCGTCCCGCCGGAGAATGCGCCGGGCCCCCTGGGCGTCCAATCCCAGAGGACCGGCCGCCAACACCAAGAGCCAGGCCGTGAGTCTCGCTGGAAGAAAATTCAAGACGTCATCGAAGCGGGCCGCCGCCCATCCGAACTTACGGTAGCGGTCGTTTTTGTAACCCACCATGCTGTCCAGGGTATTGGCGGTCTTATACAAGGCCAGCCCGGGAATGCCCAGCCAAAGCAGGAAAAACATAGGCGCCACCACGCCGTCGGAGAGGTTTTCCGCCACCGTTTCCAATACCGCCCGCCGAATCTCCAGGGGCGATAGCTGCGCCGTTTCCCGGCCCACGATGCGGCCCAGGAACCTGCGGGCCCCCTCCACATCCCCGGCGGTCAGGGCCGCCTCCACCCGGCGGCTTTCCTGGTGCAGGCTGCGGGTGGCCAGCCCGGCATAGCAGAGATACGCCGCTAGCAGCACCGCCACCTCAGGAAGCAAACGCACCAGGAGGGCCAGCAACAGGACCAGCGGCAGCAGCACGCCGGCCGCCACCACGAGCCAGACTACCAGACCGGCGGCTACGCTCGGGCGGTAAAAACGGGCTTCCGCCGCCTCGATGAGGCGGCCGATGAGGCGGACCGGATGGGGCCAGGACGGGGGGTCGCCCAGGGCCAGGTCAGCCACATAGCCGAGGATAAAGGGCCAAACCAGGTTCATGGGACCGGCGGCTGGGCAAGCACCGCAGCCAGGGCCTCCAGCAGACGCTCATTATCTTGGCGACTCCGCACCGCCAGTCGGAAGTAGCGCTGATCTAAGCCCACGAAATTGCTGGCGTCCCGGATGATCAAGCCCTGGGACAACAGCCGCTGTCTGAGGCGGGCCGCAGTCCAGCCCGGGGCCGTGAGCTTCACCAGGAGATAATTCGCCGCGCCGGAAAAGGGTTCAAGCCCCGGCAGCTCGGCCAGCTTATGCAAGAATGCCTGGCGCTCCCGGTGGACCACTTCCCGGGTGTGGGCCATGAAGGCGGCATCCGCAAGGCAGGCCAGCCCGGCGGCCTGGGCCAGCGTGCTCACCGACCAGGGCTCCTGCGCGGCGGCGAGGTGCTCAATCAGGTTTGGGGCCGCGAGCAGGTAACCCAGACGGATGCCGGGTATGCCAAAGAATTTGGTGAAGGACCGGAGAATCAGCAGCCGCGGATGAGAATCCAGACAAGACTTCAGGGAAGCCTCTTCCACAAAGTCGATGAATGCCTCGTCCAGGAGCACGAGGGAGCCGGCCGCGGCAAGCGCGGCCACCACCGCCTGAAGCTGCTCCAGAGGCAGCAAATGGCCGCTGGGGCTGGCGGGGTTGGCCAGGAACACCAGGTCGGCGCCCTTGGGGTCAAAGGGGCCTGCCAGGGTGAAACCGTCCGCTTCCCGGGTCAGGTGCCAAGCCGTTTCCACCCCGGCGGCCTTCAGGGCCTTCTCATATTCCCCGAAGGCCGGGGCCACGATGAGCCCCCGGGTGGGCCTGAGAGCCCGCACCGTGAGATAAATGAGCTCGGTGGAGCCGTTCCCCACCAAGACCTGTGCAGGGCGCAGTCCATGAAAGGCGGCCAGCTTTTCCCGCAGGGCGGTGCAATGGCGGTCCGGGTAGTGACCCACCTCGCCCAGGGCTGTCGCCAGGGCGGCGGGCAAACCGGGGGGATAGCCCAAAGGGTTGATGCTGGCGGAAAAGTCCACCAGCTCCGACACCGGCCGATCCAGGGAGCGGGCGATCCCATAGACGTCGCCCCCGTGCTCCGGCACCTCGTGGAGGAGTTCGCACATAGCCATTATTTCCGGATCATGTCCCAAATAGCGGTCAGGTCCAGGTGGCTCCGCAAGGCTGCGGCCAGACGGTCCAACTGGCCTTCCTGAAATTCCTCAAAAGAAGGGCCGCCCCGGGCAATCTCCTTTCCCAGGCGGTGGGCCAGGCCGCTAAGGAAGGCGTGGCGAAAGCTATCCCCATCAAAAAGGCCGTGCAGATAGGTGCCCATGATGCGGCCGTCGTGGCTGAGCCAGCCGTCGGTGGCCTGGGCCGGTTGCCCGTTGATTCGGAGGATGGCAAAGGCGGGCTGCCCCGGCCCGTGGGCTTGGGTGACCCCCATGTGAATTTCGTACGCCTCCAATACCTGGTCCTTCCCCTCCCCTGCCAAGGCCTGGGCCGTCACCTGGGTGGTGGTCTTGCTGCCGGCCATAGAGGTGACCACGGGCAGGAGCCCCAGCCCCGTCTCGGTACGGGGCGCTCCCTCCACCCCCAGCGGGTCCCTCACTTCGGCGCCCAGCATCTGGTAGCCGCCGCAAATTCCCAGGAGGAGGCCGCCGGCCCGGGCAAAGGCCTGGAGTCTGGCGAACAGGCCGGTTTCTTTGAGCCAGATCAGATCGCTGATGGTGTTCTTGGTGCCCGGCAGGATGATGAGGTGAGCGTCCCCCGGGTCATCCCCGGCCTCCAGATAGCGCAGGGCCACGCCCGGTTCCCGTTCCAGGGGGTCGAAGTCGGTATAATTGGAGATGTGGGGCAAGCGCACCACCCCCAGCCGCAGACGCCCGTCTGCTGCCCAAGAGCCGGCGGTGCGCTTTTTGGCCAAAGCCATGCTGTCCTCCTCCGGCAGGGCCAAGTCCTTGAGATATGGCAGCACCCCCAACACCGGCCGGCCCGTGCGCCGCCGGATGATCTCCACCCCCTCGTGGAACAGGGCCGGATCCCCCCGGAATTTATTGATGATGAACCCCTGGAGGAGGCGCCGTTCGCCGGGGGTGAGGAGATGAAAGGCCCCGATGGTGGCGGCGAAGACCCCGCCCCGCTCGATGTCCGCCACCAACAGCACCTGGGCCTCGGCCCGGCGGGCCATCTGGAAGTTCACGAGGTCGTTGGCCTTCAGGTTGAGCTCCACAGCGCTCCCGGCCCCCTCCAGGATGATGAGCTCGTATTGGGCCGCCAGGCGGCGGAAGCTGGCCATGACGTGGCGCACCAACTTGGGCTTCAGGCGGTAATAGTCCCGGGCGGCGAAATGGCCCCAGACCCGGCCGTGGACAATGACCTGGGAGCCCACTTCGGAGCTGGGTTTCAGGAGAATGGGGTTCATGTCCACGTGGGGGCTGAGCCCCGCTGCCCTCGCCTGCACCACCTGGGCCCGCCCCATTTCCCCACCCTCGGGAGTGATGAAGCTGTTTAAGGCCATGTTCTGGGCTTTAAAGGGCGCCACCCGGACGCCTTCCTGCCGGAAGATGCGGCACAGGCCCGCCACCAGGACGCTCTTCCCCACGTCGGAGCCCGATCCCAGAATCATCAGGGGCCGGTATTTCATGGCTCGCGCGCTTCTCCTGCCGCCTCCAGGGTGTATTTCTGCAAATACCCCCGGGGCGTGACGAGATAGCCGCCATAGGTGAAGCTCCGGGAATTGCCCACGATGATGATGGTTTGCATGTCCACCGGATGCGCCGTCATATCGGCCAGGGTGGTGAGCACCACCTCCTGGCCCGCCCGCATGGCCCGGCTGACGATGCCCACCGGCGTCGTGGGGGCCTTGGCCGCCATAAGCAGGTCCCGGACCGTGGACAACTGCCAATGGCGCTTCTTGCTTTGGGGATTATAGAGCACGATTACAAAGTCGCCCTGGATGGCGGCCTGCACCCGGCGGGCGATGACTTCCCAAGGGGTGAGCAGGTCGCTCAGGGAAATGGCGCAAAAGTCGTGCATCAGCGGCGCGCCCAGCAGGGCCGCTCCGGCGGCCAGGGCAGGGACGCCGGGGAGAATTTCCAGATAGAGGTCCACCGGGCCCGGCTGCTCCGGCGGCGCCACCGCCAGGTTCAAGGCCGCCGCCAGCTCCAGCACCAGACCGGCCATGCCATACACGCCGGCATCCCCGCTGGAAACCAAGGCCACCCGAGCCCCTTCCCGGGCCCGCTCCAAGGCCAGGCGGCAGCGCTTCACCTCCTGCTTCATGGCGCTGGCGGCCACTTCCTGGCCGCTGAGGAGCGGCCGGATCAGGTCAATGTAGGTTTGATAGCCCACCACCACCTGGGCTTCGGCCAAAGCAGAGCGGGCCCGGGGAGTCAGGTGTTCCGGCGCGCCCGGCCCTAAACTGACCACGCTCAGGCGGCCCGGGCCAGCGCCAGGGTGAGGTGCGCGGTCTTCTGCTTGGGAACCAGGAGTCTGCCCTGGGCCGCCTTCAAGGCCGCGGCCTCGGCGACGCTGGGCGTCCCCAGGTGCCGGGCCGGATAGGGCGACGGGTTGGGCGCCGCCACGGCCGCGAGTTCTGCCGGTGAAAACCATACCAATTCCACTCCCAAATGCCGGGCGGCTTCCCTTAACCCGGGTTCGTCCTTGCGGGCCGCCACCGTGGCCAAGGTCCGCAGGCAGGTCAACGACAGGCCCTGGCGTGCACACACCTGGGCCACAAAGTTCAGCACTTCCGCAGCGGAGATCCCCTTATGGCAGCCCAGACCGGCCACCAAAATCCGGGGCCTCAGCCGGAGCCAATCAGGGGGCCAGGGCCGCTCCCGGCAGCCCACGTACACCCCCGGGCCGGGCCGGGCCAGCGCGGCCTTAAGGTCCGCCGGCACGGTAAAGCAGCCGGGGTGGGCGGCCACCACCGGCGCCAGCCAGCCTTCCGGGTCCACCAAGGGCACCGCCCGGCCAGCCAAAAGGGCCATGGACACCGGTCTCAGGGCCGGCAGATTTTCCACCATCAATCCCAGCTCGGCGGCCAAGGCGTCCAGGGCCGGCAGCCCGGCCACGTCAGTGGCGGTGGTGATCACCGGAGTGGCCCCCAAAAGCCCGGCCACCCGCCGCGCCAACTCGTTGGCCCCTCCCAGGTGCCCGGACAAAAGGCTGACCGCAAAGCGCCCCCCTTCATCCACCACTACCACCGCCGGATCCACCGCTTTTCCCTGCAGCAAGGGCGCGATGGTCCGGACCACAATGCCCGCGGCCATGATGCACACCAGGTTTTCCCCCTGGGCAAAGGCCCCCGCGGCCACCTCGGCAAAACGGCCAAACCGACGGCAGGAACCTCCGGCCTGCTGCCCTTCCGGGACCCAACAGGTGGCTGCCGGCAGTTCGGCGGCCAGCCGGACGGCCAGCTCGGCGGCCCGGGAGGTCAGGGCCACCACCCGGGTGGGGCGCTGAAAGGGGGAGCTGCTCATGGGCGGGGCCTGTCGGGAAGAATTACGAAAAACTCTGAATAATATCCCATATCATACTGATATTATGGTTTTTTTTCGTTCTTCGCGGCGGGGCGCCAGCCATGCCCAAAGGAGGCATCATAGAGCCGGGAGCACACCTCGGGTTGCTCCCCGCCCAGGGTTGGCCCCACCAGGATGAGGGCCTGGCGCTTCATCCCTGCGGCCTTGACTTTGGCCGGCAAGTCCGCCAGCGTGGCCCTAATCACCTGTTCTTCGGGCCAGCTCACCCGGTAGGCCGCCACCGCCGGAGTCTCAGGCGGGTAGGCGGTGAGGAGCTCCCGCACCACTTCATCCACCAGGTGGACACTCAGATATATGGCCATGGTGGCCCGGTGCCGGGCCAAGCCGGCCAGAGCTTCCCGGTCCGGCACCGGGGTGCGCCCCGGCGCCCGGGTGAGGATCAGCGTTTGGGTGATCTCCGGCAAGGTGAGCTCCCGCGCCAAGGAGGCGGCCGCCGCGAAGGCCGCGGTAACCCCGGGGATGACCCGATATGGCACCCCCTCATGGTCCAGAGCGGCCAACTGCTCCTGAAGGGCGCCGAAAAGGGCCGGGTCGCCGGAATGCAATCGCACCACCCGCCGGCCCGTCCGGTAGCCCCGCACCAAATGCCCCACGATGTCCTTGAGGGCCAGGGCTGCACTGTCGATGAGCTCCGCCCTCGGGCCGGCCCACCTCAGGATCGCCGGGGACACCAAGGAACCGGCATAGACCACCATCTGGGCCTGAGCCAGGGCCCGTTGGCCTTTTACCGTGATGAGCTCCGGATCTCCTGGGCCGGCCCCCACAAACATCACCGGGCCCGGATCAAGCATCGGTGCTTTCCTCCGCCGTCGCGCTGATAAGCCAGACCGGGTTCAGGGCCTGGAAATACAAATCGCCGGCCAAAACTCGAGAGCGGTTCACTTGCAGTTGGGTCACTTCCACTCTGAAGCTCAGCGCGGCCAAGTGACGCCGGGCGGTCTCCAGCGTCTGGAGCAGCGTGGCAGCCACCACTATCCGGCCCCGGGGCTTGAGCCGGCGGGCCGTTTCCGCAATAATCGCCGGCAGGGCCTGGCCGCCGCCGCCAATAAAGACCCGGTCCGGATCGGGGAGGGTCGCGAGGGCCGCGGGGGCCTCGCCGGCCACCACGGTGACGGCCGCGGCTCCGAATTTCTCCCGGTTGGCCCGGATCTGGGCCAACCGCTCCGGCTGGCGCTCAATGGCGAATACCTGGCCGCCGGGGGTCAGCAATGAAGCCTCCAGGGAGATGGAACCGGAACCGGCGCCCACATCCCAGACAATGAGCCCCGGGAGCAAGCGCAGTTTGGCCAGGGCCACGGCCCGCACCTCCAGCTTGGTCAGCAGTCCGGCGGCATGGACCAGGCCTTCTTCCGGCAAGCCCAGATGCAGGCGGGCCGCCGGCGGGGGTACCTCCAGAAAGACCAGGTTCAAAGGGGCAAACTCGCCCGCCGCCGCCTCCTGCGGCGTGTACCACCCCAGGCGTTCATTGGGCTGCCCCAGGTTCTCCAACACCGCCAAGCGCGCCCCCCCTAAATCACGGTCCACCAGCTCCCGGGCGATGGCCCCTGGGCTGTGCTCCGGATCGGTGTACACAAACCACTTGCCACCTGCGGTTAAGGCCCCGAAGAGGTGCTCCCAGGGGCGGCCGTGCAGGCTGATCACCCGGGCGTCGTGCCAGGCCAGTTTCAGACGGGCCGCGGCGGCCTGCACAGTGGTGAGGTTGGGCCAAATTTCAACCCGTTCCGGCCCGAAAATCTGGGCCGCCAAAGGACCCACCCCGTAAAAATTGGGATCCCCGGAGGCCAGAATCACCAGCCGCTTGTGGCGGACCGAGGCGGCCAATTCCCTGAGGGTGGCGGCCACATCCCGGCCCAACGGCACTTTCGCGGCCGGATGGTCGGGAAAGTAGGCCAGCAGGCGACGGCCGCCCGCCAGGATCTCCGCCTCGGCCAGGCGCGTTTGGGCCGCGGGGGTGAGATCCGCAGGGGACATCCCCAGGCCCAAAACGGTCACTGTAGCGTCGCCCATTTCCCCTACTCTTCCCCCTGCCACAGCGGCAGCCCGGAAAACGCCAGAATTACTGCGGTGATCCTGGTCTTGCCACCGCTGTAAGGTTGAAGGGCCTTAAGCAGGCGCTGTCCCACTTCAGCCGCCAGCGCTTCGGCCCTGCCGGGCCCCAGCATCTCCAGGGCCTGCCGGGCGGTGTTGGCGTGGGCCACAGCCCGGGCCAAGGCCTCGTTCCCCGTGAGGTTTTTGACCCAGCGCCCCAGTTCCGCCAAGTCTGCCAGCCCCCGGGAGGCGTGGGTGTGGCGGAAGCCCTGGGCCATTTTAACCGCCTTGCCGAAAAAGGCTGCCACCCGGACCCGCGGAAATCCCAGGCCGACCGCCGCCTTCAGGGAAAAGCTCAGGTAGTCGCCCATGAGCACGAACGCCTCTTCCGGCAGATGGGGGAGGAGCTGTCGCATGGCCGCCTCGCTTTTGCCGCCGGTGGTGAACACCACTTCGGAAAGGCCCTGGGCCTTGGCCACCTTGAGACTGGCGGCAATGGTGGCCCGCCAGGCTGCATGGGAAAAGGGGCGCACCAGGCCGGTAGTGCCCAGAATGGAAATGCCGCCCACAATCCCCAGACGGGGGTTTAAGGTGTGGCGGGCCAGCTCTTCTCCTCGAGGTACGAAAATTTCCACCTGCACCCGCAAAGGCCGGTTCATTCCCAAGCCGCCCCACATGTCCCGCAAGGCCCGGCGCAGCATGCGGCGGGGCACCGGATTAATGGCCGGCTCCCCCACGGCCACCGCCAGCCCCGGCTTCGTCACCCGGCCGACACCTTCACCGCCGGCCAGGGCAATGAGCTCCCCGCTGCCCACCCCATTGGCCCACCCCAGCCGGGCGCCGATTTCGGCTCCATGGGTAACGTCGGGATCATCACCGGCATCCTTGATGACCACCGCCTCGCCCCAAGACCCTTGCCGTGTCTGGCGAAAAATGGGCACCGTCAGGCACTGGCCGCCCACCGGCAAGGCCACTTCCACGGCCGCTGGGCAGGGCAGCTCCAGGAGGGTGTACAGGGCGCCCTGCACGGCCGCCGCCGCCGCCGTGCCGGTGGAAAATCCGGTTCGTAAGGCCTTGCCGGCCTTTCCTGGGAGACGCATCAGCCAAACGCTCCGTATATTAGCGCCACCAACGCCAGACTGGCCAATCGGAGCGCTTGGCTGGCCACCAGGAGTTTGGTTCCCAGCCCCGGGGAAAAAATTCCCGCGTGCGACGGGAGCTGGTGGCGCAAGGCCCGGATGGGCGTAGCCACCAAATTGGCCACCACCAGGGCGTAAACCGTCTGGCGCACCGTCAGGGCTCCGGATTGGAGCAAAGCCCCGGCCGCGGCCATGCCGGAGGTGAATTCCGCCGCCACACTGAAGGCCACCACGCCGGCGGCCTCCACCGGCAGGAAGCTCAGGGCCAGATGGGCTGTGCTCATCTCCCTCAGCCAGCGGAACAACCCCCAGTCAGCGGCCACAAAAATGGCCAGATAAACCGGCAACGTCACCGAGACCACCCGCAGGAAGCGGCGGCGGAATTTTTTCCCCACAGCCTTCCAGGTGAGCTCCCGGTGACTGGGGGGAGACACGGGGGCAGCCGTGGCAAGCGTCGGCGGCGGCAACGTCAGGCGGCCGTAGGCCAAAAGCACCAAGGTCCGCAAAGCCGCCGCGGCCAGGGTCAGGCCCAGGTAAATGAGGCCTGCCTGCCGGGTGAAGGGCCAGATGATGAAGAAGGTGGTGGGCAGATGCAAGAGAAAGACCGGCAGACCGCTGTTCACCAGGTAGCCCAAAATCAGTTCCCGGCGGGAAAGCCGGCCCTCCTGGTGAAAGGTCATCAGCAGGGTGTTGCCCAACAGCCCGGAAAAACACGCGGCAGTGAAACTGGCGGCAGCCTCCGCCTTCAGGTGGCCCAGACGCAACAAAGGCAAGACCAGTCGGCCGGTCCGCTCCGCCCAGCCCAGGGATTCCAGGGTCTGCCCTACCAGCAGGCCCAAGCCCAGGTAGCCCAGCAGCCTGAGCAGGGGCCCGCCGAGCTCACGGGTGAGCTTTTCCAGACTGGGATGGGGGGCCAAGGCCCACCACAGCCCCAGGGCCGCGCCGGCCATCAACATGCCGGTGATGACCGGGGTCCAGCGGGGCCGGGAGGAGGTGGCGGCGCCGGGAGACGCCATTCAGCCCCGCCCCTTTTTCTTGATGATGAGCATGGAGAGGTAGGGGAGCTCCCGCCCCGCCAACTCCCGCACATTCTGTACCACGGTCTCCCCTTCCAAACCCACCCGGCTGATGAAGGTGGCGCAGTCCAGCAGGTTGAGCTCCTCCAAGGTGCGGTAGATCTCGGGAAAGCAGCGGTAGGTCTTCAGCAGCACGACATTGTCCGTCTGGCGCAGGGCTTCCTTAAGACGTTCGGCGCCCAAGGCCCCGGAAACCACAAAAAAGGACTCCTCCCCCTCCGACAGCGGGGTTTGGCTTAAGGCCGCGGCGGCGCTGTAAGAGGTGATGCCGGGGATGGTCACCACCCGGACCTGCGGATCCAGGCGCTTGAGGGTTTGCAGCAAATACCCGAAGGTGGAATAGGTCAACGGGTCGCCCAGGGTCACGAAGGCGGCATCCAGACCCTGGTTCAGCACCTGCAGCACCCGGCGGGCATTTCTGTCCCAGGCCGCGGCCAGGGCTTCCCGGTCCCGGGTCATGGGAAAGGGCAGGTTTTCCACCCCCGCGCCGTTCAGATGGCAGCGCACGATATTCAGGGCGATGCTGTAAGTGTTTTTGGTAGAGGCCGCGGCAAAAATCTGAGAAACCTTCTTAAGTATTTTTACCGCCTTCACCGTAATGAGCTCCGGGTCCCCCGGACCCACCCCGATGCCATACAAGGTTCCGGCTGGCGCAGTCATGGCGCCCCCTCCTCCAAGGCCAGGATGGCCAAGGCGTTCACCACGCTGGCGGCCACCGCCGACCCGCCTTTGCGTCCCAAGGCGGTAATGTAGGGATAGTCGGTGAAGCTTAAGGCCTCCTTGGATTCCGCGGCATTGACAAAGCCCACCGGCAGACCCACGATTAGGGCCGGCGGCGGGGCTCCTTGGGCCAAAAGTTCCAAGAGCCGCAAAAGGGCCGTGGGAGCGTTGCCGATGGCCACAATTCCGCCGGCCAGGCCCGGAAGTGTCCGCTCCATGGCCACCGCCGCCCGGGTGACCCCCCGGCGGGCGGCTTCGGCGGCCACCTCCGGGTCGTCCATGAAGCAGCGCACTTCAACCCCCAAGCGGGCCAAGCGTCCGGTGGAGATGCCCGCGGCCAGCATCCGGGTGTCGGTGGCCACCGGCCTCCCCTGCCTCAAGGCCGCCACCCCGGCGGCTAGGGCCTTGGGATGCATTCTGGTGGCCGTCAGGTAATCGAAATCGGCGCTGGTGTGGATCATGCGCCGCACCACGCTCCAGGCCGGCGGTGCAAAGGAGTGCCGGCCAGCCTCCCGGTCAATGCGCCGGAAACTCTCCTGTTCAATCTCCTGCGGCAAAAGACGCCACGCTTCCATCGGCCCTCCTGGGGCATGGTTGTGGAGCAGGGGGTGCGGGGACCCCGGCTCCCTTGCTGCCTGTCCCTCTCCCAGCCGGGCGCCGCTGGGAAAAGGGGAGCGGGCCGGCAAGGCGAGGGGCTCCGGATTCCCGGCCATCACCACGGGTTCCCGGCCCCTTTTTTTGAACTCCAGGCAGGCGGCCACCAAGGCCCGGGCCGCCTCCGGATTGCTGCCGAAGTGCAGGTGCACATAGCTGGCCAGGATATTGCCCACGGTGAAGCCTTCGGCCTGAGAGGGTCCGCTTCGCCGGGGAGTGAGGCGATACACTTTGCGGACCGGACCGGTTTCGACGGCAATTTCCGAGTAATGAAATTCATGGCCCCGGAGAGTCGTTCCCGCCGGTCCCAGCAGGGTGTCGCCGGTCAGTTGCACTTCCCGGTAGCCCAAGGCCTTGAGACGCGGCAACATGCGCATGCGCAGGGGCAAGAGGCCCGCCATGGCGTGCCGGTCCCCTTCCTGATCCTGGATCTCTTCGCTCAGATACATGAGCCCGCCACACTCGGCGTAAATGGGGAGGCCGTGGCAGGCTCGCCGCCGAAGATCCTGTTTCAGGCTTTCATTGGCGGCCAGCTCCCGAGCCGCCAGTTCCGGGTAGCCGCCCCCCAGGTAGAGGCCATGGACGTCCTCGGGCAGACGGGGATCGGACAGAGGGGAAAATTCCACCAGCTCCGCCCCGAAATGGGCCAACCACTCGAGATTGTCCGGGTAGTAGAAACAAAAAGCCCGATCCCGGGCGACCGCCAAACGCACCTTGGGGGGACCGGCAGAGAGAGGAGGGACGGCGGCCATGGTCAGCACCGGCAGCGCGGCAAAAAGGCCGTCCAGATCCAGGTGGCGCTCCACCAAGTCAGCCAGGGAGGTCAGGAAATCCTGACACAGGGGATGGTCATCAGCGGTGGTCAGGCCCAGGTGGCGCTCCGGGATGGCGAGCTCCGCCTCCCGGGGGAGCCCCCCGAAGCAGGGAATCCGGGGCAAAAGCTCCATGGCCTCCCGAAGATAGGTAAGATGGGTTTCTCCTCCCACCCGGTTGAACACCACCCCCACCAGGTTAAGGTCCGGATCGAAGCCGGCAAAGCCGGCCACCAGGGCGGCGGCGCTTCGGGCCAGGGCCCGGGCGTCCACCACCAGGAGTACGGGGAGGCCCAGCCATTTGGCCATCTGGGCGCTGGAGCCGGCTTCGCTGCGGCCGTCAAAGCCGTCGAACAGCCCCATCACCCCCTCCACCACGGCCAAATGGGCAGCGGCCACATTTCTCACAAATATTCTTAAATTTTCTTCCCGGAGGAGCATCCAGCCGTCCAGGGTATAAGAGGGGCGGCCGGCGGCCCGGGCATGATGTCCGGGGTCGATGAAGTCCGGCCCCACTTTGAAGGGCTGGACCCGCAGGCCCCGCCGACGCCAAGCCGCGAGGAGGCCCAGGGTGAGGGTGGTCTTGCCCACGCCGCTGGCCGGCCCGGCCACCAAAAGCCCCCGAACCTGCACCGCGCTGCTGCTCATGTGCCCTCCGGGTCGGGAAGGTCGGGATGGAGAAAGCGGGCCAGGAGTTCCACCGCCTCCACAACGCGCGGGCCGGGGCGGGAAAAGAGCTCCTCTTCCACCACCAGCACCCGGCGGTTTTTCACCGCCCGCAGTTCCTGAAAATTGGGCCGGGAAAAAAGGTCCCCCGGACTTTTGTTCATGGGCCCCCGCTGCAGGATATAGACCTCGGGATTGATCTGCAAAAGGGCCTCCAAACCCAGGGGCACGAGTTTCCGGGGTTGCTCCAGGGCATTGATCCCGCCCGCTCGGGCGATGATGTCGCTCACCAACGAAGCCCGCCCGGCGCCTAAAAGATTGGGGTAGCGAACCTCAAAGAAGACCGTGGGCCTGGGCCGGCCGGCCACCCGCTGGGCCACCTTCGCCAGCTTCGCCTCCATGGCGGCTACCACACCGGCGGCCTGCTCCTCCCGGCCGGTGAGGAGGCCCAGGCGCATGATGACGCTGAACAGGCTGGCAAAGTCCCGGGGATCGAATAAGGCCACGGGAACGCCTTCGGAGCGGAGACGCTCCAAAGCCGGCAGGCCCTTGGCCACCCCACCCTGCACCACCAGGTCCGGCTTCAGGGCCAAGATCATCTCCACGTTCGGCTGCAGGTGCGTGCCCACGGTGGGCACCTGCGGGTTCGTCAAATCGCCCTGAATGCGGGCCACGATCTGCTCTTTGAGGCCCAGAGCCGCCAAAATTTCCGTGAGGCCGCCAGCCAGGGAGATGAGCCGCCGGGGTGGGGCGGTGAGCGTCACCGTCACCCCCTGATCATCCTGAATGGACGCGGATCGGGCAGTGAGAGGAACCGCCGCCAGGCTCAGGAGCAAGACCGCCGCCACCAACCCCCGCCTCATGCCACGGCCCCCCCCATCTCCCGCTCCCCGGCCCCGGTCCGGTTCAAGGGCAAAGTCAAGGCATACGGCCGTCCATACCCCGGATGCGTCTGCACCTCCATGGGGGTGTCATAAATCCGCGCCAACGTGGCGGCGGTGAAGACCTGCTCCGTGGGCCCCTCCTCCGCCAGACGGCCGTCTTTGAGAAACAGCAGGCGTTGGCAGTATAGGGCCGCCAGGTTTAAATCGTGCATGGCGCACAGGACGGTGAGTCCCTGATGGTTGAGGCGCTGCAGGAGATCGAAAATCTCCACTTTCTTGCGCACGTCCAGGGAAGAGGTGGCTTCGTCCAACAGGAGCAGGGCCGGCTCCTGGGCCAGTGCCCGGGCGATGATAACCCGCTGGCGCTCCCCGCCGGAGACCTCGGTAACGGGCCGCTCCGCCAAGTGGCCGGTGGTGGTGGCCTCCATGGCCCGCAGAGCAGTGGCCAGATCCTCAGGCTCCAGACTGAACCGGCGCCGCCGGTGGGGATAGCGCCCCATGAGGACGACCTCCAGACAGGTGAAGGGAAAGCGCACCTCGGTGGACTGGGGCACCACCGCCATCGTGCGCGCCCGCCGGCGGCTGGGAAGCCCGGCCAGCGGTTGGCCCTGGAGGAACACCGCTCCCCGCCGGGGGGGCAACAGCCCCGCCAGGGTATGGATGAGGGTGGTCTTGCCGCTGCCGTTGGGACCTAACAGGCCGACGAATTCCCCCGCCGCCACCATGAAGTTCAGATCCTCCAACACCGGAGGGTCTGCATAGCCAACGGCGAGGCCGCTTACCTGGATCACCAAATCCCCCTGGCCCGCCGGGTGCGGAGCAGATAGAAAAAAAAGGGCCCGCCGATCAGGGCGGTGACCACTCCCACGGGCAGTTCCTGGCCGCTGGCGAGGAGCGACCGAGCCGCCACATCGGCCCAGATAAGGGTCAAGGCGCCGCCCAAGGCCGAGAGCACGAGAAGCCGACCGTGAGCCGGACCCAGCCACATACGCATCAGGTGCGGCACCACCAAACCCACAAAGCCGATGACGCCGCTCACCGCCACCGCGCCGGCGGTGAGGAGGGAGGCCCCGATGAGCAAGGTAAGCCTGACCCGGGAGACCGCCACTCCCAGATAGTGGGAGTGCTCTTCCCCCAAGGCCAGGATGTCCAACTCCCGGCTGTAGCGCAAGGTCAGGACCGCGCCCAGCGCCGCATATGGAACGAGCAGCCCCACATGCACCCAGCCCCGTCCGGAGAAGCTCCCCATGATCCAAAACACGATGGCCGACAGAGACTCCTCGTCCAAGCTTTTAATGAGGCTGATGAGCGCGGAAAGAAAGGTGCTTACCACAATGCCGGCCAAAATCAGGGTCTCCTTGCGGATGCGGCCTCCCTCCCGGGAGAGGAGGAGCACCGCACCCAAAGCCAGGAGCGAACCGGCCAGGGCCCCCAGGGGCAGGGGAGTGAGTCCCAGGAAGCTCCCGCCGGCGCCCACCAGCACCAATACCGCCACCCCGAACGCGCCGCCGGTGGAGACCCCCAGGGTGAAGGGGTCAGCCAAAGGATTGAGCAGCAGACCCTGGAAAACCACTCCCGCCAAGGCCAGCGAGGCCCCCACCAGCCCCGACAGGATCACCCGGGAACAGCGAATGCCCCAGATCACCACCTCAGTGGTCTTGTCCACCGTGGCCGGAGCCAGCCCCAACTTGGCCAGGAACACCGCCTTCATGGCCTCCCAACTGATCTCCAGGCGGCCCAGGCGCATTGCCAGGATCATTGAGAAGAGGAGGCCGATGGTGAGCAGGGACAAGGCCAAGATGAAGCGAAGGCGGCTTCGACGCTGCCTCGAGAGGACCTGGCCCAAGTCGCCTGCCCCCGGCGCAGACCGGATCTCGCTGTCTGGCCCTCCCAAGAGGCCCTCCTTCAACCCGGTTGGCAATGCCGGCATGCTCCTCCCCCAAAAAAAAATCCCTAAGTCCCCGAGGACTTAAGGATGCACCCAGTTTGCTTGTCCTTAAGCTGACGGAGCCGCTTGTCCAAGGCGACTCCCCGCCTGGGCCGCCGTCACGCGCAGCGGGCGACCAGACCGCCGGGCAGGTCTTCTGGCTTCCGGATCGTCCTACTGCCTGCGCCTTCCCATCTCCCTAAAGGTGAGACAGTGGCTTCTTGCAGGGGTCGTCCCCGGTCACAGCGGCGGGACCGCGACGGCTCTTCCGTCTTCCCTTTTACATCCCTAAGGATACCCGGCTGGATTATATGGTATCCGCCCCCAAGAGGGATGTCAAACTAAAAAGGGGTAGGCTGGCAACGGGGGAGAAAGCCGGGGCGTGAACGACCGAACGCGCGGCTGGGCCTCACGTGCGGCCGTCGCCGTCAGGAACGGGCAGCCCCTCCCGGCGATAATACTGCTTCAGAACCTGGGTGACAAAGCCCTGGGTCTCCTTGATGGGCGGCACCTGAAAACCGCAATCAATGACCCGCTGGAAGCCGGCGTTGTAGGCCGCCAAGGCCAGCCCCAGGTCTTGATGGAACAGATTCAGCAGGAGACGCAAATACCGACTGCCGGCAAAGATGTTTTCCCGGGGGCAAAAGGGATTCTGGACCCCCAGGTCCCGGGCGGTACCTGGCATGAGCTGCATTAAGCCCATGGCTCCCTTGGGAGAGATTGCCTGGGGCGAGAAGTTGGATTCCACCTGGATGACCGCTTCCACCAGGGACACGGGCAGGCCATAGGCTTGGGCCGCCTGGACGGCCAAGGGGCGCACCGCTTCCCGCATGGCCGCGCCACTCCCGGCAAATGAGGTTTTCCGGGGGCGAGGCGCGTTGCTGATACACAACCGCCCCGCAGCGTCCCGCCGGACCGTCACCATGGTGTCCGCAGGCAAATGGCCGAAGCTGCCGGAGGCGCCGGCCACAGGCAGCGGCGCGGCCGCCAGGGCGGGCGGGGTTGGCAGGCGGGGCTCCGGCTTCCCCAACAATTTGGCGCCGGCTCTTACGTTCGGAGAACTGACAATGTGCCATACTCCCTTGCGGTCCCGGAAGCGCTTCAGCGTCTGAGGGCCGGATTCCCCAGACCCCCCCTTGGCCGCAGGTGCCGAGGCGGCAATGGCCTCTGCCTTTTTGGCCACCTCCCGGGGAACCGTTTTCCTGGCGCTGGCAATGAGGGATATGGACGAGGCCGGGGTGGACGCACGGGGCAACCCGGCGGGCCATTCATAGCCGGCCAGGCGCATGAGCTCCTGCTGCCAGGCGGCGGGGTGCGTGGTGATATGCACGGTGCCCCCATCATCCGTGTATTTGGCCACCGGCAGTCCTTGCCGTACAGGCGGCCTGAACCGGGGCTCGACCGTCACAGGAGAGGCTGCCCAAGCCTCGCTCCTCGAAGCCGCCGGTTTTCTTTCCTCTCCCCTTGCCAAGGCCCCCACCCTCGCAGAGTCGCTGGGAGGACCCGACTTCACTGCAGGCGGAACGGGCAGATTTGTGAGGCGGATTTCTCCCCCGGGCCCCACCGTGGGTTGAATTTTGGCGGGCGCAACGGAATGGGATTCTTCGGGCTGTTCAGCTTCTGGCGGCAAGGGCGGAGGAGCTTCCTCCGGGACGTCCGGGGGAGGTTCACCCACCGCCGGAGGCGGAGGTTCCTGCGGTTTGCCAGGTTTCTGGGCGGGGGGGCCGGGCGGTTTTTTCCCGCCGGGGGAATAGGGGCCCAGATTGGTGATGTGCAGCGTCCCCTGCTCATCGACAAAGCTTTCCACCGCCGCACCGGCGAACCCAGGGAACGCCAGCAGCGCCAGGGTCAGGCAAACTGCCGCCCAGTGCTTTGTCGGAACCATACGTAAGGAGGAACTGCCTTTGGCGGGTTAACTTTCTCCCCCAACCTCACCAAAGGCCAGGATACTTTACACTGCTAATTACCACGTAGCAAACTTTTCGGTGGTATGCAAGAAAATTTTTTTCCTCGTCTCCCCTGCGCCCCTAAGGTGCCGTTCCCACTGTCCTGATCCTCCCGGGGCCGCCCTCGCCCTCCTGCCCCCTGCGCTCCTCCCTTGCAAGGGTGGCCCGGCGCTTGGCCGTAGGGAAACGGGAGGTTAGGCCTTGCGCCTCCTAAAAAAGCAGGCGGTTGCCCTTGAGAAAGACAACCGCATTCTTCTTAAAGAAGTCCCCAAGACCGCCGGCCCGGGGTGGGGGCACCTCCCGCCAAGAGAAACCCACGGGGCAGCGCAGGCCCTAATACGCCGCCGAGGCCGCCAGCCGGCTGTACCACGGGGGGGTCACCCGCACCGACATAAGAAACTCATTGGCGATCTGCATTAATGACGCGGTGGCCTTGTTTTTCTTCATCAGGGGGAACGGGGTCATCTGGTTGACGGCCAGTTCCACCGCAGGGTCAAAGGCCAGGTGTCCCAGGACCTGAGGTTCGATGCTGAGGAAATCCTGGCACACCGTTTGGATGATATTGGCCGACTTCAGGTCCTGGCTGCTCTTTACCATGTTGATGAGCAGATGCACCTGGAATTCCTGCAGGGCCTGCTTTAAGCGGGCTTCCTTTTCCGGCGCGCTTTGCGCCAGCCGGGCGGCCAAATCCTTCAGCGAGTGCATGTTGACGTCGGGGTCCTTGGTGCCCATGTGATACAGGAACTGGAGGACTTCTTCATCTTTGGCAAAGTCCCGGGAAAGCTTGCGGTACAGGGCGCTTTTGATGAACCCGTAGACGTTCTGCAACGAGGTCACCTGGCTGGTGAAGACGGCAATCTTGCCGGGGGAGAAGTTAAAGAGGTCCAAGGTGTTGAAGGAAGTTCCGGCCCCCAGATCCAACAACACGAAATCGGCCGGCAGGCTCTCAATCTGCTGAATGAGCCGGACCTTCTGGGAAAAAGTGGGGTTTGCGGCGCCCAGGATGTCATCAGCCCCACAAATCAACCCGATGCCGTCGATCTGGGTTTTCAGGATGATGTCTTCCAGACGCTGCACCTTTTTCAACAGAAAGTCCTCCAAGGTCACCTGGGGGTATCTGACCCCCATCAGCGTGTGCAGATTGGCCCCTCCCAAATCGCCGTCGATGAGAATGACGCTCTTGCCCATTTTGGCCAGGCAGATGCCCAACCCCAGGGTCAAGATACTTTTCCCCACGCCGCCTTTGCCACCGCCGACGCTCCAGAGTTTAATCCGTCCCTTATCTCGCATTGTCGTCCTCCTGACGAAACCGGAAACTCTTGCCGCCTCAGGCAGCATTGGTCTTGCTTTGGCGAACCCTCCAAAAACCTCGGGCTCCTATACCCAGACCCCCCAACAGGATGCTGGCGTAACTGACGATGACCGGCATCTTCACCCCCGCCAACGGCAGGGCGAACCCCACAAACATGAGGGTCAGGCCGATGAGGTAGGCGTCGTAATACTCAGTCTCCGGGGCTTGGCGGGACTTTTTCACCTCCTCCCAGCGGTTCCAGAGGTCAAGGGTATCCTGGGGTCCGCCCCGACTGGCCGCCAGCAAGGCCGCCTCCGCGGCCGGAGTCGGTTCCTTGAGCTCCACCCCCACCATGAAACTGCGGCTTACCCCCAAATCTTTGAGCCATCTCACCTGACCCGCCACTTCCACAATCCCCTGCCCCCCGCCGGGGTTTAACCAGACCATGGCGGCCCGTCCCTTGAGGTGTTCGTTCACCAGGGCCGGGGGCATCTGCGTCACCCGCAGGGCCACCAGGTCCCCGATAAGGCTGTGAACCACGGCGGGTATGGTAAAATGACCCTCCCCTTTGACGTCCGCGATCTCTACATACAAAGGAGAAACCGTTTCCCGGGCTTCTCTGTGAACCTGTTCGTTAGCGAAAGTAAACATGGATCCGCCTCCTTCGTGTTAGCCGGCGTGACCGTTGGCCCACACACCGGTTTTTAACCAATGATATAAATCAAGGCGGAGTAAGGCGGCGTTCAACGTGCTTCCCCCCTCCAAACGCTTGATGAGTTCCAGACGCCGCGGCACCGGCAGGTGCAGGTAGAAGGGATGTCCCAACAATTCCCGCACCAATCGGCGCCTTTCCCCCCTTTTCTCCCCCCGAGACATTGCCGTTCCCCCTAAACGGTGCTTGGTTCTCGCTCCCCCAAAAACTCCCGAGCCATCTTGGCTGCTTTCTCCAGCTTGGACCGAAATGGCAAGCCGTTGTATTCGGGATTGATGTCAATATAATTTTTTAAACAGAACTGCAACATCTGTACCTTTGTGGGGTTCTCCAGGTCCGGATTCTCGGCTAAAAATTCCTGTAGGGTGGATTGCACTCCCGCCAGGGGCTGGCCCGAAGAACCTCCGAAGGCGGCCTGCAAGTTGGAGCTGGTGCTCGGCGACTCCCCCACCAAGGGAAATTCGCTGCTCGGCCGGGACCTGAGGCGCCGCTCATAGGTGGAAATCTGGCGCTCCAAAGAGGCCGCCCGGGTGGATGCCTCTTTGAGTTGCAGGAGCATGGACTCATAACTGCTGCGATCCACAATGACCCGCTTCTCCAGGAACTTGAATACATCTCCCAATTGCGCCAAGGAGCCCTCCGAGACGGGGGCGGAAGGGGCGGCTGCCGGCGCGGGCGGCGCCTCCAGCCAGTTGACCGTGGCAGGGGGCGCGCCTTGGCCGGGGGCCGGATGTTCCTCCGCCGGCTCCTCTTCCTCGGCGCAGGCCGCCGGCCGGGGTTCGAATTCCCGGCAGAGCTGGTTCGCCAGGTCTTGGAGGAATGCCCAGCGTCCCGGACGCTGCCGGACGTCTCCCCAAGGAGCATGCCAAAGAAGCCCCAAGAGCCAGGCGGGTTCGGTAAAACCCGCCTCCAGCGCCTGCGCCGCCAGGCGCTCATAGTAGGCTTCGGGCGTGGGTGCCGGGGCCAGAACTGCCTGCATCAAGTCGGTCCGCGTATGGAGGCGGGGGTAAATTTCCTCCCAGGTCGGGACCTGGTGCTCGGGCCGCAGGATCCCGGTTCCAAACTGGCTGGCATGCTGGCTAAGGAACCGCCACACCGCCGGCCCCGGCAGGCCGGGGGCTGCCTCCCAGGGGGCTTTTTGCCACCGCCAGGACTCCAGGGTCTCCGGTTCCACCGACGGGGGCGCCAGCACCAGGCCGCCCTCGCCGTACACCCAAATCCCCGCCTCCAGGAGACCGCCCGTCAAGGGCGCCGGGCTGGCAGCGGGCAGCAGGTAATAATGCTGCTCCCAGCCGGCGGCGGTGCGAGCCCGACATAGGGAGCGCCAGGGGCCGAAGCCGTCCAGGTAGGAGAAGCCTTCCGGGTCCCGGACCTCCACCACCAGGAGGCGGGAGGCGCTGCCGGTGGGCAGGGCCAGGGAAAGCCGCAGCACCTCAAACCCCATCTCCGCCAGGCGCTCCCCCAGAACCTCGGGAGGCTGACCGAAATCAATCCCCACCTCCGGTTGGCCCTCGGGGCCCAACGCACACGGCCGCCAGCCCCATTCCTGGCAGCGGCCGATCTGCTCCAGCAGCAGGTCGGCGTAATCCAGGTTCTCCCGGAGATTAAAAATGAGGCCGATCTCGTCCTGTCCCAGACGGATGGCAAAATCCTCCGGGGTCTCGCCCTCATGCCCCTTCACGGGGGGAATTTCCCATAGCTCCTGGCTCATACGGCCTTCCTCCCGGTCCGGCCTGCTGCTTTGCGTTTCCTCTGCATCCTCACAGGAGGTTGCCTACATCACCAGTTTGGGCAGGCTGGAGCGCATGCTGTTGGCGCTGTCCCGGATGGGGGAAATCTCGTCGCTCACCGGCGCCACATAGCCCCCCAGGGCATAGCCCTCGATATACTTGTTGCTCGGCGGCCCCACCGCTGTGACCTCGAAGGCGCAGAAGCCCAGCACCGGCAGGGTCTGGTTGAAACTTTGGGAGGCGTTGATGACTGGGAGGATCACCAGCCAATGGCCGTTGTGGTTGTCAAGCTGCCGACGCATCTCATGGATTACCGTGGTGTCCCAGCCGTTGTTCAGATAGATCAGATCCCCGACGCTGACGCCCGGGCTGGGGACTACGCCGCTCACCAGCTTCCTCAGGTCATTGGCGCTGGCCGAGGGGTCCGTGAAGGTGTGCCAGCAGCCGGTGTCGGTTTGGTCCGGGGAAAAGCGCACCGGCAGCCGTTCCCCGGGGGCCGGGACAAACTTGTCGCCCAGGGCGACGGGGAAGCCGCAGCCGGGTTTCAGCTTCTTGACCCAGCCCAACATGGCGATGGCCTGGGCGCTGACTTCGGTGTAATCTCTCCCCAGGAAACGGGCGAAAAGGGTGGGCACCGGGCCGTTCACCGCCTCAGTGCGCCGGGTGATGACCCGGATGGCGTTGATGGAGTTGGAACATTCCGCCGGGGTGAAGGTCCATTTGCCGCCTGCGTACTCCCACAGGCCGATTTGCACGTCGCCGGCGGGGATATCCAGGAGTTTGCCGTCCGACCTGTTGAGCTTGACGGTGGCTAAGGCCACGGACTTGGCCACATCGCAGAGGGTGGTGCCCGGAACGGGATTGGTGGCCGAGCTGACCATGTAGATGGCCTCAGCCCCGGCATTGGCCCCGGCGTCCGCGGCGTTTTGCAACTCCTGTTTGACTACATAGAGGTGGCCCAGGTCATACACCAGGCCCACCACAGTGAGCAGCATTACCAAAGAGATGGCCGCGAAGGGGATGGAGACCCCTCGCTCATCCTGCCAAAATCCGAACAATCCTTGCATGATCCCCTCCTCTACCCCCCGGCCCGGTCCTTGCCTTGGGTCCTCGGAAGAACGCCTGCCGCCCGTTCCAGGCATAGTAGGAGGGGCTGCCTTACTCGGCCTTGCCCTTGTCGTCCTTGCCGAAGGTGGCCGCCTGGAGCTTTTCCAGGGCCCGGTCCAGGTTGGTCTTGGCCTCATGGTAGTGGGTAGGACGAAGGTCCAAGGCCTTTTGGAAGCACTTGGCGGCTTCTTCGTACCTGCCCTCCATGAAGTAATACACCCCGATGTTGTTGTAGGCCTGGGCTTCGTCCCCCGCCTTGAGAAATGAAGCGAAAGCCTCGTCGTAACGCTTCTGGTTCGCCAGGGCGATGCCCATCTGATAATTGAGTTTCTTGTTGTCCGGGGCGATGTCCAGGCCGCGGCGGAAGGCCGTGGCCGCCTGAGGATAATTTTTCAGTTTCAGGTACGCCTGGCCCAAAGTAATAAAGGGGGCCGGATTCCTGGGCTCCAACCGAATGGCCGTCTCCAGTTCGGGAATAGCTTCCCGGGGCCGATCGGCAATGAGATAGGTGAGCCCCAGAAGATAGCGGGATTTGGCCCGCTGAGGTTCCTGGCTCACGGCCGCCCGGAATTCCTGGATGGCTTCGGTGTTTCTTTTGTCCTGCAGGTAGGCCAATCCCAACCCCTCCCGGGCCTCCAGCATCTCGGGCTTGGCCTCCAGCACTTGGCTGAACTCCGTGCGGGCCGCCTCGTTTTGGCCCGCCAGGAGAAGGATGACCCCCACCTTGTAGCGCACGTCGTGACGCTCCGGATGTTCCTTGAGTATTTGCAAATAATTGATCAGAGAACTGTCATACTCCCGTTTCTGCAACAGCATGTCACCCAAGGCCTCCTGCCTCTCAGGCTGGAGGGCTTTGAGGTCATCGGTAAGGGCCTCCTGTTTACCCGGTTTGCCGGGGCCATAAATCCTTTCCATCCTGGCGACTTCCGACTGTTTGAAGGACCGGATGGGGCCCTCCGGTTTCTTGCTGCAATGGCTGGCCACCAGCAGAAGCACTGCCACCAGCAATGCCTTGGAAAGGGATCCGGCGGTTTTCATGGCGACTACCCTCCTCAGTCAGCCAGTTTAGCCACCCCCTCTCCCTTTTGCAACTTATCCCTCTCGGGCGCCGCCCATAGCTCCGCCGGCGGTGGCTTCAGCGTCAGGGCGGGCCGCGCCAGCCGCGGCTCCAAGGCCTTGGCGGGAAGGCCGCCGCCCAGGTGCAGCACCCAGAGGGTCATGGCCAGCACCAGCCAGGAGTAAGCCGGCGGAAAAAGTGAAGCCGCCGCCAGCGCCAGGGGCCGGATGCCTTCTCTTTCTTTTCTGTACGTACTCATGTTCTTCTCGTTCATTGGGCGATCAGGTTGCGGTAGATGGAAATAGCCGCCGGGCCCAGAATGACAATGAAAACGCTGGGGAAGATGCAAAAAAGGGTCGGGAAGATGATCTTCACCGGCATCTTGGCGGCCACCTCCTCGGCCCGCTGGGCCCGCTGCACCCGCACAAAAGTGGCATGGTTGCGCAGCGATTGGGAAATGCTGGCGCCCATCTTCTCCGATTGCAGCATCAAGGACACCAAGGACTTGACGCTGGGGACCCCGGTGCGTTCGGCCAGGTTTTTCAAGGCCACGTCCTTGGGGATGCCGGCCCGGAGCTCGGCGTTGGCCAGGGACAGCTCCCGGTGGAAGTCTTTGGACAGCCGTTTAATCTCATCCGCCACCCGATTCAGTGTGGCTTGCAGGGATAGGCCCGCCTCCATGGAAACGATCATCAGATCCAACACATCAGGCAGGGCCCGATCGAGACGATCCTGGCGGGCGGCGGCCAAGTAGTTGACCACGTATTTAGGGGAGTAATAACCAATGCCGCACAAGATGGCCGCCACCATGACATTCATATTCAGGGGCTGCCCCTTCAGCCACAGGACCAACAGGGAAACAGCGGGAAAAAAAAGCGCCAGAAGAATGCGGACGCCGAAAAAGACGGCCGGCGCTGCTGAGTGTCGAAACCCCGCCTTGATGAGAGTCAGCCGCAAGTCCGGCAGGGAGGCCTCGGTCTCCTTGTCCTTCAAGGCCAATTTCCCGAAGGAGGACACCCATTCCACCAGGCGGTTCTTGACCTTGTTCTGGCGCTCTTTCTTGCGCAGCGCCAGCAACGGGTCCGCTTCTTTTTTGGGCTTTTTGAAGCGGTCGCTGATGGCCCGCTGCTGTTCCCGCAAGGCCAGCAGACCATAGGTCATCAGACAGACAGCGACAAAGGTTGCCGCCAGGATCAGAATAACAACCATGCCCCCCTCCTCACACCTTGATGGTGACGATTTTCCTCATCCAGAGGACGCCCATAAACAGACTCATCAGCCCCGCGGCGATGAGTTGAAAGCCCACCGGTTCGTTGAACAGGATGTCAATGTAATTCCGGTTTAGAATCGTGAGGGCGCCAAACACCACAAAGGGCAGGCAGGCCAGGATGAGCGCGGAAAACCGGCCTTCGGCGGTGAGGGCCTGGATCTTCCCTTTCAACTTCAGGCGCTCCCGGATGAGGTACCCGATGTTTTCCAGGATTTCCGCCAGGTTGCCGCCGGTTTCCGTTTGCAGCATGACCGCGGTGATGAAAAACTGCAGGTCCTGGCAATCCACCCGATCGCCCATGCGCCTGAGGGCCTCGTTCACCCCCAACCCGAGGCGCTGCTCTTCATAAACGATCTTCAATTCCAGTCCCAGGGGCGGGGCGATCTCCTTGCTGCACAGCTCAATGGAGGAAGGCAGGGCATGGCCGGCCCGGAGCGACCGGGCCAGGAGCTCCATGCACTCCGGCATCTGTTTCTCGAATTGGCTGGACTTGCGCTGCTTGCGCAGCTTCACCACCAGAAAGGGCACGCTTCCCAAGGCGGCCCCCACGGGAATTCCCAGGGGCCATTTGCCGGCCAGCAGGAGTGCGGCGAAACCTCCGATACCCAACAGGCTCACCAGTCCCAAAAAGTTGGTGGGGCTCATGAAGATGTCCGCCTGCAAGAGGCTGCGCTGGAGGTTTTCGATTTTGCCCATGCCGGCCAATTGCTCCAGAATTACCAGGAGCACACTCTTTTCTTCCTCGTTGGCCTTGAGGATCTGGACTCGGGCCAGCTTTTCCCGGCGGCCCTGCTGGATGCGCCGTTCGATTTCCCGCTTGGCCATGAAGGGCTGGAGCACCAAGTGGTTCACGCTGGATAACAGCAAAAATATCCCCACAAAAATGCCGCACAGACCCATGAGGTATTCGATGCCAGCCACCTGGTTCAGAAAACTCATTCCCACCATCAGTTCTCCCCCTAAAGCCGGGCATCGGCTCCGTTTTTAGCCCGGTGATACACAAAGGCCCGAGTGGGATACTCGAAAATGCTGTCCCGTACCGGGACCCCGAACAACTTTAAGCGGTCGGCGAATCGAGGCCTGACTCCGGTGGCCACAAAACGGCCCACCACCTGCTCCTTGTCGTCCACTTCATGCCGCTCGAAAACAAAAATGTCCTGTAAAGAAATGACGCCGCTTTCCATGCCGGTGATTTCCGACAGGGAGATCAAGCGCCGGGTGCCGTCGCTCATGCGGGCCAGTTGGATCACCACATCCAGGGAGGAGGCGATCATCTGGCGCATGGCCCGCTCCGTGATGTTCACCCCGGAAAGCTGGATCATGGTTTCCAGGCGCAGGAGCGCATCCCGGGAGGTGTTGGCGTGAATAGTGGTCATAGAGCCTTCGTGGCCGGTATTCATGGCCTGGAACATATCGATGACCTCGGGTCCGCGCACCTCGCCGATGATGATGCGGTCCGGCCGCATGCGCAAGGCATTGCGCACCAAATCCCGCTGGGTGATTTCACCCCGGCCCTCAACGTTAGGCGGGCGGGTCTCCAGGCGGCAGACGTGATCCTGCTGGAGTTGCAATTCCGCCGAGTCCTCAATGGTGATGATGCGCTCCCGGTTGGGAATGAAGCCCGAGAGGATGTTCAGCATGGTGGTTTTTCCGGACCCGGTGCCCCCGGAGATGATGGTGTTGAGCTTCGCCACCGCGATGGCCTTCAGCACCTCTCCGATTTCCGGGGTCAAAGAGCCTTTGGCCACCAGGTCCTCCAGAGTGGGGCGCTGCACCGAAAAGCGCCGGATGGAAAGCATCGGCCCATCCAGCGCCAAAGGGGGGATGATGGCGTTCACCCGGGATCCGTCAGGCAGGCGGGCGTCCACCATTGGATTGGACTCGTCGATGCGCCGCCCCACATTGGAGACGATTTTGTTGATGATTTTGAGCAGATGCTGATTGTTTTGGAAGCGCACCCCCACCTTGTGGAGCCGGCCGCCCCGCTCGATGTACACCTGGTCCCAGCGGTTCACCAGAATGTCGGAGATGGTGGGATCCTTGAGCAAGGGCTCCAGGGGGCCCAGACCCAGAATCTCGAATTCCAGTTCCTGGATCAGCCGATTTCGCTCGCTGAGATTGAGGGGCTCGGTCTCCTCATCCAGGAGCTGGTCAAGGGCCTGCCGGATTTCCTTGGCCACCACCGATTCTTCCAGAGACTCCAGTTGCCCCAGGTCCAGGCGTTCCAGGAGGCGATGGTGCAGGCGGGTTCTGACTTCGTTCAGTTTGGCGGCCCGGCTGTCATCCTGACGCTCCCCCGTCGCCGCCACGGCCACCTGCACCTCCACCGTTTCCTTGGGTTTCACCTCCTGGAGGGTGCGCTTGTTGGAGTACCTCAGAAAGGCCATGGTTCATTCCCCCTAAAAAATCCAGAACCGCCGCTTGGGACGGGTGCCATTCCCCGAAAGTTCATCCTGAAGGCCCATCTGCCGGTGGAGGCGCTGGGCCAAGTCCTGCAACGCCATCTGGAGCCGGGAATTGGGAGCCGTTCTTACCAGGGGCACCCCGCGGTTGATGGCCTCGATGAGAGGCTCCGGATCATTGGGCAGGGTGGCAAAGGCTGGCTCTTTCACCACCTGGTCCAGGTTTTTCAAGCTTAGGCCGTTGGTTTTCTCATACCGGTTGACCACCAGCTTGATGCGGTCCTGCACCAGCTGCCAGTCCCGCAGCAGGGGCCAGAGGTTGCCCAGATTGCGCAGATCCGGCACCGTCAGAGCGGTGAGCAGCAGGACCAAATCCGCTTCCCCCAGCACCTTGAGAAAAAGGTCGTCCAGCCAGTGGCTCAGGTCCACCACTACCCATTTGTAAAGGCTGCGCAGGAGCGTAAAGATCTTTTCCAGCGCCTCCAGATCGATGCTGTCCTGTTCCTTGAAATCGGAAATGCCATGAATGATGGACAGACTGCCCATATAAGGCTGGATGATCTTTTTGAGGAAGGCGTGATCCAGATCCTTGATATTTTGGATCAGGTCAAAGATGCTGTAATTGGCATCCTGGTCGAGAAAATGTCCCACGTCCGGGAAGGGCCGACCCAAGTCCACCAAGGCCACGGCTTCCTCTTTGGCCTCCGCCAGGGCGATAGCCAGATTGACAGCCACAGAGGTGGCCCCGCAGCCCCCTTTGTGGCCGGTGACCACAATGATGCGCCCCCGGGTCATGGTGGGGTCCGCCAGGCGCAGCCGGGCCTGGCGCACCCGCTCCAGAGCCGCCTCCAGAGTGTCCCGGGTGACCGGCAGGGGGAGGAATTCCCGCACCCCCATCTGCATGGCCCGAATGAGAAATTCCGGCTCGCTGCGGCTGGAGCACAGCATTACCGCACTTTGCGGCAGCCGGATGGACACCTCCTCCAGCCAATGGGGCAGGGTGTCCTGCCCGTCCAGGTAGACCAAGACCAGGTCCGGCGAAATCTTGAGTCCCTGGCCCAAGAGGTCTTCCAGCCCCTTGCCCTGGTTCAGCAGCTTGACCCGGGGCATCTCCGCCAGCAACCCGGCCAGGTCAGCTCCCTGCTGAGCTGGGCCATGAAGGATTGAAACATTCAGTAATTCAGCCAGCATCCTCGTCTTCCTCCCCCGTGCTGATCCTGCTTCGCCGTGTTAGGCTTGGTTACCTGCCTCCCTGTGCCAAAAATTTCTCCCTCGGGAGGAAGGAACGCGGCTTTCGTCAGACACAACCGCTTGGAGCCGCGCCTTACAGTTCGGCCCTGCTTCGCCCCATACCTTTGATGACCTCCACCTGGTACTCCCCGGGCCCCCGCAAGCCGCTGGTGGGTACCGGCGCCGACGCGCCTTGGCCGCCAATAAGGTTTGAGGTGGCCACGCCCCGGGTGGCCGCAGTCTGCATATTATTCCGATTCCTCAGGGCCAACCGGATCTTGCCCTGGTTGCTGGCCAGGTTGAGGACCTCGGCCTGGTCCGGGTTCAGGGCCAGGGTGACGGTGTTCACCACGGTGGGTTTCTGCTGTTCCGGTTTCTGCTCCCAGGTCTGGCCGGTGGTGAGCACCGTCACGTTCTGGAGAATGGTTTTGGAGAAGTGTTCATTTTGCTGCCCGGGCATGGGCAGGTCCATGAGCACGTCCACCTTGTCTCCGGGACGGATGAAACCCGCTACCCCGGACACATCGTCCACGCGGATGGTGAAGGCCCGCTGGTCATGTTCCAGCAGGGCCCCCAAACCCGCCGCCGTCCCTTCCGGGGCCAGCTTGGAGGTCAGCACCGGCTCTCCCTGAATGAGGGGCACGGTGACCACCCGTCCTTCCACGTCCCGGGGAGAGACCGCGGCCCGGTTGGGAATGAGCTCCTTCGGCCAGCTCACCACCCGGACGAGACTGCCGGTTAAGGCGGTGCCAGGCGAAATGTCACTGGCCGCCACCACCACCTGGCCGGTGGGCTTGACCACCACCTGCGTCTTCAGGCTGACGTAACGGTGAATGAGAAAGGTGGCCGCCAGGCCGGCTGCCACCGCCAATCCCATAAAATGCATTCCTTTCGGCAGTTTCATGGCGCCTTTAGTGCCCCCCCGGTCTTGGCTCCGCCGGCTTGGGCGGCAGCAGCTGTCGGAAATTCACCCCTTCCCTAAGGCCTTTGTCCAGGGCCATCAGAGGGGAGATGGCGTCCGCCCTGGTTACCTCCTGGCCGAGGGAGTCACCCCTAAGCGGCTGTTCAAGGTTGACGTGGTGAAACAGGATCAGGGTGGCGATGAGACCCGCCACCGCAGCCGAGGCCAGATGCTGCAACTCTTTGGACATTCTCATGGCTCACTCACATTTCATCACGGTTTCCGCGCTGAAGGTGACATTGCTCCAGGAGGGGAGCAACCCCCCCAGGAGATTCCAGGGATTTTGGCAACTCACCCGGACGATGACATCGCCCCCGGGAGTGCCGGCCAAGCCGGGCCCGTCCTTCTCGATGAAGCAAGCGTCGGCGATCTTCTTGGGCAGGAATTTGTTCAGATAGTCCCGCACCACCTGTTCGATGGTGGGGTTCAGGGCCGAGGGCGGGATGCGCTGGCCGCTGGCGTCGGAGTGGTAGAGGACCGCATAACGGGCCCCCTCCCGGCTGGCGCAGGCCATGCCGTATTTGGTGTACCAGGCCAGCCCGAATTGGATGGTCCCCAACACGATGAGGAGGAGGACCACCAGGATCAAGGCAAACTCCACCATGGCCGTGCCTTCGGTCTCCCGTCGGAGCCCTGCCAGTCGGCGCCTCATCCAGTTCATATGACCCCTCCTCTCAAAGAAAGGATGGCCATGCCCCAGGCAATGGCCACCCCATAGGGAATGCCCGGCGTGCCGGCCGGCTTGGGTGCAGGTTCAGCCGCCGCCAAGGCGGGTGCCGGGGCCCGGAAAGGCCGGCTGAGCCACCAGTTCACCAACAGGGTCCAGCCCCGGCGCAACTTGGTCCGCAAAAGACCCTTCTGCGCCAGCACGACGAGGGCCAGCAGGCCCCCGGCCACGCCCATATAAAGGAATAAGGAAAAGGTGAGCCAGGGGCCCAGCCAAGTCCCCAGCGCCGCCAGGGCCTTCACGTCCCCCGCCCCCATGCCATGCAGAAGATAAAAGGGAAACAGCAAGGCAAAGCCCAATAATAATCCCAGGAGGCCGTTCCCCAACCCGGCCAGACCTCCGGTGCCCACCTGGAACCCCAGTCCGCTTACCGCAATAGCCAGGTTCAGGAGGTTGGGAATGCGCCGGGTGCGGACGTCCCCCACCGCGATCCAAACGGCAAAGGCCAGCGGGAAGAGGATGCTTCCCGGCTGGCTGAAGACGTTCCCAAACCCGCTCAGCTCTATCACGTTCATGGCCCTCCAGGCAGTCGCCTTACACTGGAAACCCTGGGCGACATGTTACTCACCCGGGTCTCACACCAGCCAGGCCAGCAAGTAAAGGCTGGCGAGGGACAAAGACAGAGTGAAGGTGGCCACCAGGGCGGCAAGTTCTCTGATCTCTGTGCGGGTCATGGCCGCTGCTCCTATCCCAATGCAGTGCTTCATTGGCTTATTCTTTCTTAATGGCATTTCCTACATTGGTGAAAGCCTTCTCAATCCCTTCACTCAAATAGCTGAGAGTAAATATGAAGGTAATGGCCAAAGGAAATATTAAGAGCGCATACTCAACAATACTGGCACCTCCCTCTTCCGTAAAAAACTTCCAGAACAGTTCCATGACCGGTTCCTTCTTCCAAGAGGTATGATTAGGCGGCCCGGGATCTCCGGCCCGGGCCGCCAAGAAATACTGGGGATAGATTACTAAGAAGCCGCAGTATTCATTTCCTCGCCGGCTTTGTTGAAGGTAGCGTTCACGCCACCAGAGAGGAAGTTGATGGCGGCAATCAGGGTCACCGCGATCAGGGCCACCAGCAGGCCGTATTCCACCATCGAAGCACCGGATTCATCCATGAAAAACTTTTTCATCACTGCTTCCCTCCATAGAATTTTTGGTTTTGGCATGGTGATTGTGTTGCGAGATACCTGGTTGTCTAGGGTTGGTCAGCCGTGGCTCGGGCCGAAGCCCTTCCTTGTTCCACCAATTTTGCGCTCAGTCTTGGGTTGCCCTCGTTCTTCCTCCCCCTTTCCCGGTTGAGTGTGAGTTTTCTCCCTTTTCTTCCAAAAAACATGCCAGACGCTCAAACTTTCTTCGAAAGGGACGAAATTTTCTTTACCAGGCGGGAAATTTTTGCAGGCTCCCGGCCTTCCCCGGTGCCTTCTCCCCCGGGGCCCCGGGAGGGCGGGCTCCCCAACCTGGCCCGGGGGCCGCCCGGAAAAGGTAAAAAACATAGTAAATCGGCAAGTTATGGCTGGCCTGGCTGGCCGTGCCGGGCGGGGCAGGCCACCCCTACGCCAAGTGGCCCCGGCGGGTGTTCCGCTCCTGGCCGGGCTCCCCCGGCCGGGTCCAGAGGGGCGGCCCGGCCATTCTCTCCTTTAGGGGCCAGGAGGAGCGGGAGTCCACCCAACCTGGCCCGGGGGAGGCTCGCCGGGCTCCCCACCTTCATGCCTGGGGGGCTAAGGGGGGAAACATCTCCCGGAGCCGAGCCCAGGGGCCTCGGCGGGACAGGCTGTGGCCGCGCCTCCGGCGCCCGGGCTTTTGGCGTTGCGGGAAAGGGGATGGGCCTGCGGAACTGCGAAGGAAGGGAAAAGAACCTGCCAGAGAGGGAAAATTATGAGGAAATACTGTGATTTTTCATTTATTTTTTCTTTTGCAAGAATATTTCTTCTTTTAAAAGAATTTTCTTAAATTTCAATATTTGATTTTGTGTTTCTTCAGCAGGGCATACAGACGGGGCACGGACAAGGCCGAAACCTTACAAGCCTCCTTAATATTGTTTTGCACCAGATTCATAAGATCCTGAAGATATTGCTTTTCCGCCCGAGCCACCGCGGCCTCTCGGAATTCCTTCAAGCGGGGCAGCAGAGGCCGGGGGATTTCCCGGTTGCCGTTGCCGCTTTCTTTGCTCACCGCCAGGCGGGCCACCTTGATGCGCAGATCGCTGGGCAGGTGGTTGGGGAACAGCGTCGGTTCATAGCGCGCCGCCGCCAAGGCCCGCTCCAGGGTGTTCACCAGCTCCCGAACGTTTCCCGGCCAGTCATAGGCCATGAGGCTCTCAAAAAACTCCGGGGCAAACCCTTTGGGGCCGATGCCCGAGGTCTGGCAGAGGCGGGCGGTGTGGAACAGCACCAGGTCCCGGATGTCCTCCGGCCGCTCCCGCAGCGGCGGCAGCACCAGGGTGAGGGAGCGCAGCCGGAACAGGAGGTCTTTGCGGAAGCTGCCCTGGGCCACCATCTGATCCAGATCCCGGTTGGTGGCCGCCACCAGCCGGAAGTTGCTCTCCACCTCCGTGCGGCCGCCCAGAGGCCGGAAGCGCCGCTCCTGCAGGACCCGCAAGAACGCCTTCTGCATGGTGAGGGGCAGCTCGCCCACCTCATCCAAGAAGAGGGTGCCGCCATCGGCCTGCTTGATCAACCCCACCTGAGCCTTGTCGGCCCCGGTGAAGGCTCCCTTCTCGTAGCCGAAGAGGGCGCTTTCCACCAGGGATTCCGGCAGCGCGGCGCAGTCCACCACCACAAAGGGCTTGATTTTCCGGGGACTGTTGGCATGAATGGCCCGAGCGAAGAGCTCCTTGCCGGTGCCCGTTTCCCCCACGATGAGCACGTTGGCTTCACTGTCCGCCGCCTGGGCCAGGAGATCAAAGCATTCCCGCATGGCCTGGCTGCTGCCCACGATGCCCTCCAGGTTCAGGGCCACCGTGGGTTTGTGCCCCTTCTTCTCCGCCCGGTATTGCAAAGCCCGGGTGAGGGCCAGGGTCATCTTTTTGATGGAGGACTGCTTTTCGATATAATCCCAGGCGCCATTCACGATGGCCAGCTCGGCCCCATCCGGGTCGCCGGCTCCGGTGATGATGATCACCTCCGGGGCGGCCGGAAGCTCCCTAAGCCGGGGCAAGAGTTCCAGGCCGCTGCCGTCGGGCAGACGCACGTCCAAAAAGACCACGTCATAATCCACCTCCCGGGCCATGGCCAGGCCGTCTCCCAGATTGCGGGCGAAGTGGACGCCATAGCCCATATCCCGGATCAGGTCCGACAGCATTTCACAGAACAATTCGTCGTCGTCAATGATGAGCACCCGCACTGCAGCCGTAGGCTCGCTCGGGAGCTCCCAACCGACTCCGTCCTCTTCCTTAAAAGAGGCGTTCAGCATAAGGTTAGCCCTCCTGGCATCCGGCAGGGTCAATCCGTGGCCACTGCCTGTCCCTTGCCCGGCAGGATCCTCTGGATCGCCGCCGTGAGGTCGCTGATGGACAGCGGTTTCATGGCAAATTCTCGGATTCCGGCCTCCTTGGCCTTCTCCGGGGTGATCAGATCGCTGTAGCCCGTGCACAGAATGACGGGAAGGTCCGGGCGGATGGCCAGCATGGCTTTGGCCAATTCAAAGCCGGTCATGCGAGCCATGGTTTGGTCGGTGATGACCAGGTCATAGTAGTCGGGCTGCTCCCTGAAGAGTTCCAGGGCCTCGGTGCTGCTCATGCTGGTCTGCACTTCGAATCCCAGGCTCTGGAGGATCTCCTGCCACATTTCCACCAGCCACTCCTCATCATCCACAAAGAGGATCCGGCCCTGACCGCGATTCATGCCGCTTTTCTCCTGGGAGCCGTCCGCCGCCCGTTCCTCAATGCGGGGAAGCAGGACTTCAAAGGTGGAACCCTTCCCTGGTTCGCTGTGCACTACGATGGCGCCGTGGTGGGATTTGACAATGCCGTGGACCACGGTCAGCCCCATGCCGGTGCCTTCACCCGGGGCCTTGGTGGTGAAGAAGGGGTCAAAAATCCGCTCCATGGTCGCCTTTTCCATGCCGTGACCGGTATCACTGACGCTCAGCTTGACATACGGCCCGGGTTTGAGGTCATGGTATTGCTTGGCCGTGGCGGCATCCAGATCCACGGCTCCCAGCTTCACTTCCAGCACTCCGCCCGCTTCCCGCATGGCGTGGGCGGCATTGGCGCACAGATTGATGAGCACCTGGTGAATCTGGGTGGGGTCAGCCAGGATGGTGTCCCGCCGGTTGTCCAGGCTGACTTTGAGTTCTATGGTGGTGGGCAGGGTGGCCCGCAGCATCTTGAGGGTCTCTTTGATGAGGGCTCCCAGTTGGGTGGGGCGCTTCTCCTGCTTCATGGGGCGGCTGAAGGCCAGAATCTGGCTCACCAGCTCCTTGCCGCGCTGGCCGGCCTTGAGCACCTGAAGCAGCTTGCGTTTCAGCGGGCTGTCCTCCGGCAAGGCGCTCAAGGTCATCTCGGTATAGCCCAGCATCACCCCCAGGATATTGTTGAAATCATGGGCGATGCCTCCCGCCAGGGTGCCGATGGCCTCCAGGCGCTGGGCCTGGCGCAACTGGTCCTCCAGCTGGGGACGCATCTCCTCGGTTTTCTTGCGCTCCGTAATATCCAGCAACACCAGCTCGGCATACGCCGGCCGGCCGTCGGGGTGATACACCAACTGGGCGTTTTCCTGGACCCATAAGGGTTGGCCGTCCTTGCCTTGCAGGCGGTATTCCCGAGAACCGGGCCGGTCCGTCCCGGGAGGCTGGGAGAAAAGCCGCTCCACCCGGTCCCGGTCCTCCTCCAGGACCAGGTCCAACCAGGTGAGGCCCCGGCTGGCCACCTCTTCGGGAGTATGGCCGGTGAAGGCGGTGAGGCGGTCATCATAAAATTCCACCCGCCAATCCGGGAACAGCCGGGCCGTCATCAGGGGCAGGCTTTTGGTCATGAGCTGGTAGCGTTGTTGAAAAGCCCGCAACTCTTCTTCCGTCCGGCGCTGCTCGGTGATATCCACTACTTGTTCGATGACCCCGACGCAGGTTCCCCGGTTCTGGTCCATCAGGGGGAAGGTATGCACTTCCAGCCAGCCTTCCGCACCCCCCGGGGTTCGCCAGGGGATCACGGTTTGACCGGGCTGACCGGTGGCCAGGGTTTTGGCGGTGGGGCAAAAGTCGCAGGGACCCTTTAGCCCGTGACAGGCTTCATAGCATGTGCGTCCCACCAGGGGGTGCGCCTTGGGGAACAGGCGTTCCATCGCCGGATTGACCTGAAGGATGGTGTAGGAGGGGTCCAGGATGGCGATGCCGCTGTTGAGGCTGGTGAAGAGCGCGCCCAGGAGGGATTGCTTTTCGCGCAGGCTCTGCTCGGCCTGTTTGAGATGCGTGAGGCTGCGAATGGTGACCAGGCCGCCGGCCACCTCCCCGGATTCGCTGAGCAAGGGGATGAAGCTGGCGTCAAAATACCCTTCCGGCCCGGTGGGCGAAAGCCGCAAGGGCCGCTCGGTGTCCAAGAAGTGAGCCTGGGGGGTGGTGCCGAACACCTGCCGGGCCTCCTGGAGTTCCTTGAAGACCGGCAGGACTTTGAAGACGTTTTTATTGAGGACCTTGCTCCGAGTGTGGCCGCTCAACTCCTCCATCACCCCGTTCCACAGGGTGAGGCGGTAGTTGCGGTCGAAGGCCAGAATGCCGTCGCCGCACCCGGCGATGACCTTGGCGCACAGTTCCCGGTCCCGGTGCATTTCTTGTTTGAGGCGGTGGCGCTCCATGGCGTAAAGAAGGGAGCGCCCCAGCTGTTGCTCCACCAGCGTGCGGTATTTGTCTTCGGATTGCCGGAGCTCCTCCTCAACTTTCCGAAGGTCGCTGATATCGCTGGCCACCCCTTCCAGGAGGCCCTGGAAATGGTCCACCGTGCCGGACAGCAACAAGGAGACGATGGCCCCATCCCGGCGATAAAACCGGATTTCAAAATTTTTCAGATCGCCGTTTCGCAGGCTGGCCAGGAGGCGTTCCCGGGTGCCGCTGTCCACAAAATGCTCGGCGGGAAGGTAGTCCTGGAGAAATTCCTCCCGATTCTCATAGCCCAGCATTTGGGCCAGGCGATCATTGCACTCCAGAAAACGCAGATCGCTTAAGCGGGCGCGGAAAATGCCCACTTGGGAGCTATCATACAGCTTTCGGTACTTTTCCTCCAGTTCCTTGTAGGCTTGATTCGACCGCTGCTTCTCGGACAGGTTGCGGGCCGCAATGAGGATGACCTTTTTGCCCCCCAGGTCCACAACCCGGGCGTGGATTTCCACCGGCAGCACCGAGCTGTCCTTGCGGAAATGAGCAGACTCAAACGTGGTTTCCCCCCGTTCCAGCAGCTCCTTGAGGCGGTTTTTCTGGAGCTGGGCGTATTCAGGGGTCTCCAACTGGAAGCTGTTGAGGGTGAGGAGCTCTTCCTCGGTGTAGCCCAATTCCCGGGCCGTAGCCCGGTTAAACCACAGAAAGCGTCCCTCCAGGTCCTGGATGAACACCGATTCGCTGGCAAAATCCAGCATGGTGGCCTTGAGTTCCAGGTCCTGTTTCAGGTTCTCCCGTTCCTGACGGGTGCGCAGCACCATGACGCCAAAGGCGGCAGCCTTGGCCAGGTTGCCCAGGAGCGTTTGTTCGGCGGGGGAAAACGCGTCCGGCTGCTCGGCAAATACCGCCAGGACCCCCAAAACCTGACCGGCATCCACCAGGGGAAGGGCAAGGCAGGAGGCCAATCCGGCTTGGTCCGCCGTCTCCTGCCAAGGGGTCCAAGACGGATCGGTGGCCAGGTGGGCCGACAAGGCCGGAGCCCGGTTCTTATAAGCGAGGCTGATGGAGGAGCGGCCCTGCTCGGAGTCGTCGAGGGTGAAGGCGGCAGCCTGAAAAAACTCTTCCGCATCGCCCGCCGCCGCCACCGTCCGGAAGCGGTTATCCCCTTCTTCCGGATATCCCACCCAGGCCAGGGCATAGCCGGCGGTTTCCACCAGGATACGGCAGATCTCCCTCAGGAAAGGCACCTCTTCGGAGGCGTTGATGAGGGCCTGACTGCTCTCCCGGAGCACATTCAGGACGCGCAGAAAGTCTTTCAGCGCTTCCTCTTCCCTGGTAATCTTGGCGGATTTTCTCATGCGCCTCTCGATAAGGCGAAATCTCCCCCGGCGAGAACTTCCTTCTTCTTTCTTAGCAAAACAAATGCCTGCCAAGCGAAATTTTCTCGTTTCATAGCACAATAATTATCATTTGGAAAGAATTTTTTTATGCCTCAAAAATAGATTATTTTTCTTTAATAAGAATACTATAAATAATTTGATATATCAACTACTTATAAGAATTAACAGCTTCAGAGGGGTACCAGCTCCACCTCCCCCCACGCCCCCAAGTTCTCCCCCACCACCACCACTCCTCCCAAAGCGCCCTCCACCCCGGCCAGCCATTCCAAGGCCGGGCTGAGATCGGCGGCGACTTGGACCCGGTTCCCCAAGGCGGTGGCCAAGGCATCGGCCAAGGCGGCGCTGGCCGCCAATACGCAGGCCGCGTCGGCCCGGCCAAAACTCAGGGAGTGCCCCACGGTGCCGGAAGAGGTGCAGACTCCCAAAGGGCTTAGGGCCGGGTCCAGGTGAAGCCCCACCCGGTGGCTTAACGGAGAGGAGCCGGCATAGAGGGCAACCGTGGCCGGCCGGGTGAACACCATAAACAGGTCCCCGCCGTTCTCCACGATGACCTCCGGGCTTTCCGGCCGCAAGGCCCGGCCCACCCGCTCGGCGATGGCCCCGGCCACCGCGGCCATGGGTCCCACCCCGGCGATGCGGGCGGCGGCAATCATATCCCGCACCAAAGGCGGGGCAAAGGGGTCTTCCGGCCAGGGGGTCAGGGCCGTGAGAAAATTTGGGTGGGCCGCAAGATACGCCTCCAGTTGGGCCCGCTCCCGCACCACCACCTCCCGGGTCAGGGCGCTCAGATCCCGGGCAGCCAAAAGGAACAGGTCCGTTTCCCGCACTGCCACCTGAAAGGCGGTGAGACCGGCCCGGGCGATGCGGGTGCGGTAGGTGCGGGGCTCCGGGGCGGGGGGTAAGGATGTCATGGTTTTTGCCTGGCACAAGGAGAAAAACGGGGGAGGCGGCCCCCTGGTGGCCACCCCATCCTCTTGACCTCACAAAACGGGGGGAATACCGGCTGCAGGCCGGGCAGCTTTCCCCGGTCTCAGCCCTTGAAGGCAATGAGGGCCGCGCCGCCCACCATTAACAACACCCCTGCCAAGCGGGGCAGAAACGGCCGCTCCTTCAGCCAGAGTCCTCCCAAGATCACGCTCACCAGCAGGCTCAGGCGCTTGACGCCGATGAGATAGGCGGTGTGCACCAAGCGAACGCCAAAAGTGAAGCACAGGATGCTGGTCACCACGCAGGCTCCCAAAAGCAGGCACCATGGCCAGCGCCCCCTTAAGCCCGCTCGTAAAGGCACCGGCCGCAGGGGATAGCCCGAAAGCATCACCGCGCTGAACAGCAGGGGGTAGGTCACTCCCATAAAAAGCGGGTCGGAATGCAAAATGGCCAATTTGTAGAGGGTGGCGGTGAAGGAGAAGATGAAGGCCACGGCCAGCATCAACCGGGCTCCCCGCTCCTGAAGGAGGGCGGCCACCGGCGCCAAGATGCCGCTCCTGCCGGTGCCGAGCCCCAAGATGTAACCGCCGGTGCCGATGAGCGCCACCCCGGCCAGTCCCGAGGCCGGGGGCCATTCCCCCAAGAGGAAGTGACCCGTGCCCAGGATGAACAACGGGGTGAAGGACAAGAAGGGAATGCACAGGGAGAGATGACACACCTTGAGGCTGGTCATATACAAAAGCGAGGAGGCAATTTCCAGAATCAGCAAAGCCGCCACCGCCAGCCAAAAGGTCTGATCCAAAGGCGGCCAGGCCACGAAGTATTGGGCCGCCACCAACCACGGCGCCGCGCTCAACATGCGCATAAGGGCCATGCCATAAGGCGGCAGGTGGCTGAAGTAGCGTTTGGTGACGGCATCCGCTCCCGCGTCCCCCAACGCCGCGCCTAAACCGAGAAGCAGCCAGGCAGGAGGCACGGCTCAGGTCCCCGGCCCGCTGTGCAAGGCCGTCCGGAGGCTGCCGCCTCGGCTTGCCAGCCGGTTGCTGAGCCGGACAAAATCCGTCCCGCTGAGAGTCTCCGGGCGGCACCCCGGGTCCAGGCCCAGTTCCCGGACCACGGCCTGCAACTCTTCCGGGGTGAGGCCGAACGCGGCCGCTGCGGCCCCCAGACTGTTTTTCAAGGTCTTCCGGCGTCGGGCAAAGGCGGCTTTCACCAAGCGGGCCAAAAGGTCCTCATCCGCGGCCGCAGGCTCCGGTCGGCGCTGTATAAGGCGCACCACCGCGGACTCCACCTTGGGGGGAGGATAGAAGTTGCCCGGCGTCAGGGTGAAGAGCCTGGCCATGGCAAAGTGATATTGCATAAGGACGCTGAGCACCCCGTAGTCCTTGCCGCCGGGAGCCGCGGTGAGGCGGACCGCCACCTCCTGCTGCATCATGAGCACCGCCGTCTTAAGGGCCTCCTTCTGGGCCGCCAGTTGAAACAGCAAGGGCGAGGTGATCTGATATGGCAGGTTGCCCACCACTTTCAGCTCCCGTCCCACCTCCTTCGCCAAGGCTTTCAGGTCGAAGGTCAAGACGTCCTGGCAGATGATCCGCACCGTGGGGAAGGAAAGAAACTCCTGGGCCAGAAAATCCGCCAGGTCCCGGTCCACTTCCAGGGCCACGAGCAGCCCCGCCTGTCTGGCCAGCAGGCCGGTGAGCGCCCCCAGGCCCGGCCCCACCTCCACCACCACATCCTCCGGCTCCAGTTCCAGAGCCGCCACGATACGGGCCGCCTGCTGCGGCTGGGTCAGGAAATGCTGCCCCAGGGATTTTCTGGGTTTACGGCCGAGACGCTCAAGGAGCGTCCGTGGAGAGAGGCTGGACACGGGGGGTCTCAAAACGGCGCTGGCGGTGACGCCGAACGGCCCAAAGGGTCAGGAAATACGAAGCCACGGCTGGCGGCAAGGCGATGATGACTCCGCCCACCTGCAGGGCCAGCCCGCCTCTCCACAAAACCTCCAAGGCCGAGCGCCAGGTCCAGGTGGCCGGCAACACCAGGGCGCCTTCAGGAAACAACAGCCGACAACCCACCTCATAGGCCAAATAGTACAAGGGCGCAATAGTCACCGGGTTCATCACCCAGATGCCCAGGTAGGCGGTGACCACCGAAATCCGCAGCAACGGCGCCAGAGTGAGGACCGTCACCATATGGAACGGTACGGTGGGGGTGATGCCCACAAAAACACCCAGGGCCATTCCCCAGGCCAGCTTCCGGGGATCGCCCCTTAGCCGGGTGAATCTTATCCAGTGGTATTTCAATAGGCGGCGCAGGGTCATAGGAGCGCAAGTCGCAGGTGCTTCAGGATCGGCTTGCTTCTTCACGGAGCCGTCGGCGCAAAATTTTGCCCACTGAGCTCTTGGGGAGCTCCGGGCGGAATTCCACCGCGCGGGGCACCTTGTAAGCCGCCAGCCGCTCCTGGCAGAAGGCCTGCACGTCCGCAACCGTTAGGGTGGCCCCGGGCTGGGGGACGATGACCGCCTTCACCACCTCCCCCCGATAGCTGTCCGGACAGCCGAACACCACCGCTTCTTTCACGCCAGGGTACTGGTACAAGACTTCCTCCACCTCCCGGGGAAAGATCTTGTAGCCCGCACTGATGATCAGGTCCTTCTTCCGGTCTATTATATAAAAATATCCGTCTTCGTCCATCCGGGCGAGATCCCCGGTATAAAGCCAGCCGTCTCTCAAAGCAAGGGCGGTCTCCTCAGGTTTTCGCCAGTAGCCCGCCATCACCTGGGGGCCCTGTACGCACAACTCCCCCACCGCTCCCACCGGCAGTTCCTGCGTCCCGGTGGCCGGATCCACGATTTTGGCCGCGGTGCCGGGAAACGGCAGGCCGATGCTTCCCGGCGGCCGCTTGCCCTCAAAGGGATTGAAGTGCGTCACCGGGCTGGCCTCGGTGAGCCCGTAGCCCTCCAGGATTTTGCATCCGGTGAGGCGCTCGAAGCCCTCCCGCACCTCTCCCGGCAGCGGCGCTGAACCGCTGACGCAGGCCCAAAGGGCCGAGAAGTCAAGCCTGGCAGTCTGGGGGTGGTTGATGAGGGCCACAAACAGGGTGGGGACGCCCGGCAGAATGGTGGGCCGGGCCCTTTGCAGCAGTTTCAGGAACTCGTTGATTTCAAAGCGGGGCAAGAGCAGCACATTGGCCGCAATGGACAGCGGCCAGTTAAGGCAGACCGTCAGCCCGAAGGCGTGGAAAAACGGCAGCAGCCCAACGATGCGTTCGCCCCCGTAGCGCACCCGTTTCATCCAGGCGTTGATCTGCGCCACATTGGCCATGAGGTTGGCATGGGTCAGGACCGCGGCCTTGGAGATCCCGGTGGTGCCGCCGGTGTATTGAAGGAGGGCGAGATCCTGCGGGCCGGGAACGGGGGGGTCAGGGAGCGGCGGCGATTTCAGCAGGCCCTGAAGAGAGAGAAGTCCGGGGCCGGGGGGATAGCCCCGGGGGAGCCCCTGCCGCCAAGCCTTCAGGGGGTAGAGCCATGACAGGGGCCAGGGAAGCGCTTCGGCAAGCGAGGTAACGATGATTTTGCGCACCAAGCCGTCATGTAGGGCGCCCTGGACCTTGGGGAGGAGATGGTCCAGGACCAGGAGCATGGCGGCCCCGGAGTCCTCCAATTGGTAGCGCACTTCGGTGGGGCTGTTCAGGGGGTTGATGAGCACCACCACTGCCCCCAGCGCCAAGGCGGCGTAGTAGGCCACCGCCAATTGGGGGCAGTTGGGGAGCATGATGGCGAACCGCTCTCCCGGTTGTAAGCCCAGCTCCTTGAGCCCTTGGGCCAGACGGGCGGCCTGATCCCGGAAGCGGCCGTAGGTGGTGACCCGGCCGAAAAAGGTCAGGGCCGGCAGGTGGGGGGACCGATGCGCCGTGTCCCACAACAGCCACGGCAAGGCGCGGTTAGGAGGCTCCACTTGGGCGGGCACGCCGGCATCGTAGTGGTGGAGCCAGGGGTAGCCCATGGCGCCCTCCCCTTCCCGGTTAAGCCCCGCCGCCCTCGTGGCCGCAGGCCTCGCACGTGCAGGCCTCCAGGTCCTCGGGGGTGGCGGGCCGCACCTCCCGCACGGTGACGCTCACCTCCAGGGCCTGCCCCGCCAAGGGGTGGTTGAAGTCCGCCACCACGGTGTCCCCGGTCACCCTTGTGATAATGAAATACACCGGATGCCCCTCTTCATCCTCGGTTTCGAATACCGCCCCGGGAATGAGCTCCACCTCCGGCGCAAACTCGGCTTTGGGGATCTCAATGACCAGATCTTCGTCCACCGCCCCATAGGCCTGCTCCTGGGTAAGATACACCGTGGTATGGTCTCCCACCTTCAGGCCCAGCAGGGCGGTTTCCAAATCCGGCGGCATGACGCCATGCCCCATACAAAAGGACAGCCGTTCCGGGGAGCCGCTGGCAGGAAACTGCTCGCCGTTCTCCAACCGGATCAAATAGTCCACCGTAACATAGGAATCTTGAGTAATGTGCACGGGTCTCCCTACCGTCTTTAGGGGTGCGCTGCGCGGCATGGCGGACCTGGAGGCCCACCGGTGGTTGGACCGTCCCCAGCTCTGTACTTGCGGTCCTCGGGAGCCGGCGGGGACGTTTGCGAAGGGGGGAACAGCCCCTCTCCTCGGGCCTCTTCCCCCGGTGCTCTTCCTGGTTTTCCATCAAAAAGGGGGATGGGCCCGGAAGGCCGGGCTTATCCCCCTCGGATTCCCTCTGCTGGGATGGTGCCGAGCAAAATGTTTCTATCCGGTTTTCAGGCGGGCTTGGTTCCCAGGATGATGCGGCCCGTTTTAAATAAGTTGCACGGGATGACCTGATCCACCTGGATACCCGCGTCCTTGAGGACCTGGATGACATCCAGGTCAGTGGTGAAGCCGATGCGCACAAAAATGGGCGCCAGGAGATCTTCCAGGCGGCCCCAATAGCTGCCGTTTTCACTGCGGGTGTGGTTGACCACGATGAACTTGCCGCCGGGTTTCACCACCCGGAGCATTTCCCGGCATACCCGATGGGGATCGGACACGGTGGTGATGACGTAGGCGCTCATGAGCGCATCAAAGGTGTTGTCCGGAAACTCCAGGTGGCTGGCGTCCATCACATGCAGGGAAAAGCGGCTGCCGCTGTTCAGGCGTCGGGCTTTGGCTCGGGCCTGTTCGATCATGGCCGGTGAGATGTCAATACCCACCAGATCCGTGAACGGGGGATAGTATTCCAGGGTGGAGCCGGGGCCCACGCCGATTTCCAGAATCTTCTGGTGCGGTCGCCGATCCAGATACCGGAAGGCCTGCCGCCGGCCCGGACCCAGGAGGTGGCCGAAAATGTGGTCATAGAAGGGGGAATAGAAGGAATATAATTTTTCCATATATGAAGGGCAAACTTTGCACTTCATGTGGGGACCTCGCTTTAACCTGAGATTGTGAGTGAAGTGGTCGGAAAGAAGTTAGGATTTTTTGAACAGGCCAATTTTATCGCGCTTTGCGTCACAAAGTAAATGGATTTTTTTGTCAACTCTCCGGCCGGTTGATTTTTTCTGCGGCCGCGTCCGTCTGCGGGCCGGCCCCGGCGGACGGGACCCGCTCCACCCGCCAGCGGTCCACTGTCTCGGCATAGCGCAGGAGAAAGGGTTTCCCTTCGGAGCTGGCCACCAAAAAGACCAGTTCCTCAGGGGTGCGCCATTGCTTCAGGACCTGCGCCACCTCCAGCCAAACCCCCTGCCAGACAAAGCGGCGGGGCCGCTCATGGAGCCGCCCGCCACTGTAAGTCTGTACCGGGGAGCTGTGAGGCAGCCGTCCTTGGCCTGCAGCGATTCCCTTGTTCAAACCGCGCCTCCCTCGCCGACGCCCCCCAAAGGGACCTTGCTTGATAAAGGTTGACAGAACCGGGATCTGCCAGATATTTTACCACGAAGAGCCCGAACGGCTCCTTTGATTTTCTTTGGCAAAATTTTTCTTCTCTTTCTGAGGTTCCCGAAATTTCGGGGGAGGTTTTTGTGCATGGCGGGTAACAAACCCCAAGGGCTCAGACGGGTGGTGGTCACCGGCGTGGGCATGGTGACCCCCATGGGTCTGGATGTGGAAACGGTTTGGCAACGACTTTTGGCCGGGCAGTCCGGCATCAAACGACTGAGCGCCCCCTATGAAGAGGCCGCCGCCGCCTTCCGGGCGCCGGAGGACTTTCCCCTCATCGGCGGCGAAATCACCGGATTCGACCTGAAGCAGCTCATGACCGAGCGCAAGGACAATGTCACCAAGGAAGACCTGAAGCAGATCAAATACACCGACCGCTTCACGCAGTATGCCTTGGCTGCCAGTCTGGAGGCCATCAAAGACTCGGGCATCAACCTGGAAATCGAGGATCCGGAGCGGGCCGGGGTCATCATCGCCAGCGGCATGGGCGGCGTCGCTTCATGGGAGGAGTCCATGATCCGGCTCCTCAATGAGGGCGTGCGGCGGGTCTCGCCGTTTTTGGTGCCCAAGATGATTCCCAACCTGGCGGCGGGCAACGTCTCCATCAGCTTCAAGGCCAAGGGCCCCAACATCGCCCTGTCCACCGCCTGTGCCGCCGGCTCCCACGCCATCGGCATGGCCCTGCGCTCCATCCAGCTGGGGGAGGCCGACATGATGGCCGCCGGGGGCAGCGAAGCCGCCATCACCCCCTTGACCATCACCGCCTTTTACCGCATGGGCGCCTTGGCCGTCGGCTACAACGACCGTCCCCAGGCGGCCAGCCGGCCCTTTGATATCCAGCGCTGCGGCTTTGTCATGGCGGAAGGCGCCGGTATTCTGGCCATGGAGGAGTTGGAGCACGCCAAGCATCGTGGCGCCCACATTTATGCGGAAATCGTGGGCTTCGGCATGACCGGCGACGCCTATCACATCACCGATCCCCATCGGGAGGGGGCCAGGCGGTGCATGCAGCTGGCCCTACAGGATGCCGGCTTGACCCCGGAGGATATTGACTACATCAACCCGCACGCCACCGCCACGCCGACGGGGGACCGCAATGAAGCCCTGGCCCTGAAAGAGATTTTCGCCGGGAGCAAACGTCCTCTGATCAGCGCCACCAAATCCATGACCGGCCATCTTTTGGGAGCCGCCGGCGCGGTGGAGGCCATTTTCGCCATCCTGTCCATCCGGGATGGCGTCGTGCCGCCCACCATCAACCTGGACGAAGTGGACCCGGAATGCCTGGGCCTGGAATACGTCACCGGCACCAGCCGGAAGGCCGACATCCGCTACGCCCTGTCCAACTCCTTCGGCTTCGGAGGGACCAACGCCAGCCTGGTGTTCAAAAAGTACGAGGATTGAGCTGGTTTTCCGGGAGCGGGCCGCACGAAATCCCCGGCGGCCCCTCCGCCACACCCCACCCCAAGGCCGTCAGGATGCCCCAGCCGCCTGCCACCATTCGCATCGCCATCATCGTGGACCGGGAGCAGGCTGGCTGTTTGCCGCTCCTCCTGCCCTTTTCCGTGGCAGGCTATCCTCAGGTGGAGATTGAGTTCTTCCGAGCCCCCGGCCCGGCGGCGGAATCTCCTCTTCCCGCCTGGGGGCCGGAGGCCCGCCCGGAGGCGATGGAGCTGGGGCTGTACCAGGGGGAAACCGTCGCGGCCCTCAAACCCCTCTCCCAGCTGAATCCCGCTGACTATGCGCTGGTCCTGGACTGGCAAAGCTGGGTTACCCGGGTGCTGGGGGTGCCCCCGGAGCACCAAGGCAATCTCGTCACCGGCCCCGGCACTCCCTACCTCGAGCGGGTGTTATGCCAATACGAGGAGCTGCGCCAAAAAATCGAAATCAGCTCCGCCATTTTGCTGAACGTCACCGACGCCATCGTCACCATCAACGAAGACCACGTCATCATCGGCTATAATTACGGCGCCGAGCGTCTGTTCGGCTATTCCCGGGCCGAAGCCCTGGGGCAGGACCTGAAGATCATTATCCCGCCGCCCCACAAGGAGAAGCACCGGGACTATGTCCGCCGCTTCCTGGCCACCCGGGAGGCCCGGGTCATCGGCAAGCACCTGGAACTTTCCGCCCAGCGTCGGGATGGCACCGAGTTCCCCATGAGCATCTCCTTTTCCATGGCAGAAATTCGGGGCAGCCTGTTTTTCACCGGCATCGTCCGGGACCTGACCGAGAGCAAGCAGATGGAAGAACGTCTGCTGCAAAGCGAACGCCTGGCCGCGGTGGGCAACACCGTGAGCCACATCGCCCACGAAATCAAAAACCCTTTGGCCATCATCGGCGGCTTTGCCCGCCAGGTGGCCAAAGCCGACACCCTGGACGACAAGGGCCGCCAGAAGCTGAACATCATCGTGGAGGAGGTGGCCCGCCTGGAGGCCATGATCGCCGAAATGCGGGATTTTGTAAAACGCCCCTCTCCCCGCAAGGTCACCGGCAGCCTGGAGGCCTTGCTGGATGAAGTCCTGGAGCTCTTTGAAGACTCCTTTGCCCAGCAACACATCACCCTGCACCGGGTGCAGGAGGCCGAGCTGCCGCCCCTTGCCTTCGATCCCCAGCAGCTCCACCAAGTGCTGGTGAACCTCCTGAAAAACTCCCTGGAGGCCATGCCCCGGGGCGGTGAGTTGACCGTGGTCACCCGGCTTACCGAGCGCCACGCCGAAATCCGCATCACCGACACCGGCGAGGGCATGCCCCCGGAAGTCCAGGCGAAGATTTTCCAGCCCTACTACACCACCAAGGAGAAGGGGACCGGTCTGGGGCTGGCCATCTGCCGCAATATCGTCGAGGAGCACGGCGGCTGCCTTTTGGCGGAGAGCGCCCCCGGGCGGGGCTCGACCTTCACCATCCAGATTCCGCTCACTGAGCCGGCGAACTGAATGTCTGCCTCGGTCTCGCATCCCTTGTTGGCCATCCGGGACCTCCGGGTGCACTTCCACCTGCCCGCCGGCCGCCTGAGGGCCGTGGGGGGCGTCAGTTTGGACCTTTTTCCCGGCGAGACCCTGGGCCTGGTGGGCGAATCCGGCTGCGGCAAGACGGTAACCGCCCATGCCGTCTTGCGACTCCTGCCGCCGGAGACCGCCCAGGTGGAGGGGGAAATCCTCTTTGACGGGGAAGATCTGCTGTCCCTGCCGGAGCCGCGGCTGCAGTTGGTGCGCGGCGACCGCATCGCCATGGTCTTTCAGGAACCCATGACCGCCCTCAACCCGGTGTTCCCCATCGGCGATCAGGTGGCCGAGGTCTTTCAGGTGCACCGGGGGCTCTCCCGTGCCCAGGCCCGGGAGCTGGCGGTGCGGGCCCTGGAGCGGGTGGGTCTGCCCGATGCCCGGGGCCGGTTGAAGCACTATCCCCACCAGCTCTCCGGGGGGTTGCGGCAACGGGTGCTCATCGCCATGGCCCTGGCATTGGAGCCCGCCGTTTTCATCGCCGACGAACCCACCACTGCCCTGGACGTCACCATCCAGGCGCAGATCCTGGAGCTCCTGCGCCGCCTCAAAAGGGAACTGGGCCTTTCGGTCCTGTTCATCACCCACAATCTGGGCATCGTGGCCCAAACCGCCAACCGGGTGGCGGTGATGTATGCCGGGCTGATTGTGGAAGAGGCCCCCACCGCCCGTCTGTTCCAACACCCCTGCCACCCCTATACCCGGGGCCTGTTGGCTTCGGTGCCCCGGCTGGACTTTCGCCACCCGCCGGGAGAGCACCTTGCCTCCATTCCCGGCCAGGTGCCCAATCTCTATGCACCGCCGGCAGGTTGCCCGTTCGCCGAGCGCTGCCCGCAGCGCCTGGCGATCTGCGATGAGGCTCCACCTTGGAAAATCGTGGGGACCGGACACCGGGTGCGCTGCTGGTTGTATGGATGATTTTCCCCCACCCTTTCCAGTCCTTGTCTGGAATATCCCTCGGGAGACACCGTCCGCCTTCCTTGACATCGGGGGAGCGGACCGCTACAGTAGAGGAGCGCCGCCCGTGTGACACCAGCATGCGGGCCGGCGGCCTCTCCCCTCCCTTGCAGAAACCTATGGCCAGGATTCTTTACGGCGTTCACGGCACCGCCCACGGCCACGCCATTCGCGCCCTGACGGTGGCCCGCGCCTTTCCCGAACATGAGTTTCTCTTTTTGAGTTACGGTCGGGGGGCCGCCATCTTGGCCCGGGAATTCCCGGTGGAGGAAGTGAACGGGCCGCTCACCGTATTTTCCCGGCACCGCGTGGCGCTGGGGGCCACGCTGTGGGAGAATGCCAAGATCCTGCGCCACAGCGGCCGCCTTCTGGCCCGGGTGGCCCACCTCATCCGGGACTTCCGTCCCCAGGTGTGCCTCACCGATTACGACCCGTGGACCCCTTGGGCCGCCCGCCGGGCCGGGCTTCCCTGCCTCTCTTTGGACCACCAGCACATCATCACCCTGTGCCGCCATGCCCTGCCCCGCTCCCATCTCTGGGCCTCCTTGACCACCGGATTGGCGGTGCGTCTGCTCTTCAGTCAGGCCCGGGAGTATCTCATCACCTCGTTTTTCCGTCCGCCCCTGAAATCCCGGGTCAAGGCCCGGCTGGCGGGCCCGCTCCTCAGAGAGAGCGTCTTGTCCCAGCGGCCCTCACCCGGGGAGCACGTGGTGGCCTACCAGAGCGTGCCCACCTTTGCCGGATTTGTCGCGTTTCTCCACTCCCTGAAGCGGCCGGTGCGGGTGTATGGCTTGCCGCGGCAGGGCACCGAGGGCAACCTCACCTTCAGGCCCCCCTCGGAAAAGGGCTTCCTTTCGGACCTGGCTTCCTGTGCATACGTTATCTGCGGCGGCAGTCACACCCTGCTGAGCGAGGCCTTTTATCTCGGCAAGCCGGTGCTCTCCTTTCCCATCCGCAACGCCTTTGAACAGGTTTTGAACGCCCATTACCTGGAGAGATTGGGCTTTGGGGCGGCGTGCCGGGATCTGCGGCCCCCCCCGGGGCTGGGGCGGGATTTCGAAACACGGCTTGCCTCCTATCAGGCCAATCTGGCCCAGGGCAGCTTTTGCGGGAATGGCGAAATCTTTGCCCTCCTGGCCCGGTTTTTTCGGGAAGGGACGCTCTTTCCCAGCCGCCCCCGGGAAGTTGCCCCTCAACGAGTCTGAGGAAGGATTGCCGTGCCTCCCAGGCTGCGCCTCGCCATCACCGTGGACGTTGAGGAGGAAGGGCTCTTTACCGGCAGGTATCCCCGGGAGCCGGCCGGGGTGGCCAACGTCTCCTCTCTTCGGCGGGTGGAATTCATTCCCCGGGAATTCAGCCTGCCGCTGACCCTACTCACCACCTATCAGGTGGCCCGGGACCCGGCGGCTGGCCGGATCCTGAGGGCGTGGCGGGAAAACCTGGGGGCGGAAATCGGGGCCCACCTCCACCCCTGGAATACCCCGCCATTTTTGCCGGGGCCCGAACCCCGCTGGGTGGAGGAGCTCCCCGGCCCCCTGCTGGCCGACAAGTTGGCCACCCTGAGAGAGACGCTCATGGCGGCCTTCGGCCAGGCGCCCCTGTCCTTCCGGATGGGCCGCTTTGCTTGGGGTCCCAAGCTTCTCTCTCTGCTCCCCCGCTTCGGTCTCGCCCTGGACAGCAGTATGGTGCCCTTGACCCAGGTCATCGGCGGCCCCGACCATTTTTTGGCTCCCCTCGAACCCTTCCGCGTAAGCCTGCCGGAAAGGGATCTGCCGGTCGTGGAGGCACCGTTGACCCTGGTACCCCTCCTGCCCCGGCTGCCGCGGCTAATCTACCGTCTTTCCCGGCGCCTGCCGCCTCCATGGAGTCATGCCAGTCGGGCTTGGTTCCCCTTCCTGGCCGCCGCCGGCGTGCAACCCACCTGGTACCCTTTATCGTATATGCGTTGGGCGGTCAGGCTGCATGCCCGCCGGGGAGGCCGGACTTTGGTGATGTTTTTTCACTCCTCAGAACTTTTCCCCGGCGGCACGCCCCACTTCCCCACTGAGGCCCGGGTCCGGCAATTTTTGCGCAAGCTGCGCCGTTTTCTCAGGTGGCTCACAACCTGCTACGAGATTGATGGGGTGACCCTGTCGGCCTTGGCCGCCGAAGCCCGGCAGTCCTGGCCGCCGCGGCTTTTTCTCGCGGAAACGGCGGATTTGCCGTAAAATACCTACCATCATGCGGGTATCATTGCGCCTCATATCAGTTCCAAAAAACGACCCGGCCGGCTCATGCTCGGAAGGGGGCTTCCCATTTCTCTGCTGCAGCGCGGCCGCGGGGCGGATTTTCCTTTTGGCCTTTCTGGGCCTGGCCGCCGGGGAACGGCCATGAGCTCCATCCTCCTGGAGGTTCGGGACGTGGCCCGCACCTTCCGGCTGGCGGGACCCTGGGGGCGAGGGCCGGAACTCAAAGCCGTGGATGGGGTGAACTTCGCATTGGCGGCGGGCGAAACCTTTGGCTTGGTGGGCGAGTCAGGCTCCGGCAAATCCACCCTGGCCCGCCTGATTCTGGCCCTCCTGCCCCCCAGCCGGGGGAAGATTTCCTTTGCCGGCCGGAACTTGGCCAAGCTTGGCCGGGCGGACCTCAAAGAGGTGCGCCGCCAGATGCAGATCATCTTTCAGGACCCATATTCTTCACTCAACCCCCGCATGACCGTAGGCCGGCTGCTGGAAGAGCCTTACCTCATCCACGGATTGGGGACCCGAGCCCAGCGCCGGGAGTGGGTGGCGGAGCTGCTCGCGGAGGTGGGTTTGGCACCGGAGCACGCCGAACGCTATCCCCACGAGTTTTCCGGGGGGCAGCGCCAGCGCCTGGGGATCGCCCGGGCTTTGGCATTGAAACCCCGGCTCATCGTGGCGGACGAGCCGGTGAGCGCCCTGGATGTCTCCATCCAGGCCCAGATCCTGAACCTCCTGGGGGATCTCCAGACCCGCTATGGCCTCACCTACCTTTTCATCTCCCACGACCTGAGCGTCATTTCCCAGGTGTGCAGCCGCATCGCCGTAATGTACCTCGGCAAAATCGTCAACCTGGCCCCCCGGGAGGACTATGCACGGGGCCGCCTGCATCCTTACACCGAGACCCTCCTGCAAGCGGTGCCGCTGCCTGACCCCACCAAGCCCTACCGTCCCCCCCTCCTGAAGGGCGACCCGCCTTCCCCCTTGCAGGTGCCCTCTGGCTGTCCCTTTCATCCCCGCTGCCCCGAGGCCCGGCTGCCGGTGTGCCGGGACGAAGTCCCCGCCTTCCGGGAAACCTCCCCCGGCCACTGGGTGTCCTGCCATTTCCGCTAGCAGGTCGGTCATGGGAATTGCCCTGCCGCATCTGGAGCCGCCCCCTTGGCTTTACGCCCTCCTGGGCCGGACCGCCATCTGGCGGGGCATTCACCGCCGCTTCGCCACCGATCTGGCCGCCAGGCTGCCTTTTGGGGCCAGGCTCCTGGATGTGGGGACCGGCCCGGGGTTTCTCTTGCTTCAGGTGGCAAAAGTCCGCCCTGACCTCACCCTCACCGGTTTGGACCTGTCGTCCGGCATGTTGAAAATTTGCCGGCGCCACCTGGCCGGAGACCCCGCCGGCCCGCGCCTGCGCCTGGTACAAGCCGACGCGGGTGACCTGCCCTTCCGGGCCGCCGCCTTTGACGCGGTGCTGGCCACCTTCAGCCTGCACATCTGGCCCGACCCGGCCCGGGGCGTGGCGGAGGCGGCCCGGGTCCTCCGGCCCGGTGGCCGGGGCTACATCTATGAGCTGCAGCGGGAAGCCCGTTGGCCGGACAGCCGGGCCTTCGCCCGGGAAGCGGGCCTGCCTGCCTGGCTGGTGCATCCCCTGATCAAGGCCTTGGGCCCCCAACATGCCGTGAGTTCCCGGGAAT
>FWPV01000957.1_pt1 | contig 85107 bp, 76 predicted proteins | sample 2228371 | NCBI WGS metagenome assembly FWPV01 (sample SAMEA103939776, study PRJEB20133) | metagenome
GAACTACCGGAAGATCCTGGACCACCTGGGGGGATTGAAGCCCGGCGAAGAAAAACCCGTGCCCCCGTGGCCGACAAGCGAAGTCCGGTAGGAGCCGGCTTGCCGGCGACCCGTCACCTCGAGGAAAAAGCGATGCCCAAAACCCCAGTGAATCCAAGAAACCACCGGGGGAAGCCTCGCCCCCGACGCCGCGATCGTCTTCGCTCCGTGAAGGAGGCCTTCACCCAAGCGGGCTACACCGACGCGGGCATCCTCGAGCGCCTCGGCGTGAACGAGGTGAGGGAAGCGACGCTCGCTCAGAGGCCGGTCATGCTTTACCGTACCCGGGAGCTTTCACCCCTGGACGTCTTGCTCCGCCTGTTCATCCTGGAAACTCCTTGTGGCCTGGAGGCGTTCCGCCGCGCGGTCCGTCCCGGTTCCGTGGATGCCTGGGTGGAGGCGGGATTCGTGGTGGTGGAAGGCGCGGAGGTGAGGGCCGCGGTGCGGGTGCTGCCGTATCGCGGTCTGCTGGTCGCCTTCGATCTGAATGCGAGGCTGGAGACGCCGAAAGCCCGCGACTACGTGATGGGGATCGGAAGCAGCAGCCTCACCCTGGCCAACCTCACGGTGCGGAAGCCTTCGCGGGCGACCCTGGATGTCGGCACCGGTTGCGGCTTTCAAGCGCTCCTGGCCGCCGCTCACAGCGATCGGGTGGTTGCCGTCGACCGGAATCCCAGGGCGGTCCAATTCGCTCGACTCAACGCCGCGTTGAACGGCCTGGATCACGTGGAATGCCTGGAGGGGGATTGCCTTGAACCGGTCATCGGGCAGAGGTTCGACTTGATCGTTGCGAATCCGCCGTTCGTCATTTCACCGGAGACGCGCTTCATGTACCGGGACAGCGGCCTGGAGGCGGACGGGATCTGCCGGAAGATCATTGAGGAAGCCGCACGACACCTGAACGACGGTGGATTCTGCCAGGTTTTGTGCCATTGGGTGGAACGTTCCGGAGAGGACTGGAAGGGGCGGCTGGCCCAATGGGTCGCGGGGTCCGGGTGCGACGCCTGGGTGATCCGTTCGGAAACGCGGGATGCGGCCACCTACGCTTCCACGTGGATTGACCACACGGAAAGGGAGCGGCCGGAATCGGCGGGCGAGCGCTTCGTGGAGTGGCTGGCGCACTACCGGCGGCTGGGGATCGAGGCGGTGGGAGGCGGCATCGTGAATCTCCGGCGGGCGAGCGGGCGTGCAAACTGGTTCCGGGCGGAAGAGGGGCCGGAAAGGATGGTCGGACCCTGCGGGGAAGCGGTCCTCCGCGGGTTCGAAGCCCGCGATTTTGTGCAGGCGGCCGGGGACGACGAAGCGCTGCTGGCGGCGCGTCTGCGGTATTCGGCGGAAGTGAGGCTGGAACAGACCCATGTCCCGTCGGTTCCGGGGTGGATGCAGGAAAGCGTCCGGCTCGTCATGCCCCTGGGTTTCGTCGCGTCCGGGGACACGGACCCCTACATGGCCAACCTGGTGATCGGCTGCGACGGCCGGCGGCCCCTGGGCGGCCTGCTCCGGAAGATGGCCGCGGATTTGGAAGTGGAACCGGCGGCCATCCGGTCGTCTTTCTGCGACATCGTGCGCCGGCTCGTGCTCCAGGGCTTTCTGCTTCCGGTTTCCTCCCCGCAGCCTGCCGGCCTCACGCCCTCGGTGTGATGGGTCCGCGCAGCTTGGTGCGTTGCGTTCGGCTTCGCCTCACTTCACGCACCCTACGGGACTTACGCCGGATCGGGGCGGGCGGGGGTTGTGTTGCGATGTGTGGCGCGTTCCGTTCGGCTTCGCCTCACTTCACGCACCCTACGGGACGACGGGGCAGCGGGGGCTGTGGGGGAGTGCGCGAGGCAACCCACGGTTTGTGCCGATGCCGTAGGGTGGGTGGAGTCGCGCGGGAGCGCGACGCAACCCACCATGGTTGAGGCTGCTGATGGGTTCCTGGGCGACGCAGCCCGCGGCTTACGCCGGATCGGGGCAGGCGGGGGTTGTGTTGCGATGTGTGGTGCGTTGCGTTCGGCTTCGCCTCACTTCACGCACCCTACGGGACGACGGGGCAGCGGGGGCCCTGCGGGACGGCGGTGCCTTCACTTGTCCCCGAGGAATTTTTTGAAAAAGGATTTTTTCGGTTCCTGCGGGCGTTCCGGGGTCTTGGAAGCCTCTGTGGATCTGGGCGACTCTTCTTCGCTTCCGAGCGGCGGAAGTTCCTTTTCGGCCAGCCGGCCGCCGCCGAAAAACACGAAAACGGGGCCCCGGGGACCGAGGCTCACCTCGTCGTGGGGATGCAGGGGAGCGTGGATGGCGATGGGTTGTCCGTTGATGGAGATCTTTCCCTGGCCGGTGAGGTCCTTCACCCAATAGGTGTCTCGTGCGAAGAAGAACTGCACGTGATGATCCAGAATGTCGGGGTGGTCCATGACGCAGTCGACCCTCGGGTGGCGCCCGAGAACGATCGGGAGTTCGCGGAAGGATCGGAGCGTCGGTCCGTACTGGATGACCAGAGGGACCTTGACGGGCCGGATTTCCGGCGCTTCGGGCGGCGGCTGTGGGCGGGCGGCTCCAGGCGTCCGAGGGGGAGGCGGCTCCGCCGGTTGCGGCGGCACGGGCGCCGGAGGGGGCTCCGGTGCCGGGGGTTGCGGCGGTACGGGCGATGGCTGGGGCTCGCCGGAAACGGGCCGTTCCGCGGCCGGTTGCGGCGTGCGCGGTGCCGCACTTGGCGGCGCCTCGTCCTCGACGACCTTCGTGAGGAAGCTCACCTTGGGGCCGACTTCGGCAAAGGCCAGCACGTCGCCGTCTTTCAGGAACGCTTCCTGGACCCGTTTTCCGTTCACGTAGGTGCCGTTGGTGCTGTGGTCGACCACCTTGAACCGGTTGCCTTCGCGGACGATCTCGGCGTGTTTTCTGGAAACGATCTTGAGATCCGCGGGAAAGCGGACCTGGGAGTCGGGGTGCCGCCCCACGGCGACGACCGCTTCTTCGAACTCCTGGATGGTTCCCAAGGACGGGCCCTGGATGTGGACCAGCTGAATGACGATGCGGGGCGCACGTTTCATGGCTCTCTCGCCGGGGTGAAGAAAGGGTCCATGATCGTCGAGGACGAACGTTCGGAAAACCATGCTGTGCTTGAGGAGATCACGTGTCGCGGTTACTATACTCTAACCGCCCGATAAGCTGTCAAGGCGGATTCCGGGAATCTTCCCCGGCTTCGGCATGCCGTGCTCCCGAACGAAGCCGTTCCCTCCTCCCCGCGGGCGTCTCCCTGCAGATCTTCCGGTTCCGCAGCATTGGGGGGCCTCTTCGGAGGACCCCATGATTCAAGTCGTCGCCACCGGCAGGACGGACCCGGGACTCCGGCGCTCCAACAACGAGGACGCCTTTCTCGTGGAAAGCCAAGGAAGGCTCTGCGCCCTGGCGGACGGCATGGGCGGCGCCGCGGCGGGGGAACTGGCGAGCCGGATTTTCGTGGAAACGGCGAAAGAAGTGTTCCGGGAGCGCCCGTTGCGGGATGAAGAGACGGCGCGCCAGCTCCTTGAGACCACGTTCGGCCTGGCCAACCAACGCATGCTGGAACACGTGGTGGCCCACCCGCACCATCGGGGCATGGGCTGCACCGCCGAAATCCTCACCTTCCACGAAAACGGCTACGTGCTGGGCCACGTGGGGGACAGCCGGGCCTACCTGTGCCGGCGGTCACGGTGTGCGCGGCTGACCCGCGACCATTCTTTGGTGCAGGATCAACTGGACCAGGGGCTCATCTCGGAAAAGGAAGCCAGGAAGCATCCCATGCGAAACGTGGTGCTCCGAGCCGTCGGGGTGGACCCGGTCCTCGCCCTGGACGTGGTGAAAGGCGTTGCGGTGCCTTCCGACATCTTTCTCCTCTGCACCGACGGGTTGACGGACATGGTCGAAGACGCCGTCATCCTGGAGGTGCTGTCCGCCCCGGTGAGCCTGGAAGCCAAGGCGGAAGAACTCATCGCCGAAGCCAAGAGGGCGGGGGGATGGGACAACATCACGGTGGTGCTGGCGGAAGTGCTGCCTCACCGAAGGACGCGTGACGGTCATGTCGGACCCCAGGACGATTGAACCCGGCTCTCCAGCGCCGTCCCATTTCGGGCGCTACCGCGTGCTCCGCGAACTGGGGCGCGGGTCCATGGGCGTCGTCTATCACGCCCACGATCCCCACATCGATCGGCCCGTGGCGCTCAAAGTGCTCCGGCACGACCGGGTGATGAGCCAGGAATTCGTGGAACGGTTTCTCAAGGAAGCAAGGGCCATCGGGCGGTTGTCTCACCCGCACATCGTCAACGTCTACGACGTGGGTGAAGACCACGGAACGGTCTTCATCGCCATGGAATTCATCGAAGGACGGGCGCTCAACGCCTGCATGGTGGGCGAGGCCTTCGACCTGGAGCGGATCGCGGAACTCACGGTCCAGGTCGCCGAGGCGCTGGATTACGCCCACGGCAGAGGCATCGTCCACCGGGACATCAAGCCCAGCAACATCATCGTCCAGCCCGACGGGTCGGTCAAGATCACGGATTTCGGGATCGCCCGCATCGAGGACCCGGCCGCCACCCAGCACACCCAGGCCGGCGATATCCTGGGAACCCCCGCGTACATGTCGCCCGAGCAGGTCCTCGGGAAGCAGGTGGACGGGCGTTCGGATCTCTTTTCGCTGGGCGTCATCCTCTACGAACTGGTCTGCGGGCGGAGGCCGTTTGCCGGAAAGGCCATCGGCACGGTCCTCACCGCCATCGTGCAGGAAGAACCTCCGACGCCGGCCGCGGTCCGGCCGGACCTTCCCGAAAGCGTAGCTCGGGTGATCTCAAGGTGCCTGCAAAAGGATCCGGAGGCCCGCTACCGGACCGGGCGGGAGCTGGCTCGAGCCGTGCGCGCATGGCGGGCGCCGGAAGCGGGCCGCAGCGAGGACATCGGCCGGAAGACCCCGGTCGTTCCCGTGATTTCCGGACGAAGGAAAGCCGTCTATGCCGTGACGCTCTTTGTCCTTTTGGCGACGGGTGCCGCGCTGGTGGCCTCCAGGACCGGTTTGCTTTCGAACCCGAAAGTGCGGGTGGCCGTGGAAAGCGATCCGCCGGGCGCGGAGATCCTCATCGATGACGTGCCTCACGGAACCACCTCCGGAGCCGTGAAGCTTCGCCCGGGGAAGGCGGTCCTCCAGGTGGTGAGCGTGCCGCCTGGAGCGGACGTTTCCGTGGATGGCGAACTGAAGGGCGTGACGCCGTTCGAGCTGGAGGTTCCCCTGGGCGAACACCGGATCGGTCTCTCCAAGGCGGGCTATGCGGACCACGAGGAGGTTCTTGCGTTCGAGAGCGAAAGGCTTCGGACCGTCACCGTGGAGCTGAGCCCCAAGTCGGCCGTGCTGGAAATCCAGAGCGATCCGCCCGGAGCCACCGTTTTCGTCGAAGGGCGCGAGCAGGGCACGACCCCGCTCGTGGTCGAGACGCCTCCGGGCCGCTACCTGGTTGCGGCCTCCAAGACGGGCCATCACCGGTGGGAAGGGACCGTGCGGGTGAGCGAACAGAAGAAGGCGGTCCTCCGGATCCGGCTGCCTCCCGTGGTGGTGTATCTCCAGGTGGGAAGCTCGCCGCCGGGGGCCCGCCTTTTCGTGGACGGCGAAGACGCCGGCGAAACGCCGGCCCGCGTTCCGGTCTCGCTGGGGACCCACGACATCCGGCTGGAACTGGCCGGCTACAGAGGCTGGACTCGAACCATCCAAGTCCCCGAAGGATTCAAGGAAAACAGCGTCTTCGATCTGGGGACCGTTTCGCTGGAAGGGCGGTGAGCCGTGACGGCGTCTGGATAATCTCGTAGGGTGCGTGGAGGCCGTGCAAGCGGCCGCAACGCACCAAACCCGGGCCGCCGTCGCAAGTTACCGAACCTCGTAGGGTGCGTGGAGGCCGTGCAAGCGGCCGCAACGCACCAAGCCTCTCATGTGGAGGTCGACCATGAGGACATCGTGCCGCCTTGGGTGGAAGCGACGGTTTCACGCTGCCGGCCTGCTGCTGGTCTGTGTGCTTCTATCCTTTGGCGGTCGGGCGGAGGCCCAAGGGGCGGCTTGGGAGCTGGTTCCGGTTCCGATCCGGGAGGCGGAGGATCAAATCACGCGCGAGATGACGCGCCGAGGCTTCGAGGTGACCCGGACCGTCCGGCCGGACGGCACGGTTCTTCTCACGGGCAAAAACGATGGAACCACGCGGACCGTTTCACTCAGGCCCCGATCGGCTCTGGCCACGGAGATCCTCACGGAAGGCGGCGGATCGGGCTCGAAGGTTTCCGGCTTCGAAGCCGACCGGAAGGAAGGCCGGGACGCCGCGCCGCCTCCCTCCGAACGTTCGCCTCCCGACGCGTTTTTCGGTTCCCAGGGCATCCCGTCCCGGGTGCTGGCCCGCATTGAAGTGTCCGTCTGCGTGGAAACGGTGAACGCGGGAGGCCGGATCCAATTTTCCGGCACCCTGCTCGAACCGGGAAACCGCGTGCTGTCCACGGCCCACGATCTGGGAACGGCCACCCGGTTCACGGTGACGCTCTTCGACGGCCGCACCGTGGAGGCGGCCTTGGGCAGGGCCGATCCGCGCTCCGACCTGGCGCTTCTTCGGCTGGCGCGGGGCGCCGATGCCGGCATCGGCAAAGAGGATTTCAGAAACCTCCTGGGCGTTGGAGAGATGGTCTACTCGGTCAGCTGTCCGCTGGGCCTCGTGGGCACCGCCCACCCCGGGATGGTGCACGGTCCGCCGCGGCGCGCCGGTGAACAGCCCTTCTGGCAGGTGAACATGGAAATCCTCCCGGGAAGCAGCGGGGGACCCGTGTTCGATTCGGAAGGCCGTTTCGTGGGGATCATCAAGGGGCGTTACCGTGGTACGGCCACCTTGGGGTTCGTGATCCCCGTGGAAACGGTGCGGGCCTTCCTCAGGTGATTCCCGGGAATCGGCGGCATCGAACCCACCGTAAGAGGAGTTTTTCATGAAATGGAAAACGAACCGGTGGGCCGCCTGCGCGGCGGCCTTGATCCTGCTGGCATGGCCGGGCGCTTCATCCCTGGGGGACATCGCCCCGGGGAAGAGCGCTCCCCCTTTTTCGGCCGAGGACCTCCAGGGGGTCGTTCGGGACCTCGGCGCGGAAAAGGACCGGCCCATGCTGGTCCTTTATTTCTTCGAACCCGAAGACGGGCCGAGCCGTGAAGGCCTGCTGAGCCTCAACCGCCTGGCGGTGCAGTACAAGGACACGGATCTCCGGGTGTGGGCGATCACGGCCGCGCCCGAGGATCGCGCGCGGCGGTTCGCGGAATCCACCGGGCTGCAGTTCCCTGTCTTGGCCGATGCCGCGCCGGTGAGCGCCCTGTACGGGGCCGACGCGATCCTTCCTACCGCGTGCGTCGTCGGCCCGGGACTCAAGATCCTGGACCACATCCAGGGGGGAGGCCGGGCGGCGGAAACCATCCTGGTGCGGATCGCTGAACGGGAGCTCCAGCGCAAGGAAACGCGGCTGGCGCAGGCGATCAGCGAGGAGGTGATCGCCGGGGATCCGAAAAACGTGAAGGCCCGGGCGGTCAAAGGCCATGCCGCCCTGAGGGAAGGCCGGGTCCGGGACGCGGAAGCGGTGTTCCGGGACATGGCGCAGCAGGAAGGCGAAGGGGTCGTTCTGGGAAATGAGGGTCTCGCCGCGGTCTACGCGAAGAAGGGCGATGTGGAAAACGCGGTGAACGCCGCTCGGGTCGTGGAAGCGAAAGCGCCTGAACGGGGATTCGTGCACGTGGTCAAGGGAAATCTGCTCTATGCCCAGAACCGTGAGGACCAGGCGCGCGCGGAATACGAAAAGGCGGTTCGAAAGAACGAGGCGGCACCGTACCTGCAAGGCGTCCGCTACAACCAGCTGGGCCGCTACCACGCGGAAAAGGGCGATTTCGCCGCGGCCCGTGAACTCTACGACCAGGCCCTGGCCATCGACCCCTACTACGTGGAAGCCACCAGCAACAAGGGGATGACCTACGAAAAGGAAGGCGACTGGTCGCGGGCGCTGGAAACCTACCGGGGGGCACTCCGGGTGAACGCAAACGATCCGGTCGCCGCGGTGCTCGCCCGCAAGGCCCAGGAAAGGCTGGAACTGGAAAAGGACAAGGCCCGGAGCGAGCGCGTGGACCGCCTGGTGAAGGAACTGGCGGAACGGTACCGGAAGGGAAAGAGCGGCTTCAAGGCGAAAGAGGACGAATGGACGTCCCGGCCCATGATCCTGACGTTCGTGGGCGTCGAAGCAAAGGGCGGCCTCCCGGAACGCGACGGCCTAGGACAGGTCTTCGTGGGAAGCCTGGCCGACCGGCTCAACGCCTCGTCGCGTGTCCGGGTGGTGGAACGGGTGGTCCTGGATCGCCTGCTGGAAGAACTGAATCTCGGTTCTTCGGAACTGGCGGACCCGGAAACCGCCCTGAAACTGGGAAGAGTGCTGGCGGCCAGGCTCGTCGGAACGGGTTCGCTCCTTTCCCTCACCGGCGGCACCTTTCTCAGCATGAGGCTCATCGATACCGAAACCACGGCCATCCCCATGATCGTGAACCGTCCCTTCGATACCGGCTTGAACCTGGACGAAGAACTCTATCGGCTCAACCGCGAGATCCTCAAGACCGTGATGGAAAAGTACCCGCTTCGCGGCTACGTGGTGGACGTCTCCGGCGACCGGGTGATGTTGAACCTGGGGTCCAACCACGGCGTGGTGGCGGGAACGGCCTTCGACGTCATCGAGGATCCGAAGCCGCTGAAGTTCAAGGGAAAGGAACTTCAGCGGGAACCGCAGGTGGTCGCCCGGATCCGGGTGGAGCGGGTCGAGCCGGACGTTTCCATCTGCAAGGTGGAAAAGCGGGAAAAGGAGTTCAAGGCCGAAGCCAAGGTGGAGGAACGCATCGATGAACCGGTCTGACGGCCGTGGCGGCCTTGATACCATCCTCGCCGGCGCGAGAAGGTGCTCCGTGGGAGCGGGCTGGCTCGCGATTCTGGCGGCGGCCCTCTGCGTTTCCTGCGCCGGAACCACCGGGCCCGCCGGATCCGCGGCCGGGCCGCCGTCCGTGGCCGTCTGGGACCTGGAGGACTACAGCCCGGCTTCCGGCGCCCGCCCGGAATTGGCCGGCATCCTCACCGGCGAAGTCATGCGCGTCTTTCAGTCGAGTCCTTCCTTTCGGCTGGTGGAACGGGAACGGCTGCTCCTGGCCCTGGAAGAACTCCGGTTGGGAAGCGGCCAACTGGCCGACGAGTCGACCCGGCTTCGCCTGGGAAAAATGGTGGGAGCCGCCGCGATGGTCTTCGGCGGCTGGCTGGAAGCGGGCGGCACCGGACGGCTCGACCTGAGATTGGTGGATGTGGAAACCGGCCGGGTGCTCCGGAGCACGGAAAGAGTGTTCCCCTCGACGGAGCTGGGCCGCTGGATCGAATCCGCCCGCACCGCGGCGGAAGACCTGGCGGGGCCTTGAGTCTCTTACGGCGCGGCGAAGGCAGCCTTGAGTTCGGCGAACACCCTGGCGATTTCGCCGGGATTCTTGGCGATTTCTCTGAAGATCTGCTCGGCGTCCTTCTGAGAAAGGGACACGCCGATGGCCTGCAGTTGCCGGATGAGATCTTCGGCCAGCTTTTTGTACTCGCCGACGCTGACGCTGATGGCCGATGGGACGGAGGTGGCCACTTTCGAGGCCACCGTTGAAAGGATAATCCACACGGCGCCCAGAACGCTGAATCGGGCTTGAAGAACCTTTGTTCCGAATTTCCCGACCATGGCCCCGGTCAATTTGCCGGCCGTGTCGGGCTTGCTCATGGCCGCGGGCATTCCCGAAGTACTGGCGGTCCACAGCTGCCTCAGAAAGGCGTCGAACACCCTCTCGTACAAGATGGGGGCTTTGGTCTTCAGCGTGTCGCGAGCCTTGAGGACCGCCTTGATCATCCGGTGCCACTTGCCGAAGTTTTCTTTGTTGGTGATGAGGAACTTGAAGACGTCGGTTCCGATCACGATCGCGGCGCCGACGCCGGTCGAGGAGGCCACGATGCCGAGCAGCAGGTTCACCTGAAATTCCGCCAGCATCGCCATGCCGACCGCCCCCTGGGCTCCCCGGATGGCCGGATAGGTCCTGATTTCACTGATGAAGCTTTGCGCCTCCTGCCCCCAGAGTTCACCTTTCACGAAGTAGAAGATCTGCGAGTTGTCCGCGTGGACCACCTGTCTGATCCCGTCGGAGGCCATGTAATTTTGGCCGGGGCGTATCGTACCCCAGATGCCGCCGGCGTGCGCCGACATGGAGGGGTTGAACACCAGCTGCGCCGCCATTTGCGGGGTGATGCGTATCGGCTTCGCCATGGATCCTCCTCCTTGCGGGGCACGGCGTGTCTTCCGCTGCCCCCTGACGCTCCGCCCGCGGGAAATCCGTCTCCTGCGGATCCGGGATTCGGTGCATTGCGGCAAGCGCTGCGCCCCGTCACGGCGCCGGGGGGGGCGGCGGCTGAAACACGGCGGGCGCCCGGGTCGATTCAAGCCCGGCGGCCGCTCCCACACCCGCATAGCTCCTTCGCACGTAAAGCGTCCCCGGGTTCGTGGCGAAGAACCAGTAGGCCTTTCCCGGGTCCAGGGCAGGGGAAGCCACATAGTCGCCGCCGCCCTGCCAGTCGTAAAGGACGCTTCCCAGGCCGAGAGGCGCGTTCAGCGGGTCGTTCACCACGTCGTCCCAGTTCACCGAAAGATCCGCAAAGGGGCACCCGATCAAGCGGTAGCCGGCGCCCACGGCCATCGAGAAGTCGCTCTTCAAGGGCACCCCGAAAAGTCGGATCGTCACGGCGTCGGCGGAAATGATCCACCAGCCCTTGCCGTAACGGAGGGTGTCCTGCCCGGGAGCGTTCACTTCCCTGTAAACGGGGGCCGTCGAAGACGGGCTGTCCAGCTGCGTGAAGACGCGCCACAGGAAGGGGTCCGCCGCACCGCCGAAGAAAGGCCGGAGCGTTTCGAAGGTGTCCGGACCTTGGGCGGCCGATACCGGAAGGGTGATCATGCGGTAGGCGTTGACCACCGGAGAGGACCCGGCGGCCGCCGGAAGAAGGATTTCGACCGCCATGGGCGACACCGTCCATGCCTTGGTCGCGGGTTCCGACACGACGGTTTGACCGGTGAGATCCACGAAGGAAGCCTGGATCGTGTCCACTCCCGGCCCTCCGCTTCCGGTGTAGGTGAAAGAGGCCCGTCCCGTCTCGTCCGTCGACGCCGACCCCGTGAGGCCGCCGTTGGGGCCCGAAACCACCTGGAAGACCACGAGCCGTCCAGCCACGGGTTCCGTGCCTTCGCTCAGCACGACCGCCGTCACCGTGTGTTCGGTTCCCGCTTCGTTGACCGCCTGTGTGGGGACGAGCTCGATGGATTCCGGGCCGACCCAGGTTTTGGCGCCCGCTGCGGTGAGCGTGTTTTCAAACGGATCCACGAACACCGCGACGATGGCGTCCGTCCCAGTCCCGCCGGATCCCGTGTAGCGGAACACGGCCGTGCCGTCGGTGGCCGTCGTGAGCGTGTCGGTGATCCCCTGGTTGGGGCCTTGGGTCACGGTGAAGGTCACGGCGACGCCCTGGATCGGTGCGCCGGTCTCGTCGGTCACGGTCGCCGTAACCAGGTGGTCGGTTTCCAGCCGGTTCACGGCGGATGCCGGCGCCAGCGCGATGGACTGCCGGTAGAACCAGTCTTTTCGGACCGTGTTCGAAGACTTGGGTTGGCCCAGCGAGTCCACGAAAGTGGCGACGATGGCATCCGTGCCGACGCCTCCTTCGCCCACGTAGGAAAAGGACGCCAGCCCGCCATCGCAGGTGGATTCGGTGTGGGTTTTCCCGGCATTGGGTCCGGAAACCACTTCAAAACGCACAGGGACGCCCGCGACGGGGTTCCCGTCGGAGTGGACCACGGTCGCCGTGACGGTGTGTTCCGTATTCACGGGGTTGGCGGCTTCGGTGGGAGACAGCGAGGCCGATTCTCCCAAGACCCACGTCACGGTTACAGGGGGCGTGGCCTGGAGATCGCCGAGCGCATTGATGAAATAGGCGCGAACCCTGTCCGTTCCCGGTTCGTCGCTTCCCAGGTAGGAAAACCCGGCCCGCCCGGAATCGTCGGTCGGAATCGATCGCGTGATGCCTGCGTTGGGCCCTGAAATCACTTCGAAGACCACCTGGCGGTCCACGATGGGGGTTCCCCGGCTGTCGCTGAGGGTAGCGACAAAGTCGGCGGTGGTTTCCACCTGCCGGTTCTGGGTCGAGGGCGCCAGGAGGATCTGCTCGGGGTAGACCCAGGTCTTGCTGACGATGCTCGAAATCTCCGTTTCCGTGAAATCCAGGAAGGACACCCGGATCCGGTCGGTGCCTCCCCGGGCGCTGGAATAGGTGAAGCGCGCCTCGCCGCTTCCGTCGGTCACGGTGGTGAACGACCGGCCTTCGTTGGGGCCCGAGAGGATCTGGAACGTGACCGATCGGTCCACCACGGGGACTCCGTTTGCGTCCTCCAGGGTCGCCGTGACGGTGTGGTCGCTGTCCACCAGGTTCACGGCGGCGGCGGGAAAAACCACCATCCCTTCATTGGCCCTCCAGGTCTTGGTGGCCGTCGCCGTCTGCAGGACTTCGGCTCCGTCCAGAAAGGAGGCTCGGAGCGTGTCGATGCCAAGGTTGACGCCTTGGTACGTGTAAGAGATCTGACCGTTTGCGTCGGTGAAACCGGTGAGCGGCGGAAAGTCCGTGAGGCCGGCATGGGGCCCGGAAACGATTTCGATGGTGACTTGCTCTTCAGCGGCGGGGTTTCCGAACTGGTCCAGGACGGTCGCTGTCACCGTATGGGGGGTGCCCGGAGGGTTCGCCGCGCTCTCCGGCGAAAGGGTGATGGTCTTCCGGAGCACCCAGGTCTTGAAGGTGGGTTCGGAAACCAACTGGCCGAAGCTGGCCTGGATGACGTCCGTTCCTTCCAGCGTGCTGGTGTAGGTGAAGGAAGCGCGGCCGGTGGCGGGGTCGATCACCCCCGTTCCCGTGGTTCCCGCGTTCGGCCCGTCGATGATGGTGAACAGAGCGCTTCCCGTCTGGGGGTTGCAGGCGGCGTCGAAGACCCAGGTGTAGACCGTATGCAGTTCCCCCAGGTAGTTCACCGTAGGAACGAGGATCCGGTTCACCCAGCGCTTGCACACTTCGTTCGAAAAGATGGTCTCCCCTGCGAAATCAAAGGAAGCCACGATGGTGTCGCGGCCCTCCAGCGTCCCCGTGTACGTGAAGGTCGCCTGGCCGTTCGCGTCCGTGACGTCCGTCCCGGTCACCCCCGCATGGGGCCCCTGGGTCACCTCGAAGGTCACCGTCACGCCCACGGCCACGATATTTTCGATCAGGTCCTCCCACGCGACCGCCGTGAGGGTGTGCGACGACCCCGTGAAGTTGGAACCGTCGTTGGGAGACAGCACGAGCGTCTGGGCCAGGGCCGGGGAGGCGGCCAAAAGGATGCAGGAAAGCGCGAGAAAGCCCACGAGGAGCGATTGCCGCCGGGCGGCTGGGATTCGTTCCGAACGGCCGGACCTGGAATCTGACCTTCGCTGCATAGCCCCCTCCTTGGTGACCCCCTTTGTAGGAGCCGGCTTACGACGTAACCCCATTTTCTTGTAGGAGCCGGCTTGCCGGCGACCCAAAGCCTACCGCTGTGCCCGCATTTTTTTTGAGCGACCCGAAGCGGCGGTTCGCTGCGGAACGTGGTCGCGTCCAAGGCCGCTCCACCAAGGGATCCGGATCGCTGTCTTTTCCTTGTCGGACACGCTCCTAAAATCGGCTGGTGAGCGAAAGCCCCAGCGAAAAGCCGGGGGCCGTCAGGTGGTCCTCGGGATGGGAGAAGCGTTCGCGTTCGTGGAGCACGAATCCAACGGCGTGGAGGCTGGCGGTGAGGTTCGGGTTCAGGTCTCTTTCGGCGCTCAGCCCCAGCGAGTACTTTTCCCTTTGGTCGGCGTAGGCCGGGGAAGATCCGTCGTAATCGTTTTCCTCGATGAGGAGGAATGCGGCGGTGGTTCGGAGCCGGGTCCGCTCCGCCGTTACGTAGCCGAAGGAAAGGGCGGCCACGTATTCGTTCCCGAAGCTGTTTTCATCCTCGGTCCGGAGTGCCCCCCGCCGGTCCCGGAAGTCGTTCTCTTCCCGAAAGACCGCCCGCAGCGTGAATCCCAAGTCCCAGTTGGTGCGAACATGCTGCACCGTCGTTCCGAAGTGGTAGGTGTCACCCGCTTCGAAGAAGTCGTCGTCTGAAACCGTGTCTTCCCCGAACGTGGCGAATTCGCCGAAGAGAGCCCATTGCCAGCCCGATCCGAAGTCGTGGCGGAGTTCCGCTCTGAGGTTGAAAACGTCCCCCGGGTCGTAGTCTTGAAGTTCACGGCTGAAATCGTATTCCCCACGCCAGGTGTAGCCGGCGGCGATGCCCACCGAGGTCTTCCCGAACACCCGGGCGACGCTCAACGTGGGGTTCACGTTGAAGCCTTCCCCGAAGCCGGTGATGCTCACCAGGTCCGGGTCCATGATCACGGGAAGGTCGCTTCTTCGTAGGTCGGTCTTTCCGGTCGGGAGGTTGAAGTCCAGCCCCACGAGGAAGTCCACGGGAAGCAGCCCCAGGAACGCGTAGGAGAGCCCGACCTTGGTGTCGAGCGGCCGGCTGAGGGAGGCGTCGTCGCCGTCGTCGGATTGGAACGAGGTGGCGGCGTAGCCGGAAAGGATGGAGGCGTAGAAGTTTTCCTGCTGGAAGTCGAACCGGATGGGGACATGGACCTGGTGGCCCGATTCGTCCAGGTTGCCGGACCAGTAATCCACGTGGAAACCGGATTGGGCGGATACCTCCAGGCTTGACCCGGCGTTCGGGAAAGCGGCCACACCCAGGACGACCACGGCTGCGATCAAAGCTTTCATGGCTCAGCATCCTCCTCGGCTTGCCGGAGTTTCATGCATCGGTAGGCGGCACCGCACGATGCCCCAATCCGTGGCCCGAATCCGTAGGGTGCGTGGAGTCCCGCCGCCGGGCGGGGCGCAACGCCCCCCCCATCTTCCCCACCGCCGTCACTTGCTCGGAGGCGGCGGCAGCTGCTCGGGCGGCGACGGCAGTTCCCGGGGCGTTCGCTGGTCGAGCACCGTTCCGGGGTCGGGAACGCGCCGCAACACCTCCTTGGGTGTGAGCTGGTTGGTGAGGGAGGTGCGGTCTCTCAGGTCGAAGAGGAACCGCCGGGTCTTCACGTCCTGGATGAGGCCCAGTTCCCTGAGTTCTTGGAGTGCGTCGGAGGCCAGGGTGAAGGCGGGGTCTTCGGCCAGGGCCGCGCTGTAGTAGTCCGCGGCCTTGTCGTACCGGGCCCGGTCGGCGGCGTCGATCCCGAAGAAGAAATGCATGGCGGCTTCCGGGGTCGCCGCGAAAGGCTTCCGCAGCTCCGCCTCTTCTTCCGGGGAAACCTCGATGGCCAGGAGCTCCAGGATCTCGAAGAGCAGTTCCTTTTCCATCCGAAAGATTTCCTCCAGAATCCCTTCAGCCGCCGGCGTTCCCAGCAGGCTTTCGGTGGGGGTCTTGAGCACCGGCGACGCCGCTTCGAAGGCGTCTTGCGGGCGGGGCAGGAGCCGGCCGCCCACGATGTAATAGGCCTGGAGCAGCCGCCCGACCCGCGGAGCCGTCTCCGGGGCCACCAGACCGGATGCGCCGAGTTGCAACTCTTCGGCCAGCGCCTGGATGCGGACCCGCTCCACCACCCTGAGCCCCTCCACCTTGGAAAGGTCGGTGATCAGCATGACGGCGAAGCCTTTCTGAAGCGGATCCAGCCGCTGAAGGCCCGTGGCGTTCTCGAAGTAGAGAACGGCCACGGTGTTTGGAGCTCCGACGGCGGAGAGCGCCTTTTCTTCCTCCAGCACCCGTCTGGCCCACACGCGGTCTTCAGGGGTCACCACCTGCCTGGCTTCCGCCGCCCCCGAAAGCACCGCGACCGAAGCCACCCATGCCAAGAACAGGAAAGCCCTCACTCTCATCGCGATCCTTTCCCATCACCCCGCCGCAACGCACCACCCACAACCGTTCCCGCCAACCGTAGGGTGCGTGAAGGCCGCGCATGCGGCTGCAACGCACCACCCACCGCTACCACTCCAACGTGAGCGTATCCGACTCCACGCTGAAACTTCCGCCTACGAGAAACGAAAGCCCGCTGGAAGCGGCGCTGATGCCGCCCACCTGGTCGCCGTTGTTGAAACTGTGCGAACCCTGGAGCGTCACGTTTTCCGGCGGGTCCGTTCCCGGGATGAAAAGGGTGAGGGTGACCGCCGCCGCGTTGAGGGGCGACCCGCCGCCGAAGCTCACCCGCTTGGTCCGGGTGTAATAGCCGATCCGGACGCCCTGGAAACGGACCTCGCCGCCGTCGTATTGCCAGCGGCCTTCGGCGTCGTCCACGTTGGTGAGGGTCGACGTCTGCACCAGGTCCAGGTCGATGGAATCGGCCAAAACGTCTTGCCCGGAAAGCAATACCACCGCAACGGCCAGGAAACTTAAGACGGCGAATGTCAAAGGTGCTTTCTTCATTTCAATCCTCCTTTGGGTAGGATACCCACGCCATACCGTTCACTGCGAAACGTCGCCGAAGACCCGACGACCCCACCTCCTGCCGCGTCACACACCGCCTTCTTCGGAACTTGGCGCACCCTGCAAAGGGACGCCGCAAACCCGGCGGCCTTCGGCCCCCGGCGCGGACAACCACAGACCCTTGTGCCGAAAGTCTCGGGCGGTTCGGAAGGCCCCTTCCCGCACTGCCTGAAGCCCGCTGGAACGACTCAGCGGACCGGTCGGCGAAAGGCTGACGGAGTGTCATTTAGAGCGCAATCAACCACTGAAAATCGGGGCCGGAACAGGAGAGGAAAAAGGGGAGTGTGACCGCCGCACCTTTTACCCGGTCGGTCTCCAAAAGGCGCGGCGTTTGAGATGCCTACGGTTGGGTTGTCTTCAGCATCAAAAAGATAGGGAACATGCGGCCCCTCCATGAACGCTTTATGGCTATCACAGTCGACTAAGAATCGTCAACGTGATTTCCGGTTTCCGACAAAGGCGTCAGAAGGTGCCCGCAAGGCTTTCGCCCGGGGGCCGTACTTGAGGCCGTCCGGCAATGAAAAGACATTGATCCGCATCCTTTGCGGCCCGGTTTTCAAGCCGTTACAGAACCTCCGGGAAGGGTTGCCTCAACAAGAAAGCGTGACAACACATTGTGGAACTCGTCCAGGGAATGTGAAAACAAATGGCTAACGCTTTTCTGCCTCGCACCCCAAAGTGGTGTGTGTTTTGCTAAAAACCTTCAGAGGATTTGCATGGCGTTCTGCCGGGTGGATCGGGTGGGTCACGAAATCAAGTGGAGAGTCCGGATGGATCGGAAGTACCGGGAATCCTCGTCGGGGCAGCAATCGAACGGTCCGGCCACTGAAGGGAACGCAGCGGCGGAAGGCGCTTCCGGCCGAATAAATCTAAAAGAAAAGCTTGAGGATGATCTCGCGGACCTTCAAGATCGCCTGGCTGGTGCCGATGATTTGCGGTTCGGAAGCCGTCATCGTTTTTTCAGTCCCGTATCATGAACCCTGAACGGTCCGCAGCCGCCCGCCTGGTCGATGCGTTGAAACGGGGCGGCGCCCTCGCTTCGCCGGCGAAGCCGGGACCGGATCAGGGAAGCAGCTCGGAAATCGCCTGGGCCAATTCCTTGAGATCGAAAGGCTTGGACAGCACCCGGTCGGCGTGCTCCTCCTCGGCAAGCTTTTCCGGTGAATTGCCGTATCCGGTGATACAGATCACCGGGGTCGCGGGATGGCGCCCCTTGGCGATCTTCACCAGCCCGATGCCGCTCACGTAAGGGAGCATCACGTCGACGATCATCAGATCGAACGGCTCCCCGCTGATCTTTTCCAGGCCCTCGAGCCCGTCGGCCGCCTGTACGACCGCGAATCCCGATTCTTCGAGGAAGCTGTGGAGAAGATCCCGCAATCCATCATCGTCTTCGATGATCAGAATTTTGCGCATAACCTTGCTTTCGTCGGCAACGGGTGGAAAGGTCCCTCACTGCGCGGCATCGAGGGCGCACCAGGATCCATGGAAAAGCGAATCGTTCGATGCTGAACGTTCGGATCTTATTCAAGAGGTTACTTGGCGAAACGCTCTCAAGTCAACGGAAAACGGGGGGGTGCGAAAGCGTTCGAGCGGCGGGGTGAAACGACGGGGTCGGAAGATGTCACAGCCGGGTGCGCCGGGGAGGCCGCCCCGGCCGGCGGGGGCGTGGCGCCGAACTCCAAAACGTCACGGCGCCGCCGCCGCGGTGGCGTCTCCCTTGGAAACGATCAGCTTCCGAACGGATTCCGGAAGCGAGGGGAACTTCTTTTCCATGGCGGGAAGCAGCTGGAGCGCCACGAGATCCCGCACGGAGGCGGCGCCGGCCTTGACGATCTTCAGGTATTCTGCGGCGAAGGGCGAACGTTCCAGGGTTTCCCCGCTTCCCTTCAGGTGGTCCACGCACAGGTGGGCCACGTGGAGCAGGGCCACCGTTTCCCGGGTTTCGGCCGGAATCCGTGCCGGCGGCGCGAATTCCGGATAATGCTGGTATTCGAGGCTCAGGCAGACGGCGTCCGGGATGTTCCACCTTTCCAGCAACATGGCACCGATCTTTCCCGGGTCGAGCATGTCGATGAGGACGTGGAGCTTCGGGTTCTGCCTCTTGAGGAGCAGGATCATGCTCTTTCCGATGTCGTGAAGCAGCGCGATGGTGCTCATCATCGAAGCCTTCTGTCGGTTGTGGAGCAGGCAGATTTCGCTGGCCAGTTGGGAAACGACCACCGAATGTTCGTGTAGTCCCTGGAACTCGGGAGTGCCCGGCATGGTCTTCTTCAACCCGTCGGCGATGACCAGCTGGTAAACCTGGTTGAACCCCAGAAGGATCACCGCGTGTTGAAAATCGGAGATCTTTTTCTGCCAGTTGTAGTGCGCGGAATTGACCCGTTTCAGCACGGCGCTCACGATGGACGGGTCGTTCCGGGCGAGGTTCGCCACGTCCTTTGCGGAAACGTTTTCGTCGAGGAGCATCTGGGCCAGGCGGCTGGCGTACATGGGGAGCCTGGGGACCTTTTCGAGCATGCCCACGATCATTTCGGATTGGGCGTAGTCGCGGTTCCTTTCGACGTGGGACCGCTGGATGTAGGCGGTCAGCACCTCCACGCGGTGGCGGAGGGTTTCCTGGCGCTCGAAGAGGTCCTGGATGCGGGCGGCCGTCGCGTCGTTGATGCGCTTCAGGATCAGGGTCCGGAGTTCCGGGTCCAGGGAGTTGAAGGTGGGCCAGCTCACCGTGAGCACCGTGGAGGGCTCGGTGGCCACCGCAGACCCCGTCCTCAGGATGGACTCGCACACGAACGCTTCCGGCACCCATTCGCCGGGCTTCAGCGTCCCCAGCTCCCGAAGCGTTCCGTTGCCGCGCTTGACAAGCCTGAGCGAGCCCTTGAGGACCAGGTGCAGGTTGGGGTCCTGTTCTCCTTCCTTGAAGAGCGCCTTCCCGGGCGCCACGCTCTGCAGTTCCCCCAGGTTGTAGAGCGCGATGAAATCCTTCTCCTTGAAGCCTTCGAAGGCGCTGCGATATTCGAAACCATCCGATCTGCCCGAAAATCCAAACATGAACGACTCCCGTCGGCGGTTGGCTGCAAGGACCGATACCATCCCTATCGGAAGATCGACGGCACGCCATTAAGCGAAATCCGACGGCCCGCGAAGGGGAAGTTCGGGAGGGCGGGCGTCTCAGGTTGAAACAGACCCTTCCGGCCGCACCGGAATCTTTTGGGGCGCGGAAGGAGGCCGGGGTTCGTGGCGTTTCGAGGCTGTCCCAAATCGGGACAGAGGGGGCTCAGGGCCGGGCCGCCTGAAAGAGCGCCTGGGCTTCGTAGGAACTTCGAACCAGGGGGGCGCAGGCCGCGCCGGAAAAACCCATGGCCAGCGCCTGTCTTTCCAGCTCCTGGAACGCTTCGGGGGTGACGTAGCGCACCACCGGGTGATGATGTTCCGACGGGGAAAGGTATTGCCCGACGGTGACGAGTCGGCAGCCGGCGTTTCGCAGGTCTTGCATCAGCGCGACGACTTCCGTCAGCTCTTCTCCGAGCCCCACCATCAGCCCCGACTTGGTCACCACCCGGGGGTTGTGAGCCGCCGCCCGCTCCAGCAGTTCCAGGGAACGCCGGTAGTCCGCCTGGGGGCGGACCTTGGGGTAGAGCCGGGCCACGGTTTCCACGTTGTGGTTCAGGACGTCGACGCCCGCGTCCAAGATGCGCCCGAGCCCGTCCCGGTTCCCGCCCAGGTCCGAAATGAGCACTTCCACGGGAAGATCCGGGAGCCGCCTGCGGATCGCTTCCACGGTCCGAGCGACGTGAGCGGCCCCGCCGTCCGGCAGATCGTCCCGAGTCACCATGGTGAGCACGCTGTAGCTCAACCCCATTTCTTGGACGGCTCGAGCGATCCGCTCGGGTTCCGCGGGGTCCGGCACGCGGACGGGGCCCTTTGCGACGGCGCAGAAGGTGCACCGGCGGGTGCAGGCGGGTCCGAGCAGCATGAAGGTGGCCGTACCCCGGTGAAAACAGTGCATCTGGTTGGGGCAGTGCGCCTCCACGCAAACGGTGCAAAGCGCCCGGTTCCGGATCCGTTCCAGGACCGGGGAATCGGGGAGCGTCGCGGGCATCCGGACGCGAAGCCACGGAGGCTTCCCAACCCGTCGCGTCATCGTCAAATCCTCCCTTCCACCTTTCGATGATCCTTCCGCTCTAAAATCCTTCCGCTTCAAGATCTTTCCACCCTTTCCCGTCCTCGCCCGTTCCTTTCGCCATTCTACCCTTTTGGTGGCCCGGGGCAAGCGTTCCATGGATCGCGCCGGCGGCAGGACAAGTGTCCCGTATCGGGATCACTGTCCCGATACGGGACATGCCGGACGCCGTTCTCATGCGGCCTTTCCGGAGGGGGCCTCCGGGCGGGTCAACGGGAGATCACGAGCGTTATCGGCGGGATGGCAAGGATCCCGGCGGGCGGGAACGGGGCCTGTATCGATCCGGTACGGCGGTTGCAACGGAAGGGGAAGGAGGCGGCCCGAAAGGCGGGGAGTGCGGACGATGGCCAAGTCTAAAGTGAAACGGCGGGAGTCTAGAAGATGAAGCTGAAAAAGGAACAACTTCTTGGTTTTTACAGGACCATGCAGACGATCCGAAAGTTCGAGGAGCGGATCGCGGACCTGTACGCCAGGGGTCTCGTGCCGGGCCTGGCTCACCTTTACATCGGCCAGGAAGCGGTGGCGGCCGGCGTGTGCGCCACGCTCAACGAAACCGACACCATCACCAGCACCCACCGGGGCCACGGTCACGTGATCGCCAAGGGGGCGGCTCTGGGGCCCATGATGGCGGAGCTTTTCGGCAAGCGGACCGGCTACTGCAAGGGAAAGGGCGGCAGCATGCACATCGCCGACATGGATCTTGGCATCCTGGGGGCCAACGGCATCGCCGGCGGCGGCCTGCCCATCGCCGTCGGGGCCGGCTGGTCCGCCAAGTGGCGCCGAACGGACCAGGTGACGGCGTGCTTCTTCGGGGACGGTTCGTCCAACAACGGGACGTTCCATGAAAGCCTCAACCTGGCGTCCCTTCACAAGCTTCCGGTGGTCTTCGTCTGCGAAAACAACCTCTACGGCATTTCGGTGTGCCAAACCAAGCACCAGGCCATCACCGACGTCGCGGTTCGGGCCACGGCCTACGACATGCCGGGCGTGGTGGTGGACGGAAACGACGTGACGGAGGTTTACACGGCGGCGCTGAAGGCGGTGAAAAGAGCCCGGGCGGGCGAAGGTCCGACGCTCCTTGAGTGCAAGACGTACCGGTGGCGCGGCCATCACGAAGGGGACCCCAACCAGGGGGCGCGCTACCGGAGCCGCGAAGAGATCGAAACCTGGAAGGAGAGATGCCCGCTCCAGCGCCTTTCTCAGAAGCTCCTGGAAAACGGGGTCACCAGTCGGGAGGAGCTGGAAGCCGTGGACCGGGACGTGTCCCGGGCCATCGACGAGGCGGTGGCGTTCGCCGAATCGAGCGATTTCCCGGAGGTTCGGGAAATGTACGAGGACGTCTACGTGGCGGAGGGGGCGAGCCGATGAGAGAGATCACCTACTGTGAGGCCTTGAACGAAGCACTCCGGACCTGCATGAGCGAAGACGAGCGGGTGGTGCTGCTGGGTGAAGACATTGGCTGTTACGGCGGGATCTTCCAGGTGACCAAGGGGCTCCAGGACGCCTTTGGGCCCGACCGGGTGGTCGACACCCCCATTTCGGAAACGGGCTTCGTGGGAGCCGCGGTGGGGGCGGCCGTCACCGGGATGCGTCCCGTGGTGGAAATCATGTTCATCGATTTCACCACCGTGTGCATGGACATGATCGTCAACCAGATGGCCAAGATGCACTACATGTTCGGAGGCAAGGGCCGGGTGCCCATGGTGCTGCGGACCAACGTGGGAGCGGGCCGGGGCACGGCGGCCCAGCATTCCCAGAGCTTCCACTCGTTTTTCATGCACATTCCCGGCCTTTACGTGGCCGTTCCTTCCACGCCCTACGATGCCAAGGGACTCCTGATCGAAGCCATCCGAAACGACAACCCGGTGGTTTTCGTAGAACACAAGCGCCTCTACAACACCACGGGGCCGGTTCCCGAGGAGCCTTACACCGTCGCCTTCGGCAAGGCGGAAATCCGGCGGCCGGGCGGCGACGTGACGGTGGTGGCGACCCACGCGCTGGTGGGCGCGGCCCTCGAAGCCGCCGAAGAAGCCTCCAGGGACGGCATCGACGTGGAAGTGGTGGATCCCCGGACTCTGACCCCGCTCGACCGGGACACCATCCTCCAGTCGGTCGCCAAGACGGGCCGGCTCCTGGTCGCCGACGAAGATCACCTCACCTGCGGCGTGGCCTCCGAAATCGCGGCCATGGTGGCCGAAGAAGCCATCTTCCACCTCAAGGCGCCCATCCTGCGGAACTGCTCCCCCGATACCCCCGTTCCGTTTTCTCCCCCCTTGGAGAAAGCCTACATGTTCGGAAAGGAGAGGCTCCTGGAATCCATCAAGAACCTGATGGCTTACGCGTAGGCCGAGGAGAGAAGACGTGGCAACCGAAGTCGTTATCCCCATGCTGGGCGTTACGGTCGAAAAGGGAAAGATCGTCGAATGGTTGAAGCGGGAAGGCGAGCCGGTCCGGAAGGGCGAAAGCCTTTTCGTGGTGGAAGTGGACAAGGCCACCACGGAAGTGGAGGCCCCGGCATCCGGCATCCTCGCCAAGATCCTGCTTCCGGTGGGCGAAGAAGTGCCGGTGCTGACCGTGGTGGGCATCATCACGGAACCCGGGGAAGCCGTCCCGGAACCATACCTCGAAGGAACTCCCGCCGTTCGAAGGCCGGAAGCGGAAGCGGCGCCGAAGGCCTCGGAACCCCCGCAGGCGGCGGCGACCCGGGAGCGCCGCCGGGAAGGCCCGGTGAAGATCGTTCCCGCCGCGCGCCGGCTGGCCCGTGAGAAGGGAATCGACATCGAAACGCTGGCGGGCACGGGCCCGGGCGGCGTGGTGCTCGTAAGCGACGTGGAACGCGCCGCAAGCCGCGAGGCGACTCCTGTGCCCCGGGTGTCGACGCTTGCGGCCCGGGAAGCCCGAAAGGCGGGAATCTCTTTGGGCGACGTGGAAGGAACCGGCGTGCGCGGGCGCATCATGCGCGGCGACGTGAGGGAAGCGGTCCGGGAACGGCGCCGGCCGGGGCTCGGAAAGGTGCTTCCCTTTGACGGCATGCGAAAGGTCATCGCCCGCCGGATGTCTCAGAGCGCCTTCACGGCTCCCCACATCCACTTCTTCACCGATGTCCGCATGGACCCGCTCCTGGACCTCCGTAAGAGTGTGCAGGCGCACTTTCAGGCCCACGAAGGGATCAAACCTTCGGTGAACGATTTCCTCATTAAGGCCGTGGCCCTGAACATCGCCGAATTTCCGCTGTTCAACGCGACCCTCAAGGGCGAGGAAATCCACATCCCGCCTCAGATCAACGTGGGGCTCGCCGTGGCTCTGGAAAGCGGGCTCATCGTTCCCGCGGTGGAAGATGCGGACCTGCTGGGCCTTGCGGCCATCGCGCGCCGGCGGGACGACCTGGTGCGGCGGGCTCGAGCGGGCAAGCTGCGGATCGAAGAAACCGAACGGGGGACGTTCACCATCTCGAGCCTGGCCGGATTCGATATCCACAGCTTTACGGCCGTCATCAACCCCCCGCAGAGCGCCATCCTGTCTGTGGGAAAGACGCGCGACGAGGTTTTCCTGAGGGAGGGGGAGGTGGCCGGCCGCAGGGTGGCGACCTTCGGGCTGGCGGTGGACCACCGGGTCATCGACGGGGCGGCGGCGGCGGCCTTCCTGCAGAAGCTGAAGGAAAAACTGGAACATCCGGCCTACACGTTCCTGGATCGGTAGAAAGTGGTTTGCGAGCGGCGGGTTGGGTTCCCGGCGGGCCGGCTCACGGCGGATCAGCCCACGAGCGGCTCCCGGCGGGACTTCGAGGAGGAATTCATGTTCGATCTGGCAATCGTGGGCGGCGGCCCCGGAGGATACACCGCCGCTATCCGTGCAGCCCGGGAAGGCCTCAACGTGGTCCTGGTGGAAAAGGACGCGCTCGGCGGAACCTGCCTCAACCGCGGATGCATCCCCACCAAGAGCTTCTACTACGACGCCCGGCTTTTCCAGGCCGCTCGCACGTCGGCGGTGCTCACCGGAACCGACGGGCTCGGCGTGGACCACCTCCAGCGGGTGAACCGGAAGCGCCGGGTGGTGAAGACCCTGGTGAGCGGCCTGGAAGCCGTTGTCCGGAGCCACGGCATCACGGTGATGAATGGGTCCGGAGCCTTGACGGCGCCGGGGCGGGTGCGGGTCCTTCGGGCGGACGGGCGTGAAGAACGCCTGGAAGCGCGACACGTGCTTCTCGCCACCGGATCCAAGCCGGCGGTGCCTTCCTTCATCGACGTCGACGGAACGCGGGTGCAGACCACCGACGAAGCCTTGGACGATCCGTCGGCGCCCGGGGAGGTGGTCATCATCGGAGCGGGCGTCATCGGCATCGAAATGGCCTCGGTGTATCTCAACCTGGGCTGCCGCGTGACGCTCGTCGAAATGCTCCCGGACCTCCTCATGAGCGAAGACGAAGACGTGCGGGTGGTCATCCGGGGACTCCTCAGGCTGCGGGGCGTTCCGATGCTTTTCAACGCCGCGGTGAGGGAAGTCCGCGTGAGGGGCGACCGGGTGGCGGTGAGCGTCGAAAACGGCGAAGGTGCTCTGAAGGTCCTCGAATCCGACCGGGTGCTGGTGGCCACGGGAAGGGCTCCGGTGTTTCACGGGATCGATCCCGACCGGCTGGGCCTTGCCAGGGAAGGGCCATTCGTCCGCGTCAACGAAACGTTCGAAACCAGCGTTCCGGGGGTTTTCGCCGTCGGCGACCTGGTCGGCGGCCTGATGCTCGCTCACAAGGCGTCGGCGGAAGCCGAGGCGGTCGTGGAACACCTCCTGGGGCGGCGGAAGACGGTCCGCCCGGAGAGAATCCCCCGCTGCATCTGGGGCATCCAGGAAATCGGGGCCGTGGGGCTTTCGGAAGCGGAAGCCCGGGCGGCGGGACGCGAAATCCGGGTGGGGCGCTTTTCCTTGAACGGCAGCGGCGCGGCTCACGCCATGGGCGAACCGGACGGCTTGGTGAAGGTCGTCGGCGACCGGGAAAGCGGAGAAATCCTCGGCGTTCACATCGTGGGGCCTCACGCCACCGACCTCATCGGGGAAGCGGCGTCGCTCATGACCATGGAAGCGGCGGTGGAAGACCTGGCGGAAGCCGTCAAACCGCACCCCACCATGAGCGAAGCGGTCATGGAAGCGGCCATGGACTGGAGCGGCCGGGCCGTACACGCTCTTTTCACAAGGTAGGAACCGACCATGCTGGCCATCGTTCCCATCCAGATGCTCCACGGGCTGGTCTACGGCATGCTGCTTTTTCTGGTGGCGTCCGGGCTCACGCTGATCTTCGGCATGATGGGCGTGCTCAATTTCGCCCACGGGGCCCTGTTCATGCTGGGAGCCTACTTTTCGTACCAGTTCCTTCAGTGGACGGGCCAGTTCTGGGTGAGCCTCCTCGTCGCCCCGGTTCTCGTGGGCGTCCTCGGCATCCTCATCGAACGGTTTCTCCTCCGAAAGGTGCACGTCCACGGCCACGCCCACGAACTGCTCCTCACCTTCGGCCTGGCCTACATCATCGAAGAGTTGGTCAAATGGGTGTGGGGCAACCAGCCGCTTTCGGTGGAAGTGCCCGCAGTGCTGGCGGGGTCCACGATCCTTTTCGGCATGACCTACCCCACCTACCGGCTGTTCATCCTCGGGGTTTCCCTGCTGGTTTTCGTCGTCCTCTTCCTGATCCTCTACAGGACCCGCATCGGTATCGTCGTGAAGGCGGCGGTGACCAACGTGGAAATGGTGAACGCCCTGGGGATCAACGTGCCGCTGGTGTTCACCGGGCTTTTCGGCGTGGGCGGCGCCCTGGCGGGACTCGCCGGCGTCATCGGCGGCCCCTACCTCATCACCAATCCCGCCATGGCGGCGACCATCATCATCGATCTTTTCGTCGTGGTGGTGGTGGGCGGCCTGGGGTCCCTGCAGGGAGCGCTGCTGGCGTCGTTTCTCATCGGCCAGCTCCAGTCTTTCGGAATCCTCCTGGTGCCGCAGATGGCCATCGTGCTGCAGTTCGTGCTGATGGCGGTGGTCCTGATCCTGAAACCCGAAGGTCTCCTGGGGGAAAAAGCCTGATGCGTTCCCGGACGATTCAAGGAATCGGACTGCTGCTGCTGGGCCTGGGCCTCGTGCTGGCTCCCCACTGGCTTTCCGAATACCGGCTGAACCTCTTCATCAACATGCTGATCTACTCGCTCTTCGCCATCAGCTACAACATCCTCTTCGGACAGGGCGGTCTGCTGTCCTTCGGCCACGCGGCCTATTTCGGCATGGGCGCCTACGCCAACATGATCCTCCTCAAGCATCTCCAATGGTCGCTCCCGGTGACCATCCTCCTGGGCGGAACCCTGGGCGCGCTGCTCGGCCTCGTCTTCGGAGTCTTCGTGGTGCGCTTGAAAGGCGTGGCCTTCGCCCTCCTCACCCTCGCCTTCAACCAGCTCATCTACGCCGTGGCCGAAAAATGGCGGTCGGTCACCGGCGGCGAAGACGGCATCGCGGCCTTCCGCTCGAACCTCCAGTGGGGACCCCTGGAACTGAACCTTTTCAGCACCGTGAACTGGTACTACTTCGTCCTGGCGGTGGTGGTTTCCGGGATCTTCCTCTGCCGGTATTTCAGCCTCACCCCCCTGGGGCGGCTCAACCTGTGCCTGAGGGAAAACGAAGAGCGCGCCCGCTTCATCGGATACAACACCTACGCGTCGCGGCTCGTGATCTATGTGATCGCGGCGTTTTTCGCGGGGGTGGCCGGGGCGCTGGCGGCGTCGTTCCAGGAGTTCGTGAGCGTCACCTTCATCAACCTGGACAAGGCGGCGGAGGTCCTCATGATGACCTTCATCGGGGGCGGCGGGACCTTCTGGGGTCCCATCCTGGGAGCGTGCGCGCTCACCGCCATCAACGATTTCCTGAGCACCTGGACGGAACGCTGGGCGCTGGTGCAGGGGACGCTCTTCGTCCTCCTGGTCCTCTACGCCCCCAACGGCCTCTCCGGGATCTATCTTTCCGCGAAGCGGAGCCATCAGAGGCGTCGCATGGGTGGAGGGGGAGCATGACGGACGGCGTCCTCTTGGATGTGAAGGGGTTGCACAAGGACTTCGGCGGAGTCCGGATCATCCAGGACCTCAACCTGCAGGTGAAAGAAGGGGAACGGCACGCCGTGATCGGGCCCAACGGAGCCGGAAAGACCACCTTGTTCAACCTGGTGACGGGAAGGTACACGCCGAGCCGGGGCGACATCGTGTTCCGCGGTCAGGCCATCACGGGCCTTGCCCCTCACCGGATCAACCGCCTCGGCATTTCGCGGTCCTTTCAGATCACCAACATCTTCGCGGGGTTGAGCGTCCTGGAAAACGTGCGATCAGCGGTTTTTTCGGTGAGCGGGCACCGGTGGGATCTTTTCCGGCGCGCCGACCGCATCGAAGCGGTGGAAGCGCGAACCCTGGAAATCCTGGAACAGATCCGACTGCTGGAACGCCGCAACATCCCGGCGGGCGAACTGGCCTACGGGGAACAGCGGGCGCTCGAAATCGGAATCACGCTGGCCACCGAACCCCGCCTGATCCTGCTGGACGAACCCACCGCCGGGATGTCCGTGGACGAAACCCGCGAGATCGTCAAGCTCATCGACCGCATCACCCGGGGCATGACGCTCGTCGTCATCGAACACGACATGGAAGTGGTTTTTTCGCTGGCCAGCCGCATCACGGTGATCCACTACGGAACGGTGCTGGCGAGCGGGACGCCCGAAGCCATCCGGGACAATCCGCAGGTCCGGGAAGCCTACCTGGGAAGTGAGACGGCATGCTGGAACTGATGGACGTGAACACCTACTACGGCGACAGCCACATCCTCCACGACGTGTCGCTTCGCGTGGACGCGGGCGAAATCGTGGCCCTGCTGGGGCGAAACGGCGTGGGAAAATCCACGACGCTTCGGACCATCATGGGGCTCACGCCGCCCCGGCGCGGCCGCGTTCGTTTCGAAGGGGTCGATATCTCCCGCTTCAAGCCCTTCCAGATCGCGCGGGCCGGCATCGGGTTCGTTCCCGAGGAACGCTGGATCTTTCCCACGCTGACCGTCCACGAGAACCTCCTGATCGGAATGAAAACCGGCGGTTCCACCGCGGCGAACGACCATCCCTGGAGCCTCGAGCGCTGTTACGAACTGTTTCCGGCGTTGAAAGACCGGCGGAACGCCAAGGGACGGTCGCTTTCGGGCGGCGAGCAGCAGATGCTCGCCATCGCGCGAACCCTGATCGGAAACCCCCGGCTCGTCCTGGTGGACGAACCCACCGAAGGCCTGGCCCCCAAGATCGTGGAACGGGTGGTGGACATCCTTTCCGAAATCAACCGGCAGGGCATGGCCCTTCTCTTGGTGGAACAAAAGCTTCCCGTGGCCATGCGGCTCGCTCGCCGCGTGTACGTCATGAGCAAGGGAACCATCCAGGGGCAGGGAACCCCCGTGGAACTCCAGGCAAACGAGGCGGTCCGGAAATGCCACCTGGAGGTGTGAAAACGGCCGGGCCATCGTGCGGCCGCCGGCGGGCGGGTCGTGGAACGGTCGGCCCGGTTGACCGTGAAACCCCCGGAGAGGAGGTGAAACCCCGCAAACGGACCACAGGCGTTACCGGCAAGGGATGGACGGAAGAGAGGACAATCCGAGATCTGCTTCGGCATCGGAGGGAAGGAAATGAAAAAGAAAACCGCGGGTTTGATGATTCTACTGGCTGTTTCCCTGGTGTTTTCCGCGCCCGGACCGGCAGGGGCGGAGGAAACGGTCAGGTTCGGGGTGTGCGAAATCCGCTCCGGGGCCTTCAAAACCAACGGCGACCGCACCATCTGGGGCATCGAGGCGGCGGTCAAGGAAGCCAACGACGCCGGGGGGCTTCTCGGAAAGAAGATCGAACTGGTGATCGAAGACAACCAGATGAAGCCTGAAATCGCGGTGCAGAAAGTGAAGAAGCTGGTGATGCAGGACGACTGCGTGGTGGTGATCCAGGGCTCGTCGAGCGGCGTGGGCGGCGCCATCGGCCAGGCCATGCCGCGGCTCAAGCGGATCTACCTGGACACCAACGCGGAAGCCATGGCCATCACCGGGGAAAACTTCAACCCCTACGTCTTCCGAACCTGCCTGAACGCCGGGATGCACGTGAAGGCCCTGGCCTACTACTTCGCCAAGCAAACCCAGCTCCGCAAGCCCTTCCTCATCAACCAGGACTACTCCTGGGGCTACGACGTGGCGGACTACTACGAAAGGTTCATCCAGCGTTACGCTCCGGAAACGGAAGTGGTCGGCCGTGAATTCCATCCCGTTTTCGCCAAGGACTTCGCTCCCTACGTGACCAAGATCATGGGTTCGGGCGCGGATTACGTGATCAGCGGCAACTGGGGGACGGACCTGACGCAGCTGGTGGTGCAGAGCCGGAAGCTGGGCATGAACCTGCCCATCGGGGCGACGTTCCTGGACGACGACGGCGTGATGAGCGTGGCCAAGGAGGCGGCCGAGGGCTGCATCCAGGCCAACATGTACATTCTGGGCGTGGACAGCGACAAGGCCCGGCAATTCGAAGAGACGTTCCACAAGAGCAGCGGCGGCAAGTGGCCGTCCTTCGTGATCATGGAAGCCTACATCGGAACCAAGATGTTCATCGAAGCGGTGCGGAAGGCGGGGAGCTTCGAGACGGACAAGATCATCGAAGCCTTTGAAGGGATGACTTGGGAAGGGCCGGTGGGCACCATCACCATGCGGAAAGAAGACCACCAGGCGCAGACCCCGGTGGTCATCGCCGAATACGCCGAGAAGACCAAGTACTACGATTTTCCGTACCTGAAGCCGGTGATGATCATTCCCGCCGAAGAAATTTCCCTCACCCTGGAAGAGAGCCAATGGAAACCGTGGCAGGGGCAGTAAAGGGATCGCAGGAGGGGGCCCCGATGGAAATCGCCTTTCACCACGTGGCGGTTTCGGTTCGGGACATGGACCGGATGCTCGCCTTCTACCGGGACATCCTGGGCTTCCAAGTGGAATGGGACATGGACCGGCGCTCCGGGGAAGCCCTGTCGCGGGTAGTGGGGCTTCCCGACGTGACCGTTCGGATCGCCATGCTGAACGGCTACGGCACCCGGATCGAGCTTTTCCAGTACCATGAACCGCAGGGCCGGGGGGACCCGGCCCGGAGGCAGTGCGATTTCGGCCTCACGCACCTGGCCTTCCACGTGCGGAACATCCGCGCGCTCTACGAACGCCTGGCGGCCGCCGGTGTGGCGTCCCATTCACCGCCGCAGGCGGTTCGGCCCGGGGTTTGGGCGGTGTACATGAAGGACCCGGAAGGGAACGTGCTGGAACTGGTGGAATATGGAAAAGACGACGGCAAGGGATCGGTGTAGCGGGAAGAAGGCCCTGGTGACCGGGGGCGCCTCGGGGCTCGGGCGCGCCATCGCTTCGGCGCTGGCTCGGGAAGGGGCGGACGTCTGCATCTGGGACGTGGATCCGTCGAAAGGCGAAGAGGCGGCTGAAGCTCTCCGGCGGCTCGGCCGCCGGGCGCTCTTCATGGAAGTGGACGTTTCGGTGGGTCGGCGGGTCCGGGAAGCGGCTCGAGACGTCCTGGAAACCTGGGGAAGGCTGGACGTCCTGGTGAACAACGCCGGCATCTGCCCGCCCCGGCCCTTCGAAGCCATCACGGAAGCCGAGTGGGACCGGGTCATGGCGGTGAATCTCAAGAGCGTTTTTCTGTGCAGCCAGGCGTTCCTGGCGGTCATGAAGCGCCGGGGGTCCGGGGTGGTGATCAATTTGGGTTCGGTGGCCGGGAAAGTGGGCGGGATCGTTTCCGGGGCCCATTATTCGGCGTCCAAGGCGGGAGTCATGTGCCTCACCAAATCGCTGGCCCGGGAAGGGGCGCCCCACGGCGTCCGCGTGAACGCCATCGCGCCGGGGGTGATCGAAACCGAGATGACCCGGGGGCTTTCGGGAGGCGACTGGAGCGGCTACCTTGCGGCCATTCCCCTGGGACGGATCGGAAAGGCCGAGGACGTGGCCCGGGTCGCCGTGTTCCTGGCTTCGGAAGAAGCGTCGTACATCACCGGCGAAATCATCGACGTGAACGGCGGCCAGTTGATGGATTGACGGCCGCAGCCAAGGAAGGAGGCCTTACGTCGCTCATGAGCCATTACCTGGACATCTTTTCCCTCGACGGGAAGGTGAGTCTGGTCACCGGAGGCGGCCGCGGCATCGGGCTCGGCATCGCCAGAGCGCTGGCGGGCGCCGGGTCCGACCTGGTGCTGGCCGCGCGGACCCCGTCGCAACTGGAAGAAGCGGCCGCCCTGATCCGCAGCGAATCGGGAAGACGGGTGGAAACCGTCCCGGTGGACCTGGGCCGCCTGGAATCGGTGGCCCAACTGGCCCGAACCGCCCTGGGACGCTTCGGCCGGATCGACATCCTGGTGAACAACGCCGGATGGAACATCCGGAAGCCCTTTCTGGAAGTCACGCCCGAAGAATACCAGTCGCTGATGGATATCCAGCTTCGGGCTCCGTATTTTTTGAGCCAGCACGTGGCGCGGGCCATGATCGAGGCGGGCCGGGGCGGGAAGATCATCAACCTCGCTTCGCTCACCAGCCGCATCGCGGTCCCGAACATATCCATCTACGGTGCGGCCAAGGGCGGGATCTATTCCCTCACCAAAGCCCTCGCGCTGGAACTGGCGCCTCACAAGATCACCGCGAACGCCGTGGCTCCCGGTTACGTCCGAACGGCCATGACCGAGCCAGCCTTCGCCGACGACGAACGCCGCCGATGGATGCTTTCGAGGATTCCGCTCGGGAGCTTCGGCGAACCGGACGATATCGGCCGGGCGGCGCTCTTTCTGGCGTCCCCCGCGGCGGACTACATCACCGGGGAAGTGCTCTTTGTGGACGGCGGGTGGATGGCGGGTTGAACCCTCGAGGGCGAAGGCATGAAGGTCTTGGGGAAGCCGGCCGCGGGTCCGGGCCACGTGGCGCTTTTGCAGGAGCCGGCTTGCCGGCGACCTGAAGCGGCGATTCGCTGCGGAGCGTGGTCGCGGCCCAGGCCGCTCCTACAGGGGATTCGGGTGGCTGTGTTTTCATTGTCGGACAGGTACCCTGGAGGGTGCAGGCATGAAGGCTTTGCGGAAGCTGGCCGCGGGTCCGGGCCACGTGGCGTTGGTCGACGTTCCGGAACCCGAACCGAGCCAAGGGCAGGTGCTGGTGCGAGTGGAGCGCGCAGGGATCTGCGGGACCGACCTGCACATCCTGCAGGGGCACTTCGGAAAGGTGCGCCCGCCGGTGACCCTCGGCCACGAACTTTCCGGGACGATCGCTTCCGTGGGCCCGGGGGTCACGGGCTGGACACCGGGCGACCGGGTGACCGTGGAAAGCGAAGCCTCCACCTGCGGAACGTGCACCTACTGTCGGCAGGGCAGGACGCAGCTGTGCGCCGATCGGCTGGCTTTGGGCTACGGCGTGGACGGGGGATTCGCCGAGCTGGTGGCGGTGCGCCACACGGCCCTCCACCGGCTTCCGGAAACGATCGGCTTCTCGGAAGGGGCGCTTTGCGAACCGTTGAGCGTCGCGGTTCATGCGGTGATGGAACGATCCCGCCTGCAGCAGGGTGACACGGCGCTGGTCGCCGGCCCCGGGCCCATCGGGCTCCTGGTGCTCCAAGTGGCGCAGGCCGCGGGAGCGCGGGTGGTTCAAAGCGGGGTGGCCGCCGACAGGGACCGCCTGGAGAAGGCGAGGGCGCTCGGAGCGGTGGAAACGGTCGCTTCCGACCGGGAGTCGCTCCATGAAACGATCGTGAAACTGACCGGTGGCCCGGGGGTTTCGACAGCCTTCGAATGTTCGGGAAATCCCGCGGCCCTCGAAGACTGCATCCGTTCGGTTCGGGCGGGGGGTGAAGTGATCCTGGTGGGCCTCGCGGGCCGCCCGATACACGTGGACGTGGATACCCTCACCCTGAAAGAAATCGGCCTGAAAGGCGCCTTCGTGCACGCCCACGAAACCTGGAAGCGGGCGGTGGCGCTGATGGAATCCGGCCGGGTGAACCTCAAGGCGTTGATATCCGCTGAGTTTCCCCTGGAGCGGTGGGAGGAGGCGTTTCGGCAGGTGTATACCGGCCGGGGGATCAAGGTTCTGCTTCGCCCCTGAAATGGGGTCGGCTTCGGAAGGAAGCGCAAGAGGGTCCGGGGCCGGCGGTCGTGGCAGTGACCGATCGACGGACGATGAGCGAAGGGAGGTGAGGAGCAATGTTGTTTTTCAAGGACGGGGAGGTGCGCTCGTGTCTCACGCCGAAGGAAATCCTGACCGGAGACGGTTCTTCGGAAAAGATCGGCGACCTTTTCGACGGCTGGCAGGTGACGGAAAAGGCGGTCCTCGTGGCGGCCGACCGGGAAGTGAGCCGCCTGGGACTCCTGGACCGCGTTCGGAAACCCCTCGAAGGACGTTACCAGGTCCATGTTTTCGACGCTATCGCGGGGGAACCCACCCTGGAGACGGCTTCGGCCCTGGTGAAAGCGGCCCGCGAACGGCCTTACGGGGCGGTCGTGGGGGTGGGAGGCGGGAGCGCCATGGACATGGCCAAGTTGGCCGCCGCCGCGGGAACCAACGCCGGTGAGGTGTCCGGGTGGCTGGGGGCGACGCGGTTCGAAAGAGCGCCGCTTCCTTCCGTGCTGGTTCCCACCACGGCGGGTACCGGAGCGGAAGTCACCGCCGTTTCCATGCTTTTCGTGGAAGGGCGGAAGGCCATCGTGTTGAGTCCCCAGCTGGTGCCGCAGGCGGCGGTGCTGGACCCGCTTCTGACCATGAGTCTTCCGCCGGCGGTTACGGCTTCCACGGGGTTGGACGCGTTGAGCCACGCGCTGGAAGGGTTCATGTCGCTTCGGGCGAGTCCCTTCAGCGACACCCAGGCGCTGGCGACGCTTTCCATGGTATCCCGGTGGCTCAGGACCGCCTATCGAGACGGCGGAAACATCGAGGCGCGGCGGGCCATGATCTACGCCGCCTTCACGGGGGGGCTCACTTTGAACGCCGGGGTCGTCCTGGGCCATTCCGTGGCCTACACCATCGCCAACAAGACGCGGCTGGCTCACGGGACGTCCTGCGCCATGGCCCTCCCTTACACCATCGCCTACAACGCGCCGGCCATCGGGGAAAGGCTTCGAGCGGCCGCGCGGCGGGTCCTGGACCGCGAGGACGCATCTCCCGAAGCCCTGGCCGTCTGGGTGGCGGAATTGAACCGGGAACTGGGGATGCCCGATTCCCTCCAGGTGCTGGGCATCCAGGAAGGCGACCTGGAAGGCATGGTGGAAGAGTGCCTGGCCAAGTACCCCAGGCCCACCAATCCCGTGCCGCTCACCAGGGAACGCCTGGGTGTCTTTTATCGGAAGATGTTCGACGGCGACGTCCAGGGCTGCGTGGACGCCCTGCGCCGGCTGTAGAGGAAACCAAGGTGCCTTCTCTTCGAAGACGACTTCCCGCTGAGCCTCTCGCGCGTTGGTCATTCGAAGCATCCTTCCCGCCGCGGTGAAGAGAGGGCGATGCCCAACCGGAAATCATCAAGGAGGCAAGGCATGAAAAGACGGTGGATGGTAACGGCGATGTGCGCGGCGCTCCTGGCCGCCGGCTTGGGAACGACCGGTGCCCTGGCGGCCGATGCCTTGAAGATCGGGGCCCTGTACCCCCGATCCGGCAGTCTCGCGCTGCTCGGAGAAGAAAGCTGGCGCGGAGCGGAAATCGCCCGGCTGGAACGCAACAAGCAAGGCGGCATTGCGGGCCGGCAGATCGCCTTCGTCAACGGGGATGTCCACGACGTTTCGGCGGCCCGCTCCGAAGCGGAACGCCTCATCGAACAGCAGGGCGTGAAGCTCTTCATCGGCTCCTATGCCAGTTCCCGTTCCATGGCGGCGACCGAAGTGGCGGCCCGGCGGCGCATTCCGTACTTCGAACTGGGGGCCATCGCCAACCACATCACGGAACGCGGCTACGACACGGTGTGGCGGACGTGTCCCACGGCGGCCGATTTCAGCAAGTCCCAGGCGGCCTTCATCACGGAATGGTTCGCCGGGGCGCTCGGCAAGGCGCCGGGCGACCTGAAGGTTTCCATCGTTCACGAAGATTCCGATTACGGGACGTCGGTGGCCGCCAGTTTTTCGGAAATCGCCAAGGAAAAGGGACTGAACGTCGTCTCCGTCGAACCCTACAACGCCAACACCTCCGACCTGTCCCCGGTGATCTTTCGGGTGAGGCAGGCGGAACCGGACATCGTGGTGGCGGTGTCCTACGCCCAGGACGCCATTCTGCTTTCGCGGCAGGCTCATGAACTGAACATGAACACGCCCATTTTCGGAACCGGCGGCGGCCACAGCCTGCAGAGTTTCGTCGAAGCGCTGGGGCAACACGCCAACGGCGTGCTGGACGTGGATTTCACCCAGTACGAAGTGAACAAGTCCTTTACGCCGGGGCTGGAAGCATTCGTGGCGCTCTACAAGGAAGCCTTCAAGGAACCGCCCAAGTCGGGCCATTCTCTCGCGAACTACATGGGCGCGAAGGTGCTGTTCGACATTCTCGACAAGACCCAGGGCGACATGGATCCAGACAAGATCGCCCAGGCCGCCCGCGCCATGGACGTTCCCATGGGTGCCACGCCCACCGGCTGGGGGGTCAAGTTCAACGCAAAAGGCCAGAACGTCCGGGCCAACCCCCTGGTCATGCAGTGGCGGGACGGCAAGCTGGTGACCGTGTGGCCCGAGGGCGCCGCGGTGATGCAACCCATGCTGCCCCAGTAGCGTCGCGCCCGGCGAGTGCTGCGGCGGTCCGCCCGGATCCGGGCGGATCGCCGCCCGCCGCCCAACGGACCCACCGCCGGCGGGCCGAAATCCACGCACCGGTCGGCGCCTTTCCGACGCACCAGAAGGAAATCATTCCATGGATCTCATCATCCAGGTCTTCTTTTCCGGGTTACTCCTGGGGGGAGTCTACGCGCTCATCAGTATCGGGCTGAACCTCATCTTCGGCGTGGTTCGCATCATCAACTTCGCCCATGGCGAAATCGTCATGATCGCCATGTACCTCACGTTCTGGATGAACCACCTGTTCGGCATGGACCCCTACGTCTCCGCCCTGGTCGTGATCCCCGTCATGTTTCTTTTCGGCGTTTTGTTGCAGCGCGCCGTGGTGCAGCCGATCCTGGGCGCGTCCGCCAACATGAAAATCTTCGTCACCGTGGGCCTGTCCCTGGTGCTTCAGAACCTGGCCCTCATTTTCTGGAAGGGGGACTACCGAACCATCCAGATGTCGTATTCTATGGCGACGCTGGAAGCCTTCGGCATCATCGTGAGTGTCCCGCGGATGGTGGCCTTTCTTGCGGCGCTGGGGTCCATCGTCTTCCTCTACCTTTTTCTGAAACACACCTACATGGGAAAGGCGCTCCGGGCGGTGGTGGAAGACTATTCCGTGGCGCGGCTCATGGGCATCGGTGTGGAAAAGCTGTATCTTGTGGCCTTCGGCATCGGAGCGGCCTTCACTGGGTTGGGAGGCGTCCTGCTGATGCCGTTTTCGTCCGTCTACCCGACGGTGGGGGTCCATTTCACGCTGCTCGCCTTCGTGGTGGTGGTGCTGGGAGGCCTCGGGAACATGGGCGGTACCTTCCTGGCCGGCCTCTTCATCGGCCTGGTGGAATCCTTCGGCGGGACCTACGTGTCGCCGGCACTCAAAGAAGCGATCTACTTTGCCATCTTCATCCTGGCGCTGATGGTTCGCCCGCAGGGGATCTTCGGCAAGGGCAGAGGGACCGAGGAGGTGGGTCTTCGATGAAACCGAACAAAGTCCATATGGCGGCGGTTCTGGTCGTGGCGGCGATTCTCCTCGTACCCCTCGTCTTCCAATCGTCGTTTACGCTCCACATGTTCACCCTCATCTTCTTTTACGTGGCCCTCACGTCCGCCTGGAACATCCCGGTCTTCGGCGGAAAGCTATCCCTGGGCCACGCCGGCTTCGTGGGGCTGGGCGCCTACACCGTCGCCATCCTCTACGTGAAACACGGGATCTCGCCGTGGATCGGGATTTTCCCCGCCGTCCTGGTGGGCCTGGCGGCCGCCGCGCTCCTTTGCCTCCCGCTGCTTCGGCTTCGAGGTCCCTTCTTCACCTTGGCCACCATCGCCTTCGCCGAAGTCATCCGGTTGATCGCCATCGACTGGCGGAGCCTCACCAACGGGTCGGTCGGCATGAACATACCCTTCCGGCCAGGCTGGATGAACCTCACCTTCCAGTCCGGGAAGGCCTTCTACTACATCGCCTTCATCCTGGCGGTCCTGACCATCGTCGTGAGCCGACGGCTCAACCGGTCGGCCCTGGGTTACCACCTTCGAGCCGCCGCGTCCGACGAAGAAGCGGCCCAGGCCCTTGGAGTGCACACGGCGCGCTCCCACATCCTGGCCCTCATGTGGAGCGGGGCATTGACGGTGGTGATCGGGGCCTTCTACGCGTTCTTCATCTACGTCATCGAACCCAACTCGGTGTTTTCCCTCACCAGCTTTTCGCTGCAGCCGGCCCTCAACGGCATCATCGGCGGGCTGGGAACCGTCTGGGGCCCGGTGCTGGGCGCAGTGGTCATGACGCCGCTCGGAGAATTTCTGAGATTCTACCTGGGTACCATCCAGCAAGGCCTGAATTTCGTGGTTTACGGGATTGTGCTGATCGCCACGGTCTTTTTCATCCCGGGAGGCCTGTATTCGATCGTGGAACCCCGATTGAAGCCATTCAAGGATGAGGTCCCCGCTGGACAACCGGAGTCGAAGTCATGAGTCTCCTGCAAGTGACGGGTCTGACGAAGCGGTTCGGCGGTCTCAAGGCCGTAAACGACGTGAGTTTCGAAGTGCGTCCGGGCGAGATCCTGGGGCTGATCGGGCCGAACGGGGCGGGGAAGACCACCATCTTCAACCTGATTTCGGGCATTCTGACCCAGGACAAGGGCCGGATCCTCCTGGAGGGCGAAGACATCAGCCGCATGCCGCCTTACCGGAGGAGCCGCGCCGGCATCGGGAGGACCTTCCAGGTGGTGCGCCCGTTCGACATGACGGTGCTCGAAAACGTCATGGTGCCGGCCCTGGTTCGAGAGAAGAAGCCGGAGCGGGCGAGGGAGATCGCCTACGGGGTCCTGGAACAGATGAACCTGGCCGATCGCGCCCATCTGAAACCCGGATCGCTGACGCTGGCGCAGCGGAAGCGGATCGAAGTGGCGCGGGCGCTGGCCACCCGGCCGAAGCTTCTCCTTCTCGACGAAGTACTGGCCGGGCTCAACCCCACGGAAGTCGCGGAAAACACCCCGCTTATCAGCCAGGTGCGGGACAGCGGCGTGACCATCGTTTTCATCGAACACCTCATGGACGCCATGATGTCCGTGGCGGAACGGATCCTGGTGTTGGACCAGGGGACCCTCATCGCCTCCGGTTCCCCTCGGCAAATCACGCAGGATCCCTGCGTCATCAAGGCCTACCTTGGAGAGGAGACGGTTCCGTGCTGAAGATTCGAGGCGTTGAATCCTACTACGGCGACTTCCAGGTGCTTCGGGACCTCCACATGGAAGTGGAAGAAGGCCGCATCGTGGCCCTACTCGGCCCCAACGCCACGGGAAAGACCACGACGCTTCGCCTCATCAGCGGGCTGCTGCGCTGCCGAAGCGGATCCGTCGAATTCCGGGGCGAATCCATCGCCGGTTTGAAGCCCGAAGCGATCGTCGATCGCGGGATCGCCCACGTGCCGGAAGGCCGGAGGCTCTTCGCGACGCTCACCGTCAAGGAAAACCTGGAACTGGGAGCATACGTGCGCCGTGCCCGCGAACGGATGCAGGTGAACCTGGAGAAGGTGTTCCAGCTGTTTCCGGTTCTGAAGGAACGGAGCCACCAGCTGGCGGGTTCGCTTTCCGGGGGTGAGCAGCAGATGTGCGCCATCGGCCGCGGGCTCATGGCCGAACCTCACCTGCTCATGATCGACGAAATGTCGCTCGGGCTTTCGCCGATCCTGGTCCGCCAGATGTTTTCCCTGGTGAAGGAAATCGCCGAAACGGGCATGACCATCCTGCTGGTGGAACAGCAGATCAACCACGCCATGGAAGTGGCGGACACCATCTACGTGATGGAAAAGGGAACCATCGTCCTTTCGGGTCCCACCAGCGAAGTCGCCGGGCACGAACACGTGAAGCGGGCCTACCTGGGGATGTAGCGGCGGTGGAACGGGTTGCGCATGGAGAGGTCGGATCCATGAAGGCGTTCGTCAAATACGGTAAGGAACCGGGGCAAGCGGGGCTTCGCGAAGCGCCGGCGCCGGAGCCCGGCCCCGGTGAAGTGCTGCTTGCGGTGGCCGGCTGCGGTGTGTGCGGAAGCGACCTCCACGCCTACCGGGCGGCGCCGGGCTACGACTGGGTGGCGCCCCCCGTGGTGCTCGGCCATGAGTTCAGCGGGACCGTGGTCCGAAGGGGCCCGGGGGTGGAGGATGTGACCGAGGGAGACCGCGTGGTGGCGGTCGGCATCCAGGGATGCCTGAAATGCCCGCGCTGCCGGGAAGGCAAGACCAACCTGTGTGCGAACCGGAAGGTGATCGGACTCCACATGGACGGCGGCATGGCCGAATACGCCGTCGTGCGGTCGTCCCAGCTGGTTCCCGTGCCGAACGACCTGGATCTCAAGACGGCGGCGCTCACGGAACCCCTTTCGGTGGCCCTGCACGCGGTGAACGCGGTGCGGCCCGGCATCGGCCGGTCCGTGGTGGTGAGCGGGCCCGGTCCCATCGGGATCCTGGCGGCGTGTCTCGCCTCGTGGGGCGGTTCCCGGGTGCTGGTTCTGGGAGCGGAAGCGGATGCGGCGATCCGGCTTCCCTGTGCGCGGCGCCTGGGGCTCCAGGCGGAAGCCGCCGTCGGCGACCTGGACCGGGTGCTGGGAACCGCCCTGGAGGAAAGCCAGGCCGATTTCTGGATCGAAAGTTCCGGGTCGCCCCGGGCGCTCGAGACCGCCCTTTCACGCCTGAAGCCCGGCGGCACCCTCCTGGTCGTCGGCATGTATTCCGGGGAAGTCCCGTGGCGCCCGACCGTTTCGGTGAGAGCCGAACACCGCTACGTTTTCAGCTATGCGTCCAACTTCGGCGACTACGTGGATGCCATGCGACTTCTCCGTGCTCATGGGGAAGCGCTTCGCGCTCTGATCGATTTTTTCCCTCTGGAACAGGTCGAGGAAGCCTTCGACCGGGCCCGCCGGGCGGGGACGGTCAAGGCAATTCTGACGCCGGAAGGGGTGAACGCACCATGAAAAGTGAACGGCTGCTGGCAAAAGACGTCTCGACTTTGAACGCCATCGTCCACGTGCTGGAAGAAGCCGGGATCGACATGGTTTTCGGCGTGCCGGGCGGGAACTCCATGAAGATCTTCGACGCCCTCTACGACGCGACCGATTCCGTTCGGACCGTTCTCGTCCGCCACGAATCGCTGGCCGGAGTGATGGCCGAAGTCTACGGGCATCTCACGGGAAAGCCCGGCGTGGCCGTGGGCCAGGGCCTGTTCATGCTCACCAACGCCCTGCTCGGCGTGGCCGAAGCCCACCTCGGAAGTTCCCCCATGCTGGTGCTGACGGACCTTTCCGACGGAGCGCCCTTTTCCCACCATGCCCCCTACCAGGCGGGAACCGGCGATTACGGCACGTGGAACGCGGCGGCGGCCTTTTCCGGGGTGACGAAGGCCGCCGTCACGGCGCTTACGCCCGAACAGGCGGTCCAGCAGACCCAACTGGCTTTGAAGCACGCCCTGGCGGGGGAACCCGGTCCCGTGGCGGTCTTCTACCACAGCCGGTCCTTGGCCGGCACGGTGGGGCCGACCTCCGTACCCCGGCTCTACGCCACACCGGCCTACCTGCAGACCTGCCGCACGATTCCCGATGCCGCATCCCTGGAAGCGGCCGCCCGGGTTCTTTCCAAGGCGAAGCTTCCGGTCGTCATTGCGGGAAACGGTGTCCGGATGAGCCGCGCGTATCGCGGGCTCCAGGATTTCGCGGAGACACTCGGTGCACCGGTTGTGACCACCGCGGGCGGCAAAGGCGTCTTTCCCGAAACGCATCCCCTGTCTCTCGGGCTCTTCGGAACCTTCGGCCTGGAAGCCGCCAACGCCGCCGTGGAAGCCGCGGATGTGCTTGTCGTGGTGGGATCCAAGCTGGCCCCCAGCGACACCGCCTTCGAAAACCCGCGCCTCGTGAACCCCGCCTGGCAGACCGTGGTGCAGATCGACGTGGAACCGCGGAACATGGGCTGGACCTTTCCCTGCGACCATCCGCTCGCGGGCGATGCCGCGGGGGTCCTCGCGCGCCTCACCGAAGCGCTGGGCGCGTCCGGCCGGGTGTCCGAAACCCTGAAGCAGGAACGGGAGGCCTTCATCGAAAAGGCTCGAAAGGACCACGGCTTTTTCGATGAACCCGAGTTCTCGTCGGACGAAACCCCCCTGTTGCCGCAACGGATCGCCGCGGCCATCGGTGAAGCCATGGAAGCCGATGCCATCCTCACCTGTGACGCCGGGGAAAACCGCCTCTTCATGACGCGTTTTTTCCGGGTCAAGGAAGCCGGGACCTTTCTTTCTCCCGCGGCCACCGGCGGCATGGGCTACGCCATACCGGCGGCGCTGGCCGCCAAGCTGGTCCATCCGGAACGCGGGGCGGTGGCCGTCTGCGGGGACGGGGGGTTCGCCATGTCCATGAACGGGCTGCTCACCGCGGTGGAGGAAAAGATCCCCATCGTGACCGTGGTGCTCAACAACCGGGCCCTGGGATGGGTGAAGCACTACCAGCAGGGCCGGGTGATCGCTTCCGAATTTCCGGACACCCGGATCGACGCCATCTCCCGATCCATGGGATGCCACGGGGTGCGCGTGGAAGATCCCGGGGACCTGGCAGCGGAGCTGAAGGCGGCCTTGTCGCGCGATGTGCCCTCCGTTCTCGACGTGGTGACGTCGTTGGATGTGGACTACCGATCCATCCTGTCGCCGCTCGCGGCCGGGTGAACGCCGGCTGGAAGCGGCGGCGGACGTTTCACGGCGGCGGGGAGGATGCAGGAGCATGAAGGTGCGATTGCTCGGGCCGTTCGACAAGGCTCTCCAGGGAGAACTTCGGCTGCCAACCGAAGGGGCGCTCACCCTTCGCGAACTGGTCCGGGAATTGTCCGCGCGGAGCGAAACGTTTCGTTCCCTGGAAAAAGCGGCGGGCGACGCCGAGTTGGGCGCCCACGTCAATTTCGTCTGCCGGGGGCGCCTGCTGCGCCTCGACGATCGGATCGAGCAAGACGATACGGTCTACGTGATGCTGCCGGTCACAGGCGGGTAGCGGTAGGGACAAAGGAGAAACCATGTCGGGGTATCATCGGAAGTTGGTGCGAGTGGATCTCACGGAACGCAAAGTGGAGATTCAAGGGATCGAGGAAACGGACCTGGAGAAGTTTCTTGGAGGTTCGGGGATGGCGGCGAAGATCCTCTACGAGGAAACCCGTGAAGAGACCGATCCGCTGGGGCCTGAAAATCGTCTGGTCGCCTTTACGGGTCCTTTTACGGGCACCATGGTGCCGTCTTCGGGGCGGCATCACCTGGCGGGCAAGTCGCCGCTCACCGGCATCTACGGGGAATCCAACGTGGGCGGGTCCTGGGGTGTGCATTTCAAGAAGGCCGGCTACGACGGCATCGTGATCCAGGGGAAAGCGGATCGTCCGGTTTACCTGTGGATCCACGAAGACGGGGTGGAAATCCGGGACGCCTCGCCCATCTGGGGCCGGGATTCGGTGGAATCGGCGGCCTGGCTCCGGGAGCAAACCGCCAAGCGCTCGACCGCAGCCGTCATCGGCCAGGCCGGGGAACGGCGGGTTCCCATCGCCGGGATTCCCCACGTGGGAACCATTGTGAGAGCGGCGGCCCGCACGGGACTCGGCGCCGTCATGGGCTCGAAGAACCTCAAGGCCATGGTGGCCTACGGAAAGAACGAAGTGCCCGTCGCGGACCCGGACCAGTTGCGGGACGTTCTCAAGCCGGCCCTGGAACACGTGAAAAAGGTGACGGAGACCTTCGGGAAATTCGGAACGTCCGGAGGCCTTGAAAACTACGAAAGAATCGGAAACTTTCCGCTGCAGAACTGGAAGGGCAGCCGGTGGGACGGCGCGAAGAAAATCACCGGGGCCACCATGCACGACACCATCCTGAGCGGCAGGCGGGCCTGCCTGTATTGTCCCATCGCGTGCGGGCGGCACATCCGGATCGACGACAGCCCCTACGGACCCATGAACTGCGAAGGTCCGGAATACGAATCGCTCGGGACCCTTGGCGGGGAGTGCCTGGTGGACGATCTCCCCGCCATCTGCAAGGCCAACGAACTCTGCAACCGCTACGGCCTGGACACCATTTCCACCGGCGCGGTCATCGCCTTCGCCATGGAAGCCTTCGAACGGGGCATCCTCACGAAAACCGACACCGACGGCGTGGAACTGGTCTGGGGAAGCGGCGAAGCCCTGGTGGCCATGGTGGAAAAGATCGGAAAGGGCGAAGGCATCGGGCGGCTCATGGGCCAGGGCAGCCTCAAGATGGCCCAGGCCCTCGGGAGAAACGCCGTGGAATTCGCCGTGCACGTGAAGGGACTGGAACCGTCCGCCCACGATCCCAGGCGGTTCTTCAGCCAGGCGCTCTCCTACGCCACCGCCGCTCGGGGCGCCTGCCACAACGCCAGTTGGAGCCACCCCTACGAGTTGATGCTCAGCATGCCCGAAATCGGCATCCCCGAACCGCAGGACGCCTACCAGGTGGACGGCAAGGCGCCGTTTACGGCCAAACTGCAGGACCTCATGTGCCTCCAGGACAGCCTCATCATCTGCCGCTTCACCCAGATCGGGAAAGCGGTCACCGTGACCGACGTGGTGAACTGGCTGAACCTCATCACAGGCCGGAACCGGGATGTGGACGCTTTCATGGAAACCGGCGAACGAATCTTCACGCTGAAGCGACTGTACAACACGCGGCTCGGCGTCAGCCGAAAGGACGACTTCCTGCCCCCGCGGCTCACGACCCTGAACCGAAAGCACGAAGAACTCACCAATCAATTGCCGCCCATCGGGCGGCTGCTGGGCGACTATTACGAATACCGAGGATGGTCGGAAGAAGGCGTGCCGACGCCGGAAAAGCTCCGGACCCTGGGACTCGACGGCCTGGAATGAAAGGGCGGCGAAAACCCGTCCAAGGCTCTGGAATCCCGGGGGCGATCTCTGTTAAGGTAAAAAAACCGTGCGTCCGCTTCTTTCGGCCTCGGTCGCGACTCGGATCGTTTGCGATTCCCTGTAGGAGCGGCCTCGGCCGCTACCTGGATCGCCGGCAAGCGACTCGGATCGCCGGTGGGCATGTGACGGCGACCCGGGAGCGCCTTCTCGGTGCCTCCCTCTCGGGTTTCCGCCGCCTCGAACCGTCAATCCTTTAACCCGGAGCCCCGCCATGGAACCGATGGGCCTGGCCGCCGTCGGCCGCTTCCCCGAAGAACCTTCCCAGGATCCCATGCAGACCGCCTGGGAGGATGTGGTTCTGAAACGGCGCCCCCCGCGGGTGCCGGTCCGAGACGTCGTGCTGCGATCCTGGTACCGTTGCCTGGAACTGGGACTGGACCCCCTCACCAACCCGTCGCCGCCCATCCTCACCCGAGGGGCGCTCTCCCGGGTCCAGTCCGAATTCCGGGACCTCATCCAGCTCGCCAAGCCCCTCATGCGCATGATCGAAATTTCGGTCCGGGGGACGGGCTTCATCGTGACCCTGGCGTCCCGAGGGGGTTACGTCCTCACCGTCCAGGGAGACAAAGACGTCCTGGCCATGGCGGAACGGAACTACTACCTTCCCGGCTGCAATCGTTCCACCGAAAAGGCCGGCACCAACAGCATCGGCGTGTGCATGGAAATCAAACAGCCCGTTCAGCTGACCGGCGCCGAGCATTTCAACGTCAACCACCACCCGTGGACGTGTTCCTCTTCGCCCATCATGGACGGTTCGGGCGAAGTCCTGGGAGTTCTCACCCTGTCCGGCCGTTCCGTGGGCCGGCACCAGCACACCCTGGCGCTGGTCACGGCGGCGGCGAAAACCCTCGAAAGCCAGCTGCGGGAACGGGACCTGATCGAAGCCACCCAACGGCTCAATTCCATGCTCACCTCCATCTACCGCGCTCTCCCCGACGGCTACATCGCGCTCGACATTCAGCAGAAAATCACGCACCTGAACGTCGCGGCCGCCCGGATGCTCAACCGGGACATCGACGCCATGGTCGGCATGCCGTTCCAGGAAGTGGCCCTGGTGGACCAGCGCCTGAAGGAAGCCATCGAGGCGGGCCGGCGTTTCGAGGCCAGCGAGCTGGCGTTCCGGTGCCCGGGAGAGATCCGGACCTACATGTGCCGCGTGGATCCGATCCGGTCCAGTTCTTACAAGCTCCTGGGAACCGTGATCACCCTTTCCGAACACCGCCAGATGCTTCACATCGCCAAGCGGATCGGCGGCAACTACGCGAAATACGAGTTTTCGGACATCAAGGGCCGGGATCCGCGGTTCCTGAAACAGATCGAAATCGCCAGACTGGCCGCCAAGACCAACTCGCGAATCCTCATCATGGGCGAAAGCGGCACCGGGAAGGAACTGTTCGCCCAGGCCATCCACAACCACAGCAACCGGCGCAACGGCCCGTTCGTCGCCGTCTCCTGTGCGGCCATCCCGCGCGACCTCATCGAATCGGAACTCTTCGGCTACAAGGGCGGCGCCTTCACCGGCGCGCGGCGGAACGGCATGGTGGGAAAATTCGAACTGGCCGACCAGGGAACCCTCTTCCTGGACGAAATCGACGGCCTGCCGCTGGAACTGCAGGGAAAGCTCCTGCGGGTGCTGCAGCAGAACGAAATCATGCGCCTGGGCGACACCCGAAACATCCCCATCGATGTCCGGGTGATCGCCGCCACCAACGCGGATCTTATGAGCGAAGTGGACGCCGGGAATTTTCGTGAAGACCTGTACTATCGGCTGAACGTCATGGAGATCGTCATCCCGCCGCTTCGGGAGCGGATCGACGACCTGGAGATCCTCGTCGATCACATCCTCGGCCGCCTGCGGAACAGGATGGGGGTTCATGAAGCGCTGATTTCCACCCAGGCCCTGCAGTTTCTCAAGACTTACTCCTGGCCCGGCAATGTCCGGGAACTGGAAAACGTCATCGAACGGGCGATGCTTTTGAGCCGCGGCCATACGGTGCGGAAGGAACACATCCGGCTCCGCGAACGGGAGCGCGCCGGCGGCTTTCGGGCCCAGGCGGTCACCTTGGAGCAGGGTTACCGCGAGATGATCCAGGCGGCCCTGGACCGAAGCGACGGAAACGTCTCCCGGGCGGCCCGGGAACTCGGCATCGGCCGCTCCACCCTGTACCGAAAGCTGGAAGAATACGGCATTACGCGGTAGCCTACCAGACGGCCTTCAACGCGCCGCCTTTCTTCCGCCGTCCCTTCACGGATGGAAAACCCATCGAGGAGCCTGTCCGGGAATAGGTTACCATGAGAATACGGCAAGACATTGGCGGTCCGGTTGGTGCCGCGGGGGAGCTTCCGCTCCCGAACGGATGACAAAACCCCTGACGTGGGCTCTCTTGCAGGAGCCGGCCTACCGATGTGAGCCCATTTTTGCAGGAGCCGGCTTGACGGCGACCTGAAGGGGCGATTCGCTGCAGAGCGTGTCGCGGGCAAGGCCGCTCCTAACCGGGGTTTGCATGCCTGTGGTTTCATTGTCGGACAGGTTTCCAGGCGGTGGCTTCTTCGGAGCCCGCACAAAGCAAGCCCATTTGGCGATACTGAAAAAGGGACCCGCCGATATCGGCTGAGTCCCTTATTTTTTCCTGGAGGCGGCAACCGGATTCGAACCGGTGAATAACGGTTTTGCAGACCGCTCCCTTACCACTTGGGTATGCCGCCTTGTTGCACTTGCTTGTCGTTTATCCGAAACCGGCTCCGGTGTCAAGGACTGTAAGTGTCGGCGGACGGGTCGTCGGCGGCTTCCAGCGCCTTGGCCTTTCGATAGAAATCCACGAAGTAATCCCACGCGGACCAATAGCCGAGGAAGACCGAAATCCAGAGGAAGATCTGCCCGAGCACGTCCAGCGGGCCCTGGAGCGAGGGGATGTGGAGCAGGAGAAACAGGATGGCGACGGTCTGGGAAATCAGCTTGTTTTTCCCCATGCGGCTGGCGTCCAGGATGAGGCCCTGGCTGGCGGCGATGGAGCGGAGTCCCGTGATGGTCATTTCCCGGCCCAACACCAGGAAGACGACCCATCCGGACACCCGGCCCAGCTGCACCAGCATGATCAGGACCCCGGAGGTCAGGAGCTTGTCCGCCAGGGGGTCCAGCAATTTTCCCACCGACGTCACCAGGTTGCGGCGCCTTGCGAGGATGCCGTCCAGATAGTCGGTGATCGATGCCACCACGTAGAGGGCGAACGCCCCCAGGTAGGCTCTTCCGGTCACCGGCGGCGTCAGCAGGAACAAGATGGCCGGAATGGCCGCCATCCTGAGATACGTCAGGATGTTGGGGAGGTTCATGAGGTTTTTTCTGGAAAATTCGCTGGACTTCATGGTCTTTTGTACTTCATGTAGTACCGGAGAACCCGGCGCAGGTACGCGTTCGTTTCTTCGAAGGGCGGGATCCCCCCATGCTTGGCCACCGCCTCGGGTCCGGCGTTGTAGGCGGCCAGGGCGAGAAACAGGCTGTTGTCGAATCGGTCCATGAGATACTTCAGGTAGCGCACGCCTCCAAAGATGTTCTGCGAAGGATCGAACGGATCCTGAACGCCCATGTCTCGGGCCGTTTCCGGCATCAGCTGCATCAACCCCATGGCGCCCTTGTGGGAAACGGCGCCGGGATCGAAATTGGATTCGGCCTTGATGACCGCTCGGACCAGGCGGTGATCCAGGCCGTAGACTCGACTCGCGGTGAGGATCAGCGGTTCGTAGGAGCCTTCAGCCGTCGCGGGTGCCGGGCTGATTTTCCGGATCTCGGGAAGCGATACGGGCCGATACTCCGGGCTGGTCGGAACGTTGGTGAAGTGGGTCACGCCGTTTTCGTCCACGTACTTGTAGATACTCCCCGCCGGTGCCGGCGGCGCGGAAACCAGGAGCGCCGGGACGAGAAGCGAAACCAGCAGCGTGACCGCCTTCATGGAAGATCCTTCGAGGCTCGGGGTCCTCCGATCGCTCAACGGGCCCGGGGACGGGTGCCTTCGGCGGCACCCGCTGGCGGGCCCAGGGATGGGTGCCCGCGGGCCGCTCCTACCTTGTTTCCACCTTCTTCCAGTCCTTCAGGAAGGCGTCGAGTCCGAGATCCGTCAGCGGGTGGCGGGCCATCTGGCCGATCACCTTGAAGGGAATCGTCGCGACGTCGGCTCCCATCTTCGCCGCTTCAAGCACATGGAGCGGGTTCCGGACGCTCGCCACGATGATTTCCGTTTCAAACAGGTAGTTGGAAAAGATGTCCACGATCTGGCTCACCAGTTCCATCCCCGGGTGGGCGATATCGTCCAGCCGCCCCACGAACGGACTCACGTAGCTCGCCCCGGCCTTGGCCGCCATCAGGGCCTGGAGCGGCGAGAAGACCAGGGTTACGTTGGTCCTGATGCCTTCATCGGCCAGTCGCCGCACCGCCTTGAGCCCTTCGGTGGTCATGGGGATCTTCACCACCACGTTTTCGTCGATGGCCGCCAGTTCGCGGCCTTCCAAAACCAGGTCCTCCGCGGCGGTGCTCACCGCTTCGGCGTTCACCGGCGCTCCCACCAGGTCGCAGACCGCCTTGATGTGCCGGACGAAGGCGTCTCGGCCGAGGACGCCTTCCTTGGCGATGAGCGACGGGTTGGTGGTCACGCCGTCCAGGATGCCCAGCCGGTGGGCTTCTTCGATTTCCTTAAGGTTCGCCGTGTCGATGAAAAATTTCATTTTCGAGTGTCTCCTCCACTGGATGTTTCGGCTTCGAGGTACGCATCCCGACAGCGTTCACTGCAAAAGTAGAGGGTTTCCCCTCGAACCACGGCCCTGGTGCCGCGCCGCTTCAGAAAATAGGTCCCGCACTGGGGATCCCGGGTGAGTTCGGCGTCGTTTCCCTGGACGTCCTTTTCTTCGGACCCGGAAATTCGGGGCCCCATCCAGGACTTCACCAGCCGGTAGATGACGTAGAAAACGAGGATGTAAAAGAGAAGACGGATCACGTTCGCTTCCACAAGCGGACCTGCTGGCCTTCCGCGGGAAGTTCCCCGGCCAGGTCCGAGACGCTTTTTCCCAAGACGGGATGTTTCCAATGGGGCGCCACTTCGGCCAGCGGCACCAGCACGAACCGCCTTTCGTGAAGCCGCGGGTGCGGCAGGGTCAGTTCCGGGAGGTCGAGCACCTCGTCGCCGCAGAACAGGAGGTCCAGGTCGATGGTCCGCGGTCCCCATCGTTGCCCCCGAACGCGGCCCAGTTCCTGTTCGATCCGCTGGGCCCGTTCCAGGAGCGCTCCGGCGTCCAGGGACGTCTCCAGCAGCATCACGCCGTTCAGAAACCAGTCCTGTTCGGTGAACCCCACGGGTTCCGTACGGTAGAGGGATGAAACCGCCACGACCTTCACGTCCGGTTCTTCCCTGAACCGGGCCACCGCGCGAAGGCAGGTCGCCGCCGGGTCGCCCTGGTTGCTTCCGAATCCCACGGCCGCCCGGCGAAGCCTCGGCTTGAGTTCCTCCGCGTCGGCCGGCGGCCCGGGAATCCTTTCACGATGGGTCCTGTCCAGAGGCATGCCTGGATCCGGTGCGCTTTCAGAGGGAAAGCTTTTCGATGCGCGCCACAGCTTCCTCGATCCGTTCCTTGGTCACGGTGAGGGCCATGCGGATGTAGCCTTCCCCGGGTTCGCCGAAGCCGCTGCCGGGGGTCGTGACGATCCCGGCTTCTTTGAGAAGCCGCGCGGTGAAGTCGGCGGACGTGTACCCTTTGGGCGTCGGGCACCACACGTAAAAGGTCGCCTTGGGCGGCTCCACGTCCAGGCCCACCCGCCGCAGCCCGGCCACCAGGACGTCCCGGCGTTCCTGGTAGACCCGCTGCATCTCGGCCACGCACCCCTGATCGCCTTCCAGCGCCTCGATCCCGGCGATCTGAACCGCGTTGAACGCGCCGGAATCCACGTTGCTTTTCACCTGTCCCAGGCCGGCCAGCACCCGGGCGTTTCCCACGGCGAACCCCAGCCTCCAGCCGGTCATGTTGTACGTCTTGGACAGCGAATGAAACTCAATCCCCACGTCCTTGGCTCCCGGGACTTCCAGGAAGCTCATGGGTCGATAGCCGTCGAAGGCCATTTCCGTATAAGCCGCGTCGTGGCAGACGATGACCCCGTGTTCCCGGGCGAATGAAACGACTCTCTCGAAGAAGTCGCGTTCCGCGACGGCGCCGGTGGGATTGTTGGGATAGTTGATGAACAGGAGCTTCGCTCTACGGGCCGTGTCGCCGGAGACGGCGTCCAGGTCCGGCAGAAAGCCGTTTTCCCGGCAAAGGGGCATGAAGTGGGATGCCCCACCGGCGAAGAGGGTGGCCACGTGGTAGACAGGGTAGGCGGGGCTGGGCACCAGGGCGACGTCCCCCGGATCGATAAAAGCCAGCGGAAGATGGGCGATCCCTTCCTTGGACCCGATGAGGGTGAGCACTTCCGTCGCCGGGTCCAGTTCCACACCGAAGCGCTCGCGGTACCATCGGGCCGCGCTGTGCTTGAAGTGGTCCATTCCCGAATAGGACGGGTACTGGTGATTGGCCGGGTCTTCGGCGGCCTGCTTCAGCCGTTCGATGACCGGCCTGGGCGTCGGCAGGTCCGGGTCGCCCACGCCCAGATTGATGACGTCCACGCCCTTTGCCTTGAGTTCGGCTTTCAGGCGGTCGATTTCCTGGAACAGGTACGGGGGGAGTTGCTTCAACCGAGTCGCGAATTGGAATGACATGGACGGTGATCCTCCGGGTTTTTCAGAGTCGAGCCTGGATGCCCAGGACGTGCTGCATGTCGTAGAGGCCGGGCGGCTGCGCCGCCACCCATCGGGCCGCCTGGAGGGCGCCGCGGGCGAAGTTGTCGCGGCTGTGGGCCCGGTGCGTGATTTCGATCCGCTCCCCCATCCCGGCGAAAAGGACGGTGTGTTCCCCCACGATGTCGCCGCCTCGAAGCGTCTGGATGCCGATGGCGTCCTTCGGCCGTTCCCCGATCATCCCGTGGCGGGAAAAAACCCCCGCCGCTTCCAGGTCACGGTTCAAGGCTTCGGCGATCACCTGGGCCAGCTTCACGGCGGTGCCGCTGGGCGCGTCCTTTTTGAACCGGTGGTGGGTTTCCACGATTTCCACGTCGAAGTCCGTTCCCAAGAGCCTGGCCACGTCGGCCACCACCTTGAAGAGGACGTTCACCCCGACGCTCATGTTGGGGGCCAGCACGCAGGGGATCCGCGCGGCCAGTGCGGCGGCCCGGGAAAGGTCGGCCCGGGAAAAACCCGTCGACCCGATGACCATCGGCCGCCCCGCCGCCGCCGCCGCTTCCAGGTTTTCCAGGGACGAGCGGGCGCTGGTGAAGTCGATCACCACGTCGCAGCCTTCCAGCACCTCGACGATGCTGGAAGCGATGGCGCGCCCCGCCGCCGCGCCTCCCGCCGCCTCCCGGACGTCTTTGCCCACCAGCGGGTGATCGGGGCGCTCGAAAACGCCCGCCAGTTCCAGGTCCTCGGCTTCCGCCACCAGCTGGGCGATCCGCGAACCCATGCGGCCGGCCACGCCGGCCACGGCGATTCGTAGCATCGTTTTCCTCCGTCCCGGCCGCTAAATGAGCCCGTAGTCTTCGACGACCTTCCTCAGCCGCTCCCGGTTGGCCGGCTGCATGGGGACCAGCGGCAGCCGGACTTCGTCGGAGGGGATCTTTCCCATCATCTTGAGCGCCGCCTTCACGGGGGCCGGGTTGGTTTCGTAAAAGAGGGCGTGGCAAAGGGGAAGGAGCCGGTAGTAAAGGTCGCGGGCCTCCCGCACCTTGCCTTCCAGGTAAAGCGTGCACAGATCGGCCATGTCCTTGGGCGCCACGTTGGAAACCACCGAAATGACGCCCTTTCCGCCCACGGCGAGAAGCGGGAACGTGATGTGGTCTTCGCCGGAAAGCACCGTGAAGTCGTCCCCGCACAGGCGGATGATGTCCGTGATCTGTTTCATGGACCCGGTGGCTTCCTTGACGCCGACGATATTGGGGATTTCGGCGAGCCGGGCGATGGTTTCCGGTTCCATGTTGACCGCGGTCCGCCCCGGGATGTTGTAGACGATGATGGGGATGTCGACGCTCTCGGCCACGGCTTTGAAATGCCGGTACAGCCCTTCCTGAGTGGGCTTGTTGTAGTAGGGCGAAATCATGAGCGCCCCGTTCGCGCCGCATTCCTTGGCGTGCCTGGTCAAGCGGATGGCCTCGGCGGTATTGTTGGAACCGGTTCCGGCGACCACCGGGACGCGCCCGTTCACCTGTTCCACCACGACTTCCACCACGCGCTCGTGTTCTTTGAAACCGAGCGTCGCGGATTCCCCCGTGGTGCCGCAGGGCACGATCCCGTGACTGCCGTTGGCGATCTGGAATTCGACCAGATCGCGAAGCGCGGTTTCATCGACGCGGCCGTCCTTGAACGGAGTCACAATGGCCACAAACGCCCCAGTGAACATGACGACCTCCTTGTGCTGTCGTTCCGAAAGTGGATCCTCCGACGGACTCAGCTCAGGGTTTCGTCCCAAAGCCGGCCCTCGTAAACGATTCTGGCGTCGCCTTCAAGAAAAACATCGTGGAATCGGGATCCTGCACGCTGGAAATGAACGGTGAGGGTCTCGCCGCTGCGGGTGAACACTTCCACCGGCGACGAAACCAGGCCCCGGGACGCCGCCGCCAGGGCCGAAGCGATGGCCCCGGTTCCGCAGGCGAGGGTTTCGTCTTCCACGCCCCGTTCATAGGTGCGGACGATGACGGCCTGCGGCCCCCGAACGCAGGCGAAGTTGGTGTTGGTTCCCGCCGGCTGAAACCGGGCGTGCCTGCGGACGGCGCGCCCGAGGTCGAACACGTCGGCCCCTTCCAGCGCCTTTTCGTTTTCCAGGAGAACCACCGCGTGGGGAACCCCCGTGTTGATGAAATCCAGCGTCAACGGCCGCCCCTGGACCGTCAGCGTGACGTCCCGCTGCAGGCCTTCCGGGGCGGTCATCTTCACCTTGACCCGCCTTCCGATCACCTCCGCTTCGATCACGCCGGCCAGCGTGCGGAAGGCGAACACGTCCTTTGGGACGATCTTCTTGACGCGTGCGAAACGGGCCGCGCAGCGCGCCCCGTTGCCGCACATCTCCGCCTCGCTCCCGTCGGCATTGAAAAAGCGCCACCGGAAATCCACCTCCGGATCGTCTTCCAGGAAGATCATCCCGTCCGCACCGACGGAAAGCTTCCGGCGGCACGCGCTTCGAACCAGTTCCCGGCAGTCTCCGGTATCGACCCCCAGATCCCGGTTGTCCACGACGATGAAATCGTTTCCGCTTCCCGTCATCTTGGTGAAGGGCAGGGGAAAGGAAAGTGTACCGCCCATCGACCGCCACCTCCTCGAGCTTCGGGTTCCGCCCGCGGCCGGAATCCGCACAGCGGGCCGCAACGCTTCAGGACCGCTTCAAGAAATCCGGGACGAATTCCAGCGCCACCAGGTCTTCCCAGCTTTCCCGCCGGCGGATCACGTGGTAATGGGTGCCGTGTACCAGCACCTCGGGCGGGCGGGGCCGGCTGTTGTAATTGGACGTCATGGTGAACCCGTACGCGCCGGCGCTCATCACCGCCAGCAGATCCCCCGGTTTCACCATGGGAAGTTCCCGGTCTCGAGCGAGAAAATCGGAAGATTCACAGATGGGTCCCACCACGTCCACAAAACGCGTGTCCCGCCGCTCGTCCCGGACCGGCTGAATGTGGTGGTAGGAACCGTAAAGACTGGGCCGGATCAGGTCGTTCATCCCGGCGTCCACGATGACGAAGTTCTTGCTGACCGTCTGCTTGGTGTACAGGACGCGGGTGACCAGAATCCCGGCGTTTCCGACGATCACGCGCCCCGGCTCCAAAATGAGGGTGCCGTCCAACCCGTTCAGCCGCTCCATGACGGCCCGGGCGTATTCTTCGGGGTGCGGCGGCGTCTCGCGGTCGTAGGTGATGCCCAGGCCGCCGCCCAGATCCAGGTACTTCACGGCGATTCCGATCTCCCGCAGCCGCCCGATCAGTGTTTTCAACCGTTCCAGGGCGTCCACGAAGGGCGACACGTCCGTGAGCTGGCTGCCGATGTGACAATCCACGCCCACGATGTCCAGGTGAGGAAACGAGGCGGCGCGCTGGTATTCCTTGACCGCCGTTTCCACGTCGATCCCGAACTTGTTGGTCTGCATGCCGGTGGTGATGTACGGGTGCGTCTTGGGATCCACGTCCGGGTTCACGCGAAGGGCGATCCGGGCGCGACGGCCCAGGGCCTCGGCGCGGGCGTTCAACGCTTCCAGTTCCTGGGACGACTCGATGTTGAACATCAAGATGCCCTGGCCCACCGCCTCGTCGATTTCTTCCCTCGTTTTTCCAACCCCTGAATACACGATCCGTTCCGGAGGAATTCCCGCGCGGCGCGCCCGAAACAGCTCCCCCCCGGACACGATGTCCACGCCGCCGCCCAGTTTGCCGAAAAGGCTGAGGACCGCCAAGTTGGAATTGGCTTTCACCGAAAAGCAGGTCAGATGATCCAGTGCCGCGAAGGCGCCGTCGAAGACCTCGAAATGATGCCGCAAGGTGGCATGGCTGTAGACGTAGCAGGGCGTTCCCAGTTCTTCGGCCATGCGGGTCAGAGGGACATCCTCACAGAACAGTTCACCGTCGCGGTAGTGGAAATGGTGCATGGCGTCTCCGCTGCCTAAGAGTCAGACATTAGACTTTAGACATCAGACTTTAGACATGAGACATCAGACTTTACAGTCTACAGTCTGAAGTCTAGACATCCCCTCGTTGCCAATCTCCGGCTTGGGAGCGGCCTCATGGGAATCGAAGCTGGAGCTAGGGAACACGGTGGAAACCGGCCATGCCGCGTTGGCCAGGATCGCCGGAAGGTCTTCCCAGACAGCCTCTAATCGAACGACACGTTTCGAATCTCGACCCACTTGGAAAGCAGGCCTTCCCGCTGGGAAGCTCCGGAACTCACACACGACACGGCGTAAAGGTAAACCTCGTTCTTCTCCACCGCTTCGTCCACAAAGGGCGGCCCCGTGACCGGCTGGGCGGTCAGGCGGGCGATCTCCCGGCCGTGCTTCCGGTACACGTGGTAGCCGCGCACCGCCTCGCCCGATTCCGACCAGTAGACCTCGAGATTGGCCCCGTGAGGGATGATCCAGACGGTCTCGGGAGGCGGCGGCGAGACGGCTTCCGGGGCTGCGATCCCTTGGATTTCGGCCGAATCCCCGTAAACGACGGCGTCTCCCGCCTCATAGAGCGAAGTCACCCGGTAGTTGTACGTGGCGCCCACGTCCACCTGCGCATCCAGGAAGCCGTTTCCACGCACCGGCGTGCGGCTCAGCGGCACCCAGCCTTCCTCGGGGTTCCACCGTTCCACCCGGTAGGCCACGGCTGCGCCTTGGGCCAGCGCCTGTTCGATCCCCCCGGGGTCCTCCCACTGCAGCGTAATGCCTCGAGGTTCCGGTGCCGCCGAAAGAGCGGCCGGAGCCGCGGGCGGTTCGATCATCCACACATGAAGGGGCGGCGAAACCGAAAGCGTCCGCCCGCCCCGTTCCACCAAAGCGATCTGGTAGCGGTAGACTTCTCCAAGCGTCACGTCGCGGTCGGCCCAGCGGTACCGGCCCTCTTCCAGCACCGCGGGCGCCGGGGACTTCGGGTTGAGGTCCGCCGCCTGGTGCAGCGCGAGCGGCGGACATTCCCGGCATTGGCGGTCCTTCCACAGGACCAGCGAGCGCTGGATGATGAGCCGCTCATCGGCGGCCGCTGCCGCACCGTCCCGGTGATGGGTCACGGACCATTCCAGCAGCACGCGGCCGTCCGATACTTCGGCCGTGAACCCTTCCACGGCGGGCGGGGGCGCCGCGGCGATCGGCTCGGGGGGCGTCTTTTTGCCGCAAGCGCTCACCATCAAAACGACCAGGGAAAAGAGGACCACCAGGCGGCAAGGCGATGGAAACGTTCGACTCTCGACGATCATTCCGATAGGCACCCTTCATGAGTTAGACGACCGTTCCAAAGTCACATCTTCGCGCCGTTTGTCAATGCCTTTTTCCTGGCCTCAAGCTCCGCTTCGGCCCGCTCGACGGCTTCTTCCACACGCGACGTCGCCGTCCCACCCTGAGACAGGCGCTGGTCCACGGCCGTTGCCACATCCAGCAACAGGAACACGTCCACGTCGAACGCTTTGTGAAACTGCTTCAACTCCTCCACGGTGCAGTCCCGCAGATCCTTGTCCTTTTGAAGACAGTACTGCACCACTTGGCCGATGACGTGGTGGGCCTTGCGGAAGGGAACCCCGCGGCTCACCAGGTAATCGGCCAGGTCCGTGGCCAGCGTGAAGCCCTGCGCGGCCATTTCCTTCATGCGTTCGCGATCGAACCGGAGTTCCGGAAGCAGCTTGCTCAGCACCGAAAGGGTCTGAACCACCGTGTCCACGGTATCGAAGACGGCTTCCTTGTCTTCTTGGAGGTCCCGGTTGTAGGCCAGCGGGAGGCCTTTGACGAGGGTGAGCAGCGCCATGAGGTTCCCATAGACGCGGCCGGTCTTTCCGCGCATCAGTTCCGGAATGTCGGGATTCTTCTTCTGCGGCATGATGCTCGAACCCGTGCAGAAGGCGTCGCTCATGGTGACGTAGCCGAATTCCGTGGAGGACCACAGGATCAATTCCTCGGCGAGGCGGCTCACGTGCGCCATCACCAGGGCGGCGGCGGCGCAGAATTCGATGAGGAAGTCGCGGTCGCTCACCGCGTCGATACTGTTTCGGATCACCTTGGGGAAGTTGAGGTACCGGGCGGTGCGTTCCATGTCGATGGGGAAGGTGGTGCCGGCCAGCGCGGCGCTTCCCAGCGGCATCACGTTGGTTCGCCGGTGGCATTCGGCCAGCCGTTCGTCGTCCCTGCCGAACATTTCGTAATAGGCCATCAGGTGGTGAGACAGGAGCACCGGCTGGGCGTGCTGCAGATGGGTGAAGCCGGGCATGACCAGGCCCAGGTGCTGTCTGACCAGGGCCAGAATGGATTCCTGGACGTCGAGGAGCAGTTTCCGGCAGTGTTGGATGACGTCGCGCATGTAGAGCCGCATATCGAGAGCGATCTGATCGTTTCGACTCCGAGCGGTGTGAAGCTTGCCCCCGACTTCCCCGATTTTCTGCATGAGGCGGTGTTCGACGGCCATGTGGATGTCTTCCTGCGATGCTTCGAGCTTCAGTTCACCGCGCTCGATTTCCCGAAGGATTTCCCCCAGGCCTTGAACGATGAGCGACGCTTCGTCGTGGGAAATGATGCCGCAGTCCGCCAGCATGCGGCAGTGGGCGATGCTGCCTTGAATGTCGTAACGGTAAAGCCGGGAGTCGAAATGGATGGAAGCGGTGTATTCTTCCACCATCCGGTTGGTCGGCTGCTCGAAGCGGCCCTGCCACAACTTCTCGGCCATATGCCTGTCCTCGTGCCTGTTTTGAGCCATGCGCAGCTCCCACCCCTTCGTGTCCTGGTTCGAAAAGTCGCGTTTGACATCTCGCACACGCGTTCCGCAGGAATCCGGCCGTGGCCGGGTTCCGGCGGTCGGCGCCTTCAGCGGCGGTCCGCCCGGCGGCGCACCCGTGACGCGATCTTCAGGCGGAGGGCCTGAAGGCGGATAAAGCCTGTGGCGTCGCTCTGATCGTACACGTCGTCTTCCTCGAAGGTGGCGAAGCTGGGTTCGTAGAGCGAACGGTCCGACTTCCGCCCGATCACGGTGCAGGCACCCTTGTAGAGTTTGAGCCGGGCGGTTCCCCAGACGTTTTCCTGGGCGAGGTCGATCATCCCTTGGAGGAGTTCCCTTTCCGGCGCGTACCAGAAGCCGTTGTAGATCAATTGCGCGTACTTGGGAATGAGAGAATCGCGGATGTGCATGACTTCCCGGTCCATGGTGACCGATTCCACGGCGCGATGGGCGGCCTGAAGCAGGGTGCCGCCGGGGGTTTCGTAAACCCCCCGGGACTTCATGCCCACAAAGCGGCTTTCCACCACGTCGGCGCGCCCGATGCCGTGCTTTCCGCCCAAGGCGTTCAGCCGATGAAGCAGGGCCGCCGGAGACAGGCGCTCCCCATTCACCGCCACCGGGTCGCCGCGTTCGAAATCGATTTCGATGACTTCCGGCCGATCCGGGGCGGCCTCGGGATCCACCGTCAGCACGAACATGCCCGGGTCGGGTTCCCGCCACGGGTCTTCCAGCACGCCGCCTTCGTAGCTGATGTGCAGCAGGTTGCGGTCGCAGCTGTAGGGTTTCTCCCGGGTCACGGGAACGGGAATTCCGTGCTTCGCGGCGAAATCCACCAGGGACTGCCGGGACTTGAAGTCCCATTCGCGCCAGGGGGCGATGATCTTCAGGGCGGGGTTGAGGGCCGTGTAGGTGAGCTCGAATCGGACCTGATCGTTTCCTTTCCCCGTCGCTCCGTGGCTCACCGCGTCCGCGCCTTCTTCCGCGGCGATTTCCACCTGGCGCTTGGCGATGAGCGGGCGGGCGATGGACGTTCCCAGAAGGTACTGGCCCTCATAGATGGCGTTGGCCCGAAAGGCCGGAAACACGAAGTCCCGCACGAACGCTTCCCGGAGGTCTTCCACGCGGGCCTTGACCGCGCCGGTTTTCAGCGCCTTGGCCTCGATCCCGTCCAGTTCCTCCCCCTGGCCCAGGTCCGCGGCGTAGGCCACCACCCGGCAGTCGTAGGTCTGGATGAGCCATTTCAGGATGATCGACGTGTCCAGTCCTCCGGAATAGGCGAGCACAACTTTTTCGACTTTCATGGTCCTCAAGGGTCTCCTTGTGCCTGCAACGGTTCTGTAGGGGTTTGGGTCTTCGAACATCGTGAGCGAAACGGGGCCGGGGGTCAGGCGCCCGTGATGAGCCATTCCAGGAGAGCCGCCTGAAGGTGCAGGCGGTTTTCCGCCTGGTCGAACACCACCGATCGGGGTCCTTCCAGGACGTCGTCGGTGATCTCTTCGCCTCGGTGCGCGGGAAGGCAATGGAGCACAAGCGCATGGGGCGGGGCGGCTTCCAGGAGCGCCGCATTCACCTGGAAGGGCGCAAAGATCCGCTTCCGTTCGGCCGCCTCGGCTTCCTGGCCCATGCTGGCCCAGACGTCCGTGTTGATCACGTCGGCCGCGGCCACCGCCTCCATTGGATCGGAACCGAGCCGCACCGTGCCTTGGCCTTCCGATCGGGCCCGTTCCAGGACGGCGGTCTGGGGCCGGTAGCCGTCCGGGCAGGCGAGGGTCAGGGTGAACCCGAGCCTTGCGGCGGCCGCGATCCAGGAATGGGCCACGTTGTTTCCGTCTCCGATCCAGGCGGCGTGGAGGTTCTCCAGGGATCCCCGAGCCTCTTCCACGGTCATGAGGTCGCTCAGGACCTGGCACGGGTGGCAGAGGTCCGTGAGTCCGTTGATGACGGGAATGGCGGCGTAGCGGGCGAGCGTCTCCACGTCTTCCTGGGCGTAGGTTCGGACCACCAGGGCGTCGAGGTAGCGCGAAAGCACCCGGGCCGTGTCCGAAAGCGGTTCCTTCCGGGAAAGCTGCGTGTCCTGGGACGTGAGGAACGTGCAGCAGCCTCCCAGCCGATGCATGGCCGCTTCGAAAGAGACCCGCGTTCGCGTCGACGGTTTGGTGAAGAGCAGGCCGAGGGTCTTGCGCGCCAGGGTGGGTTCGAGGTTCCCTTCCTTCCACGCGCGCTTTACGGCGTGAGCCCGACGGAGCAGGCGCCGCATTTCGTCCGCGGTGAGATCCCAAAGCGTCAGCAGGTCCCGTTTCATGCCGTCTTTTCCTTCAAGATGGAGTCCAGGGTTTCGATGAGCCGGTCGAAGGCTTCTTCTTCGATCACCAGCGGAGGCACCAGCCTGAGGACGGTGTCGTGGGTGCAGTTGATCACGAAGCCCCGTTCCAGGCACTGTCCGACCAGGTCGGAACCGGGGAAGGTGAGTTCGATGCCCAGCATGAGGCCGCGGCCGCGGACGTCCTTCACGGACACCGGATGGCGGGCCTGGAGCGCCTTGAGCTTTTCCAGGGCCTTCCGTCCGACCTCGTCCACCCGTTGCAGGAACGCCGGTTCGCTGATGATGTCGACAACCCGCCGGGCGACGGCGGCAACGAGGGGCGTCCCGCCGAAGGTGGACGCGTGGGAACCCGGGCTGAAGGCTCGGGCCGCCTCTTCGGTGGCCAGCATGGCCCCGATGGGAAGCCCGTTTCCCAGCGCCTTGGCAAGTGTCATCACGTCCGGCGTGACGCCTTCCCTCTGATGGGCGAAGAGCGTCCCGGTGCGTCCCATCCCCACCTGGACTTCGTCGAAAAGGAGCAGCAGGTCCCGTTGGCGGCACAGGGCCTTGAGCCCTTCGAGGTAGCCGGGATCCGGAAACCGGACGCCGCCTTCGCCTTGGACGGGTTCCACCAGGACCGCGCAGGTTCGTTCGTCCACGGCCCGTTCCACCGCTTCCACGGAATTGAAGTCCACGAACCGGAACCCTTCCACCAGCGGTTCGAACCCCTTGTGGACCTTGTCCTGTCCCGTTGCCGAAAGGGTAGCGAGGGTCCGGCCGTGAAACGAATCCTTCATGGTGATCACGTGGAACCGCCCGGGGCCGTAGCGTTCCAAGCTGTATTTGCGGGCCAGCTTGATGGCCGCTTCGTTGGCTTCGGCGCCGCTGTTGGCGAAAAAGACCCGGTCGGCGAAAGAACGCGCGCAGAGCGCCTCCGCCAGTTCCGCCTGGGGGCGCGTGTAGAAGAGGTTCGAAACGTGCACCAGCCGCTCGGCCTGTTCGCACAGCACCCGGGTCACTTCCGGGTGGCAGTGGCCCAGGTTGCAGACCGCGATGCCCGCCAGAAAATCCAGGTATTCCTTGCCTTCGGCGTCCCAGAGCCGACAACCTTGCCCGCGTTCGAACAGCACGGGAAGCCGCGCGTAGGTGTCGCAGATGTGCGTCCGGCAGAATGCAAAAGGGTCTTCCTTCATGAATCCGATCCCCCCGCCCCGAGTGTTGAACCGCCCGTTCGTTTCACGATTTCCGTTCCGATTCCCGCGTCCGTAAAGAGTTCCAGCAGCACGCTGTGGGGCAGGCGACCGTCCACGATGTGCACCTTTTCCACGCCCGCCTGCACGGCGTCGATGGCGCACTGCACCTTCGGGATCATGCCGCCCTTGAGCACGTCGTCTTGGAGGAGGTCCGCCGCTTCGGCGACGGTCATGCTGGAAACGAGGCGGCCGCCGGCATCCAGGACTCCCTGGACATCGGTCATGAGGATGAGCTTTTCCGCGCGCAGCGCCCCAGCGATCCGCCCTGCCACCAAATCCGCGTTGATGTTGTAGGTCTCATCGTTTTTCCCGACGCCCACCGGGGCCACCACCGGGATCACGTTGCTCTTTTCAAGGATTTGAAGGATTTCCACGTTGATCCGCGCCACTTCGCCCACAAGTCCGATGTCGAGGATTTCCGGCGGCCGGTCGTCCCCCTGGTAGCGGAAGAGGTGCAGCTTGCGGGCTTCGATGAGCCGGCCGTCCTTGCCGCTGAGCCCTATGGCACGGCCGCCGTGGCGGTTGATGAGGGTGACGATTTCCTTGTTCACCTTGCCCACCAGCACCATTTCCACGATGTCCATGGTGTCTTCGTCGGTCACCCGCATTCCGCCCAGGAAGTCGCTCTTTTTCCCGATGCGTTCGAGCATGCGCCCGATCTGGGGCCCGCCCCCATGAACCACCACGGGGTGCATCCCGATGTACTTCATGAGGACGATGTCCTGGGCGAAGCTGTCCTTGAGTTCCTCGTCCTTCATGGCGTGACCGCCGTACTTGATGACCACCGTCTTCCCGGAAAAGCGGCGGATGTAGGGCAGGGCTTCGATCAGCAGTCCAGCCTTTTCGTGCATCATGTCGGTGGCGTCCTTTCCTGGATGGCGGCCTCAATCGCTTGGGACAGGGGTCGGGCGCGCTCCTATAGGATGTAGCGGCTCAGGTCTTCGTCGCGGATGATTTCCTGGAGGGTATCCCGGACGTAGTCGCGGGTGATCCGGATGGTGCGGCCTCGCAGGTCCGGTGCGTTGAAGGATATGTCCGAAAGCAGCTTCTCCATGATGGTGTGCAGCCGGCGTGCCCCGATGTTTTCCGTCCGGGAATTCACCTGGAAGGCGATTTCCGCGATCTCGTCGATGGCTTCGTCTTCGAACACCAGTTCCACTTCCTCGGTTTCGAGCAGCGCCTGGTACTGAAGGATGAGCGCGTTTTCGGGTTCCTTCAGGATGCGGACGAAGTCGTCCTTGTTGAGCGAACGGAGTTCCACGCGAATGGGAAACCGTCCCTGGAGTTCCGGGATGAGGTCGGCGGGCTTGGCGATATGGAACGCCCCGCTGGCGATGAACAGGATGTGGTCGGTGCGCACCATGCCGTACTTGGTTGTCACCGTGGAACCTTCCACGATGGGAAGCAGGTCCCGCTGCACGCCTTCCCGCGAAACGTCCGGGCCCTTGCCGGATTCCCTCCCGGCGATCTTGTCGATTTCATCGAGGAAGATGATCCCCGAATGTTCCACGCGTTCGATGGCCGACTTGATCACCCGTTCCATGTCGATGAGCCGCTGGGATTCTTCCTGGATGAGCAGTTCCCGGGCCTCGGGGATCTTCACCTTCCGCCGCTTGGTCCGCTTGGGCAGCATGCCGCCGAGCATCTCGCGCAGTCCGTAGTCCATCTCGTCCATGCCGGCCCCGGCGAAGATTTCGATCATGGGAAGCGTCCGGTCGGGCACGTCGATTTCCACGTAACGGTCGTCCAGGGACCCGTCACGGAGGAGTTTGCGGAGTTTCTCCCGCGTGTTGTCGGCCTTGCTGGACGCCATCTGGGCGACTTCCAGCTCCTCGGGTTCCGAAGAGGCGGCCGGGAGCGCCGCCTGCCGCCGCGGCGGAAGCAGGATGTCCAGCAGCTTTTCTTCGGCGATTTCTTCCGCCTTCACCTTGACGGCTTCCATTTCCTCCGAGCGCACCATGCTCACGGCCAGTTCCGTGAGGTCCCGGATCATGGATTCCACGTCGCGGCCCACGTAGCCCACTTCGGTGAACTTGCTGGCCTCGATCTTGAGAAACGGCGACTGGGCGAGCCGGGCCAGGCGCCGCGCGATTTCCGTCTTGCCGACACCCGTCGGGCCGATCATGATGATGTTTTTCGGGGCGATCTCGTCGCGGAGGTGTTCCGGGACCTGCTGGCGGCGCCAACGGTTGCGAAGCGCGATGGCCACCATGCGCTTGGCGTCCTTCTGGCCGATGATGTACTTGTCCAGTTCGGAAACGATTTCCGCGGGCGTGAGCGGTTGCTGCATGAGGCTACAACTCCTCCACCGTGAAAACGTCGTTGGTGTAGATACAGATGGACGCGGCGATCTTCATGGATTCTTCCACCACGGTGCGGAGCGGAAGATCGGTGTGCGCGGCGAGGGCCCGCGCGGCGGCCAAGGCGTAGGGAGCTCCGGAGCCCACGGCGGCCAGCCCGTCGTCGGGCTCGATCACGTCGCCGCTTCCACTCAAGACCAGGCACTGTTCGCGATCCGCGGCGATGAGCAGCGCTTCCAGGCGCCGCAGGGCGCGGTCGAGCCGCCAGTCCTTGGCCAGTTCCACGGCCGCGCGGGTCAGGTTCCCGCTGTACTGGTCGAGCTTCCCTTCCAGCCGCTCGAACAGCGTGAAGGCGTCGGCCGTGGCTCCCGAAAAGCCCGCGAGGATCTTGTCGTGGTACATCTTCCGGACTTTTCGAGCCTGGTGCTTCATGACGGTGTCGCCGACGGTGACCTGACCGTCGCCGGCCATGACCACCTTCCCGTTCCGGCACACGGCGAGAATGGTGGTGCTCCGGACCCGGAAAGCGGACGGCCCCGCAACCGCCGGGCCTTCATGCAAAGAATCGATGGGTTTCATGGGTCCCTTTCACTTGCCCTTGCGGCTTCTCGGGTGAGCCGCGTCGTAGACGGCCGCCAGCTTGTCGAAATGAACGTGCGTGTAGCGCTGGGTCGTGGAAAGCCCGGCGTGGCCGAGCATCTCCTGGATGCTTCGAAGGTCCGCTCCGCTGTTGAGAAGATGCGTCGCGAAACTGTGGCGGATGCCGTGAGGCGACAGGTGCTGCCAAAACCCCGCCCGCTCCAGTTCACCGCAAAGGATCCGCCGAACCGAACGGGCGGTCAGCCGCCCGCCCCGGGCGTTCCTGAAAAGCGCTCCTTGTGCCGGTTCAACGCCGGGAAGCTGAGCCCGCAACGCTTCCAGGTATTCCGAAAGGGCCCGGAGCGCCGTATCCCCGATGGGAACCACCCGCTCCCTGGATCCCTTGCCTCGCACCCGGACCAGTCCCCGCTGAAAGTCCACATGAGCTCCATCCAGGGCGACCAGTTCGCTCACCCGAACCCCCGTGGAATAGAGGGTCTCGAACAGCGCCCAGTTGCGCCGGGCCGTCCAAGAACTGCCGGGCCGCTCGGCACGCTTTCTGAGCGCCTCCAGCAGCCGGACCATGTGGTCCACGGAAAAATAAGCCGGAATGCCGGCCTTCAGCTTGGGTCCGGGAATCGCCCGGGCCGGGTTGCCTTCGATCCATCCGTTTTCTTCCAGGAAACGAAAAAACGACCTCAGAGCGGACATCTTCCGGCTCTGGCTGGCCCGCTCCACCGTCTCGTGCAGCCTGCGGGCGAACCGCCGGACATCTTCCGCGTCCGGGCACCACTGCAGCCGCCCCTCCCCCCCGCGGCCGCCCGCAAGGAACGCCCGAAACTGGGCCAGGTCCCCCGCGTAGGCCCGAAGCGTTTCCGGGCTGGCGCCCCGTTCGGAACGCAGGTGAACCAGAAACGCGTCCACCGCGTCGTCGAAAAAAAGGGAAAGGCTGTGATCCCGGCCGCTCATCATCCCAGAAACCTACAACAATCCCGCGGACCCATCAAAGGAAATTTGAGCAAATACCAGGATTTTCAGTGGAAATCAACGGGAAACTCCCCGAGAATTTACTTGACTTTCCTTTCGGGATTCCATTAAGTTCATGCCTTGCGTTTTTCCCGGCATATCAGGCAATTGGCAAGTTTCGCAAAGGGGACGCCGCCGCAAGGGACGGGTACCAGCGGCCCGGCGCCGCTCCCGATGGACTTTGCGCCTTCCGGTCCCGAGCGGATACACCGCGACGTCATGCCTGAGGTCCCCTCGGCAAGGGAATTGGGGGTTTTTTCACATTCGGCGCCCGCCAGCCTTCACAGACAGAAAGGAAGCGCAATGAAAGACAGTGTCGCCAAGGTGAGAACGTTCGCGATCATTTCCCACGGAGGCGCGGGGAAGACCTCCCTCGCGGAAGCCATGCTCTTCGACGCGGGTGAAAACACGCGGCTGGGAAAGGTCGATGACAATACGTCGATCATGGATTTCGAGCCGGAAGAGATCAGCCGAAAGATCACCATCAGCACCGCCTTCAATACCCTGAGCTGGCAGAAGCACCGGCTCACCCTCATCGATACCCCCGGAGACTTCAACTTCATCGCGGAAACCAAGAGTTCCCTCCAGGGGGCGGATGCGGCCCTGGTGGTGGTGGACGCCATCGACGGCGTGCGCGTCCAGACGGAAAAGGTCTGGGAATTCGCCGACGAGATCGGGCTTCCCAAGATGTTTTTCGTGAGCAAGATGGATCGGGAGCGGGCCGACTTTCCGGGCACCGTGGAGGGCATCCGAAAGGTGTTCGGCGGCCGCTGCGTCCCGGTGCTGGTCCCCGTCGGATCGGCGGAAGACTTCCGGGGAGTGGCCGACATCCTGGCCGGCAAAGCCTACATCTATTCCAAAGGAGACAGCGGGACCTTCGACGTGCAGGACATTCCGGCGGACGTCCGGGACATGGCCGACCAATACCGTGAGGAACTCATCGAAAACATCGCCGAAGGCACGGACGAACTTCTGGAACGCTACCTGGAAGGCGAGGAGCTGTCGCCCGAAGACCTGAAGACAGGCCTTCGAAGCGCCGTGATTTCCGGCAAGCTGGTCCCCATCGCGTGCGGTTCCGGAACCATAAACATCGGGATCCAGCCGCTTTTGGACGCCATCGTCACCTGCTTTCCGTCGCCCCTGGACCGCGAACCCCGAAAGGGCAAGTCCCCGTCCGGAGACAAGGAAGAAATCCGCCCGCCCGATCCCGACGCGCCCTTCAGCGGACAGGTCATCAAGACCATCAGCGATCCCTACGCCGGCCGGCTTTCGGTCATGCGCGTGTTTTCCGGCGTCATCACGGCCGACATGACCATCTACAACGCCACCAAAGAAGTGAAGGAACGGTTCGGGAACCTGCTGCGCATCAAGGGCAAGAGCCAGGAATCCGTGGAACGGGCGGTTCCGGGGGAAGTGGTGGCCGTGGCCAAGCTGAAGGAAACCACCACCGGCGACACGCTCTGCGATGAAAAGAACCCCATCGTCTATCCCCGGGTCGAACTGCCCGGCGCCATCTATTCGCTCGCCATCGAACCCAAGAGCCGCGGTGACGAGGAAAAGATCTTCGCGTCCCTCGGCCGCCTGATGGAGGAAGACCTGGCCCTGAAGCTCGAACGGAACGAAGAGACCAAGGAAATGATCCTTTCGGGCATGGGCGAAATCCACGTGGAACTCACCGTGGAAAAGCTCAAACGCAAGTTCGGCGTGGAAGTCAACCTGAAGACGCCCAAGGTTCCCTACAAAGAAACCATCAAGGGGAAGACGCGCGTGCAGGGCCGCTACAAGAAGCAGACGGGCGGCCGCGGCCAGTACGGGGACTGCTGGATCGAAATGGAGCCGCTGCCGCGCGGCGAAGGTTTCCAGTTCGTGGACAAGATCGTCGGCGGCGTGATTCCCAAGCAGTACATCCCGGCGGTGGAAAAGGGCATTGCGGAAGCGGCCCGCGAAGGAGTGCTCGCCGGCTATCCGGTCATCGATTTCAAGGTGGACCTGGTGGACGGGTCCTACCACCCGGTGGATTCTTCGGAAATGGCCTTCAAGATCGCGGGATCCATGGCCTTCAAGAAGGCCGTGGCCGAGGCCAAGCCCACCCTGCTGGAACCCATCGTGCAAATGGAGATCACCATTCCCGACGACTGCATGGGCGACGTGATCGGCGACCTCAATGCGCGCCGCGGCAAGGTCCAGGGGATGGACACCGAGGGCAACAAGCAGATCGTCCGGGCCCAGGTGCCTCTGGCGGAAGTCCTGAAATACGCGCCCGATCTCCGCTCCATGACCGCCGGCCGGGGCATGTTCACCATGAAGTTTTCTCACTACGAAGAAGTGCCGGCTCACCTGCAGGAAAAAATCGTCGAAGCGTCCAAGAAGGAACAGGAATAGCTTCCGCTAGGAGCGGCGCCCCCGCCGCGATGAAATCGAAGCTGGAGCTTCTGCACAGTTGTGTTCCCAAGCTGGAGCTTGGGAACAAGGTGGTCCCCATGCCCGAAGACGATAAGCCTGAAAAGCGGGAATCCACCGCCCAGCGGATCAAGGAGCTGACGATCCCGGAAAAGGTGCGGCTGGCCATGACGGGAGGCAAGGAAGCGCGCACCCTTCTCATCCTGGACAGCAACCGGGCGGTGCAGCTCGCCATCCTCGACAACCCGAAACTCACCCAGAGCGAAGTGGTGGGTATCGCCCAGTCGCGAAGCGTTTCCGACGACGTGCTCCGAAAAATCGCCGCCAACCGCGAATGGATCAAGCTCTATCCCGTCCGGCTGGCCCTGGTGAAGAACCCCAAGACGCCCGTCGGCGTCTCGGTGAAGTTCGTCGGCACGCTCCATCCCCAGGACCTGAAGGTCATCGCCAAGAGCAAGTCGGTGGCGAGCGTCGTGGCTCAGGCGGCCAACCGCCAGTTGATCCGCAAGAAATGAGGAAGGACGTCACTTTGCAGACCGGAGCGAACGCCGTGGACCACGATCGAACGGCGGCCGTCGTTACGGTGAGCGACAGGGGATTTCGCGGCGAACGGGAGGACCGTTCGGGCGACGCCTTGGAAGCGAGGCTCGTGGAAGCGGGCTACCGGGTCGTGGAGCGGGTCCTGGTTCCCGACGAAGCCCCGGCCGTTTCGCACGCGCTTCAAAAGCTGGCCGATGAACGCTGCGTCGCGCTGGTGCTCACCACCGGGGGAACGGGGGTCGCTCCGCGGGACGTGACGCCGGAAGCCACGGCCGCCGTGCTGGAAAAGACCATCCCCGGCATGGCGGAAGCCATGCGGGCGGCGAGCCTCGCCAAGACCCCGCACGCCATGATTTCCCGCGCCTTGGCGGGTATCCGCCGGCGCACCCTCATCGTGAACCTTCCCGGGAGTCCCAAGGGCGCAGTGGAAAACCTGGAAGTGATCCTGCCCGCGCTCCCTCACGCCCTCGCCAAGATCCAAGGCGACCCTTCCGAATGCGCCGCGTCCACCGACTGAATGGAGGCCTCTAATGCGGATGGCCACAACCAAAATGTCTCGCGCAAAGGCGCAAAGAGATTTTCTTGTTTTTTGGTGACAGTAACTCAGGAGTAAGGCATTATTCGTCTTGCGAAGCGGCTTGCTCGCCGGACGGTCCCCGCCGGCCGCCCACGGCGGCCCTCTTGGCGCGGTAGGTGTCCTTCACCGCCTGCTTCTTGCGTTCGTAAGCCTCCCGGATGGCCTGCACGGCGTTTTCCGCCTCCATCACCTTGGCTTCGGCCCGTTCCACGCTCCGCAGCCGGCTGTTCACCGCGGGCTGATGGACCAAGTCCGTGACGCCCTGCTTGTACAGACCGAACACTTCCGCGCCCAGGTCTCCGTAGGCTTTCTTCATATCTTTGTGCACCGAAGACTGGGTCAGCTTCTTCAGCTGCGTTCGCACGATCCGCATCTTCCAGTGATAGACGATTGCGGCGTATTCCATGGCGAAGTAAGCACACTTCTTACCCAGATTGACCACGCTGTCGACGACTCCCGGCATCATGTCCTCCTTTCGAACCTCGCTCACAGTGACCAGCCCAGCATGTCCCGCAGCCGCGCCTGCATCCTCACCGCATGGCTGCCCGGCCAAAGGATGCGTCGGCACTTGGGGCAGCGGGAAAAGGAAGTCTCGGTGCGGGCGACAAATTCCGGAACGCGGCCCAAGGCTTCCGCTTGTTCGACCGGTTCCAGCCGTTCGTTGCAGTCCAGGCATCGGCTCAGGAGGTCCACCTCGTCGAGCCGAATGGCGAGCCGTGACACCACTTCCCGGAGTTGGGCGTCCGGTTCGTTGGCTTCCACGCACACCACCCCCGGACGGCCGCGCCATCGGGTGGCGCGGGTGATGGCCGTACGCCCTTCCTTCCGGAACCGCTCCAACTGATCCAACGTGCGGATGGTGGCGGAAACGGTGTCAAAGCCCAAAACTCGCAGCCATTTTGCCACTTTCCCCAGCATGCTATCAACCACAAATCTGCGGGAAGTCCGGGCGGCGTTCATGGCGTTTCGTCCAGCAGGACGCGGCGGGCGCCCTTCGGCGAAGGCGGCGCGAAGTGGCCCGGGGGAAAGGACTCCACCTTCTGAAACCGGACCCGCCTTGCTTTCAGCACCCAGCGCGCGCCCACGACGCGGAGGTTTTCGGGGACTTGCCCCGGGTCCGGCGACATGGCCGGGTCGAAGTGCGCGACCCACGCCTGCGGCGGCCCCGGAACGGACGCTCCATGGATCACCGGCGGGTTCAGCCCGACGTCCCAAGCGATTCGAACCGCCCCCTTCCGGTCTTTCACCTCCAGGCGGCCGCGGTTCGGCACGGTTTCGTGAAACCGCCCCCGTTTGAGGTCTTCCAGCGGAAGGCAGCCCGCCAGCAGGTGCCCCAGGAGGGCCGGGTCCATGGAAACCCCGAGAAGTCCCTTCAGGATCGTCGCTCCGTCTCGGGCCAGGTACAGGGTGTTTTCCGACGCCAGCCAGACGCCGGAGCCCCTCGGCCCGACGGCCACCACCCCCGCCGTCTGCCCGAAGGCGTTTCGCGCCTCGATCCGGAAGCGCTCCGGGAGTTGCCCGGAAACGACGACCTGGAGCGACACCGTGCCTTCCGCTTCCGGTTCCAGGCGGACGCGGTAGATGGCCTGGTAGCGGTCGAGTCCGCGGGTGCGCCGTTCAAAGGCCTGGATCCAGGCTTCCGGCGTCGCCGCTCGCGGCTCCGCAACGGGAACGGGCGGCCGGTAGGGCCGGCAGGCCGCCGCCGCAAGGAGCACCGCGGCCAGGGCCGCGATCACCCGTCTCGTGGGTCGGAAAAAGCGCACGGCGTCACATCAATCCTTCCATCTTCTTCCGGACGGCTTCCGGTTCCTGGTGGCCGTTTTCGACAGCCTGCTCGTAAGCTTCGCGGGCGTCCTGCGGTCTTCCGAGGGCCCGGTAGATGTCCCCCAGGTGTTCCAGCATGACGGGGTCGTCGGGAACCCGCCGCAGGGCTTCGCGCATGATCTCGAGCGCCTTTTCGTGTTCCCCCATTTTGAAATACACCCACGCCAGGCTGTCCATGATATAGCCGTCTTCGGGTTCCCGGGCGAGGGCCCTTTCGATCAGGGCCTTGGCCTCCTGCAGGCGGATGCCGCGGTCGGCGTAGGTGTAGCCGATGTAGTTGAGAGCCCCGGCGTTTTCCGGGTCGGAGCTCAAGATCTTCTGCATCACCTGGATGGCCTCGTCCTTTCTGTCCAGCTTGTCGAGGACGATGGCCTTCCGAAACAGAAGTTCCACGTGTTCGGGCGAATGTTCCAGCCCTTGGTTCAGGACGTCGAGCGCGCCCGGGTAGTCCTTGGTCTCTTCCATGAGGAACGCCAGGTAGAGGTAGAAGTCCTGCTCCTCGGGCCGTTCCGCGATCGCCCGGCGCAGGCATTCGATGCCCGAACGGTGGTCCTCCATCTTCGAAAACAGCATGGCCAGCCGGATCTGGGCGTTGGGCCAGAGCGGGGAATCCTTGGCGATGGCTCGGAAATTGACCAGCGCTTCCTGGAGGTTCCCCTGTTCTTCGTAGGTGGTTCCCAGGTAGTAGAGCGCCTGGTCGTATTGCGGCCGATCTCGGAGCAGCGCGTTGAAATCGTCGATGGCCCGTTCGAACTTTCCTTGCTGGAGGTGGATGATCCCGATCTTGAGCCGGCTTTCCAGGTCCGAAGCGTTCCGCCGCGAAAGGATGTCGAACTGTTCCAGGGCCTTGTCGTAACGCTGCTGCCTCATGTAAAGGTTCCCGAGCTGCGCGCGCGCCTGGACGCTCGTGGGCTTGAAGCTCAAAATCCGAAGATACGTTTCTTCCGCCGCCTGGAACCGATCGGTCACTTCGTAGATGTAGGCCAGGTCCAGCATGGCCTTCTCAAAGGTGGGGCTCAGTTCCAGCACTTCCTGGTAGGCGGCTTCCGCCTGATCGTAAAACTTCATGTCCAGGAAGATACGAGCGCGATAATAGGCGGCGAGCGGGTTGTCGGGCACCAGCAAGCGGAGCCGGTCCAGGGTTTTCAGCGCGTCGTTGAACCGGCCTTCCTGCGCGTAGAGCGTCCCCAGGAGCAAGTACACGTCGGCGTTGGCCGGGTTCATCTCGATCACGTGCCGGTAGGCTTCGATGGCCTTCCCATTTTGCCCCAGCCCGGCGTACAGCCTTCCCAAGAGGAGGAACGCTTCCTCGTGGGCGGGATCCGCTTCGGTGGCCTTGACCGCCGCCTCCAGGGCCTTCTGGATGTTGCCCAGCCGGACGTAGAGGGTGGAAAGTTCCGTGAGCAGCGTGGCCGAATCCGGGTCGTGCTGCAGAGCCGCTTCGTAGGCCGCCACAGCCTTTTCCGTTTCGTTGACGCTCAGGTAGTATTGCGCTAACAGGTACGAAGCGTAGGCTTCGGAGCGGGCGCGGTCCAGGTCGACGGGCCGGTCGGGGGCCGGCGGCGGCTGCCTTTGGAGATGCGCACAACCGCCGATAGCGGCGCAAACCAGGCAAAGCAGCAGCAGGACACGTTTCGGCTGAGCCATGGATGATCCTTGAGAAGGGGAAAATGCATTGAAAACAATGAACTATGAGCGAAGTTCACTATCACATTTGCCCCCGTGCGTCAATGGCGACGCCACGGCCATGGAGTGCGCGCATGGATCACCCCAAGCTTCGATACGGGCTTGAAATCATTCCGGTGGAGCAGCGCGGCGCCCGGTACATGCTCCTCCGCGACCGGCTGGGCTATTCGGAACAGTCTCTTTTCTTGAGCCCGTCCGCCATGCCGCTGCTTACCGGCATGGACGGGAACCATTCGCTTCGCGATCTGCAGGAACGCTACCTGCGCGCGACGGGTGAACTCCTTTTCATGGAAAAACTCCAGGCAATCGTCTCCGTCCTGGACGAAAACCTCTTCCTGGAAAACGACCGTTATATCCGCCACGTGGCCGAACGGATCGCCCGGTTCCGGCAGGATCCCGTGCGCCGGATGCAGCACGCGGGGAAGAGCTACCCGGAAGACCCCGAAGCGCTCAGGCGGGAACTGGACGATTTCTTTGCGCCGGAACGAGGGGGGCCGGGACGCCCGGGGCCCCGCTGCGGCACGGAGCGGGTGCTCGGGCTCGTCGTCCCCCACATCGACATGAAGGCCGGGGGGGCGACCTTCGCCCATGCCTACAAGGCGGCGCTGGAATCCCCCGCCCCCGAAACGTGGGTGATCCTCGGGACCGGGCACGAACCCCTGGAAAACGGGTTCGCTCTCACCCGGAAGGATTTCGAAACGCCTCTCGGGATCGTCCGAACCGACCAGGACGCCTGCGAAAGCCTCACCAAATGCGTCTCCATGGACCTCCTGGCCGATGAATACCATCACCGTTCGGAGCATTCCGTGGAATTCCAGACGGTTTTCCTGGCTCACCTGGTGCCCCAGGCCCGCATCGTCGCGCTGTTGTGCTCCTTCGGCCCCGAAGAATGGCGGAAGCGGCGCGAAGACATCGAAGCCGTGATCCGCGCTCTTTCCAGCCTGGCTTCCGCAAGGGCGGGGAGCCTGGGGTTCATCGCCAGCGTGGACCTGGCGCACATCGGGCCGCGCTACGGCGACGCTATCTGTCCCGACGAGGCCGTCGTCTCGCTGCACCTTCGAAAAGACCGGCAACTGCTCGCATTCCTCGAACGCTGCGACGCGGACGCCTTCATGGGAGCCGTCGCCCGCGAAGAAAACCAGCGGAAGATCTGCGGCGTCGCGCCCCTGTTCGTCCTCGCGCGCGTGCTCGCCGGAAGAGCGCGCGGCCGGACGCTCCATCACGCCTCCACCGTGGTGGACCCGCACGGTTCGTTCGTGACGTTCGCCGGCATGGTCTTTCACGAATCCGGCGGGATGGAAGATCACGGCTGAAGGCGCGGGCCGTCACGCTCCTTCCGGCGGAAAGGCCACCACCTGGTCGAGGCTAAGGGCGCCGCAAAGCACCATGACCAGCCGATCGACGCCCAAAGCGATGCCCGCGCACCGGGGCGGCATCCTTTCCAGGCTCTCCAGGAACGCTTCGGGCATCGGCGGCCGGGCGGCGCCGGCCCTTTCGCGTTCTTCCATCACCTGGAGGAAGCGCCTTCGCTGCTCCGCGGGATCGGTGAGTTCGGAAAAGCCGTTGGCCAATTCCACCCCGGCCCAGTAGAGTTCGAACCGTTCGGCGACCCTGGGATCGTTTGATTTGAGCCGCGCCAGGGCGGCCTGTTCCGCGGGGTAGTCGGTGAGGAAGGCCGGCAGGGGAAAGCCCAGGTGAGGTTCCACCGTTTCCACTAGGTCCCGGTCGAAGCGTTCGGGATCGAAGGCGGCCACCGGATCCCAGCCGGCCCATTGGCGAAAGGCGGCTCGCACCGTGTGGACCGGCCAATCGCCGGAGACGGCGAGGCGGGATCCCCCGAAAAAAAAACCGGACCTACGGCCCGTCGACTCACAGATCCACGTGATGAGGTCCCGGCAGTCCTGCTGCAGGTCCCGGTAGTCCGCGTCGCGCCGGTACCATTCGAGCATGGTGAACTCCGGGTGATGGCGCCGCCCGCGTTCGCCTTTTCGAAAGACCGGCCCGATCTGGAAAATCCGTTCGTAGCCCGCCGCCAGCATCCGCTTCATGTGCAGTTCGGGGCTGGTGATGAGAAACCGGTCTTCGGAGGCGAAGGGTTCGATGTGCCGTTCCGGGGCCGGAGCGGCGGTTCGGACCGGCGTTTGAACCTCGAGGAACCCCGATTCCAGAAAAAAACGCCGCATCGCGTAAACGATGCGGCAGCGCTGTTCCAGGTAGGGCCGCCCGGCGGCCAGCCGTTTCGATTCGCTCATGACCCGGTGCTCTTGACCCGTTCCACGTAGGATCCCGTTCGGGTGTCCAGCTTCAAGATGTCGCCTTCTTCGATGAAGAGCGGCACCTGCACTTCGTAGCCGGTCGAAAGGGTCACGGGCTTGGTGGCTCCGGAGGCTGTGTCGCCTTTCACGCCGGGGTCGGCCTTCACCACGGGGAGTTCCACGAAATTGGGAAGCGTGATGCCGATGGGGGTGTCCTTGAAAAAGAGCATGTCCACCACCAGGTTTTCGGTGAGGAAATTTCTGGCGTCGCCCACCGCCGCTTCGTTCAGCTCGATCTGCTCGAAGCTTTCCGTGTTCATGAAACAGTAATGATTGCCTTCCTTGTAAAGATATTCCATCTTTCGTTCGTCCAGGTCGGCGGCCGTGTGCTTGTCGCCGGACCGGTAGGTGCGGTCGAACTGAACGCCGGTGACCATGTTGCGGAGGCGGCACCGGTAGAGGGCCTGCCCCTTGCCGGGCTTCGAAAATTCGAAATCCACGATGATATAGGGTTCCCCGTCGATTTCCAGCTTGAGGCCCTTGCGAAGATCACTCGAGGTCAATACGGCGCCCATGCCATGGTCCTTTCTTTGTCGCGTCAGTGCGGGTATTTTTTCGTTCATTGGAATGCCGCCTTCCGGTGTCCGAAGGACGCCGGCGGCCGGTGGATTTTCCGGTCGAGCGGCTGCACTATACCGGCAGAAAACGGGGCCGGTCAAGCCCGTCGACCCGGCGGCGGGACTCCGCAGGTCCCTCGGAAAGGAGGATTCATCCCATGCGCATCACCTTCCTGGGAGTGGGCGAAGCCTGTGACCCCGGGCGCCCGAACACCAGCGTCCTCGTGGAAACGGCTCTTTCGGGGCGGGAACAGTCGGTGCTTTGTGACTGCGGTTTCACCGTCCCTCACGCCTACTGGAAGCGGGTGGCGGACCCGGAAGCGCTGGACGCCGTGTGGCTATCCCACTTCCACGGCGACCACTTCATGGGGCTGCCGCTCCTTCTGCTGCGCTTCTGGGAAATGAAGCGACGCCGGCCGCTGAAAATCGTCGGCCAGAGCGGCATTCGGGACATCGCGGAACACGCCTTGGATCTCGCGTACCCCGGTTTCCGGCGAAAGCTCACCTACGCCCTGGAAACCGTCGAAATGGAGCCGGGAAGCGACGAACGCATTTCCGGGTTCGACTGGCGGGCCGCCGAAAGCGAACACGGGCGGCGCAACCTGTCACTGCGGTTGGAAGCCGGCGGCTGGGCGGTCTTCTACAGCGGAGACGGGCGTCCCACGGCGGAAACCCTGCGGCTGGCCGAAGGATGCGACCTCATGATCCACGAGGCCTTCCATGTCCGCGAAGCGGCGGCGGGCCACGGCACGGTCGCCGGAAGCCTGGATGCGGCCCGTTCCGCCCGGGCGCGCCGCCTGGCCGTGGTGCACGTGCAGCGGGACGAACGGCGGGAAAAAGCGGCGGAAATCCACAGCATGCTGAAGGGCGCGGAAGGGCTTTGGGCCTTCATGCCGGAAGGCGGCGAGACCCTCATCCTCTCCTCCCGTGCCGGTTGAGGCGGTCCGCAAAGCCCGACGCCTCGAAAGGGATCAGAATTCGATGCCCTTCTGCGCCGGGATCCTCTGATCCCTGAAGTGGTGCTTGACGGCCGTCATTTCGGTCACCGTGTCGGCGGCGGCGACCAGAGCTTCCGGAGCGTTCCGGCCCGTCACGATGACGTGGACGTGTTCCGGGCGCCGTTGGAGGCTTTGGACGACGGGTTCGGTTTCCAGGAGTCCGTAGCTCAGAGCGATGTTCAGCTCGTCGAGGATCACCAGGTCGTATCGGCCGGACAGGACGGCTTCGCGGGCCTGCCGCCAGCCTTCGCGGGCCAGGCGGCGGTCTTCGTCCAGGTTTTCCTTCCGCCAGGTGAAGCCGGATCCCAGGGTCCTCAGGGTCACGGTTTCCAGTCGTTTCACGGCGTCCAGTTCCCCGTAACGCCAGGATCCCTTGATGAACTGGAGGATCAGCACGTTCATGCCGTGGCCGGCGGCCCGGAGGGCGGTTCCGAGGGCGGCCGTGGTCTTTCCCTTGCCGTCTCCCGTGAACACCAGCAACAATCCTTTCGACATGCAGGCCTCCGTTTCGCCTCTTCGAGCTTGTCCAAAAAGGAGCTCATGAAAGTCAACCCCCGAGGTTCCTTGTTCTTGTAGGAGCGGCCTTGGCCGCGATGCGGATCGCCGGCAAGTGAAGACGTAGGGTGCGTGAAGCGAAGCGAAACGCACCGGAATCGAAGTACCGGCCCGTAGGGTGCGTGAAGCGAAGCGAAACGCACCGAGAATGAAGCAAAACGCACCGAAACCCAAACCCGGCCGGTCCCGCCCGGAGCGCCGGGGTCAGCTTTCTTCCTTCACGGTCATGCGTCCTTCGGGGTCCTTGTGGAGCTCGAAGGCATCGTGGAGCACCCGGATCGCCAGCTCCGTGTACTTTTCGTCGATCACGCACGAAATCTTGATTTCCGAGGTGCTGATCATCATGATGTTGATGTTTTCCCGGGCCAGCGTTTCGAACATGCGGCCGGCCACCCCGGTATGGCTCCGCATGCCGACGCCGATGATGGAAATCTTCGCGATGTGCGGGTTGCCGTGGACGGGGCCCGCACCGATCTCCCGGGCGATCGTTTCCGCCAGCCGGATCGTGTCTTCGTAATCGGGCTTGGGCACCGTGAAGGAAATGTTGGCCCGGCCCGGCACGCCGCTCTGCCCCTGGATGATCATGTCCACGTTGATCCCATGGGCGGCGATGGGCTTGAAAATCCTGTAGGCCATTCCAGGCACGTCGGGAACATCGGTGACGGTGATCCGCGCTTCGTTCTTGTTGTACGTGATCCCTGATACGACGACCCTTTCCATTTCCGGTTCCTCCCTGGTGACCAGCGTTCCCGGCGCGTCGGTGAACGACGAACCCACGAGGATGGGCACATGGTACTTCATGCCGAATTCCACCGAACGGATATGCAGCACCTTGGCCCCCATGCTGGCCATCTCGAGCATCTCTTCGTAGCTGATTTTCTTGAGCTTGCGCGCCTTGGAATAGACGTTGGGGTCCGTGGTGAAGACGCCTTCCACGTCCGTGTAGATTTCGCACACGTCCGCCTTGAGGGCCGCCGCGAGGGCGACGGCCGTCGTGTCGGAGCCGCCCCGGCCCAGGGTCGTGATGTTCCCTACTTCGACGTAGCCCTGGAAGCCCGCCACCACGACGATCTTGCCTTCGCGGAGCTTTTCCATGACCGGGAGCGTTTCGATCCAGTTGATGCGGGCGCCGCCGTGGGTGTGGTCGGTGATGATTCCCGCCTGGTACCCGGTCATGGAAATCGCCTCGTAGCCCAGGTCCTTCACGGCCATGCTGAAAAGAGCGATGGTGATCTGTTCGCCCGTGGCCAGGAGCACGTCCAGCTCGCGAGGGTCCGGCCGGGGGCTCATCTCGCGGGCCAGCTTCACCAGGCTGTCCGTGTCGCCCGCACGGGCGGAAAGGACCACCACCAGGTCGTCGCCCTGCTTCTTCCTGTCGATGACCCGGTGGGCCACGGAACGGATCCGTTCCACGTTGGCGACCGACGTGCCGCCGTATTTCTGAACAACAAGGGCCATGACGTTTCGACCTCCTGAAAAACGAAACGAACGGTTCAGAGCCGCCCCGTTCTATGGGAACAACATCGAGGAACCCGCCAAGGGCGGTTCCGGCGTGATTTTTGACTCCTGCGGGCCTTTCGGCCGAAATCCGCCGCAAGGCCGGATTTTTAACACAAGTCCTGAGCCATGTGTACGACAAATTTGGGGAGATTTCCGGTGCGGGATCGCTCCTTTACGGAGCGGCTCCCCAGGCTCCGCGGTGAGGCGGAACGCTCACGGCGCGCCGAAGCCGGCGCAGGAAGTCGGATCGGGGGACCTCGCGGGCGCCGAAGCGCTGGAGGTGGCGCGTGGTGACCTGGCAGTCGATCATTTCGAAGCCCCAGCCGGTGAGCCGGTCCACCAGGTGAACGAAAGCCACCTTGGAGGCGTCGGTCACGGTGGTGAACATGGATTCGCCGAAAAAGACCCGTCCCAGGGCCACGCCGTAGAGGCCGCCCACGAGGCGCCCTTCGAACCAGCTTTCCACGGAATGGGCGTAGCCCAGTTCATGGAGCCGGCTGTAGGCCAGGATCATTTCCGGAACCAGCCAGGTGCCTTCGCCCTGGCGGCGGCGTACGGCGGCGCAAGCCCGGATCACGCCGCCGAAGTCGCGATCGAAGGTGACCGTGAACCGGCCCTTTCGCACCACGCGTTCGAGGCTCTTGGCGATCTTCAGTTCTTGGGGAAAGAGGACCAGCCGGGGATCGGGCGACCACCAGAGGATCGGCATGTCCTGCGAGTACCACGGAAAGATTCCGTGGCGATAGGCCAGGAGAAGCCTGGGCGGGCTCAGGTCGCCTCCGACGGCGAGCAGGCCGTCGGGTTCGGCGTCGTGGGGCGAGGGGAAGACGAGGCTTTCGGACAGCCGGTAGACGGGCATGATCGTCAACGCCGAAAAGGGCGCGAGCGCCGGCCGGGAGCGGGATCAGCGGAAGTCGAAGCGGAGGTTCTCGGTCTGGATCGCCGACGCGTCCTCTTCGCCTTCCGCCGGGCGATCGATGACCACGTGCCCGCCGGTCTTGAGGCGCCCGAAAAGGATTTCGTCCGCCAGCGGGTCCTTGATCTCCGTCTGAACCAGCCGCGCCAGGGGACGCGCTCCGAAGGCGGGATCGTAGCCGTTTTCGGCAAGCCAGCGGCGGGCTGCCGGTGTCAGCTCCAGAGTGATCTTCTGTTCGGAAAGCTGCTGCTCCAGCTCGCGAAGGAATTTTTCCACCACCCGTTCCATGATGTCTCGGGTCAGGCCGCTGAAGGCGATGATGCCGTCCAGGCGGTTGCGGAATTCGGGGCTGAAGAGCTTTTCCACCGCCTTGAGCCCCTTGGCCGTGCGGTCGTCCTGGGCCTGTCCGGCCCCGAACCCGATGGACGACAGGCTCATTTCCCGCGCTCCCGCGTTGGAGGTCATGAGCAGGATCACGTTTCGAAAATCGGCCTTCTTGCCGTTGTTGTCGGTGAGGGTCGCGTAATCCATCACCTGGAGGAGAATGCTGAAAAGATCCGGGTGCGCCTTTTCGATTTCGTCCATGAGGAGCACCGAATAGGGGTGCTTTCGGATGGCGTCGGTGAGCAGCCCCCCCTGGTCGAAGCCGATGTAACCCGGCGGCGCCCCGATGAGGCGCGCCACGGTGTGCTTTTCCATGTACTCACTCATGTCGAAGCGGAGGAAGTGCACGCCCAGGGTCTGAGCCAGCTGCTTGGCCAGCTCGGTTTTGCCCACGCCGGTCGGCCCGATGAGGAGGAAGGAGCCGATGGGGCGGTCGGGCACGCGCAGGCCCGCCCTGGAGCGCTTGATGGCGGTGACCAGGGACTTGATGGCCGCATCCTGGCCGAAAACCACGGACTTCAGGTCGTCTTCCAGGGCGTGGAGGCGCAGCTGGTCCGACGAAGAAACCGTGCGAGGCGGGATCTTCGCCATCCGGGCCACCACCCCTTCGATGTCCCGGGGGCTCACCACCCGGCGCACCCGCCGGTCGTCCTTCAACAGAAGGCTGGCCCCCGCCTCGTCGATCACGTCGATGGCCTTGTCGGGAAGGTACCGGTCGTTGATGTGTCGAGCGGAAAGCTCCGCGGCCGCCTTCAGCGCCGGGACGGTGTAGCGCACGCCGTGGTGTTCTTCATAATAGGATTTCAATCCCTTCAGAATCTGGTAGGTTTCTTCCACCGTCGGTTCGCTGATTTCCACCTTCTGGAAACGCCGGCTCAAGGCGCGGTCCTTTTCGAAATGGTTCTTGTATTCCTCGTAGGTGGTGGACCCGATGCAGCGAAGCGCCCCGGAAGCCAGCACCGGCTTCAGGATGTTCGACGCGTCCATGGAACTGCCGCTGGTCGCGCCCGCTCCCACCACCGTGTGGATTTCGTCGATGAAGAGAATGGCCCCGGGTTTTTCCTTCAGTTCGTTGATGACCGCCTTGAGGCGGGCTTCGAAGTCCCCCCGGAACTTGGTGCCCGCAAGGAGCGCGCCCATGTCCAGGGCGAATATTTCCACGCTGCGGAAGCTGTCCGGAACCTGCCCCTGATGGATCTTGAGGGCCAGTCCTTCCGCGATGGCGGTCTTTCCCACCCCGGGGTCCCCCACGAAGATGGGGTTGTTCTTGGTGCGGCGCCCGAGGATCTGGAGGGTGCGCATGATTTCCGATTCCCGGCCGATGAGCGGGTCGATGAGGCCCTGGGCGGCGCGTTCGTTCAGGTTCACGGTGTAGAGCTCCAGGGCGGAACTCTTCTGGCCCGGCTGCGGCTGGCGGGGTGCCAGCGACGCCCCCGAACGGGGCGCCGCCCGCAGGGAAGCGTCCTCGGCCTTCGACACTCGGTGCGTGATGTATTCCAGCACATCCAGCCGCGTGACGCCCTGGGACTTGAGGAAATGGACCGCGTGGGAACTGTCTTCGTAGAACATGGCGGCCAGCACGTCGCCGGCGTCCACTTCTTTCTTTTCCGCACCCTGGACGTGCAGGATGGCGCGCTGGAGCACCCGCTGGACGGCGAGGGTCTGGATGGGGTCGTGTTCCACCTTCTCCGGGAGGACTTCCAGTCTTTCGTTGAGGAACCGCTCGAGCTTGCCCTTGAGCTCGTCGATCTGCGCCCCGCAGTGGTAAAGGATCTCACGGCCCGTCACGTCGTGGATGAGCGCGTAAAGGATATGCTCCAGGGTGAAAAACTCGTGCCGCCGCAGCTTGGCTTCTCGCACCGCGGCGGAAAACACCATTTCCAACTCACGACTGATCATGGAACCCTCTGTTTCAGGCCTTCTCCATGCTGCATTTCAGGGGAAAGCCGTTTTTTCGGGCCAGGTGGTGAACCATCTCAACCTTGGTTTCCGCCACCTCCCCGGGATACACGCCGCAAAGGCCGACGCCGTTCCGGTGGACATGGAGCATGATCTGGGTGGCTTCGGAAGGCGTCTTGTGAAACACCTTCTCCAGGATCTCCACCACGAACTCCATGGTGGTGTAATCGTCATTGTGAAGGAGCACCTTGAACAGGGGCGGTTCGTCCAGGTCTTCCTGGATACCTTCTTCGAATTCCTCGCGAAATTCGGGATCATGTTCACTCATGCCGAACACTCCCCGTGCCGTGGCATTTGGTCCTTCATGTGACGGGTGACGTTTCCTATAATGCGTGGCCGTTAATTGAAAAAATAACGTTTTGAGGCGCAGAGTCAAGCCGCGGGGACGGTCCCCGCGGGGGAGCCGCGCCTCGGCCTGACGGAGGTTTTACCATGCCGGGAAACACCTTTGGCAAGCTTTTTCGGGTCACCACCTGGGGCGAATCCCACGGTCCCGCCGTAGGGGCCGTGATCGACGGATGCCCCCCCGGGATCGGCCTCGCCCCGGAAGACGTCCAGCACGACCTGGACCGGCGCCGGCCCGGCGGCCGTTTCGCTTCGCCTCGAAAAGAACCGGACCGCGTGGAAATCCTTTCCGGCGTCTTCGAAGGCCGCACCACCGGAACCCCCATCAGCCTCATGGTCAGAAACCGTGACGTCCGAAGCCGGGACTACGAGGAACTCGCCCAGACCTACCGGCCGGGTCATGCCGACCGGACCTTCGAACAGAAGTACGGTTTTCGGGACTGGCGGGGGGGCGGAAGGAGTTCGGCTCGGGAAACCGTGGGGCGGGTGGCCGCGGGCGCTGTGGCCCGAAGGTTCCTGGAAGAGCAGGGCGTGAAAGTTCGGGGCTGCACGTTGGCTCTGGGATCGGTGGCCTGTGACCGTGGAGCCATGGACCTGGACCGGGCGGACGAAAACCCCTTTTTCTGCCCCGACCCCAAAGCCGCCCGGGCCATGGAAGAACTGGTCGCGCGGGTTCGAAGCGAAGGGGATTCCCTGGGAGGACTCGTGGAAGTGGTCGCCTGGGGCCTGCCGCCCGGGCTCGGCGAACCGGTTTTCGACAAGCTGGACGCCCGCCTCGGCGCCGCCCTCTTTTCCATCGGCGCCGTGAAAGGCGTGGAAATCGGTTCCGGCTTTCAGGCCGCGGGAAAGACGGGAAGCGAAAACAACGATCCCGTGACCCGGGAAGGCTACGCGTCGAACCACGCGGGAGGCGTCTTGGGAGGCCTTTCGAGCGGCATGGAACTGGTGGTCCGGGTGGCCGTGAAACCCATCCCTTCCATCGCCAAGGAGCAGGCGACGGTCGACCGGGACGGAACGCCCAGGACGATCCGGGTCGGCGGCCGGCACGACGTCTCCGCCGTTCCGCGGATCGTTCCCGTCTGCGAGGCCATGGTTCTGTTGACCCTGGCGGATTTCATGCTCTTTCCGTATCCCCACCGGCTCAAACACCGATGAACGCCGGCCGGCGCCGCCGTCCCATCCGGCCTTGCAGGAAGAGGGCCCGCGTCTTTATCTTGGGTTCAGGCAATCAGGAGCCATTCGGTATCTATAGCTCACAAGAAGGAGAAAGCCATGAAAGTCTTCCTGAAATGCTTTTCCACCCTGGCGGACGGAGACGCTCCCAAGCGCTCGGCGAAGATACAAAAGGGGCGGCGGCTGTTTTTCCATGAAAAACCGCGAGGCTTCCGTCCAGGGGCATGTGAGGTTCGGGACCGCTTGCCCCGCTTTTCGAAAGGGGAGGGGATCACAGGAAGAGTTCGGTGCTGAGGTAGCGTTCGCCGGTGCTGGGAAGGACCAGGACCAGCTGCTTTCCGCGGCTTTCCGGGCGGGCGGCCACCTTGAGGGCGGCGGCCAGGGCCGCTCCCGACGAGATGCCCGAAAGCAGGCCTTCCTTCCCGGCGAGCTGCCGGGCCCAATGGAAGGCTTCTTCGTTTTCAATGGGGATCACTTCGTCGATCACGTCGCAGTTGAGGACCGCCGGGACAAAGCCGGCTCCGATGCCTTGAATCTTGTGCGGTCCGGGCGCCCCGCCCGAGAGCACCGGCGAATCGGCCGGTTCGACGGCGACGGTGTGCACCTCGGGATTTCGTGCCTTGAGGACTTCCCCCACGCCCGTGAGGGTGCCTCCCGTTCCGACGCCGGCCACGAAGATGTCCACCCGCCCGGCCGTGTCCCGCCAGATTTCTTCCGCGGTGGTGCGCCGGTGGATTTCCGGGTTGGCGGGGTTGGCGAACTGGTCCGGCATGAACGCCTTCTCTTCGCCGGCGAGGATCCTGCGGGCGGCATCGATCGCTCCCTTCATGCCTTGGTCTCCGGGGGTGAGCACCAGTTCGGCGCCCAGATGCCGGAGGAGTTTCCGGCGTTCGACGCTCATGGTTTCCGGCATGGTGAGGATGAGCCGGTAGCCCTTGACCGCGCAGACGAAGGCCAGGCCGATCCCGGTGTTTCCGCTGGTGGGTTCCACGATGACACTGTCCGGGCCGATGGCTCCGCTCCGTTCCGCGGCTTCGATCATGGCGTGGGCGATCCGGTCCTTGACGCTCCCCAGGGGATTCTTGAATTCCAGCTTGGCCAGGAGTCGCACCGGAAGGCCCCGTCCGATGCGGGACAGTTCCACGAGCGGCGTTCCGCCGATGGTTCCCATGACGTGGGGGTGGATGCGTTCCACGAGGTCACTCCTTTCATTGGCTGGAGGATTCCGGCGGGGGGCAAAGGGGGTGTAATGCCCCCTATGAATCAAGACCAAAATTCGCATTATTCAAAACGCGCTGCTCCTCCCTTCTTTCT
>FWPV01000958.1_pt1 | contig 85061 bp, 66 predicted proteins | sample 2228371 | NCBI WGS metagenome assembly FWPV01 (sample SAMEA103939776, study PRJEB20133) | metagenome
TTTCACATGATAACATGAATTTTCAGTCATTTTGGTAGTATTGCACTGGGAAATGTCCGAACTTATGTCCTAAGATCAGGAAAAAAATCTTGATCAGATTGTTAAGGATATGTTAATATAGCTGTTGAATTTTATAACTTCAAGTTTTTCTATGAGCAATATTCCAAACTGAGAGGTCTAAGATATGAGATCAGACTTTCATTGGTATAAGTATGATAGAGAATCCGTCGCTCATGAACTTAAAACTGACTTAGAACAGGGACTAAGTAACAAGGAAGCATTGTCAAGACTTCAAGCATACAAACGCAACGAATTACCTGATGAACCGAGTATCCCGATAAGCCATACGCTTTTTAGAATAATTATAAGCACTATGTTGCCAATTCTGCTTGCCTTTTCTGTTTATCTGATCTATTTATGGAGTGAAGGTGGGGAGGACAAACTGCTTGTCTTGGGCATTGTAATTATAAGTATACTGATCGTGAAGATCATACTGAGCAGTTTCAAGGAGCTAAGGTCTGATAAATACTTATATTCTTTGAGGAAAATTGCTCATGATGCCACATTTGCCAAAGTTATGCGAAGTGGTCATATAACTCTTGTGAAAATAACAGAGCTTGTCCCTGGAGATATAATATATTTTGAAGCGGGGGATCAAATCCCTGCTGACGGTCGCTTGATTGAAGCTCAACATCTAATTGTTGATGAATCAATTATTACTGGCAGTTCCCTTCCTGTTGAAAAAAGTATAGATATTGTTGATACTGCTGTTCAGATTTCACAAATTAAGAATATGGTCTTCATGAATTCCATCGTTAAAACAGGACGAGGTGCGGCGATAGTAACTGCAACAGGGAAAGGGACGCTTGCAGCGCAGAGATCAATTACAGATGACACAATAATTCAACGTTCAAAATTTGAGCAATCGTTTTCAAAAAATATACTATGGTTTGCATTAGCTTGCATAATTTGTTCTGGAACAGTTGGCGGGATACTGGTATATTTTGACGAAAAAACCATCATTGATGGCATTACAGCTGGTATAATTCTGATGATGTCGGCTTGGCCCGCAGGCATTATTGAAGCAATTACGATGACTTTCGCTGTCGGGATGAAAAAGCTAAGCGAATCTCAAATAGTTATTAAGAACCTCATCGGCGCAGAAAAATTAGCAGATGTTGAACAGATATGCTGTGATAAAAGAGGGATAATGACAGAAGGCAGAATGATTGTTGACAAAATATTTATTGATGGTGAAATAATAGAGCTAAAAGAAGATGAATATGAATCAAAAGCTCTGACAGAAAATAAATGTGCTGATCTTCCTTTATTGCTCTCGGTTGCTTCTTTATGCACTAATACAGATGTCAAAGATTCAACAAATGGGTGGACAATAGAAGGTGATCCCATAGAAGGCGCATTGATAATTGCTGCCAAAAAAGGCAAGATAAATAAAGAGGATTTGTTATTATCACTGACCAGGATCGGAGAGCTTCCCTATGATTACGAAAGACGAAGACAATCTGTTATATACAAAGATAATAAAGGAGAAGTCTTTGTCTTTACAAGGGGGGCTGTTAACGCAATTTTGGATGTCTGCACAGATATACAATTACATGGAGATTTAGAATCTTTGACGAGTAATAAAAAAAGGGCAATCAGGATAATAGATCGGAAATTTGCAAAGGAAAAAAATCACGCTGAATGCGTCGCTTTGGCGTATTACCAAATAGAAGGAGACCTTCCCAGGGTTTATGATGTTGAAATGATTGAGCAGGATATGATCTTTTTAGGTATGATGAGACTTATAGACTACCCAAGACCGGATACAAAGTCCGCAGTAAGAAGATGCTTGATAGGGGGAATAAAACCTATAATACTTACTGATGAACCAAAGGAGTCCACACTCGAATTTGCCAAAGAATTAGGAATAGCCCGTGGCGAAACGAATATTTTGACAGGAGAAGAACTGGAAACACTTAGCGATAAAGATTTTTACGATATACACGAAAGATTTTCGGTATTTTCAGAGGTTTTGCCATCTCAAAAGGCGAAGATAGTTAGAACATTAAGAGCAACAGAACGTATAACCGCAATGATAGGCATAAATTCTAATGATGCAGAAGCCATAAAAGAGGCAGATGCAAAAATTTCTGCTGGTAAAATTGGCTCTTCCGCAATAGTGAATAAATCAGATGTCCTGGTCTTGGATGGAAGCTTCAATAAAGCAATAGAGGCAGTGGAAGGCATAAGAAACATATTGCAAAATGTCAAAAAAGTTATACGTTATTTTCTCTCGGTTAGTATAGCGACATCCGCAATTGTAATTATATCTTTTATTGTCAGTATGGTATGGAATAAATCTGCTTTTCCGCCTTTATCGCTCCTGCAAGTTTTATGGTTAAATATTTTCGCCATCGTCATTCCCGCGTTTGGGATAATTTTTAACTCAATTTCATCATACTCTTTGGAAGATGGGGCTTATGTCAATGGCAGAATATTTAACAGTGAGTTAAAGATAAACATATTGATAAGAAGCCTATTAACAGCAATATTTGCGCTTATTGTCTATGTGTTTTCATTAGGTCCTATCGACTATTGGGCAATAAATCAAGAACGTGCAAGAACCGCTACTATGACGATATTACTTATGTCTCAAATAGCTTTTGCTTTCCAATGTTGTCGCACTAATGAGGTCGGTTTTTTCCGAAAATTCTTTAGCAATAAGATATTAATCGCACTTTCGGTAATGGTTATTATAGCACACCTTTCAATAATCTATGTTCCATATCTGAGTGAGATATTTGAGACAAAGCCACTATCTTGGATGGATTGGGTCCCCATTGTAATTGCTTTTGCCATATTTTGGCTTCCTCTTGACGAACTTTTCACTATAAGCCGTGAATATGACGAAGAGCAGGAATTTGTCTATGAGAGCGAAGAAAATTTATCCATAGATGAGGATGAATCATTTACGATCCCTGACAATTTGGAAAAAACCGAACCAGAAAAGATTGAAGATGAAAACGAAAAAACTGATGATGATCAGTAATTATTAATAATAATTTTTAGGTAACCGCATTTGGGGAAGTTCAATTGAAGATAGTAACCAGATACACTTTATCTCAAATAGTTGAGCCATTTTTCCTTGCACTAATAGCTTTTACATCAGTGCTTGTTATAAATAAAGTTTTCATTTTAACCAAATACTTCGTGGAAAAAGGCATCAATCCTTGGTATATGCTCGAAATGCTTTTTTATTACTCACCAGCGGTTTTTGTGCTTACCGTTCCAATGGCTACACTTGTCGGAATTGTCACTGCCTTTGGGCGTCTATCCGCTGATAATGAAATAATCGCTATGAAGACATCTGGTATCGGTATGCAAAAGCTTATTGTGCCCGTAGTTTTGTCGACATTTATACTTAGCGTCTTTATGGTTTTTTTTATGGATTTCAGTATACCAAGGGGAAATCAAGCCTATTATAAACTTTATGTAGAACTGAGGCAAAAACATCCTGCACTTGTGCTTGAACCAGATACCATAATGGAAGAGATGTCAACAGAAGGAAGAAAATGGTATTTCAAAAGTATTGATAGACAAACAGGGAAAATGAAAGATATAATGATATGGGAACGCGATAAGGATGTCCCAAGACTGATAACCGCAAAAGAAGGCGAATTGAGAGTTTTTGACAAATGGACATCTCTTTTACTTTACGATGGTAAGATATATCAAGCTGATCCACAGAATCCGTTGAAGGGATATTCAACGGGAAATTTTACTAAAAACGAAATTATACTTGATATAGGAAAATCGTTAGAAAAGGAAGAGAGGGCATCTTGGAGCCCAACAAATATGAGCATAAAAGAAATTAAAGAGAATCTTAAAAAATTTGAAGCAGAATTGGCTTCTCCATTTACTACCGAATATGTGAAAAATTATATAAGGAAATATCAAATTAATGAATATAAAGTGGAGCTATATAAAAAGGTCTCAATACCATTTGCTAACTTGGCTTTCGGGTTGATCGGCGTCCCTTTGGGGCTGTTTGTCCGTAGGGGTGGAAGAATGGTTGGGCTTGGTGTCGGTGTTGCAGTGATAATAGTCTATTATGTTATTCTTACTATCGGAGAAAAAATATCAAAGGCTGGGATATATCCTCCTGTCCTTGGGGCATGGACGCCTAACATCGTTATAGGAATTGCTGGAATAATTCTTATTATGAGGACAATTCGTGAGATGCCTATACATTCTATAAAATTGCTTGATAAGCTGTTTCCATCTGAACATAGATAGCAAAGTTTCTGACAGGAGAAAATATTATGTTAGAGCCTGAAATTTACTATCCTCGCAGAAGGAAATTTAGCGGTTTTAAAATTCTGTGGCGATTGATAATTGTCTTTGTCGTTACTATTATGATCTCATATCAGATATATACTTTTGGCGACGCAGTCAAATACTGGCAAGAAAATCGAGAGAAAAGACAAAGATATGTTCGTGAAATTAATGAGCTTGAGCAACAACAAAGGATAATGAAACGAGAGATTTTAGAACTTAAAAACAACAAATTAACCCAAGAAAGGCTTGCACGTGCAATGGGTTATATAAGACAAGGTGAAATTGTTTACAAATTTATAGACATAGAAAGCAATAAAACTGATGAAAAGTAGAAAGGTTGCAAATGAACAATACCGACATATTAAACACAGTCATTTCTTCTGATCTTGGCGTCTCTGAGAATAACAGCATTCCATACCTAAAATCACCGGCGATCTCCTACGATGGTAGTCAAATCGCTTTTTCATATTCAGGTGATATTTGGCTTGTCCCTTCCGATGGCGGGGATGCTAGGTTATTAACATCTCACGTTGGTTATAATGACAGACCTAGATTTTCGCCTGATGGCTCTTATTTAGCATTTTTTTCAAAGCGAACTGGTAACGGCGATATTTATATCATTTCCCTTAAAACAGAAGATGTCAGAAGGTTAACCTATGATGATAACGCTGACATACTTGATTGCTGGTCTCCTGATAGCAAATGGATATATTTCAACTCTGGAATGGATGGGATAGGCGGTTTTGCATATAAAGTCAGTATAGAAGGCGGGACTCCTATCAAAATTGCAGGAGACCCTTATGAATCATATTATTCTCTGGCGATATCTCCTAATGGAAAAACACTCGCGTTCAATAATAATGGCTATGCTTGGTGGCGAAAAGGATCAAGACCATCTGGGGCATCACATATCTGGCTCGTCAGTGAGAGAATTGGCTCAAATGACTATCGCAAAGTTACGGACTATCAAGGACGAAATTTATATCCTATGTGGGATGATAAGGGCAGAGGCTTATATTTTGTCTCAGACCGAGACGGAAACGAAAATATATGGTGGCAAGATATTAAAACTGGAAAAACAAAACAGATAACACATTTTAAAGATGGTCGCGTGATGAGGGCTTCTATATCTGGTAATGGAAAATGGATAGTCTTTCAGCGAGGTTTTTCTATATGGAAGCTAGACCTCGCAACAAAAGAAACTTATCCAATACCAATAAATGTCCGTGCAGATAGAAAGATTTATCCCATAAATCATCAAGTAATAAACGGCGATGTTTGGGAATTTATCTTGTCTCCCGATGCAAAGAAAGCGCTTTTTGGTCACAGAGGCAAGATTTTTGTCGCTTCTGCGGAGAAAGGCACTGAAAAAGGCAGGGCATCATATCGCATTACAAATACTCAATCAAGAGATTGTCAAATATCTTGGAGTCCAGACAGTAAGAAAGCGGTTTATGTCTCCGATAGGACAGGCGAAAATCAAATTTATCTCTATGATTTCGCCGAGAAAAAAGAAACCCAACTTACCAACTCATCAATACCTGCGAACTTGCCTAAATTCTCTCCCGATGGAAAATGGATCGCTTATTTTCATGGACGAGATGAGATAAGGCTCATTAACGCTGAGACAAAAGAGAGTAAAACGTTTGTAACGGGAGTTTTTGATTTCGGTTTTAACTCGCCATCATCGTTTACTTGGTCGCCAGATAGCAAGTGGATCGCATTTATAAATAGGGATGAAAACTATTTCAGCAATGTCTATGTCCAAAATATAGAAGAAACCATTCCCAAACAGATAAGTTTCCTTAGCCATATAACTAGTAACAATATTTTATGGTCTAATGATGGGAAATTTATCATTTACAACACTTCGCAATTCAGATTTGAATCACAGATAGCTAAGATTGACCTGCAAGCACCAAAACCAGAGTTTCGCGAAGATGAGCTTGATAAATTATTTGAAGAAGAAAAAAAAGATGAAAAGAAAGAGGGAAATGAAGAAAAGAAAGAACCCGAAAGCGATAAGAAGAAAGAGCCTGAACCTGTTAACATTGAATTTGATGATATTAAACATAGACTTAGATTTCTCACTTCTCCGCAAATGAACTGTCATGCTTTGGCTATCAGTCCTGACAGCAAAATGCTTATTTTCCGTTGGCCTATGAAAGGCAATAATAACCTTTGGAGCATCTGCTTTGATGAAGACCGTAAAGACGATCCGCCCAAACAACTAACCTATGGCAATGGAGAAAAATGGGGAGTGCATTTCACATCTGACAGCAGGAAGATTTTTTATGTAGATAATGGCAGAATCCATTTTCTAAAAATCGCAGAAAACGGCGGAAGAGATGGCGATCCGAAAGCTATTGAAACAAGATGTGAAATCGATATTGATATTGATGCTGAAAGGCTTCAGATGTTCAACGAAGCATGGCGGATGATCCGTGATAATTTCTATGATCCGAAATTACATGGCACGGATTGGGAATCGGTTAAAGATAGGCTGTTGCCAGTTGTAAAAGGTCTAAAACACCGAGAGGATTTCCATGAATTGCTTAACCTTATGGTCGGGGAACTAAATGCATCACATCTTGGCGCCGGCGGATATGATGAGGATATTGATGACGCATATCTAGGAATAGATTTTGATTGGAAAGAATTTGAGAAGACAGGACGATATAAAGTTGCCTCTATTCTCCCAGAAAGTCCATCCGCACTGGTGAAAGATCAAATAAATGTGGGGGATTATATCTTGGCAATTAACGGCGTTGAACTTGACCGAACAACTGACATATTTAATCTACTGAAATATAAGGCCAAAAAGAAAACTATTCTCACTGTTAACAATAAACCGAATGAAGAAGGTTCCCGCACTGTCACCGTTAAACCAACAAGTTTTGATAACATAAGTGAATTAAGATACAAAAATTGGGTCAAAGAAAATGAAAGATACGTCCACGAAAAAAGCAATGGAAGACTTGGTTATGTGCATATAAGGGCGATGTCTTATGAGGCATATATGAAGTTTTTGGTTGATCTAGACACAGAAACACAGAATAAAGAGGGCGTTATCATAGACGTTCGCTTCAACGGAGGGGGGTTCATCGCCACTTTCATATTGGATGTCTTGTATAAAAGGACATATGTCCAATCATCTTATAGGGGAAGGCGACCTGTCAGTGCTACAAATATGGCAGGAAACCGAATCTTTGATAAACCAACTATACTTGTGCAAAATGAGCATTCTGGCAGTAATACCGAGATGTTCAGTGAAGATTACAGAAGGCTTGGGCTTGGTAAAGTTGTTGGGACGCCAACTGCTGGCGCGGTTATATGGACTAGCAATATTAGCCTTTTGGATGGAACTTGGTTCAGAGTGCCTTTTATAAAAGTTGAAAATGTTGACGGCGAAAACCTTGAAACCGAATCAAGAGAGGTTGACGAATATATTGAACGTCCTCTTGGTGAGTCCTTGCAAAATAAGGATAGTCAACTTGATGTGGCTATTAAATGTCTATTAGAGCAAATAGAGCAAAAGGAGAAATAAAATGAAGATACTAATGTTGGGAGCCGGGGGATTTGGCACGAATTGGCGACCAAGCCTTGATGGACGTTTTGATACACAGGTTGTCGCACTTGTTGATAGTAATCAGTCTGCATTAGAAGAAACTGGTAATCTCTACAATGTGCCCCCTGACAGACGATTTTCCAGTCTATCTGACCCTTGGGAAGAAATAGATGCTGATCTTATACTTGATAATACCCCTCACTTCTTGCATTACGATAACGCAAAAAAGGGATTATCCGCTGGAAGGAATATGATCTTTTGTAAACCGATGTGTGTTACAATGAAGCAAGCACTAGAAATAGTTGATCTTGCAGAAAAAAATTCAGTGAAAATCGCAGTCGCACAACAATTGAGATTTACAAAGATCATATTGATCATAAAGGAGATCGTCCAAAGCGGAAAATTGGGACAAATAAGCAGTATCTATCTGGAATGGCATTCAACGGTTGGATTGTCAAAAGGATGGAGACTTGATCAGCCGGATTTTATGTTGTTGGAAGGCAGTATTCATCATCTTGACTTTGCTAGGATGATCATTGGAACAGACGCAAAAACTGTGATCGCCCAAACATGGAAAGATAAATGGAACACGAAAAAATCTAATGATTCTGTCACTGCTGTATTTGAAATGACCGATGGCTCTATGTTAAGTTATAGGGCTACTTGGACTGGAAAAAGTCAACCGTTTAGCGGATGGTGGTGTGATTGGCGAATTGAAGCTGAAAATGGATGGCTGACTGTGCGGTATAATGACGTCAAGTTAAACGGCGAAACGGTAGATGTCGGCAGTGATTATCAGATCAACATTGCCCAGCATAATGTTGAAATATTCAGAGAAACAAAAGAATGGATTGAAGGCGGAGCAGAGCCCGGATTCAGTGGAAGAAACAATCTTCCCTCGCTTGCGATGATATTTGGCGCACGTCAATCCTCTTACGAAGGGAGAAAACTTTATATAGACCCTGCCCATTGGAACGAACTGGAATAAAGATATAACCCTTTATTTCATACCTTTTGTCCAATCATAACATATAGGGGAACGATGTTCTGATATCGCAAAAGTCTGCAATATCTCAGGTTTTGCGTTATCTATCAGTATAAATCTGAACTCGTGTTCCCCTTGGTCTGTCCAGCGATAAAAGTCTCTATCCTCTAATTTTCTCGGATCATGCCAAGCATAAGCAGGGGAACGCAACAGTGTAAGCCGTAGTGTATTACCTATGCCATCTAAACCGAAGCAATCAGGACATACTATACCGATTGACTTTTTATCTTTCATATTTAGCAATGTCCAGTCCACAATTGGAAATTCCTGACCATTCTGAGGACGTCTTGCAAACCCGCCTGGTATACCATCTAGGCGATCTACGATCTTTGATGCAAAAGGCATATTCAACTTTAAGATTTGTAAATGTTGATTCCAGTTAATCCAAGTTTTTAATTCCAAACGGGGATCATTGGAATAAAGTTTAGCCCAAAGGGACATATCGCTTTCCTTATACTTGGCATCAATACGGATTGATGCCTGTATAGGTCCTGTTTCTTCAACTATAACTCGCTTGACACGAAACTTTCCAGCTATGCGTCCATTGAAAGATTTTATGCCATGAGACCAAGTGTCACTATGATCATGCTGACTGATTACCTCCATCATTTCGGGTTTGAATAATAATGAATTATCAGTCATCCTTTGAATCTGAATTAAGTGCGAACCGTTTTCTGCACATATGACTCGCCAAAAGCTGTTTGATATGCTATTTTCATCATATTTCAGATCGTTTTCCAATGAAGGTTTCCACGTTCCTGTGGAAAGTCTATAGATTTTCTCCCCTTTAGCGGGTATCTTGGCTTTCCATATTATCTTTTGTTTATTGCGAGTTACAGATTCATGCTGGACGCGTTGACATAGGACCTTATCACCTTTTTCATCAACAAGGTAACCTTCAAATGCCTCCCAATTAAGCCAAGGGTCATGCTGGATATAACCGTCAAAATCTCTATCCGATGGATTGAAGACGTATATCCTTTGGGACTGATCATCGGGAAGTCTGCTTAATCTACGGAATATGGTCTCGTTTATAATTGTGTTCGCAACATCTTTTGCGTATCCGAGCTGATCTCTTGCATCATCATAAGCAGAGGCAAGGCTTGTGCCTGCGTATATGTCATGAAATTGATTGAATAGAGTCTTTTTCCAAGCTTCATTTATCTGTTGAACTGCGTTTGCTGGTGCATCGTCCGAAAATTTATCAATAGCACATTCCGCTGATATTAAACCGTGTTCAGCACGTCTCATCTGTTGTTTAACTTCATGCACGACAGTATAACAGCCAATTGAATGATATTGAAGTTCCTCATCAACTACGGGCAGTTTATCTGCAAACGGCTTAACCGCATCAAAAAATGCCCTTGGATGTGAAAATATAAGCTTTGTGTTTGGGATAGTGTCTTGATTTTTGATGATCCATTCTATTTGACGTTTTGTTGGACCTCCGCCGTGATCTCCTACGCCATAAAAACACATAACATGACCGATCTCAGGGTCAGCTAGATCAAGAGAAGCCTTAATATGTTCGGTAAGGTCTTCTTGACCGGTAGTATATGCCCTTGGAATACGCCAAACAAGCACTTCTGAACTGTCAGGTGATCGCCATTTGAAAAGTGCCGAAGGCAATTCTTTTTCGTGTGCCATCGGTCTCATCATAACATAGCTATCATATCCAGCATTTTTCAAGAAACTTGGTATCATAGCGTTATGACCGAAGCTATCAACATTATATCCCACGGTCACGTCAACTCCGAATTTGTCCTTGAAATATGCTTTGCCTAAGGATATGTGCTTTCGGAAAGATTCAGCAGTAGGAAGATTGCAATCAGGTTGAATATACCAACCGCCGACGATCTGCCATCGCCCTAACTCAACATATTTGCGTATTTTGTCAAACAGGTTTGGGTCAAGTTTTTCAATTTGTTCATATACCCACATATCACTTCGTGTAAATATGAAGTCTTTATATTCCTCGATTCTATTTACTGCAGAACGACATGTAGCTATTGCCTCTCCGACGCCTGCCTGCCATCGCCATAGCCAAACAGGATCAAGATGTGCATTTCCAATCAGATGAACAGTAATCACTTTTTCGCTCCTTATGCTATATAAATTAGTGGATAGACAATTAATGGAAGTCGTCAATTTACGATTTTGTATCGTTCATCTTGAATCTAAGTTGTGGGGCTTCAATGGTAACTTTCGTCCCTGGTGGAATTGATTGGACAAGCCAAACGTTTCCGCCAATTACTGAACCTTTGCCGATGACTGTATCCCCTCCGAGTATTGTTGCACCTGCATATATGGTAACATCGTCTTCAATAGTCGGATGACGTTTTCTACCTCTTATCAATGCTCCAGTATCATCCTTGGGGAAACTGAGTGCTCCAAGAGTTACGCCTTGATACAACTTCACACGGTCTCCGATCTCACATGTCTCGCCGATGACAACGCCTGTGCCGTGATCTATGAAGAAACTTCTGCCAATTTTAGCCCCCGGATGTATGTCTATGCCTGTGATACTATGGGCATATTCCGTCATAATACGCGGAATTAACGGAATCCCTTGAATGTGGAGCTCATGTGCGATCCGATAAATTGTTATCGCCGTTATGCCTGGATAGCTGAAAATTATCTCATCAAGGCTTTTCGCAGCAGGGTCGCCATCATAAGCAGCTTGGACATCATCAATAAGCATTTCTCTGATATATGGAATTTTATTGAGAAAATCCATACATTTATGGCTTGCTCTATCGATACAATCTATGCAAATATGACCAGTTTCTTTGCATTCATGCCTAAAACTCTTGGAAATTTCCGAACTTAAACTCGTAAAAAGCTGATCCAACTTGCTTCCGATAAAATAACGCACATTTTCCCAACATAGACCAGTGTTGCCATAATATCCGGGAAAAAGTATTTCTCGCATAAGCTCAAGAATTTCTATGATAACTTCCTTGCTAGGCAAAGGACTTTCGCCTATGTTCCTTGTAGACGGAGTTTGTTCATAGCTTTTATATACATTCTCAACTATTTCAGGTAATTGCTGTCTTAATGTGCATTTAAGTTGAGGTGCGCATTTATTTTCTTCCATTGACTTCATTGAAAACTCCTTTTGAATAACTAACTTACTTATAAATCGCCATTACGAATATTGTTTTTTTATTAAAGATTAACACAATTGACAGCACAAAATATTTCTTTTATGGAAGTTCATAAGTCACTACAAGAGTGTTCCAATTGATAGGAAAATTTTTAACTTTCACTGGTTCGCCGTCTTTGACCGGTATGACCTGACCGAAAACCCATCTATGGTAGTCCGAAGGGGTCCTCCATCCCCACCAAGTAACAAGCGGAAAGATGGTTTTGACAACGTTATTTTCTCTTTGAATGCTTGATTCTTGAATATTTGATATTATTGCTTGTGCGAGATATGGATTGGGTCCTGGGACTTCACGTTCCAATCCTGCGACGAATGGCGTAGGTTCTCCTTTTGGTATAAGCCTGACATATCTTGTTGGATGGCTTGTCCGCAAAACAGATATACAACTTGCGATAATTCCAGATGCAGGTCCTCCAAACTTATCTGGCGTAGCGATCTTTGCGAGTTGATCGGGCGTTTCATTCAAAAGTAATGATCTGAGTTGAACCATTGATGGCATAATATGCGAATCATTAATATACCTTCTCTTTGCTTCCCATCTATCGGTTAATAGATCAAGTTCTTTTTTAACATCGTCTTTCAGGAAGTCACGATAAAAACGACCTACGTCCTCGTTTTTAAAACGCACCCAGCGATTTGTATATTGACGTTCACCTGTTTGTTTTGGATATGTTGGTCCATCTATCTGCCATCCCGCAGTATCTCCCCAAAAATTTGTCAGATATACCTCTTCGGGCATAAACTCCATAGAATGCCATGGTTGGTTTAATCTGAAATATTGGGCTCCACGTTGTTTAAGCCAATGATGGACTAACTCCCTAGCAAACATATAGCAACCATAACCGTAGGCATCTAGATCGCCAACTTTATAAGCCATTCTGGCATAAGCCAAACAAGGAGCTGACTCGTCGCCCATTTCTGCTATCGCTTCACGCCCAAAGGTGACCCAACGTGTTTCAGCGGGAGTGCAAAAAAGCTTTTTTATCATATCCCAACGCTCTTTAATAAGCTCCCAATCGTTTGTGTAGTGTGCATAAGCCCAAAGCGTTTCAAGTAAATTAGAACTGAATTTTCCAGCGTCACCAAGCACCCCCCAAGAACCGATGCCCGGTCCTTCTAATATGAGGTATTTTTGTCCCGAACCTTTTGGATATTCGCGTTCCTTAAACCTCTCCTTGACAAGCACATCTTCCCTAAAATATTTCATCAAGCTTGCGGTTGCTAATCTTTGCATTTCTTTGTCATAATAGGGAATGCCCTTCGCATACCATTGATCGCCCATGATCGCCCAGCAGAAATTGCCAAGCCCTCCATGATCATATTCGTATTTATCTGGGCTTTTGAACTTGTCATTTACTGTTTGACGAAGTTTATCAAGAGCCATTTTCACGGTTGGGTGAACATCGGTATTTGGTGGGTCATAGGCTTCCATCTCATTTATGTATTGAAGGACTTGGAATTCAACGTCATAGGAGGCAACGTTTTCGATCCCTGTATAAGGTCCATAAGGTGTAAACATATCAACGTTTTTTATTGGCTTTGAAAACTTAACAGGAAACCCTTTGTCCAGTACCACTTGTCCCAAAGGCGGGCTTACTGGTGCAAGTTTCAAGTGAGGAGTGTTCCAATCATCATTAATCGAGAGCCAATCAAATCGTTGTCTTATTATAACTGTGTCTTTTGAACGATCTACACTGAAACTATCCTCACAGTATATTGGAAACTCACGAGAGACCTTTGCCCAATAACGAATACGATCAAGTGCATTTGCCTGAATCCCATTAGACCATTCCCAAGTTGTGATGCCTTTTGAAGGAAGTCCGTAAGCGGTAAGCGATATTTTACCTTTTTGTGGCGGTTTATAATAGCCATACAAAGGCATAAGGACAATGTAACCGGCAGATTCTTTGAACTCAAAGCTCAGTCCATTTTTATCAATAGTCATAGATATAGGGCGTTTTTGCAAGAATACGACCCATGGGCTATCCCAATTTTCCCATCCCTTTGCACCGGCAAACCAAACCAATACCCAGTTTTCGCTCATATCTTGGGGATTCATTTTTTCCCCAGACTTCACGATCTCCTGTTTCTGACTGTTTTGCGTCATATATGCAGAATAACTTGGTGCATCAAGCCCATAATCCATCATATTTGCGAAAAATGATATTGTCTTAGTTTTTGAATAGTATAATGTGCAAGGACTTAGTTCCGTTTGTATATAATAAAAGTCAGTATTTTTCCAATTTTGGTCTGTATAGCCGACAGGTTTCACTCTTTGTATCGTTTCAGATGGTCTCCCAATTGGTTCGCCATATAAAGCGGATGATTGTTGTGCATCAGCGAAAACGCTTAAAACTGGCGACAAAGCGATAAAGCTTAGTATATATTTTTTGTCCAAAAGTTTCTCCAAGATCATTCATATCACCTCAGTTTTTATATCCCTTTGGATGCGACTTGCAAAAGGACTCCCTGTCCAGGTGCTAACCAATCCCCTTCATCAACCATATCTTCAAGATGACCAGAGTAGGAAGAGACTCTTCTAATATGACTTTTAGGATCATTTAACTCAATGCGAAAATAGGCAAAAATTCTGAAATCTTTGTTGACGATCATGACATAGTTTGTCCCATCGGAATGGACAAATTCACCGACAAGGAAATTCCCGTTCCCGAAAACTGTCCTCACAAGTGCGTTATTAGGAAGACCTAAGCATCCTGACGGAATTTCTCCAATATGATAAACACCTATTGATGTAAGGTTAACCAAAGTAGGGGCGAGCATTTTAACCATCATATTTGTATTTTGTAGATAATACCATGTCTGTGTTTTATTGCCAAACTGATCTATCGGCGACATTCTGCAATTTCCGAAGCCCGGCGCAAAGTATGTGAAATAACTGATGCCCTTTCCCCCATAAGCTAATGTTGTAAATACTTGGAAACGGATGTCTGCAAATGACGGCTCTCTATATTTAAAGTGCGCAGTAGTCAATACGACGTTCCAGAACGGTCTTTTATATCTAACAGAAGCCAAACGCATCGCCTCAAGGTTAGTAAAATATCCTTCCCTCAGAGGTTCATCTTCCATTATAGCATAATGATCGTAGCTTATTATCGGCGGATTTACTTCATTGACAAATGTTTCAACATAGTTCCAATAATTATCTGTTCCCAATTGATTTTGTGATGCATAATTTGGGAAAAGGTTTATGTATGGTATCTTGTCAGGGGATTGTTCAAGAAATGCCTCTGTTACAACCGCTAACCCTGGATATTCCCTCATATTAGGTTCATCTTTCACATAGTATCCATACAAAGCGGGATGTGTTCCAACTTCTTTAACAAGGCTTTGGACATTTGATCTTACCACGTTGGGATCAATATTCTGAAAGTCGTAACCAGACGCCCTATAATCCATTACAAAAGCCTTTAATCCTGCTTGTGATACTGCGTCAAGATGTTCAGGCACGACAAATCCCGCAACATTGATTCCACATTCAGCCATTTCATTTAAAACCGCAGGATTACCGGGAGTTGATCCCCATGCCATAATCGGAAAAAATTCTTCACCAGTATTTGATCCCATTTTATTCCTCCAAATTAAAATTAGAGTTGCGATTTAATGCCACTATCAATAAGATATTTCTCGTATAGACCTTTAACATCGCCTGTGAGTGATTCAATTTCGTCAAAATCAGAAGGTTTAATATCTTCACGGCGTTTTAACTTTGATTTAACGATCTCTTCGGCAAGCAATTTAAAGCTTTTGCCCCATTCTTTCAATTCTCCTTTAATATTGTATAGCCCTCCGAATTTTGTAAGATCAGTTGAAGTTGGAGTATCTGCATAAGCCCATACAAACCAACCAGATGCAAGCCCAAGAGTAGATTTGACGACGTTTGTATTCCAATCGCTTTGATAGCTTTCGGGATAATACTTTCCGTTCATTTCGCCTCCGCCATACCAACCATATTCTTCTATAACTACGGGCTTGCCCGTGTAGCAATAGTTGACTGTCGCTTGAAGGTAATGAGTATTCTTCAATTTCAGTTCCGGTTCCCCTGGGTCACCTAATATGGGATAAAAATGTATGCAGATGAAATCTAACAGATCAGCAAGTTTTATTGGGTTAAATCCAGCATATCTGCTCGGCATATTGGCTTTTTCGCCCCAAGGTGCCCTTATGAGCGGAAAAGACCATTGTATAAATCCAACAGTTATAAGATGGTTTGGATCAACTGATCGGATAGTATCAGCTTGTCTACGTGTCCATTCATAAGCTATAAATTCCCTGAAAACTTGATAACTGTATAGAAGTTTGTTCCCTTTGTCAATCCGATCTTCCGGGACTTCTACTGCATCTGTTCCATAATTGTCTTTAAACCAGAGACGCCATTTGTCGGTCATTATTTCACTTCTCCAGTGTATCTCTGGTTCATTAAGCAAGTCCCATGCGAAGATGGTTGGTTCATTTTTGTATCTATTAGCGACTTGATACCAAAAGAATTCCAAAGCAGATAATGCTGATTCCCCTGCATATTTATCTGGTCCCCAATAATCGGGACTTCCTTCCCAATGATCTGGTCCTGTCAATATCAGTCTTATATTATGGCTTTTGGCGATCTCAATCATTGTGTCTAGTTTCTCTAATCCTTCTTCGGAGATTACATCTGATTTTGGCTGGAAACTGTGTGCCGTGAGAAAAATTCTAGCAGTATTTACGCCGATGTCAGACATTTTTTGGAAATGGTCTTGCACCCTTTTTTTGTCAAACATAACCCAAAGTTTCGGTGCCCAACCCGTTTCTGGATCAAAATAGTTTGTCCCAAATGGTATGAAAATTTCGCCAGAATCAGAGCAAACAAAGTTCCAATTATCGCTATATACCCTTATATAACTCATACAATAGTCTTCCTTTCATAATTGCTTAGAAATCAATATCTGGTAATTTTTGCTGATTAAAGATTATCACAAAGGCTTGTCAAGTGCAAGAAAAATATTGTGTTTAGTCAAAAAGAGATTGAGACTGGACTATTGAAAAGATGTTTCAACGTTGTTATAATGATTTTGACAAACAGGAATTACAAATAGCTTTATAACTTTGCGAGGAAAAAAGCATGGATATATACGATGAGCTTGGTGTTAAAAAAGTTATTAATGGGATTGCAACAGTAACAATCTTGGGGGGATCAATAATGCCCCCCGAAGTAGTGATGGCAATGGTTGATGCTTCAAGGAATTTCGTAAGTATTGATGACCTGCAAAGAAAAGCAGGCGAGAAGATCGCAGAGTGGACGCGAAATGAATCTGCTTATATATGCTGTGGAGCGGCAGCTGGACTAGTTTTAAGCACCGCAGCCTGTATCACAGGAACAGACCAAGCAAAATGCTCAAAACTACCATTCACCGATGGTATGAAAAACGAGGTTATTATTCATAAGTTGAATAGGAATGGGTATGATTTCGCTATCAGACAAGTTGGCACAAAAATAATTGAGATCGGAACAGAAACAGGGACAACACCTGAAGATATGGAAACCGCTATAAACGAGAAAACAGCAGCTATATTCTATTTTTATAACATATCACGTATGGGCGGTTTAGTTCCTCTTGAAAAAGCGATAGAGATAGCAAAAAGGAAAAATGTCCCTCTTATTGTAGATGCTGCTGCACAAATTCCACCAGTTGAAAATCTGTGGCGTTTTACCTCTATGGGGGCAGATTTGGCGATATTCAGTGGCGGAAAGGGCTTATGTGGACCCCAAAGCAGTGGGCTCATAGTTGGACGAAAAGACCTTATAGATGCTTGTGTATTAAACGCAAATCCAAGATGCTATATAGGACGACCAATGAAAGTCGGTAAAGAGGAAATTATTGGACTTCTAACTGCAATAAAATGGTATTTGAACCTTGATCACAAAAAGTTAATGCAAACCTATGAAGATCAAGTCCAATACATCATTGACGAATTTTCAGACATACCTTTTGTGACAGTCAGACGTAGCTTTCCAAGCGAGGCTGGACAACCAATGCCGAGGGCAGAGATAATCTTTGATGAAAAATCTTTGGGGATAAAATGCGATGAAATTATGTATCAGTTAAGGGATGGAGAGCCGAGTATTGAATTAGCTAGGGCTAGCACAAATTCAATTTTTGTTAATCCTCAAACATTATCTCTAGGTCAAGAAAAGATAATCGTCAAAAGAATTAAAGAAATTATTCAGTGTGATACATAAATAAATACAGATTTATTTCTCATTGATATAATTAGGGGTAAAAATTGATCTATTTGACACGTCAAGAACAGAGAATTGTTATACTTATTTGTGTTTTAATAACCATAAGTATAGCAATAATATCGATAAAACGTTTTAATCCGGAGTGGTTTTTACGTGCTTCTTTGGGTCAACCTGATATTGATATGAGAAAAGACCAAGCTGAACGTCAGTCAAAAATAGTCCAACCATCAGAAACTAGTAAGCCATCAAAAATTACAAAACTTCAAGAGACAAAGACAACTTCAGATGTTCAAGCTCCAAGCCAAAAAGAAAAGTCCAAAGAAATGGTAATAAAAAAGATAAATGTCAATACTGCGACACTAGACGAACTGATACAACTTCCAGGCATAGGCGAAGTGAAAGCCAAAAATATTATTGATTATCGAAATAAGAATGGCTATTTTACGGATATTGACGACCTTATCAATGTAAGCGGTATCGGAGAGAAAACCTTAGATAAGATCAGGGACTTTATAACCGTTGGGGAGGAAAAAAACAACAAAGTCAATCCCAATTCCAAATCTGATAAGAAATAAAATTGGCAGTATACTGAAATTTGACAATCTTTCTGCAAGTATCCCTTTGAATTAGCGTATATGGCTTCGTTAGACCTGATGATGCAGATAAAAGGTCAAAATCAAAGACCAAATAACCTTGTGATTTTTTTCAATTCAAAGTATAATTATATTATCAAATTTTATGACCGATCAAAAAACTTTTCAATAAGGAATTCTTGTGTTGAAGCCAAGGAATTTATAGATGCTCTCACATAATGAACATATAAAGCTGGGGGAAATCTTACAGATTAGGAATTTCAAGCTATTCTGAAATTCTTGTAGTAAATCGATTGTAGTAAATCGATAAATTTATATTGCGATGTTGACATAAATTTAGCTACTTTTTGTAGCCTCTTACAGCAACAAATCAAAAATTGGAGGAGCATTAATGGGAATTAAAACGACTATTGATGGAAATGAAGCGGCTGCCTATGCAGCTTATAACACTAATGAAGTAATTGCCATATATCCGATCACGCCTTCATCGCCTATGGGTGAGTTTTCAGATGAGTGGTCAACAATGGGCAAACCGAACATCTGGGGAACTGTGCCCCAAGTAACAGAAATGCAAAGCGAAGGAGGAGCGGCGGGAGCTGTTCATGGCGCGTTGCAAGCAGGGGCATTGACGACGACGTTTACAGCTTCCCAGGGTTTATTGCTTATGATCCCAAATATGTATAAGATAGCGGGAGAATTAACATCAACAGTTTTTCATGTCTCTGCACGTTCATTGGCTATCCATGCGCTTTCAATATTTGGCGATCATAGCGACGTGATGGCTGTCCGTCAGACAGGATTCGCGTTGATTGCATCTAATTCTGTTCAAGAAGTCGTAGATACTGGGCTCATCGCTCAGATGGCAACTTTGGAAGCACGCGTTCCTTTTTTACATTTCTTTGATGGGTTCAGGACCTCACACGAGATTATGAAGGTTGACCTTCCAACAAAGGAAGATATGCTTGCTATGATTGATTACAACCTTGTTTTGGCACATCGCGAGCGTGCATTATCGCCTGATAGACCGAAGATCAGAGGGACAGCACAAAACCCTGATGTGTACTTTCAAGGGCGTGAAGCAAGCAATAAATTTTACCTCGCTTGTCCAGAGATAGTTCAAAAGGCTATGGATAAATTTGCAAGCATAACAGGCAGACAATATCATCTGTTTGACTATGTCGGCGCTCCTGACGCAGATAGGGTCATTGTCATCATGTGTTCAGGGGCAGAGACCACACACGAAACCGTTGATTATCTCGTTGACAAAGGCGAAAAAGTGGGTGTACTGAAAGTTAGATTATACCGTCCATTTTCAATTAATCATTTTATATCTGCCCTACCTGAATCTGTGACAAATATAGCTGTCCTCGATAGGACAAAGGAATCAGGAAGTATCGGCGAACCGTTGTACCTTGACGTAGTTAATGCGTTGGCAGAATCAGATAGAAAAATTAGGGTCATCGGCGGGCGTTATGGTCTTTCTTCAAAGGAGTTCACTCCTGCTATGGTTAAAGCGGTCTTTGATGAGATGAAAAAAGATGTCCCCAAAAAACATTTTACCGTTGGCATCTATGATGACGTGACAAATACAAGCCTTGATTTTGATCCAAAATTCTCTGTTGAAGACCCAAATACTGTCAGGGCTTTGTTTTATGGGCTTGGTTCAGATGGGACTGTAAGTGCAAATAAAAACTCCATAAAAATTATCGGTGAGGACACTGATTTTTACACTCAGGGATATTTTGTCTATGATTCCAGAAAAGCCGGCACTGTTACAATGTCACATTTGCGTTTTGGGTCTAAACCGATACATTCTATTTATCTTATCGGCGGAGCGAACTTTGTAGCCTGTCATCAATTCTCTTTTCTTGAAAGGATCAATGTCCTGAAAATGGCTCAGCATGGGGCGACATTTTTACTAAATAGCCCTTATGGACCAGATGAAGTATGGGATCACTTGCCAAAGACTATACAAGAAGAGATCATCAATAAGAAGATCAAATTTTTTGTCATAGATGCGGTCAAAGTTGCACGGGAAGCAGGTATGGGAAATCGCATCAATACGACAATGCAAGCCTGTTTCTTTGCTATAAGTAACGTAGTGCCAAGAGAAGAGGCAATTGCTGGGATCAAGAAATCAATAGAAAAATCCTACGGTAAAAGAGGTCCTGCTATTGTCCAGATGAACTTTAGGGCAGTAGATATGGCTGTTGATAACTTATTTGAAGTTAAAGTCCCCGATAAAGTTACTGCTACTTTTGACATTCGCCCGCCTGTCCCAGATGAAGCCCCTGAATTTGTTAAGACGGTTACTGCGAAAATTATCGCAGGAGAAGGCGATCTGCTCCCTGTTAGCGCGATCCCTGTTGATGGAACTTTCCCATTAGGGACGACGAAATGGGAAAAAAATAACATCGCCTTGGAAATGCCAGTATGGGACCCAGAGACCTGCATTCAATGCGGGAACTGTGTTAATATATGTCCTCACGCTGTTATTCGTTCAAAAGTTTACTCGCCGGACTTATTGGCAAATGCGCCATCAACTTTTAAGTCAGCAAAATCAACTTGGCGACAATTTGAAAATACTGTATTTACAGTTCAAGTGTCACCAGAAGACTGCACTGGTTGTGGTTTATGTGTCCATGTCTGTCCTGCCAAAAACAAAAAACAGGAAGGACTCAAAGCGATAAATATGATGCCTCAACCTCCATTGCGTCATCAAGAAAGGGAAAATTGGGATTTCTTCCTTACATTGCCAGAAGTGGATAGATCACAGCTTACACTTTCAAGAGTCAAAGATTTACAGTTAGTCCAACCGCTATTTGAGTTTTCTGGAGCGTGTGCAGGTTGTGGAGAAACCCCCTACGTAAAGCTTTTGAGTCAACTGTTTGGAGATAGGGCTATTATTGGAAATGCAACTGGTTGTTCATCTATCTACTGCGGTAATTTGCCAACAACCCCTTGGACAACTAACAAAGATGGTCGTGGTCCGTCTTGGTCTAATTCGTTGTTTGAAGACAATGCGGAGTTTGCAATGGGAATGAGGCTTGCTGTTGACAAACAACTGGAATTTGCACTAGAACTGCTTGGTCGTTTGTCGTCAGAGCTAGGGGATGAACTTGTTCAGTCAATTGTCAACGCAGATCAATCCACTGAAGCAGGCATAAATCAGCAAAGAGAAAGAGTGGCGATATTAAAGAAAAAGCTTGCAGACTCGAATTCTGTTGATGCGAAAATATTGCTTGGTATGGCTGATGTCCTTGTCAAAAAGAGCGTCTGGGCTCTTGGTGGCGATGGATGGGCTTATGACATAGGATATGGCGGGCTTGATCACGTTATAGCATCTGGTCGCAATGTAAATATACTCGTATTAGATACTGAGGTCTACTCCAATACAGGCGGGCAGATGTCAAAATCAACCCCAAGAGGTGCTGTTGCAAAGTTTGCAGCTGGCGGAAAACCAATGTCCAAAAAAGACCTCGCTTTAATGGCGATGAATTATGGTAGTGCCTATGTCGCTAGAGTTGCAATTGGCGCAAATACACAACAAACGATCAGGGCATTCCTTGAAGCAGAAGCCTATAATGGCCCTTCCATCATAATTGCATATTGCCACTGCATCAATCACGGTTACGATATAACAGGTGGAAATGGGCTTGAACAACAAAAAGCGGCTGTCAATTCAGGTCATTGGCTACTTATGAGATATAATCCTGACTTGATCAAAGAAGGAAAAAATCCACTTATAATAGATTCAAAAGAACCAACAATTTCACTAGACAAATATATATATAACGAGCCTAGATACACGATAGTCCAACGCAGTAAACCAGAGCTAGCTAAAAAACTATATGAATTAGCAGAGCAAGATATTGTCCTCAGATGGCGTCTCTATCAACAATTGGCTTCTATGTCCTACGAGAATATCAAACCAGAAGCAAAACAGGAATAAAGTTAGGAAGTTAGAGGTTAAAGGTAAAAAATGGCTTTGCCTGATTTCCCTTTAACCTTTAACATTTCACTTTTAACTCATAATACTGAGGAGTATTGTAATGGCAGATTTATCAACAAAATATATGGGGCTAAACCTGAAAAATCCATTGGTCGTTTCACCATCGCCTTTGTGTAAGAATATTGACAATATCAAGAAAATGGAAGATGCTGGGGCGTCTGCGATCGTCTTGCATTCATTATTCGAAGAGCAAATAATCCTTGAAAATCAGGAAATTGATCGCTATCTAACACAGGGAACAGATACCTATGCAGAATCGCTTACCTATTTTCCAAACATCGGCGATTTCTGGGCAGGACCCGATGAATATTTAGACCATATCCGTAAGGCAAAAGAGGCTGTTAAAATACCGATCATAGCAAGCCTCAACGGCGTTTCAAGCGGAGGATGGATAAGCTATGCCAAAGAATTTGAAAACGCAGGTGCTGACGCTATTGAACTGAATATTTATTATATTCCAACCGATCCAAATATGGTATCACAACAGGTTGAATACATGTATATTGAAGTTGCAAAAAACGTCAAAAACAGTGTCAAAATACCTGTCGCTATCAAAATTAGCCCATTTTTTAGTTCAATGGCTTATATGGCTAAACAATTTGATGAACTCGGGATAGATGCTTTGGTAATGTTCAATAGATTCTATCAGCCTGATATTGATCTCAAAACTATGAAAGTTGTTCCAAACCTTGTCCTCAGCACTTCTGATGAGCTAAGATTACGTCTCCGTTGGGTCGCGATATTATACGGACGGATCAAAGCAAATATGGCAGTAACTGGTGGAGTGCATACTGCTAATGATACCATAAAATCAATATTAGCAGGTGCAAGTGTCGTGATGATGACATCTGCTTTAATGAGAAATGGTATAGACCACATAACTAAAATTAAGAATGAGCTTTCTGAATGGTTGGATAAACACGATTATAAATCCGTTTTAGATATACAAGGAAAGATGAGTCAACAATCGGTAAAAGAACCATCAGCGTTTGAACGTGCTAATTATATGAAAGTTGTTATGTGAAAGTTATAAAATTTATGAGTAAGGCAATATTGGATTCAAGATGTGATCAATGATCATCATCGTCATATCTTGAATCTTTTTTATAATTATATGTATAAACAAAGTAGATCATTGATTTATATAGTTTGTGGGGTATTTATTATAATATCCATAATCGGTGCAATATTGGCACTGATAACACACAATACAAGACCAAAGCTTATCGTTGCATCAACTGCATTTGTGTTTACCGCTTTAACTGCTGTCATAAAAAATAGATCAAAATATGGAATTTTCGTCCTAATTGGTCTGATCTTTTGCTGGCTTGGAGATTTCTCTGGTCGTTATAACTTTAAAGCAAGCGTCGTCTCTTTTGCATTGGCACATATCTTATTTATCTCTGCATTTTTATTAATAGGAATTAAAAAGAAAAGAACTTTAATATCGCTTGGCATATTTTCAGTAATAAGTTTTTGTATTTTCTACTGGCTATATCCATATGTCCCTGAAACCGATCAACCTTTTGTCTTTGCATATATTATTGTAATAACTGCTATGATAGTTATTGCGTTAGGGACGAGGACAAGCCCTATCCAAAAGGTTATATCGCTTGGGGCAATTTTATTTTATGTATCTGATATATTCGTAGCACGTAGAAAATTTGTTGATCCAAGTCACGTTAATGCACTTATTTACCTTCCACTATATTATGCTTCGTGTATAGTTTTTGCTGTTAGTAATCTGTTTTATAAAAGGGATCATCGCTTATGAATCTTGGTTTAGGTATAGATACTGGCGGGACATATACAGATTCTGTGATAATTGACTTTGAATCTGGCAAGATTTTGGCAAAGGCAAAAGCTTTAACAACTAGATATGATCTATCCGTTGGAATTGCAAATTCCATTGACAACCTTGGAGAATTTGACGCTTCAAAGATAAAGCTGGTGTCTGCATCAACTACCTTGGCGACGAACTCCATCGTTGAAGGAAAAGGTGCTAGAGCATGTCTTATTGGTATAGGTTATGATAAAGATACGCTTTATAAATATGGACTAGGTGATTCATTTCCGATAAAGGAAGTGAAGTTGATAAATGGCGGACACGATATACAAGGACACGAAATTAGACCACTCGACATTGAATCTTTACGAAAAGCTATCTTGGAGACAAAGGATATTGTAGATGCCTATGGGATTTCCGCCTATGGAGGTGTGAGAAATCCCTCTCACGAGATAAAGTCGCGGGATATGGTAAAAGAACTATCAGGTCTGCCAGTTATATGCGGGCACGAGTTAACAAGCAACCTTAATTCTATTAGGAGAGCTATAACAGTTGCATTTAACGCGAGATTAGTGCCTATAATCAGGGAATTATTAACATCAATAAAAGATGTCCTCCATAGACGTGGGATAAAAGCCCCTTTGATGGTAGTAAAAGGTGATGGACATATCGTCAGTGATGAATTCGCAATGGAGCGTCCTGTCGAGACGATTCTCTCTGGTCCTGCAGCGAGCATAACAGGTGCTAGCTATCTATCAGATGCAAATACTGGGATCATTGTTGATATGGGGGGAACGACTACTGATATAGCGATCATAAGGGATGGTATCCCGGACGTCAAGCCCGAAGGGGCAATGGTCGGCGGATGGAGAACAAGCATACGTGCAGTGGACATACAGACTTCTGGTCTTGGTGGAGACAGCCATATAACGATTAATAGGAATGGAAAGATCGATATAACGCCTAAGAGAGTGATACCTTTATCTCTTGCTTCGTCTACTTATACAGAGATGGTTGATGAGCTAGAAAGGTTAGCACAAAGAGAATGGACTACTTATCTAGTCGGTCCTACTGATTTCTTTATAAGGATGAAAGATGTAAATCACTACATCTTGACCGATGCGGAAAAAGCTATATGTGATGCTCTCAGTGATAGACCAAAATCGTCGTTTTCGTTATCTGCTGAACTTGACCTTTTACATCCAGCATTGCTTAATACTAATAACCTTGAAGAACACGGCATATTGGCAAGGATCGGGCTTACTCCTACGGACATACTGCACGCAGAAGGCACATATTCCAAATGGAACCCTGAATCTGCGAGGATAGCTTCTGGGATCTATGCGAAACACTTGGGCATCCGTTATGATGAATTTATATCATCTATGAAAGAAAGAGTCATAGATAAACTTTCTACTGAGATACTTAGCAAAGTTATCTCAGATGAAATTGATACAGTAGTTGATTTTGACTCCAAACTCTGTTCCATATTATTGGAGAAAATTCTTGGTAAATCAATAATTCCAGATTTAGAACTAAAAACTTCTTTAAAGATGCCTATAATAGCAATTGGGGCTCCAGTATCGTCGTATTTTCCAAAAGTTGCATCTCAATTAGGGGCAGAGCTTATTATACCTGAACATGCCGAAGTTGCTAATGCCATAGGTGCGATCACGGGAAGCATAATAGAAACTGTTGATGTCCTCATTGATCCGATATATTCTCCTGCGGGATTAGTTTGCTATACTGTTCACACGCCGATTGAAGCAGTTGATTTCAAAGACATTCAAAGTGCAATAGCCTACGCTGAAAAAATCGCAGAAAACTTGGCACGGGAGAAAGCTATTAAAGCAGGTGCAGGAAATCAGCTAGATATTAGGATTCAAAGGACCGATGAAACCGCAACTCCCGCAGAAGGTTATGGAAATACTAGTTTCCTGCTATCTTCCCATATAAGAGCTATTGCTATTGGGAAACCCGATATCTTTGTCTAATTGTGGTTTCATTTTGAATGACGATGACTCTCCCCAAACCAACTATAATTTTTATGCCCATAAAGTTGAATATAATACCATTTTGACAGTGTATTATGTTTGGATAATGAAAATATTTGTTATAAGTTTTCGTTTATGATAAAATATCCTTTGGAGGCTACTGTATGATAACTGATGTAAAGATTTCTGCTTCCTTGATGTGTGTGGATTTTCTCAATCTCGGCAAAGTCATTGAAGAATTAGAATCTGCAAAAGTCGATTTATTACATTTTGATATAATGGATGGTCATTTTGTCCCAAATTTTACTATGGGACCTGATATATTAAAATCTATAAGGGGTAAAACGAACATACCATTTGATACTCATCTTATGGTTTACGACCCAGAGAGATATATAAATGCGTTTGCAGAGGCAGGAAGCGATATAATAGTTATCCATGTAGAAGCCTGTAAACATTTACATAGGACAATTGAATTAATTAAGAGGGCAGGTGCAATAGCTGGCGTGGCTATAAATCCAGCAACTTCCTTATCCGTTTTGGATTATATATTAGATGATGTTTATATGGTGCTTGTGATGGCTGTTGATCCAGGGTTTGCTGGACAGAAGATGATCCCAAGCTCATTACGAAAGATAAAGGGACTCAGTGATAAGATTAAATCTTTGGGATTAGATGTTCATATCCAAGTTGATGGCAACGTCAGTTTGGAGAACGCTCCAAAAATGGTATCCGCAGGGGCAGATATACTCGTTGCAGGGACTTCAAGCGTTTTCAAGAAGGGCATGACTATATATGATGGCGTGAAAGCACTCAGAGATAGTATAATGAAAAGTGAAAGCGTTATAACATAATCATAATATAAGTATGGGTTATCAAATTTAACAGAAAGAAAGGAGATATATACTAAAAAGTGAAATTTTTGCTTTTTGGTATATTATTAGGGGCTATGTCAACTAACACAAAGGATCACAACATTTTAAGGGAATTAGCCAAACAGGTTGCAGAGATCGCTTCTCTTCCTGTTCAACAAGAGACTATCAATTTATGGAAAGCGTTAAATGGTCTCAGACCGATACGTCCTATGGTCATGATTGATCAAATCCCTTGGCATGAGATGGATGTGGACGGCGAATTGACATTGCAGACAGAAGACGGATTTTGTCAAGGTTTTGAAATCTATCTTCGTCGGACACTATATCTATGGAAGCATATGAGGGCAGATATGGTAGTTATGCCTTATGTCAATGTCCATAAGGCTATTGGTAATACTGGTTTTGGCGTCGGCGTTATAGAACAGACAGCGGTAACCGATCCCCGTAATTCGGTTGTTGGGCATCGTTATATTGATCAGTTCAAGACAGAGGAGGATATAATGAAGATTCAGATGCCCAAGATAACCTATAACGAAGAGGCAACGAAAAGAGCGGAAGAAAGGGCGAAAGAGATATTTGATGGTATACTTGATGTGAAGACTCGCGGCGCTTTTCCAGCGTTTGCTCCTTGGGATATTATCGTCCAATGGCGATCACCTGACAAAATGATTTTAGATATGGTTGATAGACCAGAGTTTATGCACAAAATAATATCAAGGCTTACAGATGCCTATTTATGCATGCTTGATCAGTTAGAAGAAAAAGGGCTTCTTGGATATGGACAAGAGACAGTCCACTGCACTGGCGCGTTTACAGATGAATTGCCTGCACCGGGGTTTGATCCCAATAAACCTAGGGCGAAGGATAATTGGACATTTGGAATGGCACAGATTTTCTCTACCGTCTCACCGGCGATGCATAAGGAATTTGAGATTGATTATGCGAAGAGATGGTATGAAAGGTTTGGTTTGGGATATTACGGCTGTTGTGAGCCACTAGACGAAAAAATTGACATTATCAGAGAATTGCCACACGTAAGGAAAATATCGATGAGCCCTTGGGTAGATGTTGAAAGGGGAGCTGAACGCATTGGAAGTGATTTTGTGTTTTCACGCAAGCCGACACCTGCATTTTTAGCATGGGACGTCTGGAAACCTGAAGAGGTTGAAAAAGACCTTCGGTATACAAAGGAAATGTGCAAACGTTATAATTGCCCGCTTGAATTTATCCTAAAAGATATTAGTACAGTCAATTATCAACCACAAAGGCTTTGGGAATGGGCAGATATTGCTATGAAAGTTGCAAAAGACAACTAGTATTGCAACATAACGTTGAACAATACATTTCTTGTCTATCTTTGGTTAATTCATAAAGAGTGTTAAATTAGGAAGATGGTTTTTTATAATCCCAATTAGATTATTTTTCAGAGTTTCCGAAATCTGTTGATGAAATTTATCATTTGCAATAAAATAATAACAAATGGAAATCCTTAAAAAAGGAAGTAAGACATGCACAATATAGGTATACAGTTTGTTGCAAAAGGTCAAATGGGATTCTTTGAGATCGGCAAACCACCTGATCCGAATCCGACTCAGATATTGATCAGGACTTATTACTCGGGGATCACTAATGGCACAGAACGTCACGCACTTATGGGCGATTTCGGCTATGGAGGAGGATATCCTAGCAGTCATGGTTATCAGCATGTCGGAGTTGTCGAAAAAGCAGGAAATTTAGTTAAAGAGTTTAAAGAAGGAGATATAGTGTTCTATGGGCATTACGTCGGTCATAGAGGCTGGAACATTGTTGATGTATCTATGCCTGCAGTTCATCTTTGTATGAAACTGCCGTCGGATATTGACTATGAATCTTGCGCATTGCTCGGCGTAATCGGTGTCGGTATGAGACACGTTCGCAGGATTAGGGTTTATCCTGCCCAAAATGTCCTCGTAGTCGGATTGGGTCCCATCGGTCAAGGAGTTGCCCAGTCTGCAAGGGCTTTCGGTGCCTATGTAACTGCGTTAGATATAAACCAAAAGAGATTGGATGTTGCGAAGGAACTTGGTTCCCAGAGATGTATAAACGCATCAGATAATACATATATGGATCAGATAAAGGCTAAGGCTCCTTATAATTGCATAATTGACGCAAGCGGATCACAATCACTGCTTGAAGATATTAACAAAAACCACTTGTTAGCCCATAGGGGAGTAATAGGATTGCTTGCAGTTCGCGGTGAGACAACATTCCGTTGGGGAATGCTTCATCTAACAGAAGCATCAATAGAGGTTTCATGCCATTTTGCGATTGATGATCTTGCTATCATAATGCACTTTTTGAGGCAAGGAATAATGAAAATAAGCCCAATGATAACTCATAGGGTTCCAATAACTGATGCTCCTGATATTTATGATATTATGAGGGATAATCCAAGCCAGCTTCTGGGCGTTGTATTTGATTGGAGATGATAATATGAAATTGGTTCAATATGGAGCTGGAAATATAGGTCGTTCCCTTGTTGCACAGCTTTTTTCAAAAGCAGGCTACGAGGTTGTTTTCATTGATATAGATAAAGAAATAATTGACGCATTAAACAAGGAAAGACGTTATCTCATACAAGTCAAAGATGTTAAATCCGAAGATATATGGGTTGAAAATGTCAGAGGAGTGGATGGCAGGGATGAAGAATCAGTTATCAACGAGATAGCTACTGCGGATATAATGGCTACCGCAGTCGGTGCAAACGCATTGAATTACATATATAAGACAATTGCAGAAGGCATAAAAAAGAGAGAAAAGCCACTGAATATAATAATATGTGAGAATCTTAGACATATGTCAAAGATTTTTAGAGAGAATTTGATCAAATATCTACCAGAAGGATTCCCAATAGAAGAAAGAGTTGGACTAGTTGAGACAACTATCGGAAAAATGGTGCCAATTATGCCAGAAGAGTATAGAAAAAAGGACCCATTACTGGTTTGGGCAGAAGCTTATAATACGTTATATGTGGCGAAAGATGGGTTTATAGGAGAAATACCACAAATTGAGGGAATAGTCGCTAGGTCAAACTTTGACGCCTATGTTGATCAGAAATTGTTCGTCCACAATCTAGGACACGCGATAACTGCATATATCGGATACCTTGTTGATCCAAGAAATATCTATGTATGGAGCGCAATAGAGAATGAAGTTATCAGAGGCATTGTAGAATCTGCAATGTGGGAATCTGCACATGCACTTATATCTGAATACCCAAGCGAATTTAACGAGACAAATCAACAAGTTTATATTGATGATCTGATCCGAAGATTCGGAAATGAGCATCTTGGCGACACAATTTACCGAGTTGGCAGGGATATCAAAAGAAAGTTGGGTTATAACGAAAGGCTTATCGGTGCTGCAAGGCTTGATTTAAAATACCGCATAACTCCGAAATATACTGCATTAGGGATCGCAGGTGCGTTTATGTTTCGTGCTGTTGATGAGAAAGGTCAGATGTTTGAAGATGACAGAAAGTTTATGGAAGAACTAGAAAGTCAGGGACTAGATTATATGATCAAAAAATACTGTGGTCTTAACCAAAATGAACATAAAGAATTGATCATATTGATCAAACATGCCTATGCACTTTTGGACGCATGGGAAGATAACATTGCACATTATATTCGCAGAAATAATGGGTGATTATAATGGACATTGGAGAACGGATAAAGAATTTGCGTATGAACCTTAAAATAACACAAACGCAATTAGCGAAAAATGCGGGATTGACTTCTGCTGCGATCTCACAGTTTGAGGCAGGAACACGGAAGCCGTCTTTTGATGCACTATCGAAGCTCGCGAATGTGCTTAATGTCAGTATGGATTTTTTACTTGGCAAGAAAGAAGAAGCTCAAAAAGAGACTATAAATAAAGAATATATTGAAATGATAAAAAATATTATGAACTTCTCGGAAGAAAATAAACAACTTATGTTTGAACTATACGAATTCGTCAAGGAACGGGATTCCAAAAGACGTCAATCTTAAAGCGAAATTAGTTATAATAAAACATCATAGAGAAACTTTGCCCTATGATGCTTTATTAAAATATCTAACAACGGCTTATTTTATTGGTATCATCTTCCCAGTCTTTGTTGATTTGTAAACGGCGTCGAATATCTTCGTGATCTCCAATGCCTGTTCTCCTGGAACTGGTGAAGGCAAGTCTTCCCTGATAGCTTTAATAAAAGCTTTGATTTCAGTTGTGTGTGGGTCTTCGTTTGATCTCGGAGCATGTGGAGTAATATCTACCATAGTGCCGTTATGGTCTTTGAATATCTGCAAAGGTGCAACCTGCACTCCGCCTTTGTCGCCTAATATAAATGAAGGTCCTGGGTTGCCGATATGTGCTGCCCAGCTTGTCTCAAGTGTTGCCGATATATCGCCTTCAAAATTGATATAAGCGACAGCAAAATCCTCGACATCATAGTTGTCTGCGTCCCACATCCCCCAGTCGCCAACTGCAACGTCCTTTCTGTTTCCAAACATTGTATATGCATGTCCAGTAGCACCAACGGGTTTTGGACACCCCATAAGCCAAACTATCAAGTCAAGCTCATGGACGCCTATATCAACAAGCGGTCCTCCGCCAGACATCTTTTTCTGAACAAAAGCTCCCCAACTTGGAATTCCTCTTCTCCGCATTGTAACAGCGCGTGCATAATAGATCTGACCAAGCTCGCCTGATTCAATGATCTTTTTCAACATTTGCATAGATGGCTGAAATCTCAGATGCAGACCAATTTGAAGTATCTTTTTTGCCTTCTTCGCCGCATCAACCATAGCCTGCCCATCAACAGCATTTCCTGCAATTGGTTTCTCACAAAGGACATGCTTTCCATTTTCCAAAGCAGAGATTGTCGGACCTGCATGAAAATTGTTAGGAGTGCAAACACTGATCGCATCAAGTTCGTCCATTTTGGCAATCTCGTTGTAGTCTGTAAACACATTCTTTTTTGGTATTCCATAGCGATCTGCAAAACTCTCTGCCCTTTCCTTTACAACATCACAAACCGCTATAACTCTAACATCAGGAACAGATAAGTAACCGGGCATATGAGCCCCAGATGCAATCCCTCCTGCCCCTACGATACCTACGTTAATTGTGCCTTTCTTTGGCATAAAAATCTCCTTTCCTCATTTTTGTTCAGTTGTTTTGACTTTCTGCTTACCAAGCAGATTGTGATGAACCTTGTAAAGCTGAAGAGTCTTGTTATCATAAACAAGTTCTAATCCAAGAATTTCGCCTGTGACCAAAGGTTCAAGTGATGGTCGTATATTCAACTGAGGTATTATGTAATTGACGTTATAGAATCTCATAACTTCAATTGTTTTGTCAAGACTTGTTCTTGGTATTTGGATAGCAGGTTGTTCAGAATAGAAATGCAATTCCCATGGATTCCTTGTCATAGTGATTGAATCAGAAGGGGCATTGTTTTTTAACCAATCTCCCATATCCATCCATGCTTGATCCGTTTCGCGAAATGGATAACCGCGATTCTTTTTATCCGAGACAATGCTCTCTGATGAAAGAATTATTACAGGTGCTAGGAAGCAGAGTATTGCGAAACCTGTAGATATCTTAGGATCAAATAGTATCATTTTAATTAATTGTAAACGGTTATTGATTAAACACTTATGCTTAGAAATTGATTTAATTTGATCTATAAAATTAACAACAAAATTGGAAAAACGGTCAAAAATAAAAGCAAATCCCTTATCAAGATATTTGAAAACTATTTTTAGAATAATGAAATAGGCACACCAACTGAGGACGACCATAAGTGGGATAAACGGCAAGATCATACGGTTAATTGGAAACCAGGTAAACGATAAGAAAGCTAATAAAACCAAAGTGGTTATCCATATCAGATGTCTTTTTTTGTTTCTCCATAGCAAGAAAAGCCCTGGTATAGTTGGAACACATACAAAATATGTCAAAAATGCATTTTTACTGAACTTTCTCCATTGACTATAAATATCCATAAATATCCACCAAATGTTGGTTTTAAAATATTTCCAAGTCATATCTGCGACATAGCCTATTCCGTTTTTAAATTTATCACGAAAACTTGGGGGAGGCTTTTCTCCCCAATAAAGCTCGTATGTGCCAACTTCCCAATCCACGTATCCGCCGTATCCTGAAACAAAGTTTTGAGTTGAAAAAAACGGATTGCGAAAATGCACTGTGTTTCTTACCATCCAAGGAAGCAATACCAAAAAAGCTACGAGCAAACTCATCAAAAACGATCTGCTTTTGATCGCATTCCAGATTGGCAATATTTGTAACCGCCATCGCTTGAATTTTATATGGGCTAGTATGTAGAAAAGTATATAACACGGAATTAACAATATTCCCGAGCCTTTGGCATAGTAAGCCAACCCCATAAAGAACCCCGTAGGATATGAATATTTTTTCTTATCGAGCGACATAACTCCGAAAAGGACAAAAGCACTGACCACAAAAGCATAGGTCACATCTGAAAGGCAATGCAGAGAATTTTCATAGAAGAAAGGTGATAGCAAGATGGTTATTCCTGCTGACAATCCTGCAACTCTGCTTTTGCTTAACTCCCTAGTTAGGTAATACAATGTGATCGGCAGGAAAAAGCTAGAAATGATTATTGACGGCAGTTTAGCTGAAAACGCACTCTTACCAAGGATCAAAAAGAATGGAGCTATGAATATTGAATATAATGGGGGCCAATGATCTTCTGGTCTATAAATATGCGGATATTTGATAAAATAAAAACTGATATAATCAACTTCAAAGCCACGACCATGTATAAGGCTATCAGCCATTTCTGCATAACCAGAAGCGTCTGCATGTCCGACATATCGGATCGGATATACGATCAAACATTTTGTTAAAAAGACGACAAATCCAAGGACAAGCAAAATAATAATATATGGGTCAATTTTTTTCAGAAGTTTATATGACATTCTGATCTATACCTTTTCAGAAAGTCCACCATAAACTGATGACGTTTTTCTGCCTCTTTTTTTCCTGTTTCTGTCTGCATCAAATTCTTGATCCATAGAAGTTTTGAGAAAAAATGGTATATGGGCGATGGATCTGGTCCGGTGGAACTCATTTCAAGCTTAACAGGGTCATCAGGGTCCCAATTAACTTTGCCCATTTCAGGACAACCATAATAACCAGCAAAAACAAAAACTCTAGCTATCCCTCTGGCTCCAATCGCATCAAGCCAATCAGCGTCCCTCACAACTTTTGCCTCAATCGTTGTAGCTTCCTTGCCTTTGAGATACGATTCATAGGAAGATGATATTATCACGTCTTCGATGATTTCTATCTCTTGATTGTTAAATCCGATCTCTTTCAAAAATTTAACAGCTTCATTTGCGGATTTTTCCGTATGGAGATCAAATCTTTCAACCTCATTTCTTGGGACGATGTCGTGCAAATATGCAGAGGGAACAACAATTCTAAGATCAGCACCTTCTGCCAAGGCGATACTTTTTGCCATATTCACTACACATTCTATATGATCAAAACCATGTGCAATATCCGCATTTTTAAGCCTTTCTTTTACAAAATTTCTTATTTTTTCTTCTTTATTCATTCGGTAAAATTATGCCTGTTTATCTGGTTGATGATCTCATCAATTATTTCTTTGACCTCGTTATAAGTTCCTTGTGCTTCAGTTAGAAAACGGATTATATCATCCTTTTTCATTGTTTCATCTTTTAAGTTTTGAACCGATACGTCAATATAACCATAGACCAAAGTCAAGTTATGGTTTAACTTATGGACAAGATTTTTTAATTTTTCTGGACTGTCTTTATATGTCATAACTATAAATCCCAAGATTTTTAAGTGTTAGATGTTGGAAATTTAAAAATATTTCTAACATCTAACAGCCGTTTTATCAGCTAATACAACCTGTTCTTTTGAGATAATTTACCGATTTTTCAAGAGCCTTTGGCATATCTTCAGCCCCTGTTGATTCCAATTCGAATGTCCAGGGACCATAGAAACCAACGCCATTTAGTATTTTGAAAATTTCTGGAAAATTCACAATACCATCCCCTAACGGCGGGAAATTAAACGATCTCGGTTTTCCATCTGTATCTTTGAGATGGACGCTTTTCACATATTTAGCAATTTTCTTGACTTCTTCAACAGCATCAATATTTTCATTATAGTAATAGATGTTAGCTGTATCAAAATTAATACGCACGTGCTCATGATTTACACCAAGCATAGTTTTCAACGCTACATCGCCGTTATGACAAAGTATAGGATGGGTTTCAAGACATATTGTAATGCCATATTTTCCCGCATTGTCACCAGCCTTTCTGAGCCTTTCATATGTTACTTCTAATGGCAGATCGTTGCTTGCATGTGCACTTGCAAATATGAGTTTTGCTCCCATACCAACAGCGGCATCTATTAATGTATTAAACTTTTCAACGCCTTTTTCATCAACTAGGTCAATACCTCCTCCTATACTCATAGCTTTAAGACCATATTTGGCAAGCTCTGATTTCACTTTTTCGTAATCTGATGGTGCTGGAGGACCGATCTCAACGCCTTTTATTCCAAGTTTTTGTAGCACGTCATAAGTTCCGGTTCGTGAAGACAATATATTTTCCATTAGATACCTCCCAATTTTCAGTTAGGATCAATTTTTAATAAGTCAAAGAATCTTTGTTGTTAAATCATACTAATAATTTTAAGATAAGTCAAGGCTCATTAAAAGCTTGTCAGTCTAGACAAGCCAATAATTGTTTAATATCCATAAATATTTTCTATTGCTAATTTATATTTATTAATATAATATAACTTTGAAAAACAAAGAAGGTCTCTTAAAAACTATAAACGGAGGGACAAATATGGATAGACTAAAAATTGCTTTGGTTGGTGCTGGAAATAGAGGGACTTATGCGTATTTGCCGATAATTTCAAAGATGGATGAAGACCTAGAACTTGTGGCGATCTGCGACGAAAGCTTAGATAAGGCAAAACAACAGGGAGAAGCCTATAAAGTGCCTTATTTCACAAATGTAGTTGATATGGTTGAGAAAACGAAGCCGGATATTGCAGCGGTGGTTATTAACCCACATCGCAATCACGAAGTAGGAATACCTTTATCACAGATGGGCATCAGTTATTGCACTGAAACCCCTATTGATACTGATCTTGGATGGGCTGATAAGATGATCGCAACTGCAAAAGAACACGGAACGAAATTGGAGGTCTGCGAAAATTATTATCGTGTCCCCGGTGAAAGGATCAAACGCGAGCTTATCCTTGCAGGCGTTTTTGGAAAGATCCTCACTGCATACAACGACTTCAACGGTCATGGCTATCACGGAGTCAGTCTTATTCGAAGCTATATCGGCTTTGATGTTAAGATCAATCGCGTAATTGGTATGTATAAAAACTTTACTGTCCAAGAACATACCTATAGAAATATAAGACCGACGACAGAAGATTGGCAATTCGGCTTATTAGAGTTTGAGAATGGCTCCGTTGGCGTCTTTAATTTCAGTGGGCTTTCTTATGGTTCTCCGCTTCGTTGGCACAATTCAAGCAGATTTTATGGAGAAAGAGGTATGTGCATTGGCGATGGGCAACGCAGTTACTCCTATAAAGAGCAGATCGCTATATTGAATAGAGATGCAAACGCCAAACTACCCATCGTAGTTGAAAAGCGCACTACAAAGTCAAAGGACGGTATGGATGTCCTTGACGTCCTTGTTGCTAAAACTGATCCAGATACAGGTCTTGAAGTCGTCTGGAAGAATGAGCTTAGCAAATATTCACTCAGCGATGGACAACTCAGTGTCGCCTATGAATTATTGAGCATTGCTAATGCACATAGAAATAACACTGAACCTGAATATGGGGCAATAAACGGCAGAATAGACCAAGAGGTCTCTATTGCTATGTCAAAATCTTGGAGCAGTGGAAACGCACCAATTGAACTTCCATTGCAAGTTGAACCAAGATAATCTTATGACCAAATTTTTTACATCTGGTCATTAATAATTAAAATTTGTAATTAACTTTATCTGAAAGGAGATTTGATGTTATCAATTACCACAGATTACGCAAAGGATGTCGGCGATCCATCTCCTTATCTCAAAAGAATTGGAGAAGCCGGATTTTCCCACATACATTGGTGTCATCATTGGAACACGGATTTTCTCTATTCAAAATGGGAGATCGAACAGATTAAACTTTGGCTTGATGAGTTTGGTCTAAAACTGCTTGATTTACACGGATCAGCGGGAAAAGAAAAAGCTTGGGCTTCCCCTTGGGAATATCAAAGGCTTTCTGGTGTTGAACTCGTCAAAAACCGAATAGATATGGTTGCATATCTTGGTGCAGACGTTGTGATTATGCATGTTCCCGCAGACCCCGAATCAACCACTATTAGAAAATCCCTTGATGAATTACAGCCTTATGCAAGAGAACGTAATGTCCGCATCGCCATCGAAAACGGGCATTTTCCTACCATAAGTAAGTTGCTTTCTGAATATCCGCCTGATTACCTTGGGCTATGCTATGACTCCGGACATGGCAACGTCCCAGAAGCTCAGGGATTAGATAACCTTGAAAAGCTTAAAGATCGGCTTATTTCGGTTCATCTACACGACAACGATGCTAGCGGAGATCAGCATAAAATGATGTTTATGGGAACAGTAGATTGGGAAAGGCTTGCCAAGATAATGGCACATTCTTCGTATAAAAAACCTGTTAGTATGGAATTGTCAATGGGAAGATCAGGATATACCGAAGAAACCGAAATGGAGTTCCTAGCAAAGGCATTTGAAACTGGGACAAAATTTGCCAATATGATAGAAAAATATAAATAGATTAAATTGAAGGTTGAAGACTGTTATACTTATATCTAACAGTCTTTAACCTTTTATTTCAAGCTTATACTGGTAAAAAAGGAAGTTTATATGAGCAAAAAGATAAGGCATTCAGAAGTAGCGTTTATGTATAATGCAAATAGTGAAATCTATAAGGCGTATAAGGCGACTTGGGTCGCTTGGGGTAGTGCTTCTGCTGATGCGGTCAAAACTGCTCACGAATTAGGGATACATTTTGTCGGAAGTATGTGGACTTTGACCGCAGGAGCGGAGAATATCCATAAACGAAGTGATCTCAGAGACGCTGTCTCAAAGGATATTTCGCTTGAACCGATAATCGTCCCTTGGCTTTGGGATCACACTTACGAAGGGACGCCGTCTTATTTTGGGTGCACAAATCATCCAGTATTCAGACAGTTTTCAAGGGAACGAGTGATTGATGCTATGAAAACTGGGGCTGATGGGCTTCATATAGACGATCATCTCGGCACTGCTGGATCGTTCTGGCACGGCGGTTGCTTCTGTGATTACTGTATTGAAGGGTTCAAAAAATTTCTCAGTAGTCCAAGTTATAAGAAAATCGTCGATGAAAATGAAATTAATCTGGACAACTTCAACTATCGCGATCTCATAAAGTCTTATGTCTCCACAAGAGAAGAATATCAGAAAAAGCGAAATCAGTTGCCATTAATAGAGCTTTATCAGACATATCTGGTCAAGTCTGCTTCACAATTCGTCAAAGAGTTGCGGAAGATCGCAGAAGATACAAAAGGTGATGAGATCACCTGCTCAGCAAATACTGGTATTCCTAATCCAGTTCATCTGGTAACAACGCCAAATTTAACCCATTGTGTCTGCGAGGTTGAATACCGTCACAACAACGAGAATGCCCCAAAATCTTCGCCTATATCTGCTTATAAAGTCGCAGATGCCATAGATAAGCCGGTGATGGCAACAGCGTCAGGTTGGAATTGGGCTTATGCACACGCAAACAACAATGCAGTTGGGCTTGTTAGGTTATGGATCGCTGAGACCTATGCATTGGGACATAGATTGATGGTGCCTCATAGGAAATGGGCATTTACATCAGAAAAAGGCACGCATTGGTATCAGTCCAAACCAGAAGATTTTGCCTATTTATATAATTTTATCAGGGATAACAGCGAGCTTTTTGACGATTACGAACCTTTTAGCAAAATCGCATTGATATTTCCAAACAAGGGCATTCGTCATTATGGACTTGGTCTATTTCAAGAGGTATGTAAGAGCCTAGCAGACAGAAATTTGTTCTTTTCTGTGATAATTGCAGGCGATGATTGGATAGAAGATCGCTTAAATATTGAAAATCTGTTAAATTATGAGGATGTAATTGTGCCAGAGCCAGCAGAGCTTGATGATTCACAAAAGGCAGTAATAGAAAAATGGGAATCTATCAAAAATAAAAAAGCTTTTCATATAAAATCCGCAGGTGAAATTGATAACCCTAATCTAAAATCCAACGTCAAAATTATCGGAGGTCAAAATATTTGGGTTTTACCAAGAATGCGTTCTGATGGATCAGTTGTTTGTCATATTCTAAACCGCAATTATGATGAGTTGTTAGGCTTTGTTAAAAATATTGAATCAGTCAGTATTATTTTGGACGAACCATTATTTTGTAAAAGACCTTGTTCAATTAAGATATTATCGCCTGATACAGATCAAGTCAAATATGATTACAAAGTAGAATACGACAAACTGATCATCTACATTCAAAACATCAGTATGTGGTCTTTATTGGCTATTGTTTAATGTTGATGAGATGTTTTTAGGAGGGAATGATTATGTATTGCAGAAGTGCCATTTTTCTATCATCAGTAATTTTGATGTCAGTATTCATATTCTCTGTTTATGCTGATCGTGATGATTTCAATTCAACAAAACTTGGGGAAAAGTGGATATGGGACAATCCCGCAAAAGATAGCTCTTATGATCTAAAAGAGAAACCGGGTTGGCTAAAAATTACCTGTGCCCCCGGTGATCATGATATATGGGATGTCCGTAGTGGCGGTCCTGCGATGTTATTAGAAGCTCCAAATGACTATACTTTTGAAACTCATTATACAACCGAAATAAAGGAGAATTGTTCTGTTGGGCTGGTATTCCTCAATGAAGATGCGGTTGGCAATGCGAATTCGCCAGGTCCTTGGTGTGCGTTATTCACTCAACCTGGTAATCAACTGTTTTGGCAACACGCGGTCGGTATTGATAAAATGCAGGCAAATGTTGTGAATGGAAATGACGTTTATGTAAAACTGGAAAAAACAGGTAAAAATTGGAAATTTTACTATAAGGCAAATCCAAATGATAAATGGACACTTATTATAGATGACAATTATGACATTGGGAAAAGGCATTATGCAGGTTTGATGGTCAAGAATTGGGCTCCAGGTCCTGAGATCACTGGTTATTATGATTATGTTGAGACATCGTGGGCTTTTACCTCTTCCGTAGAACCTTATGAAAAGCTCGCAACCAAATGGGGTTATATTAAACAGAGATAATGGTTACATTACGAGCCTTCTTAATAGGTATAATCTGTGTCATCGTCATCTGTGCGGTAACACCTTATAGTAATCATTATGTTGATGGAGCCTATTTATCAAGTAATCATCTGCCATTAGGACCCCTTTTCATTATAACTATACTTGTTTTTGTTGTTAATTCTGCATTAAACCGTATCTCTTCAAAAATTGCCTTAAAACAGACAGAACTTGTGATGATATGGGCGATGATGGTATTTGCAGTTTCCATACCATCGAAGTCATTTGCAGAATATCTTTTGCCCGATCTTGTCGCACCATATTATTTCGCAACTGCTGAAAATGAATGGCAAGACCTGTTCCATCAATATATCCCATCATGGCTTGTTCCAAATGATAACAAAGCCATATTTTATTTCTATCGTGGCTTACCAATTAAAGGCATTCCTTGGAAAGCTTGGGAAAAACCACTTTTGGCTTGGTCAATTTATGCGTTTGGGTTATATGGAATGATGTATTGTCTGAGCGTCATTTTAAGAAAACAATGGATAGAACACGAAAAACTCACTTTTCCGTTGGTCAAATTGCCGTCCGAAGTAATGAGAGATCCGGAGGGGAATTCAGCATTAAATTCCTTTTTAAGAAACCATAGTTTATGGATAGGTTTTGCCATATCTTCATTAATTCATATATTTAATGGTTTTAACGCAAATTTCCCACGTGTCCCTAGAATCCCGATGCAGTTTTCATTAGACGCTTTACTTACAGAAAAGCCTTGGAATGCCATTCTACCATTACCAATAACTATCCAACCATCGGTTATTGGTGTTTCATATTTGTTGACATTACGAGTATCTTTTAGTGTATGGTTTTTTTATCTTTTCTACAAGTTTGAATGTTTCGTTGCTGAGTTGTTTGGATTTCATACGCCGAATTCTCCAGGGGAATTTGGTTTTACAAAGAGCTTCGCTTCTCATCAGGAAATGGGGGCATTTATCGTAGTAACAATATTTTTGATTTGGAAAGCCAAAAATCATCTAAAAGGTGTAGGCAAGAGTCTTTTCTCAAAAACATATAACGCTGATGAGCCTTTGTCATATCGTCTAGCATTAATTGGTCTAGTTGGTTCAATCGTATTGCAGGTCGTATTATCACAAATTATGGGGATGACATTTGGGGTAGCTTTATTTATTGCACTGTTTTTTTGCATAATGTCGCTTATATTTACTTGGCAGGTTTCAAGTGCTGGAATACTAAGAGTTGATTCAACTTTTGATCCAATGATGACCTTATTAACTGTTTTAGGTGGTAGACGCATTGGTCTAGTTAATTTTACTATTGATTCAATCCAAGCCAGAGGTTTCAGGACAGATATTTCTCAGTTACCGATGCCAACTATGATGAGCGTTTTTAAGATATGTGACGATATGAAGACAAGTAAAAAATGGATCAGCTTTTGCTTCTTAATTACAACTTTGATTGCTTTACCTGTGTCTTCGTATTTTTTCTTATCCCTATCCTATAAATATGGTGGAGAGAATCTGAGCTCGTGGAATTATCGTTATGGTCCTCAAAGTGCTTATAACGCCCTTGTAAATCGTATTACTAATCCGCCTGATCCGAATTGGTCAGACATTGGATTCATTTTCGTCGGCGGAATTTTTACTGCATTTATAATGGTTATGTATCATAGATTTTTATGGTGGCCATTTCATCCAATAGGATGCACAACCGGAAGCAGTTGGGGCATTCAACAGATGCTTTTCTCTATATTTCTTGGTTGGCTTTTTAAGTATTTCATACTTAAATATGGAGGATTGAAGGGATACAGGTCTGCATATCCGATCTTTCTTGGCTTAATATTTGGGGAATATACTATGGGCGGAATATGGTTTATAATAGGGCTTTTTACAGGAAAAGGATATAAGGTCCTTCCTACATAATTGGCTTATTACAAATCTGTTTTTCATCAATAATTTTTTCAATAATCTGAACCGTGGCGAGTCTTTTATAGGCAACTAGAATATGAACAAGATAATCTTAATATCGACCATTATTTTGCTATCTTTGGACTCTCTTTTATTTGCCCAGGATCATTTGATCTATGTTAAAAGGGGCGATCAATATTATGGGCAATTCAAAAACCAAGAAGCACTTGCAGAATATAAAAAAGCATATAAGATCGCGCCAAACAACTACGATGTTCTGACAAGACTCATTCGCGCTTATAATGATGTCGGCGAAGATATAGGCACTAATGAAGCAGAGCCTTATTTTATCGAAGCTATCAACCATTCAAAAATCCTATATGAAAAATTCCCAAACAATGCGGAGACATATTTTCATCTGGTAGTTTCACAGGGGAACTTGGCACAATTGAAGGGAGGCAAAGAGAAAATAAGGTTAGGAAAAAATATTGAAACTTATGCAAAAAAAATAATAGAATTAGACCCAAAGTTTTATCAAGGTTATGTCATATTAGGAGTTTATTATCGTGAAGTTGCTAATCTTAATTGGACGTTAAAGAGCTTTGCAAAATTGGTATTAGGCAATTTGCCAAATGTAACGAATGAGGATTCTGTGAAAATGCTTTTAAAGTCAATAGAGATCAAACCTACTGTGATCGGATATTATGAGTTAGGTTTAACTTATAAAGAGATGAACCTGATCAACAAATCCGTTGAAAGCTTTAAAAAAGCTTTGGAACTCCCTGTTGATGACCATCAAGATATACAAAGAAAGGCATTGGCTAAAGAACTCATTGAAAGATTTCAGAAAGATAGGTAAATATGAACCCAATTGACATAGAAAACATAAGGGGCGGTTTTTGCGTAGAAACTCGTCCTGGTCCTTGTGGAATTATCATATTTGGAGCATCTGGCGATCTGACATATAGGAAGCTGATCCCCGCACTTTTTAGTCTTTATAGCAGAAATCTACTTCCAGATGAATTCTTTATCGTTGGTTGTGCTAGAACAGAGATGTCAGATGAGGGATTTAGAGATAATGCCCAAAAAGCTATAAACAGTACAACAAAATCGTTAGATCAAACGCAACTAAATGGCTTTTTGAAAAGACTTAGCTATCATACAGGCGATTATCATAACATAGAGTCATATCGTCTACTGTCCGTTAAACTGATGGAATTAGATAAAACTTACTCGACAGACGGAAATCACGTATTTTACCTTGCAACACCTCCCGACCTTTATTGTCCAATAATTCAGATGCTAAACTCCATAGGTTTGACCAAAGAGCCTGATGACAGAAGAAGATACGTCCACATAGTCTTCGAGAAACCGTTTGGCAGAGACCTCAAAAGCGCTATGGCGCTAGATAAGGAACTTCATAATGCACTTCTAGAGCACCAAATTTATCGCATTGATCACTATCTCGGGAAAGAAACAGTCCAGAATATATTGATGTTTAGGTTTGCAAATGCGGTATTTGAGCCGATTTGGAATCGCCGATATGTGGATCATGTACAGATCACTGTCGCGGAGACATTAGGTATTGAGCATAGGGCTGGGTATTTTGAAAGATCAGGGCTTTTGAGGGACATCTTTCAAAACCATATACTTCAGATGTTAGCACTTGTATCAATGGAACCACCGACTTCGTTCAATGCGGACAGAGTTAGGGATGAAAGAGTCAAGCTTCTACGATCATTACGACCATTTCCAATTGATGACCTTGGAAAATTCATCATTAGAGGGCAGTATACAGCGGGGAAAATTGATGGCATAGACGTAGTTGGTTACAGAGAAGAAAAAGGCGTTGCTCCTGATTCACAGATTGAGACTTTTGTATCTGCAAAAGTTTACATAGATAATTGGAGATGGCAAGGAGTGCCTTTTTATATTCGTTCAGGGAAACGTCTTGCACGTAAGCTCAGTGAGATCGCCATAGTTTTTAAGAGTGTTCCTCACTCTATGTTTCATCCATTGCCAGCAGAGTTATTAGCCAATAATGTCCTTGTGATGAACGTCCAGCCAGAAGAAGGCATATCACTTACAATCCAAGCGAAACAGCCTGGAGCAAAATTATGTATGACTTCATTAACTATGGCTTTTCGTTATAGGGATATTTTGGGAATAGAGATGCCAGATGCTTATGAAAGATTGCTATTAGATTGCATGTTAGGTGATCAGACATTATTCTGGAGAAGCGATGATGTTGAGTCCGCATGGGCTTTTGTAACTCCTGTTCTTCAAAAGTGGGAAGAAGACCCAAATGTTTGTCCACTCAGCTTTTATCAATCAGGTTCGTGGGGTCCTCATCAGTCATTAGAGTTAATAGAGCGTGATGGTCGCAAGTGGAGGTTTTGTTAGTTGACGAATTTTTTTGTTTATCTTAATATTCAGTATGGAAAATAAGCCCTTCTCCATTTTTATGGAGAAGGGTAAGGAGGAGGATCGAAAGTCAATTACTAATCAAAATAACCATTTATCTGGTATTTTGCTTTTAGTAGAGGTTTTTTACTTTAAAATCTTTACTCCGCCATATGTAGCTGATTTCAGTAATGCTTCAGCTTTCGCAACCGCATCCTTTGGTAATGGAGCGTATTGGAGTGGTTCTGCCAAATCTTGGCCTTCATGTATCATCCACCAAAGCATATTCAAAACTGCCTCTGCTTTAGCTTTGGGTCTGTTACCGTAATTTTGCTCTTTATAAATGATTATCCATGTAAAACCAGCTATTGGATAACCTTCTTTTGCCGGCGTATCTGTTATCGAAGCCCTTGTATCTGCTGGCAACTCTATATTTGCAGATAAACTGGTTGATTTTATTGTGGGCTCAACAAAAACGCCTGATTTGTTCTTTATTGATGCTACCGGCATTTTGTTTTGTAAGGCATATATTAGCTCAACATAACCGATTGCACCAGGTAATTGCTTTACATATGCAGCAACACCTGCATTTCCTTTAGCACCGACCGCAGATAAATTTAGTGACTTTCCAACACCAACTTCTTTTTTCCAATCATCGCTAACTTTGCTAAGGTAGTCGCTAAATATATAAGTTGTCCCGCTACCATCTGAACGTTTTACAGGGGTTATTAACATATCTGGTAGCGATACGCCAGCATTATCAGCAGCGATCTTTGGATCATTCCACTGAGTTATTTTACCAAGAAATATATCTGCTATAGTGGTTGGGCTAAACTTGAGTTTTGGATTGCCCGGCAAATTATATGTAAGAACAACAGCACCAAGCGTAATGGGAATGTGTAGAACATCTGCACCAGCTTTTTTCATTTCTTCATCATTCATAAAAGCATCAGAAGCACCAAAATCAACGGTTTTATTGATAAGCTGAGTTATACCAGCTCCGGAACCGACACCTTGATAATTCACTTTAATACCTGTATTTTTATTATAGGTATCAAACATCTTTGTATATAACGGCAATGGAAATGTAGCACCTGCGCCAAGCAATTCCATACTTTGTGTTAAGGCAATAGAACTAAAAAGACATATTGTCATTATTGTTGCTAATGCGATACTAAAAACCTTATTCATTTTATCCTCCTAATCTTTAATTTTAGAGTCTTTAAATTTTAGAATTTGGCTTCAACCTGTGCTAATATCTGTGAGGTTGAATCTTTTTTTGCATCTTGATAACTGACCTGCTGTAAATCAAGCACAGCACGGACATTCTTTGTTACCACATAGGTTAAACCTATAAGTATTAAGCTATGACCATCATCTTCTTTATCTTTATTTGGGTCCCATGAATCAAATCTTACAAGAATACCAAGATTGTTCAAAGGGGCGGGAATGAACTTTCCGATTTTGATCTCACCAAAACCTGAAAAGCCACTGCCCTTTGCATCCATAATACCCTTGTTTTTATCGAGGACTTGATTATTAAATATGTCAAATTCTCCACCTATACTGACGAAATCATAGGAAAAATTTAGCATTGTGCCAAGACTTGTTCTATCAAGAGAATCATCACCAGAAGCCTTTTTTCCCATGTAATAATAGGCTGATATTCCCAGACCTTTAAGCATTGCATCTTTCGGCAATGGATTTATGGTTATTCTTGGGCATATATCTTTGTACTTATCATCCTCTGGTTTTGAATATCCCACGCCATTTAGGACAGCAAACATAACTTCGCCATAGTCGTCCGGTATCTTCACAATTGCAGCAGCGCCCATATCTGCGGATGAGAACAACTTTTCTGCATCTGTGAGAGTTGGTTTAACAAAACGATAACCCCATGCCTTTTCAACCGTCGGTATCCAGGGGGTTCCGATCATACCTGTTCTGATGGTAGTCATTGGAATAAGGTTAAGGTCAACATAAGCATTCTTTAATCGAACAGACCAACCGTCGTAATATGAGGTAATAACAGTTGTCTTCGCGTCTGTTTCGTCTGGTTTTGATCCATCTTCTGCTTTGATACTAACAGATTTTGCATTTTGATATATATCGGTAGTAACCTTGATTTTCGCCTTTTCTGCGATATTTGACTCGAAATTCAAATAAGTTCTTTCAATATCAAATCTGTTAAAACCGTCACCTTTCCCAAGATCGTTAACATCATATATATAATTTATATACATAACACCTGATGTCTTTAGCTCGCCGATGGCAGGTTTTTTGGCTTCACTTGCATAAGAGACGGAAACCGATATGACGGAAAGAAGAAGTGCCCACAAGATCATCAAACCATTTCTCATAAAGTCCTCCTAAAATTATACCAATGTTAGACAACACCAAATTTATTTGGCAATTGAGCTAAATCAAATCACACAACCATAAGCTTATTGAGACTTAAAAAGCTTTATGTTTTCGGTTTATATGATTTGTCCTCCAGTTTCGCTGGTTATTGTATATTAAGAATGTTAATAATAAATAAGTAACATGTTAAAATTACGTTAATTTTATAAATTTTTAGTTGTTGTGAAAAAACAGGATTTATTTTTTGTCCGAACTCTTGTCTTAAGCTAGATTTATCCTTGAAAATAATAGACGATAAATATATAATTGCAACTATGATATATAAGGCTTATCCGTTTATGATATGCTACGTTCTGAATTTTTCAGTTTAATAATTTTTAGTTAGCGAGTATCAACTTTAATTAGCAGGTATCAACTTGCCTGTTAGCATTTTGAAAATTTAAACGCTAATTCTAAAAGGGAGATCGTTCCTATGACAAAGATTTATAGAGTCTGTCTTGTTGGCTGTGGAAGGATGGGAACAACTATTGATGATGAAGTTAAAGATCATCCCAATAGCAATCTATGGTTACCATATTCACATGCTGCTGGGTATATGGCTGTGGAGAAAACCAAACTTATTGCGGTGTCTGATACTGTTAAAGAGAAAGTTGAAAGCACACAAAAACGTTATAATGTGCCAAATGGATATACTGACTACAGGGAGATGATAGAGAAAGAAAAGCCAGACATTGTTAGTATCGCAACTAGACCGGGAAATCATGCCGAGATAACAGTTTTTTGTGCTGAGCATGGTGTAAAAGGCATATATTGTGAGAAGCCACTTTGTTGCTCTATGGAAGAAGCGGATGCAATGCTATCTGCATGCGAGAAATATAATGTGAAATTCAACTATGGCACTCAGAGAAGATATGCAAGCCTTTACAAAAAAATGAGAAACTTGATTGAATCAGGTGAAATTGGAAACCTTCAATGTGTGATCGCAGAATGTGGGTCTGGTTCTGCGCAATGGACACATACCCATACTGCGGATATGATCCTATATTTGGCTGGTGACCCTGAAATTGACTTTGTTCAGGGGACGGTCTATGCAAGTGATGGCGACTGGGAAGGCGATAATTTGTTTGCTGATCCGGGAATTGCCTGCGGTTATGTTAGATTTAAAAATGGTGTTCATGGCTATATTGTTGCAGGCGGTAATTATGAATTCGAGGCTGTCGGATCAAGCGGTAGAACACGAACATTAAATAATGGTTCCGGCGCTCAATTATGGAAAGCACAAGGAAAATGGAATATACAGGCAGAGGTCCCATTCCCAGATATGGAAATAGAGAGCGGAACTGTTAGATGTATTGAAGACCTAGTTGATGCCATAGAAAATGACAGACAAACAAAAGGCAATATTCATCTAGCATGTAGAAGTCAAGAGATGATATTTGGATTCATAGAATCACATAGACAAGGCGGAGCGAGAGTTAGCTTGCCATTGAAAAACAGGAAACTCTATGTAGGGCGAAAAGATTGGTAGTTCCACAATGAATAAGCATTAGTTTGAAAAGCATAGACGATAACCCTAATGGAATTAAGTCTTTCGGTGTTTAATATTATAAAAATCGCTGAAAATGCCGTTAATTGCTGACGAGCGGATTTAGCTTGAAAAAAGAGAGTGTTCGTTATATAATTATTTATATAACATTACTGATTTGATGTTTCGGCGATGGGGTTCGCCCCAGAATTATCTCAATAAGAGATTGATAACCCCTACTTTGTGTTTATAAGGTAGGGGTTTTAATTTTGCCCCCTACCAAGATAGTCTTTGGTAAGGGGGTTTTTTTATAACGGGAATAACTATGTCTAACTGGCAGCACGGATTATCATATATTCTGATGAAAGAAGGACTTAAAACTGATGGATGCCCAATTTGCACATTATTGGTCTCTGGAATGCGCAGAAACTTTTTCTGGTTTCTATACGAGAATGTAAACAACTTACATATCAGAAAACAATTATATGAATCCGATGGATACTGCACTGCCCATGCATGGCTTCTCTATCAGATAGAGCGCGAAGAATGGAATGATAACCTTGATGTTGCTATAATTTATAAAGACTTGGTCAAAAAATCTTTTCAAAACCTCGAAAAAAAAGTCACTCATAAGCAAGAAAAATCCCTGATCAGTTTTTTTAACAGATGGAAAAGATGTTTTAGTTTTGGAAAAGCTCAAAAACCGGTTGTAAAAAAACCCCCTTGTCCTGCATGTCTGCACCAGCAAAAACTGGAAAATGTTTATATCAGTTCTTTGATAGAATCATTAAGGTTTCAAGAATTTCAAGATTTATATAAAGAATCCTATGGATTATGTATAAAACATTACGAAAAAACTATGGATAAGCTAGATGATGAAAACATTAAAAATCTACTATATAATGTCCAACGTTCAAAAATGAATAAGATTATAGAATTATTGGACGAATACATTCGTAAACACGATTATCGTTTTGTAAACGAACCAAAAGGTGAAGAGATAAATTCCCCTCGTTGGGCTATTGAGATGTTGGTCGGCAAAAATATATAGCGGTCAAAAGGAAATAAGATGGATTTTAAACATAAAAATCATCTAATATCAAGTTATCTCACACTTCAAAAACAGATACAGGAGATCAGAGATACCATATACGAAGGTCGTCCTCCGACAGGGACAAACGCCTCGCTGACACCATTACCGAAGGACATTCGGGATAAAATAATGGATTATCTTACAGAAATCTCCGATCTATTTGAACAGTTGGTAAAAAAACTTGCTAACAATGAACTTGAAGGTATGACAAAAAAAGAACCAGTATCAGCGACTATTATGTGGACATCAATTCTACTGCGTCAGCTACAAGAAACTGTCTCGGATGTTCATCCTAAAGTTTTCGAGAGGAAATTCGGCAAATTGGAATCGGAAGAACGTAAATATTTAACGGAAATTATTGATCAAATTATAAAAAAATTGATAGATGCTCAGAAATTAGTTTAATATTTACCGAAAGGTAGGTTTCATATATGAATTTGGATGACTATTCAAAGACGAAAGATGCAATTATTAAGCTTATCTCAAAAGCAGAAAATATTATCGCTAATGCTCACAATAAAAGCTTACTGGAAACAGTTTGTCAAAAGCTTTATGAGAATCACTTTAACCTTGTTGTTATAGGGCAATTCAAACGTGGTAAAACGACATTTATAAACGCACTGCTGGGGCAAGACCTGCTTCCAACTGCTATAATTCCTCTTACGTCAATAATTACAATAATTAAGTATGGTGAATCGCTGAAAATCACGATATTCTTTGATGATAGCAGAACAGGGGATATTCAACTAGATGAACTTCCACTTTATATCACTGAAAAGCATAATCCTAAAAACAAAAAGGGAGTCCATCACGCAGAAATCTTTTATCCTTCACCATACCTAAAAAACGGAGTTCAAATCATTGATACACCGGGTATTGCCTCCATACACGAACATAATACAGAAGTGACATATCAATATTTACCAAATGCAGATTCAGCAATATTTCTCGTAAGCGTTGATCCACCGATAACTCAGGCGGAATTTGACTTTTTAAGCGATCTGAAAAAAGATATATCAAAGATATTCTTCGTATTGAATAAAATAGATATGGCTAATGAGCGTGATTTAGAGGAATCTTTGAAGTATACAAAGAAGATCATAGAAAAAGAAGTCGGCATTGATGACATAACCATTTTTCCGCTTTCTGCACGAGATGCACTTCTGGGAAAAATTCAAGATGATCAAGAGAAACTGGATAAAAGTGGTCTACTGTCATTTGAAAACACATTAGAAGAATTCCTTATGAGAGAAAAAGGAAATATCTTGTTAAATTCTGCGATCACTAGAACTTTAACTGTTGTATCGCAAGAGACATTGTTTTTACAGCTTAAACATAGATCGCTTCATACACCTCTGGATGAACTGGAAGACAAAAGAAAAGCTCTATCTGATATGTTCACAAAAGTTAACCGTGATCGCATTGATAATGAGTATCTACTCAATGGCGAAGTGCAAACATTGATCAGACAAGTATTAGAAGCGGATTTAGAGAAATTAAAACGAGAGAAAACTAAATGGTTAATCGATGATATGAAAAAAGTCTATAAAATGTTTCAAAAAAATAACAACAGGGAATTTGCAAGGTTATTAGATGATCATTTAACTTCACAGGTCAAAGACATATTTAATCAATGGCGTAACAACGAAGATAGGACCATAAGAAAGGATTTGGAGAAAATTTTACAACGGTTCACAGGACGGGTAAACGAAATAACGGAACATATATTGACATTTTCGTCGGAATTATTCAACGTCCCTGTTGATGTCCTTACCTCTAAAGAATCACTGTCAATAGAGACGGGTTTTTGGTTTAGATTATATGAGCCACTTGATACCTTGAGTATGACTATTGATTTTATAACAAATATGCTTCCCAAAAGGATTGCTCACAAATTGATCTTCAAAAAATTATGTAAACGTGCTGAGATACTTGTAGATCAACATTGTGGTCGTCTGCGTTATGATTTCATAAATCGCATTGAAAAAACCGTGATGGACTATAAATCTACACTTAATCAATCTGTGGATATAATAATCAAAAATATTGACTCTTTGCTCCAATCAGCACAAGATGCAAAACAGAAAACAACAGAGGAGATTTCTTTACTTGAAGAAGAGATCAATGAGAAAATGCAGAGTTTGACGCAGATCAAGCAAGAACTTAGCGATATTCAACAGGTCTTATTCCAGAATGCCTTGAAAGTATAAAACCAAAATAAATTATCAAGTTAAGAAAATTATTGATACTATTTGATCCATATCTACTCAAAAATTCCCCAAGTGTTCAGAATAAGCAAAGCCTTAAAAAGAAAGCTAAAAAAGTGATGGAAAAGGTTCGGATACGCTTCCTTCGGACAATGGTATTGACTTATGTTAACGACAATGTTATAATCGGATAGTGAGATTTGGTTCTTTGTTTATGTAAAATCTGATAGTATGTAAATTATTGGGAGAATTGAAAATGGCAAAGAAATTGAAATTAGCTATAATTGGATGCGGGGGAATGTCTCATGGTCACCTTGAAGGCTATATAAACATAAAGAAAGGCGAACCTGAGAAATTCGAGTTTGCGGCGATGTGTGACCCAATATTGGAAAGGGCTCAAAATTTCGCTAATGAAGCAGCAAAAGTACAGGATAAGGCACCCAGAGTTTATACAGATGTCACGACGATGCTAAAAAATGAGGATTTAGATGCTGCGGATATTTGTTCAAGACATTCTGACCATCACGTCAATGCCATAGAATGCCTAAATCATGGTGTCAACATAATGACTGAAAAACCTTTTGGAGTAACAATAAAGGCAAGTAAAGCGATAATTGAGGCGGGCAAACGTAATGGCAAGATAACAGCGGTTGCAGAAAATATAAGGCGTGGTCCAAGTCAGAGAGCAGCACGATGGATGTTCAATGAGTCAAAGATCATAGGTGATCCAAGAATGTTCTTCTCGCAGATGGCTCAGTGGCGAGACGTAAAACCAGGCGGTTGGCATTGGAGATTAGACCTTATGTTAGGCGGCGGCGGAATGGTTATGGACTCGGGAGCACATTTTTGCGATACTATCCGATATCTGTTCGGCGATGTTGACACTGTTTATGCCAGAGTTGAGCAACTCGAGCCAAGAAAAGCGATAAAAGATGGAAAAATTGTCAAAGATTGGCAAGAGGATACTTGGGTCGCAACGATCAACTTCAAAAGTGGAGTAATTGGAACTTGGACTGTTACATGGTCAGCACCCGGACAAGGATTTAGCCATGTATTTTATTATGGCACAGAGGGTTCATTGAGAGATGGCGATGTATTCCACGGTCCTTGGGGAAATGCAGAAATTACTATGAAAGATGGCACAAAACGACCATTCCAAGAGATCGTCGATGAATATATGAAGACGCTATCAGAAGACGAGAAAAATCGTCTATTTCCACTTGGATTTACTAACGGCGTCTATATCGAGTGTTACGATTTCTTGGATGCTATACAGAACAACCGTCAACCAGAAGTTACTGGCGAAGTCGGTCTGCGAGCAAAGGCTATCTGTGAGTCAATATATGAGTCAGCATATTGTGGTAAAGCTGTTAAATATGACGATGTCCTCAGTGGAAAGATAAATGCCTATCAATCACAGATAGATAATTATTGGGGGCTTTGGTAATGTAAACCATAGTAACCAAAAAGATGCAAGTGTGCTCATTTTCCGCCCAGATTTGAGTTAAACTTGCATCTTTCAATTAAACATTATGTGGTTTCAGATCTCTAATATATCTGGTCTTTCCCAAATTTCATTTTTATATTTGACCAAGATCATTGGAAAATCAGGCGTGAAGGTTATAATTTCTGGTTTTCCGTCAGTTGTGATAATCGTATCCTCTGATTTTGTCCCCTTTATTGAAGGATTCCAAGCGAAAGCCTGCGATTTAAGGACTTTGCTCGTATTTCCCGGTGTAGCGACGAAATCACGGGGGGCATATCCTGCGGGACCGCCTTGGTGATGATAATTCCATTCTCCTGGAAATCCCTTATCTTCATACATCTTTTGACCTATTGAAAAAATATCGTTTATTAAAACACCGGGACGTGTCTCAGCGATAAATGCAGTATCCACCTCAACAACTGCGTTGTGTTTGTGTCTCAGTTCATCCGACATTTTGCCGAAATGAAACAATCTAGTTACAGATGCGATCAGCCCATATTTACGTCCACATATAACTATCATTCCATATTTTTCTACACGCTTGTATGTAGGTAAAGGATGACGGTAACGTTCAACTCTATCATCAACAGCGATCAAAAGGACAACAGGAGTTACTCCTCGTTGGTATAACTCTTCTGCCATCATCCCAGCGATCTCAAACTCCGAAAGACCCGGTTTCATTGCTTTACAAACTTTTCCGATAGCTTCTCCGCAATCTCTTCCCAACTCCTTGTAACGAGATATTTCAAGATCAGTTAAAGTATATCTTAATTCAGTGATCTCCTGGGCAATATAAATCATACCATCAATGTATGTGTCTGAACCGACATTTTTTCCTTTACACAGTTCTTTGATTATCTTATCCCTTTGACCGCTATCATGCCAGAAGTATTCCTTTATCGTGCAGTCAAAATTTGGCAATTCCTCTTCTTTCAACCTTTGAGCTTCTATGTTATTGGTTATAAGGAATACATCATCTTTTGTTATGAAAAAATCCCCTACACTGGAATCAGTAGCTATGGCGACATAACCTCTCCCTCCATCGGAAAACCAAGAGAAATTGCCCTGTGTTGACAACAATACCGCGTCTAATCCCTTTCTTTTCATAAGCTCGTTTACTTTGGAATGTTTTATGTTGTTCATCGTATATCCTCCCGAATTTAAACTTTCGCCCTCTTTGCTAATATCTAAAAGTTAAACTAACGTTTATAATATTTTGAGACCAATTATTTCCAATTTTCCAAGGTTCTTTTTTGGGAAGAGCAGATGGCAACTTAGCCCTCTCAGATTGTTTGTTATTAATTTTTGAAATTATATAGTTTATCTTTATATCTGAATCTTGCCACAATCTATATGTTACCGAAAATGTGACGTTTTGTGTTTTCTCCAAAATGCCATCAAGAAATTTTTTCTCTTTTTCCATTGCCTTTGGATCATAATCATATATGCTTCCGCCGATTTCGCCTTTTCTGATCTTGCTATATGATACTGATGTTAACAAATCCTTTGTCAGATATTTATTAACTTCAAAGAACAGATTGTCAGCATTAGGACCGATCCAATGTCCCAGAGGAATATCAAATTGTTTGTATGATGATGGAGACGGTGGTTTTTCGGTTATTCCTTTATGTGGATAAACCCATGGCTCAACCCTTGCATATTCGACACGCAAGTCAATGTCATCAATACCAAACGGATCGGTTATCAATAGCCCACCAAGCCCAGCCCATCTAAAAGCCCCATAGGTAAAAGGGTTCTTCCCTACGTGATAATCATCCAAAAATAACGCTAAATAGGCCCTTGTATTTGGTATAAGACATATATCTATATCGCCTTCCATAGTATTATTACCTGCGTCGCCAAGATAATCTTCTAGCATCTGATATGGTGTGATCGGATTTAGCAATTCTATATGAAAGCCCTTCGCAAATATATAAGCCTCCTGCCAAGAAATGATGAAACCCGGTATGACTTTTAGCTCAAGTCTGTGTGCTGAAAGATATTTGGTAACCGATTTTGTATATCCATCTTCTATTATTTCGTCACGCGGGAAACCGAGTATGTTAGTGTATTTTATTCTCCAAAATTCAATCGGAAATTTCAATATCTCAAAAGTTCTATTGACGCTTGCCAATCCTATGACGCCGTTATATCCAGTTCCCCATAGAATCTGATCTTTGCCAAATTGAATATCAGTCCAAGGTAAACTCAAAACCACATAAGAGTTATCCATCGCTTCCCAAGGATAACGAGAAAAATATGGTATCCATATAGGACGAGGTTCATCGCTCTTTTCGTATGATGCCCTGCTGTCAACGCTAAAAAAGAAACTATCATCAAAATTTCCCCTGACCAAAACCTGATACGTGCCTTTATAAACATTATGGTCCTCTGTTCCTCTTTTGAAAGCCACATCTTGAATGTAACTCATCTGAACTATTCCATTTTTGCTATCCTTTGACCAATCCAAAATGTGCTTTTTTCCTTTAATATCATTTATCCCTAGTTTAACGAGTTCTTGTGCAAATTCCAATTTGAGATCGTCTAGCTGTCCTTCCTCAATTCTTGTCAATTTGATATTCCCTTTTTCGTTCTCTTTTAATATGTGAAATATCATTTTTGCCACTTCATCTCTTGAATATGGTTTAGTATTGTTAAGGTAATCTTTAAGTCCACCTTTTGCCTGAAGACGTTCAATAAAACGGTAAGACCAATGATCAAGAGGCACGCTAACAGGCGAGGTAAGAGCGGGTTTAATGAATGCAATCAACCACGTAAAAAATAATATGTATATTATGAGATGATGTTTTATTTTCATTACCTAAGATAAAAAACTGAAAATGAATAATTCAAGTTAAGACATAAAGTCTTTAATAGCTTTAACTACTTGCTCTTGCTGTGTGTATGTCAGTTCTGGGTAAATAGGAAGGGCAATTGTCCCTTCTGCTGCTTCCTCAGATTTCGGTAGATCACCTTTTTTATATCCAAGATTGGAATAACACTTTTGCAAGTGCAACGGAACAGGGTAATATATCTCAGTTGATATGCCTTCATCCTTTAATTTATCTCGTAGCTGATCTCTATTGGATTTGACTCTTATCACGTATTGATTATATATATGATAATTGAAACTTTCCTCAAAAGGCGTGATTATGTCCATTCCATTAAATAGCGAATTATATATCTCCGCATTTTTTCGCCTTTTTTCATTCCATTTGTCAAGATATTTAAACTTTGCAAGCAGTATTGATGCTTGGATAGCATCTAGTCTGGAATTACATCCTATAACAGAATGATAATATTTTGGTTTGGAGCCGTGAACTCTTAATATACTTACCTTTTCAGCGATATCGGGATCGTTTGTCAATACCATTCCACCGTCACCGTAACCGCCGAGATTTTTCGTTGGGAAAAAGCTCAGACATCCAATATGTCCCATAGAGCCAGCCATTCTGTTTTTGTATTTAGCACCGATAGCCTGAGCTGAATCTTCTATCACATACAAGTTATGTCTTTTGGCAGTATCAAGGATCGGGTCCATATTGGCACATTGTCCGTATAAATGGACAGGAATTATCGCCTTGGTTTTGGCTGTAATTTTGGATTCTATAAGGCTTGGATCAATATTGTATGTCTTAATATCTATGTCAACAAACACGGGCTTTGCGCCCAAGCGAGAGATTGATCCTGCAGTTGCGAAAAATGTAAATGGCGTAGTAATGACCTCATCACCAGGGCAGACATTGATAGCCATAAGGGCAAGTAAGATGGCATCGCTTCCAGACGACACGCCAATGCCGAATTTAACACCACTATATTCAGCAATCTTAGCTTCCAGTTCAGTCACTTTTGGTCCAAGAATGAATATCTGACTTTCAAGGACATCTTTTATAGCATCATTTATCTCATCTTTTATGGTTGCATATTGAGCTTTAAGATCAACAAGAGGTATAGCCATTTATCATTCCTCCACACCCAGAAAATACAGTCTATCATAGCGTAGTCAATTTATTTGATTTTTTTACCATTCAAAAGAAATTCCTAATAAATCATCCATCAAAGAATGTAACGACCAAGCCCTTTTTCTTATATTTTTCGTGGCAAGCAGGACATTCAGCAATTCCATCATCTGGCGGAAAGGCAAGTTTTATTCCACATCTACACATCCAGCCGACAATTTTTGCTGGATTGCCATATACAAGCGCGAAATCAGGGACATCTTTAGTCACAACAGACCCTGCGCCGACAAAGGCATATTGCCCTATTGTATGTCCACATACAATTGTCGCATTAGCACCGATCGTCGCACCTTTTCTTACAAGTGTTGGCAGGTATTGATCTATGCCTCTACGAATTTCTGCCCTTGGATTTATAACATTGGTAAATACCATAGAAGGTCCGCAGAAGACGTTATCTTCAAGCGTAACAAGATCATATATAGAGACATTGTTCTGTATTCTAACGTTATTGCCTATTTTCGCCCTTGAACTGACGAATACATTCTGTCCAAGGGAACAATTCTCGCCTATTTGTGCCCCACTGCTGATATGGCAGAAATGCCATATTTTTGTCCCTTTGCCGATAACTGCGCCTTCGTCAATTATAGAAGATTCGTGCACAAAATAATCTCGATTCATTTCACTCTCCAACAGGTATTGGTATCCCACCGTTTTTTAATGACTTTTGAGCTGAATGTAAGATCTTCACAACTTTAAGTCCATCTAATCCGTCACTTCTTGGTTGTTTATCGTTAACTATACAGTCTATAAAATGTTGACATTCAAGTCTGAGTGGTTCAACCATCTTAATATACGGTATGGTTACATCGCCAAATCTTAATACCAATGATTCTCCAAAGGACCCAGGTGAAACAGTATTTTCAATACCTTTGTCATAGACTTTAATCATCTCTGTGGTATCCATATCGTTGAATACAACCATCTTTTTACTGCCGACGATGGTTGTCATCCTTATCTTATGTGGATCAAGCCAGCTTAGCTGAACATGAGCCATAATATTATTTGGAAATGTCATGTTAAGAAATGCTACATCCTCAATACCATCTTGAATGTATGATTTTCCAATCGCACTTACTACGATGGGCTCGGATTCTAAAAGATACATAATTATAGAAATGTCATGGGGAGCAAGACTCCATAGAGCATTTTCGTCTTTTCTTATTCGTCCAAGATTGACCCTTTGTGAGTAAATATAGTAAATCTCTCCAAGCTCGTTGTTTTGGACCATCTGTTTTATTTTTTCAATTGCAGGGTGATATTCCATAAGATGACCGACCATTAATTTGACATTTTTTTCTTTGGCAAGCCTAATCAGATCTTCTGCATCAGGGACGTTTAAGGTAAGTGGTTTTTCAACAAAGACATGTTTATTGTTTTGAATAGCTAATTTGGCAAATTCATAATGTTTAATCGCTGGTGCTGATATGATTATCGCTTGAATTTCGGGATCATCAATTAAATCCGAATACTCTTTGGTTATTTTAATCTCTGGATATTGGCTTCGGACGTTTTTTAGACTTTTTTCATCAATATCACAGCAAGTTTTCATCCGGCATTTGTCAATTTGGGTGAAATTTCTCAAAAGATTTGGTCCCCAATAGCCTATGCCGACCATCCCAAGAATTACTTTACCGCCATTTATCCCTTCCAATTTGAATTCCCTCCCAGTATTAAGAAGTCCTGATATGTATAACAAAAAGCTTAAAAACTTTGCGAGAAATCCTCATCATCATTCACCTATGGTCATTTTGTATGTTAAGTATAACATAGCGTTTGTAGAGCGTCAAGATTTCTGCATCATCTGTTGAGGTTGTCCCAATTTAGTAATTGACTTGATCATCTCTTTATTTAATGGGATATCCCTAACGTGTTTATCCCAAGCTAAAACCTCAAAAGGTATTGGTGATATATATTTGTTTATATCATCGCAAATTTTAACATTGCCATCGATAATCTCGTATATCTTGATCTTTTCAATATCAATCTCACCTAATCCACGTTGAAACGCGATTTTAAGGTAGCCAATAGCAGATGGTTCAAAACCCATCAAATAGCTTGTTACCGCATCAACGTTTGTTGGATTTTTTCCGCCTACGACGAGGTTTGTTCGGATATTTTTGCCGTGATGAAATGCAGTCCCATCTCTACCGATGATCCCCTCAACGATGTTGAGATCAGGAACCGATGCTTTTGCAAGATCACAAAGCCTGCGACATAATATCTCCTCTCTTAGTTCAATCCCATTCGGCGTGATCTCGTGCCAGCGATTTCCGTATTCCTGCGGAAATGCGCAAAGATGGCGTGTATGCGGGGGAGTAATAGTCCCCATTAGGTTCTTCATACATAACGTTGTTACAGCCAAATTGTGTGTTTTCAATTTTGGGACATTGATAAAATAATTTTCCTTTACTGTCTTAGCAATGCCGATCTCTTTGAGATATTCTGCTTCTGGCATTTTGTGAATAGCTGACTCATCTAAGTTCAAATTAACTAGTTTAATTCCCTGTCTTTGAGCCATTTCAGTATATCCGCCCTGATCGTAATATTTGTCCATCACATCATCACCACCACCTTCTGCGACCATTATATCATCGGGTCTTATCCCGCTCTCTTTGAGATAATCTACGATGCCTGAGATAAAGGCAGGATGAGTTATTATACCTGAATCAATATCAGATGGGACAGTTACATTCGGTTTCATAACAACACGTCTATTGATTTTTGGCGATAAAGCCTTGATAAATTCATAGCCGGCATGTGCCATACTGTCATACAAAGTTTTATTATTGTCATTGAGTTTATAAACATATACAACATTGTCAGCGAAATGACCATTCATAATATTCTCCATTTATAAAAGCCTTGTCTACCAATTAGCTAGTCCTATCATCATAATCTAATGGAATTTCATTAGTAACTGGCATACCTATCCATAGAATTACATATACTATCACGCCAACCCCAGCCATAGCAGAAAGCAAAATGAATATTAAACGGACGATAAATATCGGAAAACCTAGTTTATACGATATTCCAGAGCATACCCCAGATATGATCTTTTTCTTAATTATCCTGACAAGTTTTGGCTTTCCATTCTTAACAGGATTAATTGCTCTTGCCATTTTCACCTGCCTTTTTATTCAAGCCATTGCATAAGATTAAAGGCAGAGCCTGTATTTTCGTCGAGGCTACGGGCTAATTCCAATGCCTCTTTAAATAGATCGCTTTTTCTGTCAAGTTCGGACGCAGATACAAGACCGATCAGAGTGAACAGACCCTGAGATATGGCTAAAGCCGTTCTCAATTCTTTATCATCTGATCCAATAGTGCCAACAAGTTGAGAAAGCTGATATACAAGTTGTGCAGGGACAGCAAATTCATAAGATTTAAACATTATCTTGACCACTTTTAGTATATTTCTAAGTGAATCGGTAATAACGTTTGGATTGATTTGAACCGCAAGCTGAAAACCAGATATGCAGTGATTTGCAGATTCAACCCAATTTTTGTTCAATGCATAGACCAAAGCAATATTGCCGTTTGTCTCGTGTTGCATCAAATAATCGTTAGCTTCTCGTTCTAAATTGAGCGATTCGAGATAATATTCAAGTGCATCATCGAGATCGCCCATATCTTGATATAGCGATCCAAGTCTATTCATAATCAAATACTGATTAAATTTATCGTCAATCTCACGAAATATCTTTAATGCTTTTTGATAATTATCAATCGCTTGGTTATAATCCTTTGAACTATAATAATATCCAGCGATGTTTGTAATAGAAGACGCTTCGCCATATTTATTATTTTCTTGATGAAAAATTTTCTTTGATTTATTGAAACAGTGAAAAGCCTTTTCTAATTCCCCTTTATTTTGATATATTAAGCCCAAATTATTTAATAAAAAAGCTGATCTCAAATTATCTCCTATGGACTTGTAAATTTCCAGTAGGGTTTCAAAACTTTCTATCGCCTTATCAATATTGTTTTTTTCAAGGTAAGCAGAACCCAATGCATTTAGCGATTGTATAGCCAATTTGTGATCTTCCGCTTTTTGGGCAATATTAAATGCTGATTGATACGATTCAATGGCATCGTCAATTTTTCCTTGTTTATAATTAAGTGTCCCTAGATTGAAAATAGCAGTTGCTTGCAATCGTAGATTGTTTTGTTTTCCCAATAGCTCAGACATCCCTAGCAGATATTGATTTACTACGTCCAAATAACCCATTTTTGCTAAGAAATCGCTGAGATAATCGGATATTTTCATTGTTTTATCAAGGTCGCCTTTCTTCATAGCCCATTTCAAAACTGACAGGCAATTAAATATCTCCACTTCAATCAGATCAACAGCAGGGCGGACAAGGAGTTCCATTGCCACATCTTTTAATTGTTTTTTTGACGTGCCCTCTGGCATTTGTCCTTCTATAGCCTTTTCCGCTACGTCTATATCTGTCATTGGAATTGTAGCATTGAGAAATTCCATAATATATTTAGCCATCGATTCATAACAAGCTTCACGGTCTTGATCATTTTCAAATAACTTTTCTGCTTTGGCTCTAACGATCTGATGCAATCCCAACCTTTTTCCGTTTTGATATGTTTCAATTAATGATAGATCTTTAAGACGCTTTATCGCTTTGTTGAAGACCTCGTCATTCATATTGCATATATCTTGAATAGCCTTTTTGTTAGCGTTTGGGTGGAACAGAGATATAACAGATAAAACTTTTCGTCCATCCTTCAACGCTAATTTTAAAGAGCTATCAACTATATGATCAATTAAATTCCCTTTTGCTTTCTTTATGTTTTTCAGGACACTATCAATAGCTCTTTCGCCAGAAGCAACCTGAGAGATCGCAAGTTTTGTCATCATCGGATGACCGCCTGTCAGATTTACAAGCCTCTCTATTCGTTCAAGGTCTTTTTTATATGAATAACACAGTTTAATAGCGTCAATCTGTTTTAACATTCCGATCTGAATTTGTTTCTTGCCAAGTTCCAATATCTCATTGCTAACTATTATAACCTTGCAATTATTCGGCAATTCATATAAAAAAGATTTCAGAATATCGGACGTCTCTGTTAAGCCTTCTATAACAAACAATCTCTTTTTATTGTCATCCAGTCCGCTTATTACGTCATTTTTCAGTTCGATATCTGTTTCATATTCTCGTAAACTGACATTGCATTTATAGGCTATTGCCCTTAACAATGTTCTCGAGTCTAAAGTAAAATCCAAACTTGGGTTCAAGGCTAAGATATGGATTATTTCATCAAACCATTCGGACATTCGGTCAATAGCTTCTACGATAACAGCTGTTTTCCCTGTCCCTAAATCGCCATAGATGTTTATAAATTTTTCACTGTCTTGACGTTCTGGATCAAGCGATCTCAAAATTGTATTTAACTCTTCTCTTCTTCCGACAAATTTTTCCTCTCGAGTCAACATAGGGTCAATTTTTGCATAAAACGGATAGCTGATATTGACATTTGGAGAATCCATTACTTCTGCGATTTCTGCGTCCATTATATTTAGATCGGTCTCTTTGTTGATAAGGGAATCATTTACAAATAAGATCGGCGTTGCCCATTCACCTGGGCTTGCTTGCCAATCACTTGACATAGCTTGACGTGAGATGAGCATAGCCTCGTCAATTGTCCTCCCTTTGGCTAATGAGCTATAAAATGATTTTATAAATTCCCGATTTGCATACTCAGATAAGCGATTTTGCATAATAACTAGGGCTGGAAGACCTGTCTCCATAATAATATCGGCTACATTATTGATCTCATCATAAGTATTTTCAGAATGGTAGGTATTTTGGATGACAAGGCGAAGCCCTCCTCTTATCCCTATTGTCACATACTCCTGTAATTTGCTTTTATCTATAAGTTCAACACTTGCTTGTCTAGTTTCAAATACCAGTTGTCCGATGGCGGTATGACCGATAAAATGCCATATATGGTAATTATTTGATATTTCCTTTGAGAAGATTTCTTTTGTGATATGCTTGTTTAGTTTTATATTTATTGGCAATTTTTCGCTTGTAAGTCTTTGGAACGAGTGTAGATGTTGTTGTACATCGATCGGCGAGATCTGTTCAGGGTCATCCTCAGGCATAGTTTCATTCAAAATTGGAGATGATATGGTAGCCAATACCTTCAAATTTCCCAGTTTTGGCAGAAGATCAGGGCTCTTTCTTGAAGTTGAGATAACTCTTATAATACCTCTGTTTTTAGCTATCCAATCTTTTCCGTCATGTAGTAATTCCCAAGGGATAAAAGCCAATTCGCTACTCGGTGCGATAGCGAGAATACTTGGTTCGGTCATACTGTACTGATCAAGAGCTGTGTCAGTAAATATCCTTCGGAATAGACGGTTTCCAAATTCCATTAGACTTTGTTCGTTCAACTTCTCTGGAAGATTTCGAATATTGTCAACTTCTTGTTTAAATTCGTCGACAGATAAAGGAGGGTCTATTTTTGATACTTTGTCGTTGATAACTAAACTCTTAAAAGTAATAAAGCATTTAATTGCCTTCATTGATTTTTCACCTTTGAGCAGTTTTTATTGATATCTATTTATGATCTATTAATGATTAATTATAATGCTATAATGAATTAAGTTCAACGATTTTCTCTAATTTGTCTTATAGCTAACTTTGATTAGAAATGATGGATATTTTGTTGCAAGAAATAAAGGGTCGAAGGCTATGAATAAAAAAACGCCCTCCATTGTGAAATGAAGGGCGTTTTACTTCTATTGAAATTTGTATTAATACATATCAGCACCGGGTCCACCTGGCGGATAAGCAGGTGTCTTCTCTTTTTCAGGGATTTCCGCAACCAAAGCCTCAGTCGTGATCATAAGACCAGCGATACTAGCAGCGTTCTGCAATGCAAGACGCATAACTTTCTTTGCATCAACGACGCCAGCTTCGACGAGGTCTCTGAATTCGCCGACAAGGGCATCATATCCGACGTTTGTGGCTTCTTTCTTCACTCTTTCTACGATGACAGAACCTTCTTGTCCGGCATTTTCAGCTATCTGTCTGCATGGTTCTTCTATCGCTCTCTTTACGATCTCGACGCCAACCTGTTCATCGGGGTCTTCTAATTTCAGATTTTCAAGAGCTGGAAGCGTTCTGATAAGTGCAACTCCTCCGCCCGGCAAGATACCTTCTTCGACCGCTGCCCTTGTTGTATGCATAGCATCTTCTACTCTGGCTTTCTTTTCCTTCATTTCAACTTCGGTCGCCGCTCCTACGTTAATCACCGCAACACCGCCAGATAGCTTAGCCAACCTTTCCTGCAACTTCTCTCTATCATAGTCAGATGTTGTCTCAGCGATCTGGTTTCTAATTTGGTTGATACGACCTTGAATTTTGTCCTTTGTGCCTGCACCTTCAACTATCGTTGTATTATCTTTGTCAATGACAACTCTCTTTGCGGTTCCAAGGTCACTGATAGTTATGTTTTCCAATTTTATACCGAGTTCTTCTGAAATAACTCTACCATTTGTTAGGATTGCGATATCTTCAAGCATCGCTTTCCTTCTATCGCCATAACCGGGTGCCTTAACCGCAGCGACTTTCAAAGTGCCACGAAGTTTGTTTACAACTAATGTCGCTAGTGCTTCGCCTTCTACGTCTTCTGCAATTATTAAAAGCGATCTTCCTTGTTGAATAACTTTCTCAAGCAACGGGATCATATCCTTCATAACACTGATCTTCTTTTCGTGAATTAGGATATATGGATCTTCAAGGACGCACTCCATACGTTCTGCATCGGTTACAAAGTATGGCGAAAGATATCCTCTATCAAATTGCATACCTTCAACTACGTCAAGAGTTGTGTCCATACTCTTCGCTTCTTCAACGGTTATAACTCCGTCTTTTCCAACCTGTTCCATAGCATTAGCGATAAGGTCTCCGATAGCAGTATCATTATTGGCAGCAATGCTAGCGACCTGAGCTATCTCTTTTTTGCCTTTTGTCGGCATAGCAAGCTTTTCTAATTCCTTTACAACAACTTCTACTGCTTTATCAATGCCTCTTTTAAGGCTCATCGGATTACGTCCTGCGGTTACGTTTCTAAGTCCTTCTCTGTAAATTGCTTGGGTGAGAATGGTAGCAGTTGTTGTTCCATCGCCAGCAACGTCGCTAGTTTTTGAAGCAACTTCTTTTACCATTTGAGCTCCCATATTCTCATAAGGATCAGCTAATTCTATTTCTTTTGCGACGGTGACGCCGTCTTTTGTAATTGTTGGAGCTCCAAATTTCTTGTCAAGAACAACGTTTCTACCTCTTGGTCCAAGTGTTACTTTAACTGCATCTGCTAATATATCAACGCCTCTTTTTATAGCAGCTCTAGCTTCATCTGTAAAAGCAATCTGCTTTGCCATTTATTTCTCCTCCTTTTATCAATTTTCAACAAACGGTTATTATAAAAAATTATTCAATTATCGCCAAAACGTCGTCTTCTCTCATTATAAGATAATCTTCGTTATTATATTTGACCTCAGTCCCAGAATATTTACCATAAAGGACTTTGTTACCAACTGCAACAGTCATCGCTATCCTCTGACCATTTTCGCCAATTCTCCCAGGTCCAACTGCAATGACTTCGCCTTCTTGCGGTTTCTCTTTTGCTGTGTCTGGAATAATAATTCCGCCGATTCTCTCCTCTTGCTGTTCTATTGGCTTAACCAAAATTCTGTCATTCAAAGGTTTTATAGCCATTTATCCATTCCTCCTTATCCTTGTTGTTTTAAGTTTGTAGACCAATATAGATAATTTGATGGTAAGTCAAAATGAAATGGTTATCTATAATTAATAGTTATCTATGAATTATATAAAAGCAAAAGATGTGCCATTCAGATCAAATGCTGTAAATTCCACATTTCCCTATGATTACCAGATATTTATTTGGTATGGTCTATGCCATAATGACACGTCATATTCAGTATTGTTCCTTTACTAAACACAATTAAATGCTTATAAATCCGAAGTTTTTATTAAAAATGCCATTTTGGCACGCTATCCAGAATGGCTAGCAAAAAGTAGCATCTAACAAGTTCCAAATGGGACAGAAGATTTATAGAGACAACGACCTAAAAGAGTCCAAAAGAGTAGAATATTTATGCAAAAAGTAAATATTAATCGTTAGGGAAGATCAGTCATAATATTGTAAAACCTATCGCTCTATGGTAAAATTAATTATGGAATATAACATATCAGTTGGATGTTTTCAGATTTAGAAGAAATATGTAAGCGACATTTTAATAAACATTTTAGTAGATATCGCGGTGAAAAAGTATGAAATTTGACGAAAGTAAAAGGGATTTCATTAAAAAATCCATAGCTTTGGGACTCAGTCTATACGGTGTCGTCAATTTATCAAATGTTGACAGTGATGAAGCAATAGCCAAAGATAGCGATCATTCTGTGATCATTGCCCGTGATCGCAAGATTATAGATACAAATCTTAAAGTTGATTATGCAGTGGTCAGAAATTTGCTAAATGATGCGGTTATGAAGTTAACAGAAGCCAAGACCATAGCAGATGCCTGGCGTAGTCTTTTCAGGACAGATGATATCGTCGGTATCAAAGTTAATACGCTTTCAGGAAAGATGATGTCTTCTCATCCAGAACTTGTTATGGCGATCGTAGAAGGTCTGAGATTGGCTAATGTCAAAGATATTGTAATATGGGATAAATCAGATGCGGAATTGGCAGAAGCGGGCTTTACAATAAATCGGAGACTGTCAAATGCCCCAAAATGTTTTGGGACAAGTCCTGATATTGGTTATGATCAGGAAGTGACAATTCATAATACTATTGCGAGTAAGCTTTCTAGGATAATATCATATTGCACAGCTTTTGTGAACGTGCCAGTCTTAAAACATCATACTATGGCTGGTGTTACAATAAGCCTGAAAAATTGGTTCGGTGCGATTCACAACCCCCATAAATATCACTTTGACGTAAATAGTAATAACAAGATGGTTGCATCTTGCGATTATATACCTGATGTAAACTCTTTGTTGTTTTCATCGTTAAAAAAGCGACAACCACTTATCGTCTGTGATGGGATATTATCTCAATATGATAGCGGACCTGGATATGTCCCGTCAAAGACTTGGAAATATTCAGGTTTGCTTGTCTCGTCAGACCCTGTTGCCCTCGACTTTGTTGGAGCAAAAATAATAGATAAAGAAAGACTCTCATCTGGCTTGAAATCGTTAGCTGATACTGGTCGTGAACCCGAGTATATAGCAATATCAGCAGGCAGGGCATATAAACTAGGAACTAATGACCCATCAAAAATTAAAATAATTGACGTCGGAACGCTTAAATCTGATATAGAATTGTAGAATCCAAATTTGGTGGTGATCTTTAATGGACTTATCAAGAAGAGAATTCATAAAAAGCTTAATGCTAACCGGTGCTTGCGTTGGGCTAGCATCTGTTGAACCAGAGTATACAAGGTCATTACTCGCTAGCACTCCGCAGATCAACAGAAAAATATCACAAGGCAGGGAGAAGGCGATATTCTTTGAAAAAGAAGCGATGTTTTATGATAAATTAAAAGAAAACGAGATCAAATGTAAGCTATGCCCGAAGGAATGTCAAATTGGAGACCGTGAACGTGGTTGGTGTGGTGTCAGAGAAAATAGAGAAGGTAAATATTATACCTTAGTTTATGGCAATCCATGCTCCATTAACCCAGACCCTATTGAAAAGAAACCATTTTACCATTTTTTGCCCGGAACTTGGGCTTTCTCCCTTGCAACAGCAGGCTGTAACTTAAACTGCAAATTTTGCCAAAATTGGGAGATATCACAATCACGACCAGAAGAGACAAATAACTATAGATTACCGCCATCAGAAGTTGTGGCAGAAGCTAAAAATACTGAATGTAAATCCATAGCATTTACATACTCAGAGCCAACCGTCTTTTACGAGTATATGCTTGACACATCTATATTAGCACGAAAAGCAGGCGTTAAAAGCGTTGTAGTATCTGCTGGATTTATAAACCCTGAACCTTTGAGACTACTTTGCAAGAATGTTGATGCTATCAAGATTGATCTGAAATCGTTTCGCAATGATTTTTATAACAAAATTTGTAGCGGAGAGCTTCAACCAGTCTTAAATTCACTGAAAATTATAAAAAGCTTCGGTGTATGGTGTGAGATCGTCTACCTTGTTGTGCCGACGTTAAATGACAGTGATACTGAACTAAAAGATACTGCCAAATGGATCTTAGATAACCTCGGTCCAGATGTGCCTTTACACTTCTCAAGATTTTCGCCTAGATATCAGCTTACCAAGCTTCCTCCAACGAGCATTGAGAGATTAAATTCCGCTAGACAGATGGCAGTAGATATTGGTCTTCGCTATGTTTATGTCGGCAATGTATCAGGCAACCCAGGGGAAAATACATATTGTCATAAATGTAAAAAAGAAATTATCAAACGTCAGCAATATTTCATTAGACAGATGAACGTCATAAACGGCAAATGCAAATGGTGTGGCGAAAGAATACCAGGCGTTTGGTCATAGATCAAAAAACCTGCATTAAAACCACTTGGAGGTACCTATGAAGTTTGTAGCAATAACTGTGGGCGTTCTGATTTTCTTAACTATCAGTCTAATATCAATTGCAGTGTCAGAAAAGGATTATTCAATATCTCTGATGGAGGATTGGAAAGTTAAGCAGGATAATGATATAAAGAAATTGGGAGATAGATTTTATCGATTAAACTTCAATGACAAAGATTGGGAAAATGCTGAGATAAATATAGAAGAACCACAATATTCTGCTAGATTTGTATTCTATCGCAGATGGGTTGATGTCCCAGCTATATGGCAAGGTAAAAAGGTAAAAATCCTTTTCAGTGGTGTTGATGACGATGCGATTATATATGTCAACGAACAAAAAGCGGGGCAACACGAAGGTTATGATGAACCTTTTGACATTGACGTTACAAGTCTAATCAAGTATGGCGATAAAAACCTTATCGCTGTGCTTTGTGATAATAGCGGAGGCGATAAATGTGGTATTTATGGATCGGTCAATATAGCTCTTGTTGATGAACTTGCAAAGTTTAAAGCACAACAAGAGAAAAAGCTTAAAACAGAGATAATGAAAAATGAACCTAATTGTAAGATCATATACGAGACATACCGTAATAATAATTGGGAGCTTTACATATCAAATCCTGATGGATCAGATCAGATCAATCTCACAAAGACCCCTGATAAAAACGAGTTATACCCCCATGTATCGCCTGATGGAACTAAGGTCTGTTTTGTATCTGACGAAGGTTCTGGTCCCGATATACGCAACGTTTATTATATGAACATTGACGGCACTAATCGGGTCAAAGTTGCTGAAAATGCGCGTGAACCTTGCTGGAATGCAGATGGTAGTGCGATCATATATCTTAAAGGCGAGACCGATAAATTCAACTATCTCGATTATGCTACCAAAGGCATATTTGTTTATGATCTTAAAACAAAAACACATACCCAACATCCGAACAAAAATATCCATCATTTATATAATATCTGTTGTTCGCCCGATAATAAGTGGTATGTAGCGACAGTTCACGGTGGTATGGGATATGATCATGCGATCCTTGCTGTTGAAGCTGATGGAAATAAAGTATTTAACCTTAACATTCCCGGATGCAGACCAGATATAAGCCCGGATGGTAAAAAAATTGCCTGGGGATCAAGTGACTGGACATTATCCATCGGCGATTTGGACTTATCATCCAATCCTCCAAAGGTCACAAATCGCAGAAACGTGGTTGAAAGCCAACCGCCGATGAAAATCTATCACATAGATTGGTCGCCAGATGGGAGATATGTTACTTTCAGTCGTGGTCCTAAAAAGGAGACCATGGGCTTTGCGCCCGAGATGATTGGAATCAAAGCTAATGGCTGGAATATCTGTATTGCAGATGCAATGGCATCAAATAATTGGGCACAAATAACTTCCGATGGCAATAGTAACAAAGAACCTGATTGGTTTATTACAAAAAAGCGGAAATAACTTTAACTATTGATTCTCTTGTCTGTTTATTTTGTCCTTTAATTTTGCCAGTTCAATGTTTATATCGTCATTTTCTAAATCCGCAAATTTCGCTTCTAGTGAGTCTTTTTTCAGTTCATCGAGCGCTTGTGCCTCAAATTCTGCGTCTCTGACTTTTTTTTCTATTTTCTCTAAAGCTGAAAACGCACCTGATCGGGAAATTCCATTTATAGTCTGACTTATGGTCTTCTGAGCCTGAGCACGCTTTTGACGTGCAACTAGAAGGTCTTTTTTACGCTTCGCATCCGATAACTTCGCTTCCAGTTCTGCTAATCCAGTTTTTAGAGATTGAACGCTTTTTGTCTGATCATCTAATTGTGTTTTGTATTCCTTGGCTAATTGCTCGCAATCTCGTTTGCGTTTCAATGCCTCTCTCGCAAGATAATCGTTCTGCTCTTTTATCGCAGAGATAGCCCGCTTTTCCCATACATCAGCCATAGCTAAGTTCTCTTGGTATAATGATTCTAGCTTCTTTTGTTCCCTGATGGCTGATGCGACCTGAATCTTTGCCTCTCTTAGGTCCTGCTGCATATCTATTATTAGCTGTTGCAAAATCTTTTCAGGGTCTTCTGCACGATCTAAGAGATCGTTTATGTTTGATCGTATTAACCTACTTATCCTTTCAAGGACCCCCATTTTTATTCCTCCTACAAAATGCAGCGGGGTCAAAATAAGTGACTGATAAGGCAACTGGGCTTATTAAATTTAGTTTATAAACAATAATTGCAAAAAGCACAATAAACTTTTGATCAGGAGTTCACTTCATCTTTCTGATCAGTCTGTTAATTTTTGAAGTTAGACCTTATCGCCAAAATCTTCTGGTTTTAGGCTATCAAGAATTGATTTCAGATGTTCCTCCGGAGTAGATTCCGCAAGCACTTGGCTAATACCTGATATAGCCATAACTTTCTCAGCTACATAAATAGGAGCTTTTGCCCTTAAACTTAGTGCTATTGCATCACTGGGACGAGAATCTATCTTGATCACTTTTCCGTCGCTTTGACGCAGATTAATTTCAGCATAAAATGTGTCTTCTCTTAAATCAGAGACCAAAACCGATATTACCTCAGCCCCTAAATTATCAATAACGGATTTTAGCAGGTCGTGTGTCATCGGTCTTATAGGTGTTTGTTGATCAATTTCTGTGACAATAGCGATCGCTTCAAAAAGTCCTATCCATATCGGCAGAATACGTTTTTCCTTGCCTTCTTTTTCTCTGAGTATGACAATAGGAGTTTTTGCATCTGGATCGAGCCTTACCATTTCAATTTCTACCTCGATCATTTTGATCATCTCCTCTTTTCAAGTTTTTACTAATCACTAGCTAACAACTACTAATTATAGTTTATCATAAAGGACATACTAGGTCAACTTTTATTCATTCATCTTTAACCGATCTTTGTTTTATCTCGTTGATCAATTTCGCCGCTTTGTTAATCTCGCCTGCGCTACCGTTATTGATGAGATATTTATACCTATCAACCTTTAATCCCATACTTGCTTGTCCAAATAACCTGTTTATTGGGCTCTTATAAATCTCTATTGACTCAATATTTTCTATCAGGACATTTTCTTTGATGTTGACATACAGCTTTCCTAAATATCCCATTGTCCTTTCATCAACGACCATAACACGCTTGGATGTGATTACGACAAAATCTTTGTTCAAAGACAAGGACGACCCCGCTATGAAACACATTTCAACATTTTCATCGGGCGATATGTGTTCTAAAACTGCTTTACGTATATGATCCGGGAAACATTCGAATTCAGCCATTTAGTAATTATTCACCTGTTTTTACACTTTCTTTTGCAGATTTTAGTTCAGCCTCTATTTGTGATTTTCTTTCAAGTTTCTTAAACTCATCTTCAAGGTCATCTTTTTCTAACTCGGCAAGTGCCAGTGCATGGTCTTCAAGAGACTTTATCTTCTCTACCATTGAATCATAGGTGTTAAACAATGTTGCATCAAATCCAATTTCTGATACAATATCCTGTGATCCAAGGTCGTGTGATCGCTTAATCTGCTTTATTCTCTGAACTTCAAGAGACTTTCTTATCAGCTCGTGCTTCTTCTTATAAAGCTCATCTAGCTTCGATTCAAGTATTGGAAGGCTTGCTTTAAGGTCTTCTATTGTCTTTTTTTGTTGTTCTAACTCTATTTTTGCCCTTTTTTCGGTTTCAACGAAAGTTAACTTCTTGTTGAGAGCTTGTTTTGCCAATTCTTCGTCGCCATGTTTCAATGCCAATAGAGCCCTTTCTTCCCAGAGTTTGGCTTTCTCGTTATTCTCTGTGATCTCTCGTTCAAGTCTTTTTGCGCTGGCAATGGCATCAACTATTGAATTCTTGAATTCAATAATGCCCTCCCTCATATCCAATAATAACTGATCCATAAGTTTTTGAGGGTCTTCAACTTGATCAAGCAAGTAGTTCAAATTCGCCCTTATGTTTAGCTTTATTCTATCCATTATCCCCATTTTTTTCACCTCTGACTAGTTTTAGATTAGTTATAAAAACCAAATACCTCAAAAACTTTATTTTGCAAGGAATTTGCCATTCTTGGATAAAACACGATTAAGGGCATTGTGTTTTCAATATTCCCCAACAAGATGCCAGTTTCAAATCTGGATTAACTGAAAGAGACTTTGCTAGTTCATCTATGGTGAGAGCCTTAGACCACAGCATAGCCTCGTCTATCGCGCCGTCAAAGTATCGGTTGTTGTCAACCCAACCTATATAGAAATTATCAGTAACTTCAGATATTTGTCCGCTTTTCTTAACTGCTATATCAAGTTTGCCATCTATAAACAGCTTATGTTCCTTGCCGTCATAAGTGGTAGCAACATGCACCCATTTGTTGATGAATTTCTTCATATCAGTAACACCTGAAAGCCATTCCTGCGGTTGAACACCATATAGATAGCTTGCAAGATTACCTTTTTCGTTTATATCTAGATAATAGGCTCTTCTTTTAGCCATAACACAGTTTCGCTCTTTCCAATCATCTCCTGTATATATTGACGTTGGTTTTATCCATGCACACATTGTTATTTGTTCTTTTATATTAAGTGATGGATTGTTATTTACCTCAACATATATGGCATCTTGTTTTATGAACAAGAGAGCGGTGCCTGTTTTTCCCTGCACCAATTGAGATTTTCCTTTGATTATGCCTTCATTTCCAGTCTTGCATGAATCTTTTGCCTTATCCCCTTTACCATCATCAAATGTCCAATAACTGACAAGACCCTCCTCAGCGGAATATACTAATGAAGAAAAAAATATCAAGAGAATACAAATTAAAACAAATTTTTGATAATTGCTCGTCATTTCTTACATCTCCTTTGCTTTTATTTCTGCATCTGCTCGTCTTATATATAGTGGTTCAGAAGATGCGAGATCAGAGACTTCTTTTGCCTTTAATTTTAGCAAACCAAGTTCAGCTATAATGCTTGCCCTTGGCAATCTCTGAGAATTGTTCACAAATAAAACGAGATCGCCCAGTTTTTGTTTGAATAATTCACCGTAAATATTTAGCCCATCGCCAAGCATCACGGTTTTTTCACTTATTTGATCTATAAGCATATCAGGAGCCATAACCTGATAGGTGCTTTTCCTCGTTAAAATATCGTTTTCGTATCGGTAGAATGCAAAATATACCTCCTTTTTTCTAGCATCTAGGACAGGGCAAATTTGATAATCCGAATATGTAGCGTTGTGTGCTAGGGCATCAAGAGTTGGCACTGTAACCAATGGTATTTTCAATCCCATAGCTAATCCCTTTGCAGTTGCTAGACCGATCCTCAACCCAGTAAAGGAGCCAGGACCGATGGAAATGGCTATCCCATCGATCTGGCTTTTATCAAGATGGATATCTTTCAACATCCAGTCCAATGCAGGCATCAGTCTGGATGAATGTGTTGTTCTCATATTAAGCGTATATTCTGATAAGAGTTTTTCATCGTCTATCAGGGCTAATCCGCCTGTCATCGTTGCAGTTTCTATTCCCAATACGATCATGAAGATTCCCTAATGTAGCTTGTAATATCAACGTATTTTTGCCCGTAAGGTTTTATTGTTATCTTCCTATTAAACTCGTTGACATACTCTAATTCTACCCGTAGATATTCCTCTGGCAGAAGAGGTTCAATTTTCTGTGCCCATTCAATAACAGTAACGCCATTGTTATAAAAGAATTCCTCGTATCCAAGCTCATACATATCATCAAGAGATTTAAGACGATAAGTATCTATGTGATACAATGGAAGTCTTCCTTTGTATTGATTTACAATTACAAAAGTCGGACTCGTAACGAAAGAATCAACTTCTAGCCCTTCTGCTATTCCCTGTGTAAGTGTAGTCTTTCCAGAACCAAGGTCTCCACAGAGTGCGATCACAGAACCAGCGTAGGCAACTTTTCCGATAATTCTGCCGACGTTTTTTGTCTCATCAGGACTTCTAGATGTGAGAATAATGGTATAGATTATCTCAAATTCAACTTTTCTGATCTCTGCCATTAACCTTTTAACTTTCTCAGGGTCTCGTTTGCCTTTCTCTACCTCTACTCCTGATGCTAGATCAACACCATAGGGGTCAACTTTAAGTATCGCCTCTCGGACATTTTCGGGATTTATTCCGCCAGCCAAGAATACTGGGGTCTTAACAGATTTCGTCAAATCTTTCGCTATATCCCAATCCGCAGTTTTGCCTGTTCCACCATAACGTCCCTTGCTTATGGTATCGATGACTATCGTATCTGCACCTGCTATCTCGTAGCTTCTCATCAGTTCTTTTATCTGTCCAATGTCAGCCTCTCCCTGATCTTTGGCAGGAAGATAAACAGTAAGCCATATCTGACAGTCCAATTTTTTTCTTAACTCGTTTATGTTTTCAACAGGAGTATTTCCAAGCAAATGGATGCCATAAGGTTTTATTTCATTGTAGATACGACAAATTTCATCGACGCCCATATTATACAGAAGTATCATAACTGGGATTTCTGAAAAGTCAACAATTGCCCTTGCTTGCTCGACGCTCAGTGACCGTTCTGATATTCCGACATTGACAAGCACGCCAACATAATCTGCCCCAGCATCTATTGCCATCTTTGCAGATTCAAGGCTTGTCGTCCCGCATAATTTTACTTTATACCTTTTCATTTTCATCTTTTATTATCTAATATATTATTTTAATCTCGCTATTCCAGAAACGGGATAAATCCGATTTTCTCTGCTGGAGAGCCTTTTTTCAGACGGAAATCACGTTTTTCTGGATCAACAAACATTGGGTCCGCTATAATAGAGTTTTTATCCATACCATTTTTTTGCCATTCTTCCCAAGAGAGATTTCCAAACAGAATTTTGCCTTCGCCAAGTGCGAAATATATATTATTATCAAACACAATATTGAAGTTGCCCAAATTTCCAGAAAGAGCAACGCCTTTATCCCAATAGACGATATTCTTTTCAAAGATGAAGCTGATATGTTCTTCTGGTCTGGACCGTTGTATCTGCCAATCGCGAGCAAAAGCTATTATATTGTTGCGAAAGATATTTTCTTTGCCATAGTGTTGATGAAACCCGCCGTGAGTTGTATTGTAAACGAGGTTGTTTTCTGCTAAGATATGTGTTGTCCCTTCGTCAAAGTATATTCCCCATCCACCGTATTGGATGCCTGCTATATCGTGAAAGATATTTCCACGGATGACAGAACCTTCGTGATTCCCAAGAGTGTAAACGCCGCCCATATCGCTAAGGATGGGACCATCACCATTGGATTTTATACCTATATGATGTATATGGTTATTTTCCAGAATATTTCCTGTCGCAAGGGCTTTGCTATATCCCCAAGTCCAACCAATGGATACACCTGTATAATAGAAATCATGAATATGGTTATTAGCTATTATATTATTGGGGCTTTGTCCAATCCATACACCAACAGCAGGATGGAAAATCACTCCGCCATCGTGGATATGACAATTCCTGACCTCGTTACCAGAAGCTATTTCCACTTCATTTTCACTGATCCTTGTCTCGCCGATCTTTACACCGCCACCAGCTAAATCGAAAAGCTCACAATTGACAATTTTATTATTTTTGCATCCTTTGCCTAGTTCAATTGCATAATTACCAGAATGCGCAATAACGCAGTTTTCCCAGATGCAATTGACTGCGCCTTCTGCATAGATTGTCCCGGGGACACCTACCGCCGCTTGTGCAAAACCACTGCTACCTTCTGGAAGCCACCATTCTGTATGTGCAAAAGTCAGACCTTTGAATTTGACGTCTTTCACAACTTGACCGTTCTCAGGGCTACCTTCAATGCGAATCGTTTGAACTAACATCGGAGCGATAAACTCCACATCATTTATATCTTCATCTTGCATTGGCATATAATAAAGCTTTCCATCTTTTCTGCTTAGATACCATTCCCCTGGGGAATCTAATATCTCAAAGGCATTTTCAATATAATAGGGATCGTTAGCGGAAAGCTGAAAAACGCTTTTATATGGAAAATAAATTATCCTCTGTGATTCATCGATGCTTTTTATAGGCAGATGAGAATCAACCCATCTACACATTACGACTACTTCTGCGTCATCATAGGATTTCCAAGCTTTGATATCGCCATCATGAAATTGAAAACTCGCTTGTCCTTGATGCCATTGTTCAGTTTTCTCTATTACGTTAGCGATTTTAAAATAACCTTTATTAGGATGCCTCGCTCTTGTTCGCCTTTCTCCATTGACCCAAAGCTCACGGAAAAACCATTTCCCCTCTTTTACCTTTGGGATCTCGGTTGCCCAAAGTTTTTTTCCATCAATTTCCGTCTGTTTCCAGCCCGTTATCACTCGTCCGCCGCTTATGATCGGCTTTTCATCTTCGTATGCAGAAAAAGTGATCCCAGAATCATCAGGATTTATCTTCAATGGTTCATTTAGGAAATGCATCCCACCTCTGACGTAGATTGTTCCACCGCCAAATTTTTTTGCCATATCTTTCGCGTAAGCCAAAGAAGCGAATGGTCCATCGGTCCTATTTTGATTTGGCGACTGCAATTTCCCTGACCAAGAGTTATTTCCATCAATAGCAACATAAAAGACAGTCTCTGATGACATAACTGATACCTCCAGCATCATTAAAATTAGAAAAACAATGCTAAAAGCAACTTTATTGTCTCTTCGTATCATATTTTATAACTCTCATATTTTATAAGATTTTAATATTAAACCGATTACAAAACAAGACTTAATTTTTTTCTGATTTACCATCAGTTTTTGTAGAGTAAATATAAGTTTGAATCAGAAGCTATAATATGAGAAAGATTTGAAAATAAAAAATGAAAGAAATATCATCTAAAAGGATTATAACAGTGGTTAAGGGGATTTTCAAGGGCTTGAAAATTTGAATTACGTTCATTTCCCTTATGTAATGCGGTTTTCTGTAATGTTTAGAAAAACTGATGATGGGTTGGAGAATCAAATAAACCTTGACGGATGCATAATATTATTGTATCTTACTTCTGTTGTAATTATTAGGCTATTTTTTATTTAATATAGGTTTAGGAAGAGGAATTTGATATGCCAAGGACTCACTCGTTAGAAAAAACGAGAAATATCGGAATAATGGCTCATATAGATGCGGGAAAGACTACAACAACCGAGAGAATTCTCTATTACACTGGAAAAAAGCACAGGATAGGTGAAGTCGATGAAGGCACAACAGAGATGGACTGGATGGAGCAAGAAAGGGAAAGGGGAATAACTATTACCTCTGCTGCAACTACTTGCCTTTGGCGAGATCATACAATTAATATTATAGATACTCCCGGTCATGTTGACTTCACTATTGAAGTTGAACGTTCACTACGCGTACTTGATGGTGCAGTGGCTATTTTCTGTGGTGTCGGTGGAGTTGAGCCTCAGTCTGAAACCGTATGGCATCAGGCTGATAGATATAAAATTCCAAGAATAGCGTTTGTCAACAAAATGGATAGGGTCGCCGCTGATATGTTTCGCGCAATTGATATGATGAAAGATAGGCTTAAAGCCAATGCACTACCTATACAGTTACCTATCGGTCGTGAGGAAGATTTTAAGGGAGTGGTAGACCTTATAACATTGAAAGCTATTATCTGGCACGAGGATGATTTAGGGGCAACTTATGACATCCTTGATGTCCCAAAGGACATGGTTGATGAAGTGGAACGTCATAGGACAGAATTACTGGAATTTATCGTTAACGAAGATGATCAATTAATGGAAAAATATCTTGAAGGAGAAGAACTGACGGTCAATGAGATAAAAAGTGCTATTAGAAAAGCAACGTTAAAAGGGACGTTTTTTCCAGTTTTATGCGGGGCATCAGTGAAAAATAAAGGTGTTCAGCCACTTCTTGATGCAATTGTTGATTATCTACCTTCACCTGTCGATATTCCTCCAACAGAGGGGCTTATACCGGGGACTGATAAAAAAGATTTTCGCCAACCATTGGATGATTCTGCATTTTCTGCACTTGCCTTTAAAGTCGCAGTAGACCCAGATGTCGGGAAGATCGTATTCCTGAGAATATATTCAGGCACTTTGGAGACCGGTTCTTATGTCTATAATGCAAGCAAAGGGATCAAAGAACGTATATCTAGAATATTACAGATGCACGCTAATAAACGTAAGCAAATCCGCGAAGCATATTCAGGCGATATTGTAGCTGTCATCGGTCTCAAAGAGACATATACAGGCGATACACTTTGTGATGAGTCTGCCCCCATAGTGTTTGAATCTATACACTTTCCCGAACCAGTTATCTCTGTCGCAATAGAACCGAAAACAGAGGAAGAACGTGACAAACTTACTGATGCATTAAGAAGGCTTGCAGAAGAAGACCCAACTGTCCGTGTTACATCAAATAAAGAGACAGGTCAGAGAATTTTATCTGGAATGGGAGAACTCCATCTTGAGATATTGATAGACAGGATGGTAAGGGAGTTTGGAGTCAAAGCTAATGTCGGCACTCCACAGGTCGCATATAAAGAGACGATAACAAACACTAATAGAGGTAGAGGAAAGTACATCAGACAAACAGGTGGAAAAGGTCAATATGGCGATGTATTATTGAAATTAGAACCACTTCCAAGAGGATCAGGCTTTCAATTTGTAAATGAAGCCCCTGCCGAACAAGTGCCAGCTAATTTCGCACCAGCAATAGAAAGAGGAGCAAAAGGTGCAAGCGAAAACGGACCGTTGGCAGGCTATCCTGTAACGGATATTAAAGTTACACTTATAGGCGGTTCTTTCCACGAAGTTGACTCATCAGATATGGCTTTTGAAATAGCTGGTTCTATGGCTTTTACTGATGCGATCAAAAAGTGCGATACTGTCCTTCTTGAACCTATAATGAAAGCTCAGATAATTGTCCCATTGGACTATTTAGGGAAAGTCCTAGGCGATCTAAACACCAGAAGGGCACAGGTCCATAATATCGAAAGCAGAGTTAATGGCGAAGCGATAAATATAGAAGTCCCATTAGCAGAGATGTTTAAATATGCAACTCAGTTGCGGTCGTTAACACAAGGAAGGGGATTTTTCACTATGGAATTCTCCCGATATGACAACGTCCCGAATGACATTACCGAAAAGATCGTCTCCATAAGGAAAATGTATGGTTTAGTGAGGATATAACGAAATTTAGTAATAAAAGTCAAAGTTTGAAAGCTAGATATGAATGAAGAACACAACGAAGCAGAAAATCCAAAAAATAAAGTGCATTTCATAACAAATAGACAGATGGAATTCTATTTACAGATCATTGCGATTTCTGGTTCCGTCGTTGTCATAACCATATTATTTCTGCTGATGTATTATATTCGGCAGGTTTTAGGTGTTTTTGTGATCTCTTTCTTGCTTTCCTATATAATCAGTCCACTGGTAAAAACGCTTGAAAGACGAAAGATCAACCGAACTTTGTCGGTTGGAATATTGTATCTTGCGTTTGTTGCGATAATTGTGGTCTGTATAGTTATTTTCGCACCGATGCTTTGGAACGAAATTGTGACACTTCAATATAGTATCCAAGATAATTTAAGCAATCCCGAATTTGGAAAGAATATTATGTCAACAATTGAGGATTTCAAAGAACAAATTTCAGAAGCAATACCTTTGCTCAGAAATATTGATCTGAAGTCACAGTTCGATGTCAACAATAGTATAAGCAATATTGCATCTTGGATTTTGAGTTATATCGGACAGATGCTCAAAACGATCACTAGCTATGGAACTAGGATAGTTTGGATTATAATATACACTTTTGTTATCCCTTTTATCGTATTTTTTCTCCTAAAAGATGGAGGTAAAATAAAACAGCTTATTTTGCGGATAGTCCCATCAAGATATTACAATGTCAGTGAGGACCTCTTGGACAACATAGACAATCAGATCGGAAAGTTTATAAGGGGAAAAATTGCGGAGTCTATCATATTGTCTATATTAACCGTAATAGGTTTGAAAATTTTGGGGATAAAATATGCCTTACTGATCGGGAGCATTGCTGGGTTTGCAAACCTTGTGCCTTATATAGGTCCTGTCGGAATTGCCATTCCGCCAGTTCTGCTTGGCATTTATGAATATGGTATATTTCATGGTATCTTAACAGCGGTCTTTCTTAGTGTTTTGCAGTTTATTGATAATATGGTTCTGGTGCCATTTATTGTCGGAAAAAGCGTTGATCTTCATCCTTTGGTAACGATGTTTGTCGTTTTCATCGGTGGAAAAACACTGGGCTTGTTAGGACTAGTGGCAGCGGTTCCTATGGCTTCCATCATCATATCAATAACGCAAGTGGTATACAAAGAATTTAAAAATATTTCGTCAGTAAAAAATTATCCCGATTAAATAATCTTTCAAAACTATTTCTATGGAGGCTATTTAAATTGGAAATTAAGGAATTACTAAAAGAGTTAACCGAAGCGCCCGGCATCTCTGGTTATGAGATGGACGCTGGGCAAATAGCTATGAAGCATTTAAAAGAGTATTCTGATGAGGTTGAAATAGACAAACTCGGAAGTGTTATCGCATTGAAACGAGGCGAACAGTCAGAAGAAAAACGTTATAGCATTATGCTAGCAGCACATCTTGATGAAATAGGCTTGATGGTCACAAAAATTGAGGATGGCGGATTTCTTCGCATCACATCAATTGGCGGAATAGACGTGACCATACTGCCAGGTCAAGCGGTAACAGTCTTTGGAACTGAAACCATTAAAGGCGTTATTGGTGCTAAACCTCCGCATTTACAAGAACCAGGCGAAAGTGGAAGAATCATTCAAATGGAAGATTTATACATAGATACAGGCAGAAAGAAAGAAGAATTAGAAAACCTTGTTAATGTCGGAACTCTCGTTAGAATTGAAAGCGAATTTACAGAACTAAGCAATAGTTGTATAGCAACAATGGCAATGGATGACCGAGCAGGTGTTGTCGTCCTAGTAGAAACACTACGCAGATTGAAAAACCGGAGACACGATTGGGACGTCTACGCTATTGCAACTTCACAGGAAGAAGTATCAGGTCTTGGTGCGAAGACAACTGCATTTAGGTTACAACCTGATATAGCTATAGCCATTGATGTGACATTTGGCGATGGTCCTGGAATATCAGAGCGTAAGGCATATCCACTTGGGAAAGGTCCTGCGATCGGTTTGGGACCGAATTTTCATCCAAAAATTACCCAAAGATTACGTGATCTTGCTAGCGAATACGAGATACCTCATCAAATAGAGGCAGACCCGTACCCAGGTGGGACAGATGCTTATTCGCTTCAAGTCAGCCGATCTGGAATACCAACAGGGCTAGTTTCAATTCCGTTACGAAATATGCATAGCACAGTAGAAACATTAAAGCTCGATGACATAAAAAGATGTGCCGAGCTTTTGAGCGTATTTATAGCAAGACTTGATTCAAAATTTCAGGAGGAACTCAAATGCTTATAGAAAAACTCTCAAATGCCTTCGGCGTATCTGGCAATGAAAAAGAAGTCCGCCAAATGATAAAAGACGAAGTTGCATCGCTTGTTGACGAGGTTAAAACGGACTCAATGGGCAATTTATTTGCAGTTAAGAAGGGTGAAACTAACTACCCGAGAGTTATGCTTTCTGCACATATGGATGAAGTAGGTCTTTTCATTGACCAAGTTGAAAATAACGGATTTGTAAGATTTAAAAAGATCGGCGGTATTGATGACAGAGTTTTGCTATCCAAAAAAGTCTATATAGGCGAAAATAAAACTCCTGGCGTTATTGGATTAAAACCTGTCCATCTTGGCGGAGGTAGAGGAGTTGTGGCTTCGGACGATATGTTCATTGATACCGGGGCATCCGCAAAAGACGATAAACTTGCAAAGGTCGGAGATACTGCTGTCTTTGCAACTAAATTTACACAATCGGGAGATATTCTCAGAGGAAAGGCTTTTGATAATAGGGCTGGTTGCGCGGTTTTGATTGAGTTGCTTAAAAATAAATATCCTTTTACTGTTGTTGGAGTTTTCACTGTTCAAGAGGAGCTAGGGCTAAGAGGAGCTATAATAGCTGCATATAATGTTAACCCCGATTTTGCATTTACACTTGAAGGGACAACCGCTGGTGATACGCCGATGAAAAGAGATGTCAGTCCCTCTACTAATATGGGGGCTGGTCCTGCAATAACAATTATGGATAGGTCCTTTGTTAGCGATAAAGGATTAGTAAATCTTCTAGAAGATACTGCAAAGAGGGAAAATATACCATACCAGTTTAAAAGGACAATAACCGGCGGGACAGACTCGGGGGCAATCCATCTTTCAAGAGGTGGAGTGCGTTCTGTTACCGTCTCTGTGCCCGTAAGATATATCCATTCGCCTGTTGGTCTGATGAATATAAACGACTTAAACAACACTATATTGCTTGTAAGCAAAACCTTGCAAAGAATAATAGAGATAAAGGATATGAATTGATAGGTCTGATTTTCTTGCCATCGTAAGGTTAATATGTGTCAGTTTGTTCCTATTACAATTATGATTTATCTCTTTAATGCGAATATGGGAATAATAAACTCTGATATGAATATCAGCTTTTACATACCAAGTGATGGCGGAACTCCACGTTTTTTTGAACGCATCAAACAGCTATCTCGCAATGAATTCTTAATAAAGGCTTCTATTGAAGATAAGCAAAATCCACTTACACATGCGGTCTCTCGTCTTGATCTGCCAGAAGATATAGAATGGGCAAAGGCAACTGCGAAATATATTAAGGGACAAGACCCATACAAGCACCTTGTAACGATACATCCAGTTATATCTGCAAGCACGAATGGCTTTCGCCCTGATGATCCTTATGACAAACCTTGGCGCATAGGAGAGTTCTTCGGTCAAGGCGATGAGATCGACGTCATCTCACAGCAAACAGGTCAGGTTGGCGAATGGGACGAAACTTTGCAATGCTGGATCGGCGATGACCCCTATTTGGTTGATAGTCTAGCATCAGATAGAAAATATCAGAAACCTGTTATTAATACGGAGAATGGCTATAAATTTCTGCGTGATTACCCGAATTATAACCGACAGATACATCATACAGATAAACTGAGACGGTCTGCGTGGAGGATAGTTTGTGCTGGCGGATACTTTGCCTCTGGATTTAGTGGAACACTTGGGATGTCTGATTTTTGGAATATAATAGATTCAAAAAACAAATATTCATTTATTATCAAAGATGAGGGGGCACCAAGTCAATTATCCTTATTATATAAATTTTTTAACGATCTTCCGTTCTGGCGTATGCAACCTTACTATCTGATGATCGGACATAAGTTCGGACAAATATGCCCTCCTATGATAAAATATTAGAAAATATTAAAAAATTATCACAGGA